>Ga0265293_10008751_pt1 | contig 14849 bp, 16 predicted proteins | sample Munlanlewell138R_FD_192505 | JGI IMG/M metagenome (GOLD analysis project Ga0265293, IMG submission 192505) | Leachate microbial communities from a municipal landfill in Southern Ontario, Canada - Leachate well 138R | ecosystem: Engineered > Solid waste > Landfill > Unclassified | place: Canada...
TTCCTCAACTGCAGAGTGCATTGAAGCAATTGGGTAGAACCACTTGGGATGAGGAGCAGTATGAGCAAGCTCTGAATACTGTAACTGCTTCTGTTCTTGACTATGTGGAAGGACAAGAAGGTAACTATAGCAAGAACACCGAAGATTTGTTTGACTATGAGGATAAAGCTATTGAGATGTTTAGTGATCCTGATGAAGAGGATGAGGATGATCTGGACAACTGGGAGGATGATCCATATTCCGAAGAGCCCGAATGGGGTGATGAAGAGGACGAATTTGACGAGTCCAAGATGAAAAAGGAAGGCAAAGTTCCCCAAGACACAGATTCCGAAGACAAGCAGATCCAGACTCTATATGAAGGTATCCTTGAGCTAGTTGGTAAAATCGAAGGTATGAGTTCAGAAGAGGCTGATGTTGTTCGTAAGGCAGTAGCTGATGGTCGGATTGATGCTGAATGGCCGTCATATGAGAAAATGATTGATGCGTTGTCAAGTTTGGAAGATATAGTGGATCCAAAAACTGCAGGTAAGGAGCCAGATATTGTCCGTCAAGCATATTTGCAATATATCATCGTGCCAAAGGCTATTTCGATGGCTGAGAGTATGGATGAAGAGACAGACCTACAAGGTGCAGAGAACCATTTTGCTAAGCTGCTCCTGATGCAGCTTCGTAAGCAGAAGGATCGTGGGGAGGAGCTTTCAACAGAAGAGGAAGAGATGTTCAATAAGTTGCACCAAAAATTGGGGTCCATGATACAAAATGAAGGTGAGGACTCTAATTTGGTGGGCTCAACAAAATCCATTTTCAAGGTGAAGTACCTGATCGATGGTGATGTTGAGAAGGACACTCGAGTGGAGGCTTTCGATGAAGCCGACGCCAAACAAATGTTGATGCGGCAGAAGGGTGTCAAGAAAGTCCTTTCCACGGAGCTAATTGGTGAGCGAAAAGTGAAGGAAGAATATAATGAGGAGATGGATACTTCTTCCGATCAAGGTGTGACTCCTGATAACTACAATGAAGCTTCTACAACTCCTGCACCACAGGCTTTTCCTGGTGATGAAGCTCAGTGGGGCGATATTCTCGGATGGATGGGTGCAGCAGATGAGGAAGGGCTAATATCAAAACTATCAGAACAGCTTGAGGAGATGCGAGGAGTTAGTACAGGACATGTTTTTCTTGATGATTTCCTTGATGAGCTATATGAGGACTATCAACAAGCAATAGGTGAAGGATCGTTTACTTCTGATGAGCCAGTCGGAGAAGAATTGAAGACATACCTTGCTAGGGCGATGATTGATGCTGGTGTGGTTGAGGAATCCATCGAAGATCGAAAAGCCCTCCGAATGGCAGAATCACTACTGGGGCTTCCTGTTGCTTCAGAAACCATCGAAGAGGCTGTTGTAGGTGATACAGTTCAGATTGTCAAGCGTGATAACTTCGAGATGGTTGTGGAAGAGGCTGTTATCAAGCAGATCCATGAGACCAAGGGGGTTGAAATCACAGGAAGCACGATTCCTGACAAGCAGGAGTGGTTCAGTCCCAAGTATTACCAGGTCATCAAGTTGTAATAGGTGTTTTGGAATTCATGCGAGGATGTGACTATGAAGATCAGTGAAAAGACAATGGGTCCAGTTCGGATTGTTGAATCTGATCGGTCGAAGCTGCCTGAGGCTGTTCTATGCCGAGTGGTGTATCCGATTTGCAATATCGGTCAATTGAATGCCAACAACCGGGTCTACGAGAAAGAAGTCTGGGAGAAGGTTCTTTCGGATGAGTCCATAGTGGAAAAGATGAAGAGTCGGACTCTCTTCGGCCAGGCTGAGCATCCTGCTGAGACACAATCAGATCTACAGCTGACCAGCCACACCATCTTCGAGACGTGGATTGAAGAGGACGGCCGTGTCTACCAGAAGATAGATGTTCTGGACACACCCACTGGTCGCATTGTCGATACTCTTCTTCGTGCTGGTTGTCAGGTGGGTGTTTCTACTCGTGCTGAGGGTGACCTGGAAGAGTATGAGCTGGGAGAAGGTCAGAAGTGCCAGCGTGTGATTCCGGAAACCTATCGGTACGTTACCACAGACTTTACTGCGGATCCCTCGACTTTCAACGTGGAGCCAGTAGCACTACAGCGAAATGTCCTTCCGACTCTCCGAAAAGAGATGGAGAACAAGGAGGGTGGGCGACTTGCCAAGCTCCTGTATGAGTCTATTCAGAAAACAGATGAGGCTCACACTAGTGTTACGGTTACATCCGATGGCGGTGACACTGTTACTGTGGAGGCAGAGGGTAACGTTACTGCTACCGCCACATCCAATGGTAGTGTTACTGTTACTCCTGATCAGCCTGTCCTAGGTATGGAAGATCCTGGTAACACAGGACTCGGTATGCCTGCTGTGGAACCGGAAGAAGACATGGTTGGTGATGAGGTAGAAGGTGAACCGGAGCCTGCTGAAGAATTTGAGGATGAAGGTGCGGGAGATTGGCGTGAGGAGAATGAGTCTAAGATAACTAAACAAGAGCAGGCTCGCTTTGGATCAAAAGGACAAGGTGCTAAAGGTACACATAAGAAAAAGAAACAAAAAAAATCTAAAATGAAAGAATCCGTGGTTGGAATCTCATCGTATAAGGAGGCAGGGCTGCTTACTGGAGATTTGGGTTTTGTTATGGAGTTGGATAACGGCCAGAAATTCAATGTTACAATTCAACAGGATGATCGTCATGGTCGAGAAGGTAATATTGATGTGGCTCAGATATACGAGGTTTTGACTGGACTTATTGAAGAGTATGCAGATGAGTTCGGTGCTGGTGAAGAAGAGGAGAATGAATCAAAGCTGACAGAAGACAAGTTTGAACCTCAATCATACAAAAACCTGGTGGATTTGAAGGTCAAAGAGGCATCTATTCGTGCAGAGCGTGACACACTGCTAGAAAGTGCCCAGTGTGGAGAAGACCGAAAGATCCAAATCCAGATCTTGGTTGATAAGATCAAAGAGATCCAGGAAGCCGCTAAGGCGGAGATCGCCGGTTTGAGACGAGTCCTGGAGAAGAAGGCCAAGGAGGTTGGTCTCACTAAGCAGCAACTAGCTGAGGCCCTTGCAACACGGAAGTCTGAGGCAGAGCTAAACGCAATGTTCAAAGTACACCAGGATGAGCTGGTGAAGGCTGTTAGTGAGGCCAAAGCAGAAGCTCATTCTGAGATGTTGAGAGAGTATTTCGATCGCCATCTGGCCTCAACAGGCCTGCAGGTCGATGGGAATTCCCGGGCACTACTCGAGAATTGTCAGAGCCTTGGTGATGTCGACACACTTTTGGAGAGACTTGTAGGAGTGGCCCGTCGCAGTGCACTTCACTCGAAACCACTTAGCGAAGTCAAAGTCCGAAAGATGGAGCCGATTGATCCTGAGCAAGCGAAAGCTGATGCTGCGGTCGGCAGTTTGATGAAGCACATAGGTTAACAGAGAAAGTGAAAGGAGACACAAGATGGATATGCGTGAGTGTATTGTCAATGAGATGTCCAAGCTGGAGAAGGCCCGGGATGGTCTGATGGAGCACCCGAAGATCCGCCCGTTCCTCCGTGCTGTTGCCAAGCACATGGAGGAAGAGTACGGCCGTCCGATTACCATCCATGAGAAGCGGAACGTCGCACAGTGTCTGTATAACGCCATCCTTGATGCTGGCGTGAAGCAGAACATTAAGATGTTCGAAGCTACAACGATGGATGACATCAGCTTCCTGGGTATTCAGCTGCCTGTTATTTCGGCGATGCTGCCTACACTGGTTCTGAATGATGTCGCTATCGTGCAGGCTATCGATCGTCGGATTGCGGCTGTTTTCTACCTGGATGTGAATTACGGTTCCAGTAAGGGTCAGGTTACAGCTGGCGATACTATGCTGTCGTCAAAGACTGGACACCCTGAAGGGTGGTCACAGCGTCAGTACGGTATGGCTCGTGTTGTTCGTGAACTGGTTGGTTCCGGAAACGGTACCATTGGCGGTACGACCAACACAGCCCCCGGTCTAATCAACCTGGAGAATGTGAAGGTTGAGGGTCTGGTGGGTGGTGTGTACACCACACTAGGTACGTCAAATGCCGGTGGTGAGATCACAGGTACCTACATCTCAGGTACAGGTTCGATTACTGCTGCTGGTGTTTACAACTTCACCACGACAGGTCTGTCAAGCACAATGTCGGTTCTGCTCACTTACGATTATCAGTATGACCTCCCTGTGGATGCGCAAAATGATCGTGATGGTGTGCCGGAAGCGGACATTACGGTGACCCAGAGCCCAGTGGAAGCGATTGACTTCCCGCTGCGTGCAAAGTGGTCGCTAGGTGCTCAGATTGATCTCCAGAAGGCCCACGGGATTGATCTGGAGAACGAGCTGGTGAAGTACCTGGGTGGTGAGCTGAAGTTCACCATCGATCAGAGAGGGCTTCAGGACATTGACGATGCGGCAGCTTCGACTGATGCTGCAGCTGCTGTCACTGACTGGGATGCTCGGATGTCGCAGGGTGAGCCTTGGCTGTGGAAGAAACATGAGTTCTTGGATCGAGTTGAGGAAGGCTCGAACAACATCTTCGACAAGTCAAAGAGAGGTATCGCCACTTTCATGATTTGTGGAAACAATGTTGCTCGTGTTGTGAAGCAGCTCGGCAAGGATCACTTCACACCGGCTCCAAAGGTCCAGCAACCGACTGGTCCGATCAAGATCGGTACTCTGAATAACCAGATCACAGTTATTCAGAATCCGTTCAAGAGCACCAATACGTACACGATGGGGTATCGCGGACAGGACTACCTGAATGCAGGCTTCATCTACTGTCCGTATATTCCGTTGTTTGCAACACCGACCCTGACCACCAATGATCTGATGAGTCAGAAGGGCTTCCTAAGCTCAGCTGCCTTCAAGCGGATTAACGATGGTCTGTTCACTGCGGGGACGATTTCGAACCTCGGAGGTGGCTACGTGCTGGGTAGCTAATCCTGGCTTGTAGTTGTTGTAGGATGTAAAGATGTGGGAGGTAGCACGGATGCGGTTGCTCAAGGAAGTGACGGCCTCCCGCATCTTCTTTTTGTTATACGGAGATGAACATCATGTTGACGTTTATTGAATGCAAAGTTCGATCAACAAGAGATCAGTCTCTGTATACTGGTGCAGAGCATTACGAGCTAGTTAAAGGGGAAGTTTTCGTGGGGGCCTTCAAAAGCATAGCTACCCTTGAGGCGTTTGAGGATGCAGGGCTTATTGAAGTTGTCGACGAAAGTATCCCTTGTAGTAAATCGTTTCCTGTGATACCTCTTGGCAGTACAAAACCCACAGCAATACGAACAGACACAGGTGTTGAGTTGCCCCTTTCTGGTTGGCTTGAGGATTGACCATGGCTGATTTGAGTATTCTGAATGACAAGACCAAATATGTTGCCTGGATCAAAGGAGAGTTTGAGCCGCGTACTCTGGCCATTCCAGATTCTACTGTTGAGCAAATGATTGATAATGCTGTTCGGTACTGGAATACACATTCAGCCTACAAGATCAGCCAGATGGTAACATATGCTTCGGGTCAAGCAAGAGCCCAGGTATCGCCAGCATTCAAAAGCATAGCTCAGATCTATCCCAACCGAAACGCAAATTGGATCTGGAATGAGTACCCAACCTACTCACTAGCTGGCATTGCTGTTCTGGATAACGTACGAACAGACCTGATCATGGCTACTGAGGCTTTTCGCTCTTTCAACATCTATGTAGGTGCCAACTTCAGATGGTATTTTGATGAGAACCATGATGATCCTAGTGAAGGTGGATACCTCTACTGTAAGAACGTTCCGACAGGTACTACAGCAATGTTTGTGGTAGGTACTCGAAGAATTCTACCAACAGATACAATTGATAGCCAGCATATCAATGATTGGCTCCTGTACTATGCTAAGGCGCTAGTGAAACAAGCAGAGGGGCATGCCCTCCGAGCAGCATCTATTGTTTTACCTAATGGAATTGATGGACAACAATTGTATTCGGAAGGTAAAGAGGAGATGAAAGATCTCCAAACAAAACTAGCACAGGAATCCAGATGGGTCACTTTTATTCGTCGACAGTAGGACAGAGGACAGTATAATATGTGGATCATTTCTCTATTAGAGTACATCACTGGGTTCATTCCCCGTCCTGTTATAATTGGTCCTGATGAGGGAGGATACCGACAAGTCCCGAAGCCTTGGGGAAAGTGTTGGTTACATGCAGTGATCCCCAACATGTGGTATTGGCACATTCCGTGGTTTACGCAGATTGCTACTTGTAAGACTCCTACACAACCAAAAGATGTTAGGGCTCAGTCTGTTTGGACTAAAGATGGCCATAACCTCGCTGTAAGTGTTTCGGTTCAGTACTACATATCAGACCCTATGAAAGCTCTCATAGAGGTCTATGATTATGACCAGAGTTTACAAACAATTGTCCTTTCTGTTGTTTGTGAGTTCATAAAGAATCTGGAACTGGAAGATTTGAAAAAGCAAATAGGTGCGTTGAAAGAAGAGCTCACCAGAGCCACCCGAGAAGCAACTAAAGGCTGGGGTTTGAAAATTCAAAGGGTCGGAATTACTGATATTGGTGACTCACGAAACATCCGACTTTTGTTGAGTGGATTGGATCAGTTGGAGATAGGATGATGTATTCTTTGTTTGAAGCAACACTATCACAGCTGAAACGAAAGCAGCAGTCAATTGTTAGACTCTTCCCGGATTTCTTTACGAATCCCATCAAAGTGAAGGGTGTGATAGACAAGGGTGGAGTTCGGATGTCAAGCATGGAAGGTGATACTTGGCAGTTCTCTATTCATAGCGGTTCCGAAGAAGGCAAGTGGTATGATGCCCATGTTCGATGGAAGAACATTGTTCCAACCATTCAGAACTTGGTAGCTGACCGGAGAAATTGGAACAAAGCTAAAACAAGTGTTGACCTACGAAAACTATCTGCTAAGATGTTTGAGAAAGCAGATGTTGAATTGGACTGCACCTGCCTCGCAGACACCTATTATGGTAAGGAATACATTCGTAGTCAAGGGAAGTATCAAGCTCAGTATGGTGAACCAGAGAACCGACCACCTGATAAACGAAACCCAAAGCAATATGGGGCAATGTGCAAACATCTCCAGGTATTGATGCGTGTACTACCTTTCTACAAATCAACCATGGCAAACTGGTTGAAGAAAGAATATGGAGATGTTATCAAGGAAGCTGAGGAACAGGCAAGAACCAAAGCTGGAACATTCCAAACTGCTGCTCAACAGTTGAAAAGAAGGAGAACAAAGGAATCGCTTGAGGAAGCCCTTTCCCCCAGTGAGAAACTACAAGACCTGGCTGAGGAAGAGGATCTTCTACGGGATGATATGCCGCTTGTGTTTTTTCTTCTTCCTTCTGGTGAATATGTTAACGTACCAGGAGATCACGAAGTTACTGCCAGCGAGGCAGGTACAAGTATAGACCAATTATTGAGTGATGGAACAATTCGGGGATTTGACGATGAGGACTACCTTAACCTAGAGATTTTTCATGCAAATCAACCAACTTCTCAACAATGGACTACACTGAGGAGAGCCATTGGATCCTCCATGGGTCTTCTAGTGGATTTTACAGATGGTGAGTTTCCTGAGGATACTCTTCGTGATGATTCTGGAGGATCTAAAGCGTATCGACGTCTTCAGAACTACTACAAAGGTGGAGACCAATCAAAATCAAAAACTGCACAGTTTCATGAGTCAATCCAGGTAAAGAAGTGAAAGGTAACAGGATGAGTTTCTACGACTTGGCTACTGAGTGTCAACAGTTGGCTCGAATGGATGAGGCAACAACCATGTCCTCTATCTCATATTTGCCAACCCAGGTGGGGGCTGTTCGAGCTGCCCTCAAAGGGCTGGGCAAGAAGAAAGGACAGTGGAATCTTGAGATCCTAGAGGGTGATGAGGAGACCACCGTTCGATTTGAAGATGCACTGGAGATTAAGGTGCCGAAAAATCACTGGGATCACTTCCAAGGAATCTTTGATGGAGTACTTTCTAGCAGCAACTATCTTGAGCTTTCTACTGTTGGATTGTTGGATTCAGTTGATGAGTCAGAGAATGGTTTGCTGGAACAGCGGTTACAAGAGATCCACTCCAAGATTCAGGAGCAAGTGGATAGTCCTGCTGTCCAGAGAGCTAATAAAGTCACTGCCCAGTGGTTGGCTCAGTTTGGTGGGGATACAGCTATTGACGAGTCTGTTTTGATCCCCCTGCCCATTTCTTCTGAGTGGAAGGATGCTTTTGTTGATGATTTGACAGAGGATTGTAAGGACGATTTGGGGCAGCTGGAGATTGTCCTGAAGAAACTGCAGAATATCAAAGCAGTCCGTGAGTGCTCATTCCTGGCTGGTGGTCGTGCAGTGTGCAACTATCAAGGATTGCAGCTGGTCTTTGAGGCATCTACATCCTGGAGTGGTACCAATCGCTTCTCTATTGCAATTCATGATGATGAGGCAGCAGATGCAGTTGAGGAAGCCCTGATGGGTGTGCCTCGAATTGGTAATGTGTTCTATCCTCGGGGTGGACAAATGGATCAGCGGTTGGGTTCTGACAGTGTGCTTAACATCATCAAAGAAACTATTGATGATATGACTACTGAAAAAGAGTAGGAGGATGACGATGAGAATTCTTGAGGTAAAGGATTTGGAAATTTATAAGCGGCTTCTGCGTATTCTTGGAGCGTATGCTAAAGAGGCACCTGCCCAGGGAATTGAACGCCTGCTCAATTCAGTTGTTGAACAAGGGAAGAAAGCTCTTCCTAAAGACAAGCATGCACTGAATATCTTAGATGAGGTTCTTGATGAAGAGAATCCAGCTGATACTGTGCAGAAGTTGATGAATATGCGATTTGCTAATTTGCCCATTTGCTGCAAGCCTGTAGCAAAATTAGGCCGTCGGTGTCAGTGTGCATACTGGAATCGTGGTGACTATACATCAGATCGAGTCAAAGACCTGATTGACTGGAGTGGCACAGGCAAATCCGGAAAGTGGTCTGAGGTAGACGGATCACCGGTCAAGTTATTGGATATGTCTAAGGAGGAGAAGTGATGAGTGGATATCGTCCTGATAATGGGTTTGAAGGCTTGATGAATCTTGTTCGGCAAGAGCTCAATGAGGATACCTCACAGTCCACGAGAACTCCAGCTCCTCAGAATGTGAAAACACTGCAGGAACCAGAGCTTGATGCTGAGGATGTCGGAATGGAAGACTACTCAGAAGAGGATCTTAACAAGATGCCTCCTCAGAAAGCTCCAAAGAGCAAGTCTAAGGATGATGATCGGTACTCTGTTCGTGAGGTTCCAGACAGTGAGGTACAGAACCTAGCACCAAAGAAGGAATCTAAACTTCGTGAGAAAGGCTGGTTCTACCGAGTAGGTGATGCACTGAGGGAGGATGTCCGGTTTCAGAAGTTAGTCAAGCGATTTGGTCCTACAAGTGACCGGGTCTTTCGATACGTAGCACAGAAAGAGGGGACCCAGACCTCCAAGGATCTTATTCAACAGCTGATTCACTATGCTACAGGTGTGGACGAATCCAAGATCCACGAAAGTGGACCTTTGTATCTGTGTAACAACTGCTACAGCACTTTCCGGAATGTGGAGGCGTTCTGTACCAAGTGTCGATCCAACATTGTTGAGAAAATTGTTGATGTGAAAGAAGCTTCTTCGTATGATCCTAAAGGTGATGTAGGTGGAGGCATTCCGGCCGATACAGGATATTTGAATGCTATAGCTGTGGAATGGTATGGTAAACCATACAAGTCCCTTACTCCACAGAAGCAGTTGAGAGTTCGTCAGGAGTGGAAACGTCAAGGTCAACGAGGACCTGATGATCCCACGATGACTGAAGTGGAAGAGGAGGACACTTCTCCATATAAAAGACCATACAAGAATCCTGAAGCCATAGCCAATGCGATTGCGAAAGCAATTGGAACTCTGGGGTACTGGCATACTGAAACTGTCTCATATTCTGATCGAGAGGAGTATGAGTTTATCACTACTGAAGGACCCAAGGTGATTGTGTCCGTGAAGACTGAAGAACAAGGTGATTGATGAGCAGCTTGCTGGATAACACTCTCCGGGCTTTTGAGTCAACTATTGACTTTCCACAGGAAGGTCTTGATCCTGTAGTGTGGATTAAGAATAAGCGTGGTGAGTACACCTTGAGTCCTGGTGCAGAACGGAAGATCTTCAGTGTCCTGGCTGCCCATCCATATCAAGATTTGGTCTCCATAGCGAAGGAGCTGCGGATTGTTGGATCGATGGCATCAAATCAGTGGAACAGGGATACTGACATTGATGTTCATCTGGTTCCTGAAAATCCAAACAAGTGGAGTGACAATCAGGTTCTGAAAGTCAAAGGGTGGTTTGATAAACATCGAGAGGAGATTGGAGGATTCATCGGACAACACCCAGTTGAGATCTACATCCAAACCAATCCCAGCCAAGACCTGCTGTCTGTTGGTGTGTATGATATTCTTCGCCATCAGTGGATCAAAGGCCCTAAGATAGTTCCTCCGGACTATGATCCATATCAGGATTTCAGTGATTTGGAAGATGACATTCGAGCTACTGTGGAAGATGCTGATAAGTTGTTTGCTGAGTTGAAACGTGATACAATTGATTTTGAAGTGATTAAATCAGCAATGGCACGAATGTCTCCACAGCAGCGTCAGAATTTCAAAGGTCGTTTGGAATCCAAACTGCAGGAGATTGAAAGTGGTATTGAACAGTTGTACCGTGTCCGGGGAGAGATGGTACAGAAGCGAAAGCTAGCAAGTGCTCCCACAACACCAGAAGAGGCTCTCCATGATGTGGAACTTGCTAAGAAGTGGAAGGATACTAATGCTCTTTTCAAGTTTATTGCCAGATATCAGTACCTTCGAGTGATCGGTGAATTGAAAAATCTTCTTGATGATGAGGGGGAGATTTCACCAGACGATATTGATGCCATCAAACGGATTGCAGGAGTTCCTCATGTCGATGTATCATAAACTAGTTGAAGGGATAGGTGTAGCAGCACCAGAAACTAGTTATCTTAGACTTCTTGATAAGTTTGAAGCTGCCGGATACACTGTACAGTGGCACAACCGAGATCTTCTTACGGATGAAGATCTTGAGGAGGCTTGGAACCTTCTTGAGCAAGATGGTGCAGAAGCGGCTGTTGATTACTTAGAGACCATGTTCGGATTCTTGTTTGTGGAGAGGTGACATGGATACTTATCACACACTTGCAGATTCTCTTCTAGGAATGAAGGATTGGAATACTGTAGTTGCCAGTGCTAAGGACACCATACAGGATAAAGAAGGGGATCCTTTTGATCTACTAGCTAAACGGTTCACATTCCTGGATCAACTGGAAATCAAACGAGCTATCGAGCAAGCTCAGGAAGAACTGGAAGAGCAATAATGTCCAAACTAATCCCTCGTCGCACTATTGATGCAATTCGGCAGATTGTGAATGTTGCTCTTGATGTGGCAGGAATTGATTGTACTCTCTACATTCCAACAGTGACATCTTACAATGCAGCTGAACTGGAAGATGTGTACAGTGTTCCATCTGACTATACATACTTGTCCTATTCAACAACAGTATTTCTGGATTGGAAACCAACTACCTATCGCTTGAAGAAACTAGGGCTATACACTGAAGATAGTCTGCCTATTCTTGCGTGGTTTCCTTACCAAGCTACTATTCTTGAGGGATCTGATGCTGGGACAGTAGTAGAGGTGGATCCAAACTTGAAGAGTTACTTCCGTATTGCCCCTGAATTTGTTCCAGATGATTACGAGGGTATTGAAGAGTTCCAGCTAGTGAATGTCAGTGTTACTGGTATCCATGATGCTGCCTTAACTCGTGTCTACTCGATCGCACCACGACGTGTTAGAAAGGATAGTTGATGAGCAGAGTGAAAAAGATAGTGAATACGTCAAAGCAGTATTTGACCTTACACCATCCGGGTGGGCTTATATCAAGCATTCCTCCCGGTGGGTTTTTGAGAAACACCTGCATAACCAATCTTGATGAGATTCGACACCATGCTTCCGTAACTATGGACTTGGGAGAGGTACAGGAGGATATCCGTTCGGAAGGACGAGTTCAACTTCGAGATTGAGTGTTTTCTAGGACAAACATATGGCGGATAGTGTTACATACTCCTACGATGTTGCTGCACGTGCTTTAGCTTACAAGAGGTTCGGGACGATTCTAGGTATTGATCGGTTGGGATCAACAGATGTTGAGCGGATTAACAAGGGTGTGGTTCTATGTCCAAGGGCAATTGCCGAGAGGTATGTGTCTGAGAAACGAGGAGAGACGTTTCTTGATTTTATGAATGTGTATCGCAGGTCTATTGCGTTCAGCTGGAAACGTAATCGGACAGTTGTTTCTCGAAGAGGACTTCGATATCAAAAAGCAAATGGTCGGACTGCAACCATTAAAGCTGATGCTGTTGATCTGGATTATGATGTGTGGGCGTGGTCTACTAGTCTTGATAAGATTAATCTGTGTGTGGAGGAGTACCTTCGTTGGCAGCATGAAACTCCTAAAGTGCAGATTGTTTATGAATCAGAGTTCACATTGGATCCCAACCTCCAGTTTAGTTCTGTTGTTGACGACTCTCGTATTGAGAGTTTGTATGATATGGGAAAAGTATGGATCTTTCGTATGCCAATCCACATTGATGGTTGGCTTCCAAAAGATGCTGGAGCGGAAGTTGGTCGAGCAAATAAGATTCAGCTAACCTTGTATGATCGAGATGACATTTCGTCGTATGAAGAGATCATTGTGCCCGGATCCGATCAGAATACAGAGCTTGAAGCTGCTCTTCGGATGTTCCGAGCATCGCTGTATGGAATTGCTGAAGTTGATGTGGTAGCTAAGACCTTCACTATCTACGATGATAGATCATCAGAGTTTACAGTTGGTGATCTGATTTTGGTCCGGGACTCAACTGATAACGATGAACAGTATACAGTGGTTTCTGCTATGTATTCCAGTGAAGATGATACAACAGTAATTACTGTTGAGGAGTCACCGATCAGTGCTACCGCTGATGGACATGTTTACAAAATACAATGAAGGAGTAGAGTATGTGCGCAGTATTTCTCAGTCCGGGTGTTTACGTTCAAGAGCGGGATTTGTCAGACATTGTCCCAAGAGTTGCTAGTGCTTCAGGGGCACTGGTCGGGTATTCTGCAAAAGGAAGCACTACAGACGTGGTTTTGATTACTAGTGATCAGCAGTTTATCGAGGAGTATGGGGAGCCCGATCCCTCGAGTGGTCACTACTTCCATTATGCAGCCTTAGGATACCTTTCTAAAGGCAATACACTTTATTGTCTACGTGTAGCGAATGGAGCCCTATGGGGCGGTGTTAACATTGTGGCTACAACATCATCACTGGAGAATGCAGCATTGACCGCAGGAAAGTCAACAGCTGTATTTACTTCTGATTCTGAACAAAGTTCAGATGTTCTATTCCAGATTATCGGAGCTAATCCTGGTGTATGGAATGACCGGATTGGTGTTGTCATTGAGAATGTCAAGACGGGTTCGGATGAGGTGGTGGTCGATCAATACACTTTTGAGATTGTTGTTTACTGGCAGGATGCTGATGGGGCACATCAAGAAGTGGAACGATGGAAGGTGTCTCGGAAGGCTAAAGTAGATGGGTTTGGAAAAGCTTTGTATCTCGAAGACAAGATCAATGGTGTTAGTAAATACATCATGGTTCTTGACAATACAGGATTAGCAGATACTGTTCTTCCGAAAGTTCAGGAAACGAGATTGGGGTTGGATTCAGGAAGTGATGGTAGTGCACCGAGTGATGCTGCATTTATAGCTGGATGGGATGAGTTCTCAAATCCTGATGATATTGATGTTCGTATCTTGATTAATGGTGGAGAAACAGGTGTTACAGTTCAGCAGAAGATGAGATCGGTGGCAGAAGCACGGATGGATTGCATTGCTGTTCTAGATTTCCCTTGGGGATCGGTTCAGGGGGTAACTGATATGGTAGCATACCGGAATGTTACACTGAACCTCAACTCATCATACTGTGCGTTGTATGGGCCGTGGATTCAAATATACGACACATACAACGATAATTTGATATACATTCCGCCGTCGGGACATGTGGCAGCTCAAATGGCGTATAATGATAATGTGGCAGACCCTTGGGATGCTCCAGCCGGACTTAATCGAGGACAGTTGGATGTCATTACACCTAATTATGTCTTTACTAAGGGTGAGAGAAATGTTTTGTATCCTCAACAGATCAATCCTATTCAGCTATTCCGAGGTGAAGGAATAGTTATCTGGGGTCAGAAAACTCTGCAGAAGAAGTCGTCTGCACTGTCTAGTGTTAATGTTCGTCGGCTACTGATTGTTCTTCAGAAAGCAATGGCTATATCGCTTCGAACTTTTGTGTTTGAACCTAACGATGAGGTTACTCGTTTTCGTGTGACTGCCCTTCTTAATGAGTACCTTGATAAACTTGCTGCCCAAGGTGCTTTTCAGCAGGAGGGAGGAGATCGGGGGTATCATGTTGTTTGTAATGCTACTAACAATACTCCAGCTGTTATTGATGATAATCAGTTGAATGTTGATGTATTCCTGAAGCCTATTCGAGCAGCAGAGTACATCAAGCTTCAGACAATTATCACTACGACAGGCGCATCGTTCGAAGAGTTAATTGCTCGTGGAGTTATGTTCTAAGAGGGGTCGTCTTTTCTAAGGAGGTTGTATCATGCCTGATATGTCTGCTGATGTTTTGAAAAACAATTTGACCAA
>Ga0265293_10008752_pt1 | contig 14848 bp, 15 predicted proteins | sample Munlanlewell138R_FD_192505 | JGI IMG/M metagenome (GOLD analysis project Ga0265293, IMG submission 192505) | Leachate microbial communities from a municipal landfill in Southern Ontario, Canada - Leachate well 138R | ecosystem: Engineered > Solid waste > Landfill > Unclassified | place: Canada...
GGCGCGGTCAAGCTGACGCTGATCAACGAAATCCTCGGGCGCAGCGGCTGGGCGCCCATCGTGTTCGGCACCCAGGCCCCCGACACCGGGAACGCCGAGATCCTGGCCCGCTTCGGCACCCCCGAGCAGAAGGAGCGCTACCTGGACGGGCTGCTGTCCGGGGAGATCTTCTCCTGCTTCTCCATGACCGAACCCCAGGGCGGCTCGGACCCGCGGGTCTTCACCACGCGCGCGGTGCGCGACGGCGACGACTGGGTGCTCAACGGGCGCAAGTACTTCTCGTCGAACGCGTCGGTGGCGTCGTTCATCATCGTCGTCGCCGTCACCGACCCGGACGTGCCCGTGCACCGCGGCGCCTCGACCTTCCTGATCCCGGCCGACACCCCCGGGGTCAACATCGAGGCGACGCATCACCTCGTCGGTTCGCTGCCGCACGAGGCCGGGCACTCGTTGATCCACTACGACAACGTCCGATTGCCCGCCTCGGCGATGCTGGGCGAGCCGGGCCACGGCTTCCAGATCCTGCAGGCCCGGCTGGCCGGCGGCCGCATCCACCACGCCATGCGCTCCATCGGGGTGGCCCAGCGCGCGCTGGACATGATGGCCCACCGCGCGAAAAGCCGTTTCACCCAGGGCAGTTCGCTGGCCGACAAGCAGCTGGTCCAGGCGTTCATCGCGGACTCCTACGCCGAGTTGCTGCAGTTCCGGCTGACCGTGCTGCACACCGCGTGGTTGATCGACACCGCCGGCGAGCACGCCGCCCGCGCCGAGATCGGGGTCTGCAAGATCCTGGCCTCCCAGGTGCTCCAGTCCATCGGCCTGCGCGCCATCCAGGTGCACGGCGCCATGGGGCTCACCCAGCAACTGCCGCTGACCAACGTGCTGCTCGGTGGCGTCGCGCTGGGCCTGGCCGACGGGCCCACCGAGGCCCACAAGGTGAACCTGGCCCGGATGCTGCTCAAGGACTACGAGGCCGAGGATCCCGAATGGCCCAGCGAGTTCCTCGACGTCCGGGTCGCCGCCGCGCAGGCCAAGTACGGCGACCGGGTCAGCCAGATCCCGCTGGTGCCGCCGGCGCCATGACCACCACCCGGGTCGCCCAGGCCGTCCACCGGGCCCTGGATGACCGGCAGCGCGAGGCCACCGACGACGTGGAACGCATTCTCGCGGCGGCGATCACGGTCATGCAGCGGGTGGCCCCGGAACCGCCTCGGGTCAGCGACATCGTCGCCGAGGCCGGATCGTCGAAGAAGGCCTTCTACCGGTACTTCGCGGGCAAGGACGATCTGCTGCTGGCGGTGATGGAACGCGGCATCGGGATCGTCGTGTCCTATCTGGAGCATCAGATGGACAAGGCCCACGCCCCCGCCGACAAGGTCGCCCGCTGGGTCTCCGGGGCGCTGGCGCAGGTGTCCGACCCGCACCTGACCAGCATGAGCCGCGCCGTGGTCGAACAGATGACGCGCACCGAACCCGTCGACGGCATCATGGCACCCATGCGGGATCTGTTGGTCGCACCGCTGGCCGCGCTCGGCAGCGACGACGCCGGCCGCGACGCGGAGGCCATCTTCCAGCTCACCATGGCCACCATGCGCCGCCACGTCGGATCCGGGACGTCGCCGCGGCCCGACGACGTGACCCATCTCGTGCGGTTCTGCCTGCGCGGCATCGATGCGGTCGGAAAGGACGTTGCGGTCAGAAAGGACAGAGAATGAAAGCAGTGTTGTGCCACCAGTACGGACCACCCGAGAGCCTGGTGTACGACGAGATCCCCGATCCGACACCGGGCCCCGGCGAGGCGGTCGTGCGCGTCCGGGCCGCGGCTGTGAACTTCCCCGACGTGCTGTTCCTGTCCGGCAGCTATCAGGTGCGCATTCCGCCGCCGTTCTCGCCGGGCAGCGAGTTCGCCGGCGAGGTGCTCGCCGTCGGTCCCGACGTCACCTGGCGACCGGGTGACCGGGTGTCGGGGTCGATGATGGTCGGCGCGTTCGCCGAACAGGTTGCGGCACCGGCGGATTCGCTGACCCGGGTGCCCGACGGCGTGGACTTCGCCGACGCGGCCGCCTTCGGGGTCACCTACCGCACCGCGTACTACACCCTGCGCACGGTGGCGCCGGTGCGGCCCGGCGACGCGGTGGTGGTCCTCGGCGCGGCCGGCGGCGTCGGACTGGCCGCCGTCGACCTGGCCACCGCGATGGGGGCGCGCGTCATCGCCGCCGCGTCCGGCCCCGAGAAGCTGGCGATCTGCGCGCAGCGCGGGGCCGTCGCGACCATCGACTACGAGCAGGAGAACCTGCGCGACCGGATCCGGGAGATCACCGAGGGCGCCGGGGCGGCCGTCGTCCTCGACCCGGTCGGCGGCCCCTACGCCGAACCGGCGCTGCGCGCACTCGGCCGCGGCGGGGTGTTCGTCACGCTCGGCTATGCCTCCGGAACCATCCCGGCGATCCCGCTGAACCTGGTGCTGCTGAAGGGAATCACCGTCCGCGGCATGGAGATCCGCACGTTCGCCACGGACTACCCCGACGACATCGGGCCGGCCGACGCCGAGCTGGCCCGGATGTTCGCCGACGGCAAGATCCGGCCCTACATCGGCGCCCGGTTCCCGCTGGCCGACGCGGCCGCCGCGCTGCGCTACGTCGCCGACCGCAAGGCGATCGGCAAGGTCATCATCGACGTGGGTTGAGCGCCCGGCGCCGCGCGGCGGAGCCCATCACCAGGTGACGGGCAGGCTGTAGACGCCGTAGGCCAACCGGTCGTGCTTGAACGGCACCTCGTCGAACGGGGTCGCCAGGCGCATGGTCGGGATCCGGCGCAGCAGGGTGTGGAACACGATCTGCAGCTCGGCGCGGGCCAGCTGCATGCCGACGCACTGGTGGCGACCGAAGCCGAAACCGAGCTCGTTGCGGGCGTTCTCACGGGCCAGGTCGAGCTGGTCGGGGGCGGCGAAGGCCGCGGCGTCCCAGTTGGCGGGGGCCAGGTCGAGGATGATGCCGTCGTTGGCCTTGATGGTGACGCCCGCGATCTCGATATCCTCGAGGGCGACCCGGCGCTGACCGTTCTGGATGATGCTCAGGTAGCGCATCAGCTCCTCGACGGCGTTGGCGATCACCTTCGGGTCCTCGGTATCGCGCAGCAGCGCAGCCTGTTCCGGGTTCTCCAGCAGCGCCAGGACACCGATGCCGATCATGTTGGCGGTGGTCTCGTGCCCGGCGATCAGCAACCCGGTGCCCAGCTGCGCGGCCTCCTTGACGCTGATCTCGCCCGCGGTGACCCGCTCGGCCAGATCCGAGATCGCGTCCTCGGCCGGGTTTTCCATCTTCTTCTTGACCAGGTCGATCAGGTAGCCGTGCAGGCTCATCGCGCCCTTCTGGCCGTCCTCGGCGCTGGCGTTGCGGGCCAACCCGACGTTGGCGTGATGCTGGAAGAACTCGTGGTCCTCGTAGGGCACGCCGAGCATCTCGCTGATCACCTGGGTGGGCACCGGCAGCGCGAGATCGGCGACCACGTCGGCGGGCTGCTCGCCGGCCAGCATCGCGTCGATGCACTCGTCGGTCACCCGCTGGATGTAGGGCCGCAGGCCCTCGACCCGCTTGAACGTGAAGGGCCGCGAGAGCATCCGGCGAAAACGGGTGTGCTCCTCGGCATCTGAGGTGAACACCGAGCGCGGCCGCTTGTACACGGTCGAGAGCATGTGCTCGTTCCAGTGCGGGAAGCCCTCATTGCGGTCGTCGACGCTGACGCGCGAGTCGGCGAACAACGTGCGCGCCACCTCGTAACCGGTGACCAGCCACGGGGTGGTGCCGTTCCAGATCCGCACCCGCGAAAGCGGGGCCTGGGCAGCGAGTTCCATGACGCCCGGCGGCGGCGCGAACGGACACGCGGCGGCACGCTCCATCGGGTACTCGGGGACGTCGGTCACGGTATCGGTCAGGGTTTCGGTCACTGGGTTTCCTCTATCGGGGGCTGTTGGATGAAGGTCTGATCAGTCTTCGACGCGGATGGCCTGGGCCGGGCAGGCCGCGACGGCCTCGCGCACCGCGTCGTGAAGGTCTTCCGACGGATTCTCGTCGAGCACAATCACGCTGCCGTCGTCCTCGTCCTGATCGAACACCTCGGGGGCGTTGGCGACGCAGTTGCCCGCCGACACGCACTTGGGTTGGTCGACAATGACTTTCACGGTGTCTCTCCCTCTACGCGACGTGACGTCACGGGCGCCAGCAGCAGGCCGGTGATCGCGTCGACCAGCCCGTCGGCCGTGGCGTCCCAGTCCGGGCGCACCATCGGATCGCCGGCGGCGCGGGCGCGTTCCTGTTCGGCGAAGATGTGCACGATGAGGTGCCGGGCCATCGCGTTGCGCTCGATGCGCACCTCGGCGGGCATGTCGGGCAGGCAGCGGTTGAGGCCCTGGATGATCTTGAGCACCGACCGAGACGACAGCGATTCCTCGGAGACGATGTCGCGGTGCGTCGGGTCCGGCATCAGCTGGGCCGAGAACCGGGCGTAGGTCGAGGTGCCGTTCGCGCCGGACAGGTTGGTCAGGTGGGCGGCCAGCGGGCGCACGAGGCACTGCACCCAGTCGCGCAGCTCGGCGGGGCGGTCGGCGCGCTCGATCTCGTCGACCATCTGCTCGCACAACCGCTCGACCTGTTCGTTGTGCCGACGGACGATCGCGCGGATCAGGTCCGCCTTGGTGCCGAAGTGGTAGCCGACCGCCGCGTTGTTGCCCTGCCCGGCCTGGTCGCTGACCTGGCGGTTGGACACGGCGAAGACGCCGCGTTCGGCGAAGAGCCGTTCGGCGGCCGTCAGGATGGCCTCGCGGGTGTCGGTGGCCCGGTCCGAGCGCAGCGGCCTGGTGGCGGTCACGCGGTCCAGTCAACCGCGCGCACAGGGGTTAAGTCAAGTGATTGATTTAATTGCCGGGGTAGGTCGGCAGCCCTGCCAGACATTCATTTCCGTGGGCGCCCTGAGCAGCAAATCGTACGGTCCGGAAACCACTCCGATTTGAAGTGCAGACACTCGTAACTGGTAACCATGACGGATGACATCCGCGTTCACCCGTCACGGCGAGGTCCGAATCCACTACCTCGATTCGGGCGGTGACGACCTGGGCGCACCGTTGGTGTTCGTCCCCGGGATGACCGACGTCGCCGAGGATTACCGCGCGGTCCTGCCGGCGTTCGGCCGGCGCACGGTGGTCGTGGAGGTGCGCGGCCACGGCCGCAGCGACGCCCCGGCGGCGGGCTACGACCTGCCCACCCTCGGGGCCGACGTCGGCGCCGTCGTCGACGCGATCACCACCGGTCCGATCCATCTCGTCACGTTCTCCCGCGGGACGTCGGCCGCGCTGTGGTGGGCGCTGCAGCACCGCGACCGGGTGCGATCGATCGCCATCGGCGACTACGTGCCGCAAGAGATCGTCCTTGCCGAACCGCAGGTGCGCTTCCTGCTCGACGGCCGTTGGCGCGGAACACCGGTGCGGGACCGCCTCGACGAGACCGCCGCGCTGGCCACCTTTCGCGCGGCCCAGATCCGGTCGTTCTGGGAACCGCTGTCCGACTGGCAACCCCCGCTGCTGGCGGTGCGCAGCGGTAGCGGCAGCATCATCGACGCCGACGCGTGGGCGCGTTACCGGCAACTGTTCCCGACGGCGGAACTGCACGAGTTCGACGACTCGCCCCACGACATCTTCCGGCCCGACCGGCAGCGCTATCCGCTGCTGGTGCGCGAGCACACCCGCCGCGCCGACGCGCGGCCGTGACCGGCTACTTGGGTTTGCGCTGAATCACCTTGCCCGCCACCGTGCCACCGTCGATCGGTAGCACGGTGCCGGTGACGTACGGGGAGCGGTCCCCCGCGAAGTACAGCGCCGCCTCGGCGACGTCGTCGACGGTGCCCTCCCGCTTCAGCGGGCGGTCGTTGCGCATCTGCGCGCGGATCGCCTCCTCGAACTGCTCGAGGCGCTCGAGGTCCTCCCCGGCGGCCGACTTCTTGACGATGGCGGTGCGGATATTGCCCGGTGCGATGGCGTTGACCCGGATCTCGTAGTGCGCCAATTCGATTGCGACGGACTTGGTGAACTGGATGACCGCGGCCTTCGACGCCCGGTACGTCTGCACGCCGCCGCCCGCCTGGATCCCGCCGATCGAGGTGAGGTTCAGGATCGAGCCACCGCCGTGTTCGGCCATGTGGCGCGCGGCGTCGCGGGTGCCGGCCATCACCGCCCGCAGGTTGACCGCCATCACCTTGTCGAAATCGGCGAGGTCGTCGTCGAGGAAACGCCGATGCATGGTCCCGGAAACACCGGCGTTGTTCACCATGATGTCGAGTCCCCCGAAGGTCTCCACCGTCGTCGAGACCAGCCGCTCGATCTGGTCGAGGTCGGCGACATCGGTTTCGAGGAACTTGTAATCGCCGCTCAGCGGCGGCCCGTCGCCGAGGTCGCCCACCACCACCTTGGCGCCCTCGGCGAGGAAGCGCTCGGCGATACCGCGGCCCAGCCCGCCGGCTCCCCCGGTGACGATGGCGACCTTGCCGGCCAGTTCGTTGCTCATGGTGCGTGCGCTCCGCTCTTCGTGCCAGTTCGGTCGGTGTCGTCCTGATCGCCCAGGAACGACAGCAGCAGATCGTTGACGGCCCGGGGCTGCTCGATCTGCGGGCAGTGTCCGGCGTTCTCGATGACCGCCGAACGCGCCCCGTCGATCTGGGCGGCGATCTCCGCGGCCCAGCCCGTCGGCAGTAGCTTGTCACCCCCGCCCTCGACGATCAGCGTCGGTACCGTGATGCGCTCGTAGGCCCGCCGGCTCGACGCCGCGGCGGGCGGCTCGGAACCGGGCCGCCGGAACCGCGCGGCGGCGATCGTCTCCCACGCCCCGGGCAGGGTCGCCGATTCGTGCCGGCGCGCCACGTAGGCCTCGTCCTCCGGATAGGAGGGGGCGAAGAACAGCGCGGTCACAATGGCTTTCATGGCACCCAGCGTGGCGTCGTAGTCGTAGAGCGCGCGCATGTGCTCGTTGTTCTGGATCTCGCCGCCGCCGCAGATCGCCACCAGGCTGCGCATGGGCAACACCGGGTCGGTGGAGGTGGCGTCGACGAGCAGGTTGATGGCGCCCATCGAGTTGCCGACGAAGTGGGCGGAGTCGACCCCGACCGCCGCGCAGAACGCCGCGACGTGCCGGATCCGCATACCCCGACCGTCGACGAAGTCGAGCACCTTGGCCGTGTGGCCGTAGCCGAGCATGTCGGGCGCGAGCACCCGGAACCGCTCGCCCAGCGCGGAAATGGTCCGCTCCCAGCCCAACTCGGCGCCGGCACCGAACTCGCCGCCGTGCAGCAGCACCACGGTCTGCGCGTGCTCGGCGCCGGCCTCCAGGTAACTGGTGACCAGGCCGTCGACGGTAATGGTCTTGCGCTGAAAGTTCATGCGGGCTCCTGTTCAGTCCGGGATCAATGGGCCGACGGGACTCGTCGAGATGGCGTGCACCAGCAGGCCGGCGAGTTCGGCGGGACGGCTCAGAAACGGCGAGTGCGAGGTATCGATGCTCAGCTGCTCGACACCGAGCCGGTGGGCCACGGTGTCGGCCAGCCACCGGGGCATCGACCGGTCCTGTGCGCAGACGATGAAGCTGCGCGGCAGGTCGGCGGCCCAGAAATCGGGCACCGACACCGGGGTCACGGTGGTGTCGCCGAACCGTTCGGGACCCAACCGATCGAAGGCCCAGCGCGCGGTGGCCTCGTCGCAGTCGTGGTAGAAGTACTTCCAGGCGCCGTCGAAATCGGCGAAGGTCATCGCCCCGTCCTCGTCGAACTCGAGATAGGACAACATTTCTCCGGTGTCGGCGTCGAAGTCACCGTCCTCCTCGTTGCGCATCGCCATCGCCTCGGGATAGGTGCGGCCCTCCCGGGGCAGCGCCGCGGCCAGGTACACGATGTGGCCCACCAGATCCGGTCGCGCGTCGGCGGCCAGCGTCGCGTCGAAGCCGCCGCCGGAATGCCCCACCAGCACGTCGCCGGGTCGCATCACCTCGACGATGGCCTCGCGCCGCCTGTGCAACGTGGATTCCTCGTCGATGCGTGCCCCGTGGCCCGGCAGGTCCACCGCGACGGCGTCGTGACCGAGCACACGAAGTTCCTCGATGGCGCGCTCCCAGCACCACGCGGCGTGAAAGCCGCCGTGCACCAGAACGAATCTCACCTGCGCGCGCCGCTCGACCGGGCGATCACTTGATCGCGATCGGGTTCACCGGGGAGCCCACTGCCCCAACGACACTGAGTGGGGGCGCCACGAGTTGGAACTCGTAGACGCCGTCCGCGGCGCAGTCGGCGGACAGCGCCGTCAGGTCCCAGTACTCGCCGAGCATCAGACCCATGTCGCGCAGGCAGAGCATGTGCATCGGCAGGAACGTGCCCTCGACGCCGGCGGCCGGATCCGGATCCTCGACCATCAGGTTGTCGGCGGCCACCGCGGCCACCTCGTGGGCGTGCAACCACGATGCGCAGCGCCAGTCCAGGCCCGAACCGGCCTCGGCGCCGTCGCCGGTGGCGCAGAACCGGGTCCACCAGCCGGTGTGGACCAGCACGACGTCACCGCTGCGCACCTCGACGCCCTGGCTCTTGGCGACCGCGTCGAGTTCGTCGGGGGTCACCGGGTTGCCCGGTTCCAGGAACACCTCGGCGCCCCGGAAGCGCACCACATCGAGCAGCACCCCGCGCGAGGTGATGCCCTTGGCGTCGACCTTGTCGATCCCACAGTGGTAGGCACCGAAGCTGGTCACCGAACCTGCGGGAAACCCGTTGTACAGCTTGTCCTCGTAGTACACGTGGCTCAGGGCGTCCCACTGGGTGGCCGCCTGCAGCGGCATCACGATCATGTCGTCGTTGAACCGGAACGGGTTGTCGGCGAAGAACGCGCTGACGTCGTGGGCGACGGCGTTGCGCAGCCAGTCGGGCCCGTAGCGGACCAGGGTGTCGGCGTCGCCGCCGTCGACGGTCATCACGTGCACGGGATTGTTGCGGAACTTGAACGCCCCCTGCGGCCCGTTGGAGCCGAAGTCGGCACCGAGGGCAAAGACCTTGCCGCGCTTGGCCAATCCTGCCGCCTCGGTGATCTTCTCAGGCGTGATGAAGTTCAGCGTGCCGACCTCGTCGGCGTCGCCCCAGCGACCCCAGTTGCGGACCTCGTCGGCCATCTTGCGGAAATCCTGCATCGTGCCGGCCATGCTCACCTTCCCGAGATGTGGTCGAGAGAATCGTTGGCCGCGGTGAACCGCTGCGCCAGGATGCCGCCGTCGGCCCAGATCACCTGTCCGGTGACGTAACTGGCCGCCGCACTGCCGAGGAACACCAACACCGCGGCCTGCTCCTGCGGCGTGGAGGCCCGGCCCAGCGGCGTGCTGAACGAATCGAGGTACTGCTGGCCGTAGGCCGTGCGCAGCTGATCGAGGATCGGGGTCTCGGTGACCCCGGGCGCGGTGCAGTTGATCCGGATGCCGCGCGCGCCGAGTTCGGCAACCCTGCTCATGGTGTAGAGGATGGTCGCCTCCTTCGACAGCCGGTAGCCGCCGCCGTCGGCCAGCGCGTCGGGATGCTCGTCACACCACTGCACGCCCTGCTGCGGGGATGCGGTGGCCACCAAACCGGCTGTGGTCGAAGCATTCTCGCGGTAGGCCGACGCGGCCAGCGAGGACACCGAGGTGATCGATCCCCCGGCGGGGATGCGTTGCATCATCGCCTCGGTGAACTGCCGCATGCCCAGGAAGTTGATCCGGACCACGAGCATCGGGTCCCCGATGCCCGAGGACACCCCGGCCACGTTGAACAGCGCGTCGACGCCGCCGTCGACACCGCCGGCCGCGGCCTCCACCGAATCCGGGTCGGCGAGGTCCACGGCGACGAAGTCGTCCAGCCCGCTCTGCGGATCTTTCAGGTCCAGACCCGTGACCCGGGCGCCCAACTCGGCGAGCTGGCGGGCGACCTGCGCGCCGATGCCGGACGCGCAGCCGGTGACCACGACGTGTTTGCCGTCGTAGCGCACCAGCTCGTCGAGTGCCGTCACGCTCAGCTCGCCGCTTCCCGCGCCGCCTTCTGCTCCTTCTCCAACTGGGCGGCCTTGACGCGGCCCTCGTTGATCTCGGCCATCGCCTCGGGGATCTCCCCGGCGGTGAACTTGCCGCCGCGGCCGGTGGGCAGGCCGCCGAACGCGTAGGTCTCGTCGAACAGCGGGGCGTCCGACGGCTGGCGCCGGGCCTCGACCTTCTCGATGACCGGCTCGAGGCGCTTGGCCTTGTCCGCCACGGCCTTCTGGTCGCGCTCGATGAACTCGGGCAGGATCTCCTTGCCCATGATCTCGATGGACTCCATGGTGCCCTCGTGGCTGCGCGGGTTCAGCAGCAGGATGATCTCGTCGACGCCGCTGGCCTCGTAGCTGCGCAGGAACTCGCGTACGGTGTCGGGTCCGCCGATCGCGCCGCGGCCGGGGCCGTAGGCCAGCGTCGGATCCTCCTTGACCGCCTGCTCGTAGCGTTCCCAGACCTTGGTGCGGCCGGGGGTGTGCATGCCGGTCAGGTAGTAGTGCATGATGCCGAACGAGAAGAAGCCGCCGCCGATGCCGAGTCGCTTGAGCGCCTCGTCGTCATTCTTGGCCACCATCATCGACAGGTCGCCGCCGATGGCCAGCAGGTTCGGGTTGATCGCCGGGGTGACGGGCGCGCCGTTGGCCTCGAGTTCCTGGTAGTAGCCGTCCACGCGCTCCTTGAGCGCCTCCGGGCCGGTGTAGGCGAAGCTGAGTGCGCCGATGGCCTTCTGCGCGGCCATCTGCACCGACGACGGGCGGGTGCAGGCCACCCAGACCGGCGGGTGCGGCTTCTGCAGCGGCTTGGGAATCACGTTGCGCGCGGGCATCTCGACGTGCTCACCCTTGAAGCCGGTGAAGGGTTCCTCGACCATGCAGCGGATCGCGACCTCGAGGGCCTCCTCCCACTGGGCGCGCTTGTCGGCCGGATCGATGTTGAAGCCACCGAGCTCGGCGACCGAGGACCCCTCGCCGGTGCCGAATTCCACGCGGCCGTTGGACAGGTGATCCAGCGTGGCGACCCGCTCGGCGATGCGCGCCGGGTGGTTGATGGGCGGGGGCAGGTGCATGACACCGAAGCCCAGCCGAATGTCCTTGGTGCGCTGGCTCGCCGCGGCCAGGAACATTTCCGGGGCGGTCGAGTGGCAGTACTCCTCGAGGAAGTGGTGCTCGGTCAGCCAGACGGTGGAGAAGCCGGCCTTGTCGGCGGCCTCGACCTCGTCCAGACCGTGCTGGAACAGCTGGTGTTCATCGTCCTCCGACCACGGCCGAGGCAGCGGGAATTCATAGAACAGCGAGATCTTCATTGATTGCCTCCTCAGGCGTTGCGGACGTCGTCGTGGACTTGCTGTTGATTCTGGGTCGTGTTCTGGGCGGCAATGTGTTTGGCGGCGACATAACCGAAGGCCATGGCGGGGCCGATGGTGGCCCCGGCCCCGGCGTAACTGCGGCCCATCACGGCCGCCGACGCGTTACCCACGGCGTAGAGGCCCGGGATGTGCCGCTCCTCGGTGTCGAGCACGCGGGCGTGCTCGTCGGTGCGCAGCCCGCCCGAGGTGCCCAGATCGCCCAGGATGATCTGGAACGCGTAGTACGGCGGCTTGGACAACGGGTGCAGATTCGGGTTGGGCAGCGTCGGATCGCCGTAGTAGTTGTCGTAGGCGCTGTCACCGCGGTTGAAGTCGTCGTCGTGTCCCTTGCGGGCCAGTTCGTTGAACCGCTCGGCGGTGCCGCGCAGCGCCTCCGGTGGCACGTCGATCTTGGCCGCCAGTTCCTCGAAGCTGCCGGCCTCCTTGACGATTCCGGAGTCCAACCAGGCCTGCGGGATCTTCCGGCCGGTCGGTACCGGGGCGAACGGGACCTTCGGGATGGGCAGGTGCCCGCCGACCACATAGCGGTGGAAGGAGCGCTGATCGGTGATCAGCCAGACCGGGATGTGGGTGATCCCCGAGCGCTGCCCGTCGATCATCGCGTGCGCGAAGTCCATGTAGGGCGCGGCCTCGTTGATGAAGCGCTTGCCGGCGCCGTTGACGACGAACTGCGCGGGCATCATGCGTTCGTTCAGCATGAACTGCAGCCGCCCGTCGGGCCAGCACATGGCCGGGAACCACCAGGCCTCGTCCATCAGTTCGGTCGCCGCACCCACCTTCTGGCCGGCCCGGATACCGTCGCCGGTGGCCGCCGGATTGCCGAAACTCCAGTCCTTCTCGACCTCCGGCAGGTGTTCGCGACGCCACGCCATGTCGTGGTCGAAGCCGCCGGCGGCGATGACGACCCCGGCGCGCGCCCTGATCCGCTGGGTGCGGCCGTCCCGTTCGACGACGGCGCCGATGACCCGCGCCGCGGGGCCGTCGCCGTCGGTGATGAGTTCGGTCATCGGCGTGTTGAGCCACAGCGGGATGTTGTGCTCCTGCAACGCCAGGCGCATCCGCGCCACCAGGGACTGGCCGATGGCGGCCATCCGGTCCCCGAACACCCGCGCCCGGAACATTCGCCAGATCAGCTTGACCAGCACGGCCTTGCCGCGCCAGTTCTGCCGAACCTGATAGAACAGCCGCAGGTCCTTGGGCGCGAACCAGATTCCCTTGGGCGCCAGCGCCAGCGGCTGCAGCAGGTTCTGCTCCTCGGCGCCGAGCTTGCGCAGATCGATGGCCGGCACGTTGATGGTGCTGCCCAGCTCCGAACCGCCCGGCAGTTCCGGGTAGTAGTCGGCATAGCCGGGCTTCCAGACGAATTCGAACCAGCGGCTGCGGTCCTCCAGGAACTGCATCATCTCCGGTGCGGCGTCCACGTACTGCCGCAGCCGGGCGTCGCTGACCAGTCCGCCGGTGATCTGCTTGAGGTAGCCGAACACCTCGTCCGGGTCCGGCGAGTAGCCCTCGCGGCGCTGCGAGGGCGCCCCGGGCACCCAGATCCCGCCGCCAGAGAGCGCGGTGGACCCGCCGTAGTGCGCGGACTTCTCGATGACCAGCGCGTCCAGGCCCTCGGCCTGGGCGGTCAGCGCGGCGGTCAGCCCGCCGCCGCCGCTGCCGATGACCAGCACGTCGACCTCGTGGTCGAAGCCCGCCGTGGGTCCATTGTCATTGGGCGTCATGCGGGCACCGCCGTTCGGATTGCGAACCCGGCGATCAGTTCCGGCGCCGGGCGGTAATAGTGGTGTGCGGTCGCATACGGTCCCGCGGCGGCCAGCGCCGCGAACGCCGCCACCCAGGTCCGGACCTCGTGCGCGGAGTTGCCGGCCTCGCCGGCGATCCACGCGTTGGTCCAGCCGTCGACCTCGTCGAGCCGGTTGGCGTCGATCAGATCCAGGAAGGCGCGGTCCCAGTCCGGGTTCAGCGGCTGCAACGCCGACTCGCCGTGGGCGAAGTCATGGGCGGCGGCCATCACCGCGTCCTGCCGGGCGCTGCGCTGCTCTGGGGTCATCGCCACCCCGCGCACGATGCGGTCCAGCGCGGCCGGCGGCGCGGTGGCCAACGTGGGCACCGGCGGATCATGGGACAGCCCACCGGATCCCAGCACCAGCACGCGCTTGTCCAGCGTCGCCAGGAACTTCCCGATCGCGGTACCCAAGGCGCGTACCCGGCGCAGCGGGCCCAGCGGGGTGGCCACCGAGTTGATGAACACCGGGATGATGGGCACCGCGGCGGCGTCGCCGAACAGGGTCTGCAGCGGCTGCACCGTGCCGTGGTCGACCTCCATGCCGGCCGAGATCGCCACATCCACGTCGGCGTCGAGAACCGCTGCCGCGCAGGCGTTCGCGAAATCCTCGGCGACGTTGAGCGGGCCCGACTGGGTGCCGTAGTCCCCCACGCCGGATGCCGAGGTGCCGATGCAGAACGGCGGCATCAGCCGGTAGAAGAACCCGTTGTAGTGATCCGGGGAGAACGTCACCACCAACTCCGGGGCGAAGTCGGTGACGAAATCCCGCGCGCCGGCCAGCGCGGCGCCGATGTCGTCGAGAAGTTCAGCCGACGGTCCCGGAAGATTCAGCAGCGGGCTGTGCGACATGCAACACAGTGCCAGTTGCGCCATGGTTCTCACCGCCTTCCACCGCAGTCGAGGGGGCGATGCGCAGGACCGCGAACAGTTGATCGCTCAGCTCGGCCGCGCGTTGGGCCACGCAGGCCGCGGCGATGCAGCGGTCGGGCCGCAGGAACAGCACCGAGTCGGTGTGGCCGTCGAAGAAGGACTTCAGCGCGCCGGTGCGGTCGCCGACGACGATCACGTCGGGGTCCTCGGCGGTCTCACCGGCCGGCCGCCAGTGCAGCTGGGTGCTCGGGCGGGCGGCGATGAACTTGGTGCCCAACGCCTTCCAGCGCTCGAGTGTCGCGTCGCCGAGCAGACGGCGCGGATCGTTGTTCCAGCACAGCACCGCAAAGCCGGTGCCGATGACGTCGTCGAGCAGGACATTGCTTTCGGTGCGGGTGTCCACCCGCGGCTGGATGAACAGCGTGCCCGCCGACGAGCCGGGCGGGGGCGGGGTGCTGGCGTGCACGACGGCGCCCTGGTCGTAGCGCGGCATGGGCTTGAACCGCATCTCCAGCACGTACCGCTTGAGCGTCGGGACGACCGAGGCCGCGCGGATCACCTTGTCGCGCAGGCCCGCAACACGACGGTTGGTGGGCGAGATGACCCGGCCGACCATGGTCGACAGGTCGATCATGGCGCGCGTGCTTGCGCCGCTCCACGTCGTAGCTGTCGAGCAGGGCGTCCCCGGCGTGCCCGTTGACCACCGCGGCCAGCTTCCAGCCGAGGTTCGCCGCATCGCGGATCCCGCTG
>Ga0265293_10008753_pt1 | contig 14846 bp, 12 predicted proteins | sample Munlanlewell138R_FD_192505 | JGI IMG/M metagenome (GOLD analysis project Ga0265293, IMG submission 192505) | Leachate microbial communities from a municipal landfill in Southern Ontario, Canada - Leachate well 138R | ecosystem: Engineered > Solid waste > Landfill > Unclassified | place: Canada...
CGCTGCGCGCCCCTGAGCCCAGGCGTTATGGCAAATGAAGAATTAAATACAACCGGACAACAATACAGGACAAAAGAATACCAAACAAATCCGTAATGGTAGAGCCAGGTGACGCGGGGGAAAGATTGTTCTTGGACAGACGATTGTTTTCGTTGTATGGTTTGTTTGGCTTGTTTGGCTTGTTTGATGTGACAGCGGAGTCTAGCTTGCTCAAATACGGAATTACTAAATACCGAGTGCAGTAACCAGAATTTCTTTCTGGGGCGATTTCCCGGCGGCAAAGGTATTGAGCGACTAAGGCGATATTCAAATGTGCTTGCCGGTTTACGCAAGAATAATTCTTTTCCCTTCAATTTTTCAGATGAGTATTAATCGGGCGACCCTAAAGCCATGTTTTAATTTGTAGGCGAGGCTAATCGAGCCATACGGCATTGTGTGGCATCCCAAATAAAAACCACGACTCAGCCAGTGTATAAACAAAAAGCCGATTCAGTTTTACTCAATCTTTGATATCGTATAGAAGTTGTCAGCATTAATACTATAGCCATATTCTATGATATCACGTTCAATCAGGCACTTTGTAGTCTTGGGACTAGCAAGATATGGCCAAACAATGACTTTCTTTGTCGATTTTCCATTCCACTCACAGCCATGAAGCCTTAACAGTCTTGATAAAAAATCTTTATTATCCTCTACTGCGCTATGAAAACGTTCCACTTGCTCAATCAATCTTGTCATTGATCGGTCAGACTTTAATTCAATTATAAACAAGCAGTCTTCGCTATACCCTAAGATATCACTTACTACTTTTTTGCCATCATTGTGAATTAGGGATAATTCTGACGTGATAAATTTAATTTTATCCCCAAATTTCAAATAATGATTTTCATGGTTTACGGCATTTTTGATCAACCATGCTTGAATCTTTTTTTCAGGAGTGGGTCTGTCTGGGCGTTTGAGTGATTCCCATTCATCAATCTTTCTCAAAACGGCGCCCTCTGTTTTAAGCCCAGGAAAACCTATTTCAGGTTTTTCTTTACTAATAGAAATTAGCGCCATTGAGTTCCTACCGCCTCGGCAATGAAGCTCACGCTTTTTTAATATGTCTGATTTTTCCGAATTAATTTTTTTTGCAATTTCAAAAAATTTTAGCATCTCTCACTCCATAAATCTCGCTAAAAGCTGATCCGAATTATCTTTAATTTGCCTTCGCAATATCCGGCCCAAAACATAGCGACTGAAACTTAAACCGCTTAGATCATAAAAGATCAGCAGAAAAAAGTCAACAGAAATCACCGACAACCACTTTTTCATTGACGTTGGTGGTTTTCAATGGTTTGTCGGTCAATAAACCCGCTAATAATAAATCAGGCCTTTTGCAAAAGATTGCCTTGCAACAGATTGCCTTGCAACAGATAATTGCGATGCTCTAAAGCTTTTTAAAAATAACCAGCGAAATCGCCAAAACTTTCTGGAACATCAAAAAAAAATAAGATACAATCAAAATTTGATGTTTCTGAAAAATGGAGATAAATGAAGATGAAAAGATTGATTGCAGTCTCTGCGTCATTGAAGCCTATCTTGCTCGCCTCTCAAATTTTTACAAAGCACGACCAGGTAATGGGAACAGGGTATAAAGGGATATTCTCTGTTTTAGATAATGTGAAGAAGGTCGGTGGAACCAATCAAGTAATAACTATTTTGAATGACGATAGAATCGCCGACAAGATCATTGCAAAGCAGAAGGCCCTTGTGGACTCGGTAGAGTTCATAAATATTTACCTTGGCAAAGCAACCAACAAGCCCTCTGTACATAAAAAGGGGCGGATCTTGAATCTCTATCTTTCCAGCGATCAGGAGCAAATTTCAAAGTTGTTCTCTGATCCGAAAAAAGAATTTTGTCTCGAAAAAGCTGCCGGCAACAGTGAAATCGAAGCTCTGGTTCAGTATTATTTAACTCGTTTTTTTATGAAAATGAGCTCTGCCAAGGAATTGGAGACCGCCTTGTCTTTTCTGAAGCAGCAGAATCTTAATGCAGCATCATTCAATAATGACAAATCTGTTCCATGGGAAGCAATAGAACTCTTTCAGGAAAAGGAATCCCCATTTCTCAGCGGTAAATCTATGACCATGGGACGCCTGAGAGAAAGAATCATACAAATTGGTTCCACCGATATGAGAACTCTTATCATAGGCGAAACTGGCACAGGAAAAGAGCTGGTTGCTTTTTTTCTGCATGACTTCAGTCAGCGAAGATGCAAGCCATTTGTTTCGATAAACTGTGCCGGACTGGATGAGACATTTCTTCGTGCTGAACTCTTTGGGTTTGTTAAAGGGGCCTTTACTGGTGCGGTTGCAGATAAAACAGGTCTGGTTCAGCAGGCTGAAGGAGGGACGCTTTTTCTAGATGAAATAGGAGATATGCCCCCGGCAATTCAGGCCGATCTGTTAAGATTTTTGCAAAATCAAAGATACCGAATGCTTGGCTGTAACAAAGAAAAAAAGGCCAACATTAGAGTTATTTCAGCCGGGCAGCCAGACATTACTGAAAAGATTCAAAATAAAATCTTCAGAGCTGATTTGTTTTACAGGCTCACGGAAGTAACTATCAGAACTCCGGCTCTTAGAGAGATTCCTGAAGATATCCACACAATGATAGAAGGCTTATTGTATCAACGAATTGGCAAGGGTGATCCGTATGCCAAAGAGGCCTTTTCCTACTTTGAAAAGCACAAGGAAAAGCTATCCCGGCACTTGTGGTCTGGCAATTTCAGAGAGTTGGCGAACCTCGTAAAAAAACGCACGCTTCTGAACGACGATGTTGTAGGTGAACTAAGTTCCAAGGCAATGCAGGCAGACACAAAAATGACCCCGAAAGACTTTCTGCCAAACGGCTTCGAAGAGATAATTCCTTTGCAAAAAATGACATCTGTTTACGTAAAAAAAATACGTGAACTCAATTCCACCATGACTTTAAAGGAATTGGCAAAAAAGCTGGAAATATCCGAAAACACTTTAAAGAAATATGCGAAAAGTTAGAATGATATCAAAATTTGATGGCTCATGTGCTCCTTCAGAAATCCCGGGATCACTTTTTAGCCCTGGAAGTGGCTAAAATCGCATATTGTCATTAAATTTCCTATTGGCACTCCTTTTGCTTTGCAGATGATTAGCCTACTTGAAGGAGTCATTATGAAGCCAAGGGAAACTGATCTCAAGCAGGAGGGATTCGTCCACCTGCACGTTCATAGCCACATGAGCATGCTTGATGGTGCCGCGACTATTATAGATATTGTTGATGAAGCCTGCAGATTAAAGATGCCGGCAATTGCCATAACTGATCATGGGAATTTGTTCGCAGCATCTGAATTTTATGAGTATGCCAGACATCGTGGCATAAAGCCGATTATTGGGATCGAAATCTACTTAACCCCTTATGATCACGCAGATTTCAGTCAGAAAACTCCCCTGTATCATCTGATTTTGCTGGCAAGAAATAAGACTGGTTACATGAATCTGGTTCGGTTATCTTCGCTGGCCTTTACAGAAGGCTTTTACTACAGACCCAGAATTGATTTCGATCAGTTGAAAAAGCATAGCGCAGGATTGATAGCATTGAGCTCCTGCATTTCGGGAGAGGTCGCCAGAAAATCACTGGAAGAAGATAGAGAGGGTGCTGTTGCCGCAATAAGAAAATACCAGAGGATTTTCGGAAAAGAGAATTTTTACGTTGAGATTCAGAACCATGGCATTCCTGAGCAACTTAAGGTTCTTGATCGCCTCGTAAAAGTCGCTCGCCTATGTAATGCGCCTATTGTTGCCACGAACGACTCGCACTATGTTAAGGCAAAAGACTGGCTGACTCAGGATCTGCTCATGTGTGTGCGGACAAAGTCTTTATTTAAAGACAAACATCGATTCAAATTTAGTTCGAAGGAGTTTTATTTAAAGTCGGCTCAGGAGATGAAAAGCCTTTTCTGCGATTACCCGAATGCAACAGAGAACACCTTAAAGATCGCTGCAAGGTGCAATCTCACTGTTAAATCTTCCTGGTCACTTTTTTGTAGAAAGCAGCTGGCTGAAGTGAAAGATTACCCTGAGAAAGTAGATACGCTGTGCTACAACAGGCTGTGCAATATGGCTTTGCCAGAAGGCCTTCGAAAGATTTACCACGAGCGTTTAAAAGAAGAACTCGTTGTTATCGAAGAAATGGGGTGGAGCAAACACCTTCTGCTTCTCAGTGATTTGAAAAAGCATATTGAACAAGTAGGCTTCACAATTGAAATTTTCAACAAAGCTTGTGCAGGAAGCCTTATCGCATATTTGCTGGGCCTCTCGAACACCGACCCAATCAAGCAGGGCTTAAGTGCAGCAAGAGTAAACAAAAAAGGTCATGGCGAACTGTTTGAAGTAACAATCAGGGCTAATACAATGGGGGAATTCGCCGCTACTCAGTATCTTGTTAAACAGCATGGCATCAGAAAAATGGCAAACATCATAAAGTTCAAACATCTTTCTGCAAGATCTTCAGTTCGAGCAATCGGCAGGATACTGGGAGTCGGGGCAGATGTTACCGGGACGATTTCAAAAGCCGTCCCGGCTAGATCAAGACTGCAACTGAAAGAATGCATAAAGGTCGTTCCGGAACTGAACAAAATGTTTTACAGGGGCACTTCGCTACAAAAGAAAATTCTGCGACTGGCATTGAAGATCGATGGGTTTAGTTTGCATTCGGCGGTTAATCCCCATCAGTTGCTTATTTCTTTTGGAAACATCGATGAATTGTTGCCAGTTATGCTGGACCACCGCTCTAAAATGCTGGTAACGCAATTTAAGAAAAACGACTTAAAAGCCTACCCCTTTATCTCGGTGCTTTTCCAAAATTATGCGCCAGCAAAAATTCACGACGACAATCAAAAAATGATGGATGACATTCAAATATTGATGACAGGCAAGCCCTGCTGAGATAATTCCCAGCATTAACTGCCACTTTCGGCAGAAAATACGAGTTGGCATCCGGCTTGCTCTATAAAAAGCATAAATAACTTTAAGGAGCAAATTATGAGTCACAATGATATCCGCCAGATTCTGGAAAAATCGTCGGCTGAATGGTTTAAGACAAAAGGATATCCCACCAGACCTGAATATCCGTATATCCTCAAAAATAAAACAGACTGGCGTAAGAACATCATTCTCCCAGAGGTCTTCGACTATGTAATGGAGCGGAAGCAGGCAAGAAACTACCCCTTCCCGCTGCATGACTGGTTACATCACGGACTGAGTAGTCAGGCTATGCTGTTCAACCTGTTGGGGCCTCTGGTTCTTAAGAATAGTTTGGTTGTTCTCGCTGAACCGTTCAAAGAAGCAGGGATAACTTGGCCAAAGCAAATAGATGGCGAGTTCGAGTATCAGGATCGTCTTGCCTTCAACGAATTGCAGACACAGCCAACTTCTCTGGACTTCGTGATCACAGATCACACGAAAGAGCCTAAGATTTTGATCGAGGCAAAGTTAGTAGAGAAGAGCTTCGGTTACTGCAGTCGACTGCAAAGCACAGTTTGTTCTGGTCTCAACCCGGTAAATGGAATTCTCGAAAAAGAGTGTGAGCTTGTTAGCGTAGGACGCGAATACTGGAAAGTCCTTATAGAGAATGATGTGCTGACCGAGGAGACTTTGAAGGGGCCAACCTGCCCAATGGCTGTTTTTTACCAGTTCTACAGAGAGGTCGGGTTTGCAGTTAAGACAAATTCTCAGCTTGTATTTCTCGTCGATGAAAGAAACCCGTTCTTTTCACCAGCAACAGATAGCAGCCTGCCGAACCGGTTAATTAAAAGCCTGAAGCCAGCCGTTCAGGAAAAGGTAAAGATAGTAACAATACAAAGGATATTCGCTGAAATAGCGAAATTCTTCAAAGGCGAAAACTGGGTTGAAAACCTTGCCGCAAAATATGATCTGAATTCTCCGAAATAGACTACAGAAGAAAGGAGCAATGAATATGGACTCGTCTGAAGGCATTGAAAGACTTCTGAGAGTCGAAAAAATTGAACTGGTTTATGGACGAGCCATAATTGTAGTCGTTAGAGATGTGGAAAGCTCTTTCGGACAAAGCTTACAGGACTATGTTCGTGATCAGATCGCTTCAAGTATGGGCTGGATAATGCCGGATATAAAAGTCAGTTATTCTATTTTGCTTGAGCAGTTCAGCTGCCAGTTAAAAATTAATGGTCAGATTGTTGCTCAGACACGAATTCTGCCTCACCTGTCTCTTGCAATAAACCACACGCCTCTGGAAGGAATTGTTGAATGTCTCGATGCCGGAGATATCTTCGAAGGTTATTGCTGCGCGTGGATTGACAGCAGAATGGTTTATAAAGTGATCAAACAGAAAGGTAAAATTCTGTCTTCAGCAGATGCCTTTGTAAAATGGCTTCTGTATACAATTTCCGGCAATATCCAGGACCTTTTCGGCTTTGAAGAACTGCAGACGTTGATTGATTTTGGCAACAGGCTGTATCCTGCAACTTTGAATGCGGCAGTTAAAACCGTTGGTATGCCTGCAATGCTGAAGGTTTTCCGGAATTTACTGGAAGATGGAGTCAGCGTTAAACCGCTTGAAAGTATTTTTACCAGCATAGCGATTCACGGGTATGCTGATTGTGACAGCGACCATTTGACGGAACAGGTTCGGCTCTCTCTTTGTAACAGCATCTGCCTGCCGCTGGCATACGATGCCGGTTGTATTTATGTTATCTCGATCCATCCCGAACTTGAAGCCTGGCTCATAAAACAAGATTACACAAATGATATCGCCGGACAGTCCTTTGCAGGGGAATTGGCTTCTTCGATTCTCGCTGCTGTTGATGAAGTTACCGACTCGGGGTTTTTACCGGTTATCCTGACAAATACCGGTCTGCGTTCCCGGCTGAGTAGCCTCTTACGCAAGAACCACCGCAGAATACATGTGCTGGCTTCTTCAGAAATTCCACGCGCCGCAACCGTGGAAACGCTGTACACAATAAAGCCTCTGAAGCAGAAGGAGTCGATTTATGACCGTTAATTTTTATGTAGAAGCAGTCATTAGATCTGCTGCTTTGAATCCAGGGAAAGAATTAAGAAGGAGAGTTCTATGTTTCACACCAATTTCGTTCATCTTCACGTGCATAGCCATTACAGCCTTCTCGACGGTGCCGCACCGATAAAGGCAATTATTGATGCTGCCCGAAAGCTTCGCATGCCGGCAATTGCCATTACTGATCATGGCAATATGTTCGGGGCGATTGAATTTTATCAATATGCTCTAAAGCGTGGCGTGAAGCCGATTATTGGGTTCGAAGCCTATGTTTCTCCGCATCCGCTCGGAAAAAATACCAAAGATCCGATGTACCATCTGGTTCTGCTGGCACGCAATATTGTCGGGTATCGAAATCTCGTCAAGCTTTCCACCATTGGTTACACCGAGAATTTTTATTACAAGCCGCGGGTTAATTTCGAACTGTTGGAAAAGTATTCTGAAGGGGTAATCGCTCTCGGAGCCTGTCTGGCCGGAGAAGTGCCCGAAAAACTGCTGGAAAAAGACCGTGAAGGCGCAGTTGAAGCGATTAAAAGATATCAGCGCATTTTCGGGCCCGAAAATTTTTATGTCGAAATTCAGAACCATGGAATTCCCGAGCAAATTGATGTTTTGCGGCCTCTTGTCGAAGTGGCACGCCAGTGTAACGCACCGATCGTGGCCACTAACGACAGTCACTACGTCAAACCCGAAGACTGGGAAGCCCAGGCTGCACTTTTGTGCCTGAGCACCAATGCCAAAATTGAAGATGAGAAGCGCCTTCGCTTTCAGACTCGTGAGTTTTACCTCAAATCACCCCGGGAAATGAATGAGCTTTTTGCCGAGTTCCCGGATGCAATTTACAACACTTTAAGAATTGCCAGGCGTTGCAACGTGCAGTTGACTCTGGGCAAATCGATTCTCCCGGAATTCCCCATTCCTGAGGGCAAAACTTCTGAGAGCTATCTTACTGAGCTGTGCCTGAAGGGCTATGGATGGCGATACAAAACCGGCACCCCTTCCAGAGAAATTCAGGATCGTCTTGAATTCGAACTTTCGGTTATAAAACGGATGGGGTTTTGTGACTACTTCCTCATCGTCTGGGACTTTATCAGAGCCGCCAGAGAAATGGGAGTCCCGGTTGGGCCGGGGCGAGGCTCGGCTGCAGGCAGCATCGTCACTTATCTTCTTGGCATTACTGATATCGATCCGCTCAAATATGGCCTGCTTTTCGAAAGGTTTCTCAACCCCGAATGCATCAGCATGCCTGATATAGACGTTGAATTCAGCGACGACGGCAGGCAACTGGTAATTGATTATGTGGTGGAAAAATACGGGCGCACCAAAGTTGCCCAGATCATTACTTTCAACTTCATCCTGGCAAAAATGGCGATTCGCGATATAGGCAGGGTTCTCGGCATGGAACTGCCTGAAGTTGACCGCATTGCCAAGCTGGTTTCCGAAAAGCCGGGCATTCCCCTGAAATCGGCCTTGAATGACGTGCCAGAGCTGACAAATATGCTTAACAACGGCAGCGATCAGCAAAAGAGGTTGCTGCGCATTGCCGAAACCGTTGATGGGCTGGTGCGAAATACCGGAGTTCATGCCTGTGGCATTGTTATTTCAAAAGATGATTTGATGGATATCGTTCCGCTTTATAAGGATAAGAACGATGAAATAGTGACCCAATACGAAAAGAACGCCATAGAATCCATCGGTCTTTTAAAAATGAACTTTCTCGGCCTTAAGACGCTTAGGATTATCAAAAGGGCACTTGAAAATATTAAAAAGAGCCGCGGTATAGACGTGAACCTGGAAGAAGCATCTCTCGAAGATGCAAAGGCCTACGAACTTTTGCAGAAAGCACTTACCCTGGGAGTGTTCCAGCTTGAATCTGCGGGCATGCGCAATCTCATCGCCCGATTGCAGCCTTCCGTCTTTGAAGACATCGTTGCGCTGCTGGCGATGTACCGACCCGGTCCGCTGGCTTCAGGCATGGTAGACGATTTCGTTGAACGCAAACACTACCGCAAGGAAATGGCTTATCCACACCCTGAACTTGAGCCGGTTCTCAAGGCCACCTACGGCGTTTTTCTCTACCAGGAACAATGTATGCAGACCGCAAATATTCTCGCCAACTTCTCAATGGCTCAGGCAGACGATTTGCGCAAGGCTATGGGTAAAAAGATTCGCGAAGTAATGGATAAAATGGGGGGGCTGTTCGTTAAAGGTGCGGTTGAGCGAGGGATAGACGGACAGAAAGCCCGGGAAATATTCGATTTGATGGCCAGTTTCGCCGAATATGGGTGCAATAAATCTCATTCGGCCGCCTATGCTCTTGTGACCTTCAGAACCGCATATCTCAAGGCGCATTACCCGGTCGAATTTATGGCGGCGGTGTTAAGTTCAGAATTGAACGATACCGATCAAATCGCTAAATATGTCGATGAATGCCGAACCATGGGCATTGAAATCAGACCGGAACTAATGAAATATAAATGAACCGTCTAACCGGCGCGTCACCACTCATCCAAAAATCTTCCGGGAGCCTGTCAGATAGCAGAGCAGAAGGAGCCGATTTATGACCGTTAACTCAATTGTGGCAGTTGGTGTCGGCAACGGTGGTATCGGAGCAATAGAACGAATGATCGCCCATAAGCTTACAGACGTTAAATTTGTGGCTGTCAGCAATGATGTCCGGTTATTGGGCAACGCAGCGATTGCAGAAAAACTTCTGCTTGAGAACGGCATTGATGGGTGTGGCGGGTTCTTGGGCAATACCTCGAAAGCAAAACAAGCCACAACAGAGATAAAAGCGAATATCGTCAACGCCCTCAACGGTGCTGAAGTGGTTTGTATTTCGGCTGCACTTGGTGGCGCAACAGGTTCAGGGGGAGCTCCGGTTATTGGCGAAATAGCCCATGAAATGAAAATGTTAGTGGTTGGTCTTGTTTCGATGCCTTTCACTTTTGAAGGCAATAACACCTGTAAAAGAGCCGGGGAAGGGTTTATAAACCTGAAAAAGCATGCAGACATTATTCTTGAGTTTAAAAAAGACAATGTCCTTGAATCATGTTCAAACTTGCCTATGTCAGACGCTTATACGGCATATTATGATTATTTCTCATCTATCGTCAAATGCTTTACCGATCTTTTTCGTTCCGGCAGGAAAAGAGAACTTCTCGCATTGAAACGTGCTTCTCTCAAGCCTAAACCGATTGTGATGACAGATGAGATAGCCGAACAGCTGGTGCCGTATTATGTAGAAGCGGTCTTCAGATATGCTGCTTTAAAAAAGCCCCCGAAGGTTTGTATTTTCTGGTATTACAACAAAAAGGTGCTGGGGGATTTTTTCGACTTCACTGCAGCAGAAACTTACGGCAATTTTGTCGGGCCACGTTCCAGTCATTACGATTTCTGGGCAAAGATTCAGGCTGCAAACCCTGAATTGGCTTGCGAAGAATATGAATACATTCCCCGGGGGCGGGTTTTGTACAGTCTTATCGATAAAGAATTTATTATTGTTTCATCAGCGACTATTGTTAAAAACACAACTGCGATAAAGGCTATCCGTCGCTGCTGTAATATTCCAGACTCAGCCCCTGTTGTGTTGAAGACCGATCAGCACTATGAAAATCCGAATGACCTTGAGTGGGAGGAGGAATAAACCTTTCTAGAAAAATGCCAACAAGCATCTATTCTGGCTGTACACCCTGAATTGGCATGCGAAGAATATGAGTATATTCCACGGGGGGGGGCTCGTTGTTGTTTTGCAAACAATATTATAAATCCGGTGTTTGTGGTCATTCTACCAACAAAGTATCCTGATAACCAGCATCTCATTGATCTTATCCTCATCAGATATAGTCTCCCGGCTGAAAAAGTGACCATTCGATACGAAGAAATTAATAAGCAGACTTACACGCGAGGTATTGAAATGAAGACGCAAACCAGACTTTATATTGATATAGATGGTGTTCTGCTTACTGCCAGAGACACCCGACCGGCAGACAACGTAACGGAATTTATAGACTTCATAACTGAAAACTTCGACTGTTACTGGCTGACAACACACTGCAAAGGAGACAACCGGACGGCGATAAGGCGACTGCAGCCATATATGACAAAAGAGACTCTAGCAAAGCTTTCGTCAATAAAAGCCACTAGCTGGGATACGCTCAAGACTGAAGCTGTCGACTTCAGTTCAGACTTCTACTGGCTTGACGACTGCCCGTTGCAGTGTGAGATCAGGGTTTTAAAAGATAACAACTGCTTTGATCGCCTGATAATGGTTGATTTGAAAGCAGAGAATGAGCTTTTGAGAGTTATTGATCTGCTCGGTAAGATTTAACGCAGCACCGATTTGTCTCCAGCTTGCGGGTGTATAAAATCAGCTAAAAAGAGAAGGATATGGAAATAATTCAGAAGGAGAGTTTTATGTTGAATGCTGCCGAAATTGTTGCAGAGGCGACTGCCATCAGAAATGATCTAAAAGAAAGGCTGGATTTCCCGCCTAATCCTATTGATGATTCTTTACTTCCGGTTCCGCCATATTGGCCCGCCAATAAGAGCATAAAAGTTATTCTTGTCGGGCAAGATCCAACAATCCGGAATAGAATGCAAAGGTCGAAGATGAAGTGCACCCTGAATCTTGACAGGCATGGCCCATTGAAAAGCTATGTAAATATAATCATGAGAGGTCTGGGAGTTTCTGAAGATCAAATTTATGCGACCAACCTGTTTAAATACTTTTACACAGCACCTCCCGCAGTGACAATCGATGTCCTTGAGAAGCATCTTTTACCCAACATGGAGTTGCTCAAGAAAGAGCTTCAACTTTTCCCAGAAGCTATTGTTATCATTCTTGGTCAGCCAATCCTCAGACTGATTGCGCATGAAAGCCACAAGAGCTCAAGCAAAATGACAAAATTCTGGGATTACAATTCGGTTGAAAAGGCTTCAAAAGGCAACTTTTCATTCCTTTCATGCAACGACAACTACCTCGAAAGAGATATATTCCCTTTGCCGCATCAGCCAAGCATAACAAAGGCATTTTACAAAAATACTCTGAACGCATACCTCGCATTTATAAGGCAAAGTATGAGAACCACAGCGGCGGAATGAAAACATTGCTCTGAACATAGAGTTAAGCAGGATAGGCTATTGAAGATAGATATGCGTAAAATCAGGAGTGTGAAAATCGTGTCAGCAAAAACGAAAAAGACGGAAACAATGGAACCGGTATCACCAGAAATGACGCTTTTGTTTGCAGAAGCTGTTAAAAAGTTTGCCGATCTGACAAAACAACCCCGTGTGTTAAATAAAGTTGAGGGCGTGACGTGAGTGAAATAAAATTTTCCGGGTTAAATGTGGGTCTAAAAGCGACTGCCGTAGAAAAACAACGCAGTGTTAAGGTGTTCGGAATTGGCGATGGCGGGTTGAACTATATGAGACGGCTGATGGAGGCAAACCTGAACAATGTCGAATTTATCGCGGCGAGTAGCGACGAACAAAGACTGAACCATGCAGAAGCCGGGGTGAAGATCCTGATAGGTGAAGAAACCTTGAAAGGGCTTGGCAGCCAAGGGCAACCTGCCATGGGGAAGGAAGCAGCAATGGTTGAACGCAAAATAATTACCGGTGCGCTTGCCAATGCCGAAATGGTAGTAATCACCACAGCTCTCGGTGATGATACTGGTTCTGGTGCCGCTCCGGTTATAGCGGCTATCGCTCATGAGATGGGTGTTTTAGTGGTAGCGTTTGTGACTACCCCTTTCAGTTCCGAAGGGCAGAAACGTGCTGAAAATGCATTAGAGAGCATTGTAAAACTCAAAGATTACGTTGACGTGCTGTTTGAATTCAAAAACGATACACTTCTCAGTCAATCATCACAGGGCATAGGTATGAATGAAGCGATTGCGATGGTTGACCGCTATTTCAGCGATGCAATCTGCTGTTTTTTGAATCTGTTTCAAGGCAACGTGGTCAGAGTCGCCGTCGGCGATTTCCCAACTCTTATCGATGGTTATTATGATGGTTCTATCTCTATTGGTCATGGGTCCGGCGACAACATGGCTGTTGAAGCTGTTAACATGGCATTGCCTGACCGTGTTTTCAAAATAGATCGTAGTAAATCAGACAATATACTGATCAATCTGACCACCGGTCCGGCAGCCACAATAAACACGGTTTCCGAAGTGTGCAGTCTTATACAGCAAAATGTTAACAACACGTTTTTCGTTCAGTATTCCCACACACTTTGCAGTGATATGAACGACCAGATAAAGCTCACTATTGTCTTTCTCTGCCCATGCAGCCGAAACGGAGGTTGAAGTGTGTTAGTTAAAATAAAGAAACCTGAGCTTGAAGAGCGGTCATTGGAAGAACTGCTACGGCTTCATGCAAAAGCAGCAAGTAAGTTTGTTGCCCTAAAGAAACAACCACGGGTCGGAATTTTCTGGTATCACAATAAAAAAGTGCTTGGAGATTTTTTCGACTTTGCTTCAGCAGAGGTTTACGGCAATGTTGTCGGTCCACGTTCCAATCATTACGATTTCTGGGAAAAGATTCAGGCTGCAACCCCTGAGCTGGCATGCGAAGAATACGAATACATCCCCCGTGGGCGGGTGCTTTTCGATCTTATTGAAGGAACGTTTGTGATCATTTCGTCTGCCGCTATTATTGCCAACAAATCTGCTCTTAAGGCGATCTGCCGGCACTCTAACATCCCCGACAACTTTTTGGTAACTCTGAAGACCGATCAGCACTACGAAAACCCCAGTGAACTAGACTGGGATGACGAATAGATAAATGTTCTGAAAAAAACATTCGAGAAGAGGAAACATAATGGAAGTCTCGTGCTAAATTGTAGAGTGTAATTTCTTTTCACTAACTAAAAGTGAACCGGTAGCTTTTGGGTGTGGGCTATGAGTAAACTAACTTTGACTGTAGAGGAGAAAAAAAAGATGAATCCATTTGCCGCTACCTTTAAAAAAATAGGTGAAGACCAACCGGTCTGGTGGAAAAACCTAGTTTCAGATAAAGAAATTGTGATTCAGGTGCGAAAAAATGATTCTATCGACGTGTATTTCAACGGTGGCTGCATTCTCAAGGGCCTGAAATATAATTCAAGAACGCAACAATTCGCCGCAAAGATCCATTACAAATATATCCCGGTTCAATCTGAAAATCCATATATTGGTCTCTCCGGCGACTTGAATCAAATGACATTGAATGGCTATGTTAAACCCAGAGCTCTAGATGGCTTCGATAAAAAACACCTTGATTTATTGAAAAACCTCATTAGAAGCTATTATTCGGCAACCTCAGAAAAGGGAATTCAATACTCATTTTACCGTAACGACCCGTATTTTATTGATACTGAATTTCAGATGCGAACAATATCTGAAGACTGCGCCAATGAAGATAATCGGATTGATCTGATCCGGGTTGACAAAAAGCTAAGAAAGATAGTATTTGTCGAAGTCAAAACCATTGGCGATTCTCGTATATTCAATGATGAGATTGTTAAGCAGCTGACGAGATATAAGAATTTCATCTTGGCAAACAAGTCAGACATTCTGAAATATATTTCTTATGTTTATGCGGCAAAGCAACAACTAGGCAGTCTTAGCCAGGAACTGCAAAGTATCAAAGACATAGCTTCGTATGATCTTTGTGAAAAACCCTTGCTTCTGTTTGGTGATTGTAATCAAGAATGGATAGATCTTAACTCACCCAGGATTGACGAAAAAATAAGAAACATTGCGATCGGGGCTTACTATTTTGGTGCTCCCAC
>Ga0265293_10008754_pt1 | contig 14846 bp, 15 predicted proteins | sample Munlanlewell138R_FD_192505 | JGI IMG/M metagenome (GOLD analysis project Ga0265293, IMG submission 192505) | Leachate microbial communities from a municipal landfill in Southern Ontario, Canada - Leachate well 138R | ecosystem: Engineered > Solid waste > Landfill > Unclassified | place: Canada...
CCCACCATACCTCACCGCGCCTCACGTTTGGTATCCTTGAAGGTCAATTCAGCCCATTCCAGGGCTTCTTTCTCTCTTGCCTCATCCTTTGCCATTTCTGCATAAGCGGTTTCCAGGTTGGGGCGGATAACGTGCGGTCTTACAAGTTCTTCAATGAACTTACTTATTTTCCCCGGGCCGATATAAGTGTAAAGCCCCCTATATACCTCTTCATCAATGGAAACAGTCAACTTTTTTTGCATGGAGTACCTCCTACACGTATACTATACGTATAATGGTAAAACGATGTCAACGGCACCGGGATGGTTGTTGTAAGTCTTTTTAGTGAACTTAAGCAAGGATCCAGCCAGTTCATGAGGTTTGTAAAAGGTTTTAATATACCTGCTTCTTTGCAGTACGCTATCAGAATTTCCAGCACTTTCGCCTTGTGTTGGCTTTGAGCAAATACCATAAGCCCGTAATCATCATCTCCACATAACAGGTGAAAGTTTTCCTCTATTACTAGTTTCGAAACTGTTAATATCCGGAGTCTACTCAAATTCTTTGGGGACGGCACAAATCATAACCATTGGCTTTTCGGGCGACGGGTTGTTGTATTGGTGTTCTTCATCCGCGAGAACCAAAGCAAAATCACCCTTTTTTACCGAGTGCTTTTTACCTTGAGCGGTGAGGTAGCCCTCACCTTCAATAATGTAATTCATGTGCTCATATGGGTGCGCGTGAAGCGGGGTATGTCCGCCTGGTTCAATAGTAAACACCCGGAATGAATAAATTGGAACACCGTTTTCTTTTGAAAGAGGAACCTGTTTAAAAACCTTGTCAGCCCCTGCCATATCCATTTTAATTTTATTGGTTTTATCCAAAGAAGTTATATACACTTTTCACCTCTCCATCTATATTGAAGGATTATATCATCTCATGCGGCGCAATAAGCAATATTGAGGGGCGAATAACAATGTAAGCTTCAATGGTTCAGCTGTGTTTTAATAGCAGCTTTAGTCTTGCACATATTCTAGCTCGTTAGAACAGTCTCTTTTTACTGGTAGTCGCAACCTTGTATGCTATAGCTTAACTTTCCTCGCCATGAGAAGTTATTGAAGGTTCACAGGGGTAAATGTGCTCTGTTTTATTGGAGAATCCATTGTGTTTAAGCGGCCAGCATTTTTCTCTGAGGGGAAGCCTCAGCTAGCTTTTTCTACGAGTTCATTTTAGAAAGTTTGGTTGCCATCGGGCTCAAACGTTTTTGTAAATATTTCTGGAATATCGTTGGTCTTTGCGTCCGTGTACCATTTACCGATACTCTTGCCCGAAACTGAAACCAGCCATTCTGTAGCTCCTTTAATTAGATGCCAGCCAGGATTGAAATGAAAAACATAAGCAATTGCTTCTGATGTGTCGCCGAATCCTATTGAATCCGGTTCCTCTGCGGGGAATTTTTTTCTGCCGAGCAGATAGTCCACTACATGGGGATTTTGAGCAATTGCTTTTTTAAGAAGCCTATTGGCTTTGGTGGTGCCTCCCTGTTTAATGTAGGCAAGTAAAGCTTCGGTATAAAGCCAGTGAGCGGAAGGTTCATCGTATTCACCAAGCAGGTGCTCAAGATCAGAGTATTTTTTCATCGTGAGGAGGGCAGCCAAAAGTAAATAACGGATTCCGAGGTTATCGTTCGGGTTAAGTCTGAGTATCTCAAAAAAGTTACTAACAGCTTCTTCATGTTTGCCCAACTGCCAAAGAGTTTGAGCCATGCCCGCTCGTGCGCGAATATAAGGGCGAGTTTCAATCACCCCCCAAAAACTTCCAGCCAGGTCCTTGAATGCCTTATCCCCCAAGGCGCGCTCTCCGGCTTTAACCCCTGCTTCATAATAGTCCAGCTCTTCTTCCAGGCTTTGCGCTTTTTCTTGTGCCAGGAGTACCCAGGCATCAGCACAATCAGGGGATATCTCCAATGCTTCTTCAGTAAACTTCAACCGCCTTTTGCCGGTAGCTTCCAGAGCCTTGTAAACAAGGTTTTGTGCTTGTTCAAGCTTTGTGTCAGGGGCCCACTCAAGCCTAGCGTCGAACTTGTTTAATGTATCCATATATTCATACAGCTCATCAGCAGATTGGAAGTTCATTGATCGAAGGTGCTGAACGAGCCCGCGTAAATCTCTTTCCATGAGTTGGCGGCTGACAGGAGGGTCTAGCACTTCAACAGGCTCTAAACCACAGCATTTTTTATACTTTTTTCCACTGCCGCAGGGGCACGGGTCATTGCGGCCAACCTTTTTTGGCTTGGGCGGAATAAGGATATCCAGATAATGCTCAGCTGTTTCGTTATCGTCCATTTTATAGGCAAGGTCAATGAGTTTGATGTAAATGGCTTTTAGAATTTCAATATTGTCCGGTGTCATTGGCAGGTTTTTGGCCATGGCTAGTGCTTTGATAAAATACTCCCTGGTTTTGGATAAATCAACCGGGTTATAAACCGCAAAGCAATCGCCAGCAAAAATAGCCATCCAGGGTTCAGCCGGGTTATGGGCAATAATTTCAATGAACAGCTTCTCCCCTTCATTCTGTCTGCCCAAGCCGAAAAAACTTTCTGCCTTGAAACGCAAGTAATAGTTGTCTTTAAGGAGCTCAGCAAGTGTTCCAGCAATATCTATGACTTTGTCGTATTCCTGGTTCCCAATCAGGCTCCGTATTAAATTTTCTAGTTCATCATCAAGGTTAGAGGAAAGAGCGTAATTGAACTTATCATAGAAATCTAGCTTCAAGACAGGCTTGCCATCAACCATTTCTATTAGGTGTCGCCAGACCAAGTCAAGAGCCTTATGGTTAAGGTCAATTACTTCAGTATACCGTTTCATATCTTCAGCTGCTATTGAGGCGTCTATCAGATCATTAAACTGGTCAGCTACCGCCTCTATCGACAATCTATCTTGAACAAGCCGGTTCCACAGCTCATTACAAGCTATCCAGATGAAATCCCCGTCAGCACCACAGAAAGCTGCCTTTGGATAGAATTCTTCTTCTGCCATGTCTTCAGTGGAAATATACTTCTCGCTTAAGGCGGGAAATTCGTCTATATTGAAACCAGGAACGAGTTCTTTCATTTTAGTATCAATCGCTTCAGTGGTCATCCTGGCAACAATATCGGGATTCCAGCTAATAGATTTGTTCTTCATTTATCCCCCTTGAGTTTTTTAGAAGAGGTTAGTCCGAAGCAAAGTATAATCCTGAATAGTGTGAGGTGGCAAGATTATATCCTTCGTTTGCTCTTTGCATAGAAGGTGCTATCCTTAGAGCCCTTCTTCAGCTTCTTTTTCCATTTTGTACAGGCGAGTATAGTAGTCTGGGAATTCGTTAAGGTGGGCAAGTGCTATTTTGCCCGTTATTATGGGGTCGTCATTGGTGATATTTGTGCGGGCGTCAACCAGGCCGTGTTCAAGCTCAACATCAAGCCCCATGCGGAATTGCTCCACGTCAAATTTGCTCCAATCTATCTCCAGTTTCGCTCCTATGTCTTCAGCTTCTTCGGTGGTAAAATGCTTTTTATCCTTTTTCTCATCCTTGAACGAATCAACTACACTCTTGCCGAAAATCTGTGCGGCTTTTCCTACATCTCTGAACTTGGCCTTAACTTCTTCGTCTTTGAACCTACCCGCCATTTTTTTAGCAGAAGCCGATGCGCTTTCTGTAAACTCCTTGGCACTTTCCTTTAGTGAAGGGTCATTAAAGATTTCGCTAATAGCCTGGCTGAAAGACTCAAATATTTCAGCAAAACTCTCAACAACCGGTTTTTTATCTTTTTGAGACATTTTTGTTCCTTCCCTTGTTGTTTTATTGCTTGGGGCGGGTGATAGAGTTAGATGTTTTATCTATAAATCACCGAAGACTTTTGGTGATTGCTTTCTCATTATCTCCTTGATTTTGCCGGCGACCTCCCGGAATTCCGGTAAAGCCGCTGGGCCAGTGCGCAACTCCAGGATATGTCGTATCTCGCGGAAATTCCAGGTACAGATTATTTCCGTAGTGCAAGCGTTTGGCAATACATAGCGAGCTATCTCTGGCTTGACACCGGCTTCCAGCAGTTGACGATATGCTTCCCATGTGGCGGATATTGCCTGGTGAAATACCCGGGCGCTTTCAGAGTTGCTCTCCTCTGATAGCTCAGGCGGGGTAATATAGGTCGCTTCTGTTTCTTTCACATAGCGTTGGCTGCGCTGGGAATAGCTGGCGATACGATGACGCACCAGTTCATGCGTGAGAACTCGGGATGCTTTGATGTAAAAGGTAGCACTGGCGTGCTCGATCAGGCTTTCGTGCCCCTGCTTGATTCTGGTTTGCAGCCATTTTTCATCAGTGCCAAGCTTGTTCTCGCTAGCGTAGCAGATTCGCCCCGCTCGTTCCATAAGGTGCTCACTGTCAGGCGTAATCGCCAACAGTTTTACTTCTATACCATAGTCCATATTTTTCGTCCCCCCTGATTATTCTTTCGTAAATCAATCAACCAATATTAGGTGGTGCTCCGGCAGGCTATTTCAAAAAAGCTGGCAGCCAACCAAGAGAGCGAAGAACAATATTAACATTTTTAGAGTTCATATTGCTTTATTTTTTCCTCATTTGGTCGATTTTTGTTGAGTACTATGCTTTATCTTCTGCCTGGAAGGTGTCAAAGGTCTGGGTTATGTTCGCTTGCGGATAATCTTTCTTTCTACTTCAACCTGATAGGGATACCAGCCGTCATTAGATATACTTCGCTGGCATTCCTGGCGAGAAGCTGACAAGAGCCTCAATTTCTTTCGATTGAGTTCTACGATAAAACTAATATTCAGCAACTGCGAAGAAGGAAAAGGCAAGTATTCGGTAGCATTTTCATTTAAATTAACACGCCAGGTGGCGTGCTATTTGTGTCATCCGGCATACTCCGAAAGTAACAAGTACTTCAGCCGCCAGTTTCTCTCCTGGCGGCTTGCTGTGTAAGTATGATTCTTGCTACTTCGCAAATAGAGCTGTGCTCAGGTATTTTTCTCCTCGGTCAGGAAGGATTGCCACGATCATCCCGGAGTCTATTTTTTTGGCAGTTTCAATTGCGGCATACATGGCGGCACCGCTACTCATACCAACAAAAATACCCTCTTTCTTTACAATGTTTCTGGTCATTTCGTAGGCGGTTTCAGTTTCTACCATAATCTGGATATCTATCATGGAAGGGTCAAAAATGGCTGGCACTATCGCCTCCTCCATATTTTTTAACCCCTGGATATAGTGGCCTTTGACTGGATGAGCGCATACTATCTTAATGTTTGGGTTATGAGCCTTCAGAACCTTTGCTACTCCCATCAGAGTGCCGGAGGTGCCTACTGCAGAAACAAAATAATCTATTTTTCCGTTGGTTTGTTCCCAAATCTCTTCGCCAGTTGTCCTGTAGTGAGCAAGAAGGTTGTATTGATTAGAAAACTGGTCTGGCATGAAGTACTTGTCCGGATTTTCTTTTACGAGCTCACGAGCTTTTCTGATGGCTCCATCGGTTCCCATTTTTCTGTCTGTCAAAGTTACGGTTCCACCAAAAGCTTTAATCATCTGTATTCTTTCAGCTGAAACCGCCGCGCTCATAACAATTTCAACCCCGTACCCTCTGATGGCTCCAATCATGGCCAGGGCAACGCCAGTGTTTCCAGAAGTCGGCTCGATAATAATTTTACCCGGCGTCAACTTTCCTTCGATCTCAGCCTGATTGATCATGCTCAAAGCAATTCTGTCCTTTATACTTCCGGTTGGGTTAAACCCTTCAACTTTCCCGTAAACGGTGGCAGACTTATTGGGATTAAGTTGGTTTATTTTGACCATTGGAGTATTGCCAATAGTTTCCAGGATGTTTTGTGCTATATTCATAGTACTCCTCAAGCAGTTTGTTTGGCTTATTATACTCTACCAAGCAGTTTTTTACTTTTAACCATTTTTCAAGAGCAAAAAGCGCATGATTATTCATTCTGGGGGTTGATTTAGTTGCGATTTAAGCATATATTCAGTAATGGTATAAATAACATGAGAGTTAAGTCTGGATTAGGGAAAAGGTTTAAAATGCTAAAGATAAAAAGAAGCTTAGCGATTATTTTGGTTCTCTTGGTTGTCCCGTTGATTATTTGCTGCAATCCTGAAGAGGTGCCTCCAGTTTATCCGGCTGAAGTTACATTTGCGGATCTGGTATCAAATCCAGAAGCGTATCACGATAAGGAAATCATTATCGATGGGTACTGGTTTGATGGCTTTGAGATAGTTGTTCTTGCCGAAAGATTGAAGGACGATGATTATACCCAGGGAAACCTCAAACCTGCCGGTGCTTTGATTTGGATACAAGGTGGTTTGAGTGAAGAAGTGTTAGACGGGCTCTACCTTCAGCCAAATAATCCGACAGGTTACCCTGCCCATTATGGAAAAATCCGGCTTACAGGCACGCTGGAACACGGCGGGCAGTATGGGCACCTGGGTGCTTACGAATATCGGTTGACTATTCATGATTCGGAAACATTGCCCTGGAATCCATAATATAGGCTACCTATCTGAGGGTTCTAGTCCAGCAAGATTCTTCAATGCGGCATATTGTTATGAGGGGCTTGCCTTATCGCAATAACCGGGTATGCATAACGCGTTTAAACTTCATAAGTGTTCACGAGGTAGTAGAGGTAACCCAAGACTAAAGCCGCTGTCCAGATGCAATTCATGCCGGAAAATAGCCAGTCCCAGAAATCTGTGTACTTTTTATTCGGGTTGTTTTTATCTGCCCTCAATACCAGTTTCCTCTGGCTTTTTGCCGCAATCATTTGTACGGCAGGGTTTTCCGGATAAAAATGCAGGTTTAAGAAAATTCTAGCCGGATTATTTTATATTAACCGTAAACACCCAGGTTTCGAAAACCTCAGTTTCCCAAGCCCTTTTATATTTAAAGGTAATCTCGGTTCCCCCGGTGCTTAATGCCTTGAACTTAAAAAGGTCAACGCCACCGGCACCAATAATGCCTTCCCCAGTGTTTTTATTTGCTTCGTAGGTCTGCTCGATGAGCTCAATCACTGCTGTGTCGTATTCTGCCTGCCAGCTGAAGCCGGTTGAAGGATTGGACACAAGCTCAACAATAAATTGCCCATTGACTTTGGTGTTAATTTGTTCTTCTGGGTCCGTGTAATTCTGTGCCGAGTTGCCACTACATCCTACGAACACTGAGGCAGATAGGGCAAGTGCCATGGCAGAAAACAAAAGTTTTTTCATCGTCATCCCTCAAAAATATTTTGTGCCGTACAAATACCATGAGTTATTTTTCAAGCACATTAATGTTAGTTTAAAGGAAGGAAGTTTTTCAAGCGTTAAGAGGGTAGGTTAGTCGGCGATATGATTGGTTATGCGCACCATTTGTTTTTCCTTAAGGTGCCACATCTGCTCGTATATAAGCAAAAGACTAAGTAGCGAGTATAATTAACAAGAAAGTGATAAGCAAACAGTGGATAAAAACGGTATAAGTTTCATTAAAAGGTGTTTATAATAGGGCACCAGCAATTGAGGACATCATTTTAAGGGGGGTTATTATCATGCCAAAGTGGTTAGCCTATACGTTAAGTAGCGTGTTAATCATAGCAACCAGCATTAACACCGTTATGATCTTCCAGGACAGATCTGATTTGAACGATATACAACAAGAAGTATCAGTTATTGATGGGCATCTTTTGTCTGCCCAACAACAAATTGAAAGCCTGGTGGACAAGGTTGCAAATCTTTCCGTTGATTCAACGACTGCGCAAGAAATGATTTTAGCCATAAATCAAGAGCTGGCCGATCTTTCTTCTGCTCTTGGTGACCAGCAAGCCGCTTTATCGGGGATTACAGGCGATATAACTGACATTAACAATGATATAACAGGTATTACTAATGATATCGCAAGCATTTCGCTTGAAGTAGCTAATATCAGTCAAACAAATATCGCATCCATTTTAGTAAGTCTTGGACAACTTGAAGAGCAAATAGCCGCTGCAGGACAAGAAATAAGTATCTTGCAAGATTATCACGAGGCTTTGCTTAGGGTGGTGGAAGAACTGGAACCCGCTGTTGTTTTAATCCAGGTGCTCGTACCGGGTGAAGGCTTGTTCGGCGGTTCAGGCTTTGTTGTTGACAAACGAGGCTATATTGTTACCAATTATCACGTTATAGAAGACGGAAGCGAAATTCGGGTATTTTTTAACGATGGGGTAAGTTATACCGCCAGCGTAATAATAACAGATTCTGCTCGCGATGTGGCAGTAATAAAAATAAATTCCTCCCTGGAAAATTTTCCCACTGTAAAACTGGGGAACTCATCCGAAGTTAGAACTGGCGAAGAAGTGCTAGCTGTTGGATACCCTTATATTGCAGAATGGCCAGTATTTACCAAAGGAATAATTTCCGGCCAACCGCATGTTTTTGGTTATGATTGGCTTCAGCTTGATGCGGCTGTGAACCATGGGAATAGCGGAGGTCCGCTTGTTAATATGGAAGGCGAAGTGATTGGCATAAACACCCTGGGTTGGGTATCTTATGATATTGAAAGTTTCAGTATGGCAATACCTATTGATCAAGTTAAGGGTCTTATACAAGAGGCAATCGGGTAGCTGTCGGCCAAGGGGGCGAATGCCCCCTTGGCCACATTTACCATAAATTCAGACCAGGTGTGAGATATTTACCTGGTGCCCTCCCACCAATCTATAAGGTCAGAAGGATCTTCCGGATCCCAAATATAAAAAATATTTCCAACAAGTGCCGCATTTACAACAAACAAATAGTCGTTTGATTCAAATACAAAGACCGAAACATAGTAGCCATCATTTGCGCCCGCTTCCTGAACTTTCAATGCATGTGAAAACCATGGACCATAAGTAGATGAATAGGGTTGTGTATTTGCAGATATCCAAGCACTAAAAGCTTGATAATCGGGGAAGTCCTTGAGTGGATACTTTGCACGGATTTCGTTCAGTTGGCCGGTAATTTCATCGATGTCCAGATTAGCGGCTTCAAGTTGGCCAGCTACACTGCCCAATTGTAAATTGACTGCAACAAGTTGTCTGTTCAAATCGGCAATTTCTCCATTTGCGGTTTGTAAGTCACCAGTCAGGCTGTCTATTTCCGCATTGGCAGAAGATATTTCGCCAAGTGCGTCTGATAATAGTTTGTTCGTGTCTTTTAGTTCTGTTTTGGTGTTGCCAAGTTCGGTGCTTGTTGCCTGATAATCCAGCTGGAGAGTGTTCAAGTCTGTATTCAAGCCTTGGATAGTATTGTTTGCGTCGTCAACTTCACTTTCTAGATTACTTACCTGCTGTTCAAGTGAAGCCTTGTGTAATTCCAGCAGGCTTGCTCTATGATTGGCATCATTCAGTTGCATATGCAATGGCAAGCCGGCTCCAAGTGCGCCAATTAAGGCTCCTGCTACTAAAAAGGCGATTATTTTTTTCATTTCCTCCTCCTTACACCGATATATTCTTAAATGCTCGCCGGGTTCGACGTTTAAACCAGCTAACTGTCAGTTATTGCTGGGCACTATCATAGCACGGGGCTGTGACATAAAAGAACGCTTTTCAGAAAAGTTGGACAGGCGCCTGTAATAGTGTTCACGTTTGGGTCTCAAGCATTTTTAGCTAAAAACTATATTTTCCCAATCGTTGATATATTTATAACAGGCTATGTCGCAATCATGGTATATAATGTCACTTGGTTTGCATGGCAATAAAGGTGAAATTTATTTATTATTTCTGTTTTTGTTCCTCCGGTTTTTTCGTGCCCCATTTATTTACTAAGCGTGTTGCATTTTTCCCCGAAAGAGGCATGTTGAAATACAATTGGAAATTTAATAATAGTAAGGAGAAATAATCTTTATGGAAGAATCCTTGGCAGATATAGAAATGGAATTCAGTCTTGAAGAAGAGCCCGAATATGAGTCATCTGGAATGAGCCGCATGCTCCCGGAAGAAATAAGGGAGCGCACAGTAGATCGCTTTTTAGGTGCGGGTAATCGGGCAAGGGAGGTGGTGATATTCCCTCAGTACTACGGGCTGCTGTTTTGTTGGGCGCTTGAAGAATATCTTAAATTCATAGGAGCAAAAATAAAGAGAATAATTGGCAATAGTGAAGGTGAGCCTTTTTACACAGAGGTGTATACAGATTATGAAGATAAAAAAAATATCTTAATCGATGGACAGATACTGGCAACAATCAACAATAAAAATATCGTCATCACAATCAGCATAGACAGCATCAGGTGTGATATGTTGATGTTTGAAAGTTTGGAGAAAAATAGCGAGTTGATAAAAGAAATCGCTGAAGGGGTTGAAGAGTGCGCTAAAACAAACAATTTCTACCGCGGGAAAAACCTTGAATTCCGGGGCAGGTTGAAAATGGTTAAGTTGAAGGGCAAGGCCTGGAGCAATGTTGTTATAGATGAAGAAATAAAAAACGAAATCCGAAAAAATACCATAGGTTTTATAAAAAACCTTAAATTATGGGAAGAACTGGGCATACCTCCCAAAAGGGGGATACTCCTTGAAGGAGAGCCTGGGACTGGGAAAACTATTATCTGCAAAGCATTAATGACAGAGGCGGATTGCATTACCTGCATCAGTGCCAGTGCTTACAGTATTGGGACAAGAGGTTATTTGAATGACCTTTTCGAACTTGCTCAAGATCTTTCTCCTTGCTTATTGTTTATAGAGGACATAGATTTGATTGGTCAAGACAGGGCGAGCCTTGGATCCAGTGTAAACCCGGTTCTGGTAGCGCTTTTGAACGCAATGGATGGGATAGAGGAGAAAGCTCATATTCTGACTATTGCCACCACCAATTGCCTTGAAGCGCTTGATAAAGCTTTAAGAGAGCGCCCATCCAGATTTGACAGGGTTATAAAAATTGACTTGCCCGATGAAGCCCAGAGGAGGGAAATTATCAGCCGCTTGTGTGAAAAAATTAAACTGGATGAAGAGAGTCAAATAATCTTGGCGCGCCGATCTGAAGGCTTAACACCAGCTCAGATTCAAGAAGCATTGTTTACTTTTGTGATAGAGAATGAAGAACCAGAGGCTTGCCGAGAGAGTTTCGCGGTAAATATAAAAACCATTGAAAAAACTTTATCTAAAATCAAGGCAAAAAATACTACTGCTCTCGGCTTCAAATGTATTAACGGTTCTTCAGCCGAAGCAGGGAAAAAAACGCAAATGGCTTAACAGCCCAGTTGATCGTGTTACGGTATTGGCAAAAGGCCAAGGGTTTGTCTTGGTTCTGCGCTAGCCCTTGACAAAAGTTTTGCGAAGTGCTTTACTGGGTGGGATGAGTGACAAAATGTCACAATAATACCCAGCGAAGTGTTTGAATGAAAAGTGTTGACCTCGATTTTGTTTCCTTGAGGGAAAAAGCAGGGCTATCTGTGAATGAGTTAGCCGAACGTTGCGGAAAGAGTAAAAGGACCATTTATCGGTGGGAGGGTGGAGAGACACGCCCTGATAAGCTTGCTGTTGACATGCTAAGAGAGTTGGCGGGTGGCTATGACTTCATCACAGAAAATCAAAGCAAGTTTAATTTTATCGATCTATTTGCCGGTATAGGTGGGTTGAGAGCCGCCTTTGAGTCTATCGGTGGAAGATGTGTGTTTTCTTGTGAGTGGAACAAATATAGCCGGAAGACATATAGTGCGAATTTCGATTGCAATCATCCGTTTGCGGAAGATATACGAGAGGTATCTCTCGATGATGTTCCTCAATATGATGTACTTCTCGCAGGTTTTCCCTGCCAACCATTCTCAATCGCCGGTGTCTCCAAAAAAAACGCTTTGAAACAACCTCACGGATTTGAGTGCAAGACACAAGGCACTCTTTTCTTTGATGTAGCAAGGTTCATCGATTGTCATCGGCCTGCAGTTTTTCTCCTTGAAAATGTGAAGGGTTTGTTGAGTCATGATAAGGGCAGGACGTTTGGTGTAATTATGGATATCTTGAAAAATGAGCTTGGGTACAATGTCGATTACAAGGTTATTAATTCAAAGGGCTATCTTCCACAGAATCGCGAAAGAATTTTTATTGTTGGCTCACGCAATATCGAGTTTTCTTTCAATGATATGCATGTTGCCCCTCCAGAAAGTGGTCCTGTACTCAAAACAATCCTTCATCCGGAGGATGGAACTGAAAGAGAGGAGCCTCCGTATACTATTGGAGAAAATGCAATAGTAGCAGAAAAATATACCTTGACCGAACGTTTATGGCGGTACCTGCAGGATTATAGTAAAAGACATAAGGCAAAAGGCAATGGTTTTGGCTTTGGGTTGGTAGGACCCGATGATACGGCAAGAACTCTTTCGGCAAGATACTATAAAGATGGTTCGGAAATACTTATAAGGCAGGCAGGAAGGAACCCACGGCGTTTGACGCCGCGCGAGTGTTCAAGGTTGATGGGGTTCGACAATGCGGAAAAAAAATTCATTATCCCTGTCTCTGATACACAAGCATACAAACAATTTGGCAACGCTGTTGTCGTACCAGTGGTAGAGGTGGTCGCCAGTTATATCAAACCTCTTATAGTTGACTCAGGGAGCGTTGGATCAAATGAGCCGTTTCAACTTCGTTTTCCTGAGAAGAGGTTAACGGTTAATGTCTGACATAGTATCGCCAGAAGTCAGGAGTCGCATGATGTCTGGAATTCGCGGAAAGAATACTAAGCCTGAACTTCTTGTCAGGAAACAATTGCATTCTCTCGGTTATCGGTATATTCTCCATGACGCGCGAAAGCCGGGTAAGCCTGATCTCGTTTTTCCCAAATACCATGCTGTGATATTTGTGAATGGCTGTTTTTGGCATGGTCATGACTGTCACTTTTTCAGATGGCCTGAGACCAGGAGGGAATTTTGGCGGACAAAGATTGAAAGCAATCGCAGAAACGATGTGGTTAATTTCGCGAGTCTGAAAAATGATGGTTGGCGCATCGCGACAGTTTGGGAATGTGCATTAAAAGGCAGGAAACGACTGTTCCTTGATTATGTAATAAACGAAATTTGCGTCTTTCTGCATTCGGATAAAGAAAAGGTTGAAATTAAGGGGAGGCTTTAGCCAAGGATTATGAAAAAAGGCCACCTGTCATCATATTTTAGAGGAGTTGCTGCCAAATACTTGAGTGCGGTAGAAATAATTCCGCGGGCTTCTCATCAACATGAATTCAACGGTATAATTCAGCTGAAGAAAATATTTGGGCCTGACCGCCAAACATTTAATGCCAGTTTTATTTATTTGGGCGAAGGTGAAGAAGAATACATAAAGGATTCTGGGAAATTAACTTGGTACGATGCAAGAGAAAGGCATCCGAGCCGTTCGGAATATCGACTTTACTACCCCGACAATGAAGTATTTGACAAAGCGAGAGAGGGGGACCTCTTATTAATCGGCAGGCGCTCCGATGATTCTTTGATGATTATCATTGCGCGGGCAGGCACCACATCTGAGAAGAATATAATCTGGCTATTCAATCTGGCACATGAAGATCTTGCAGGCTTTACAATCAGAGACGTTGATTTTAGCGATGACTTTGAGCTTGATTTTGCTTCGCGATTTATACTCGAGGAGCTTGGCATTGAAGCCATTGAAGCCGATGAAAATTATCTTGACCCAATGATAAGGAAATTTCATGCCAAATTTCCTTCCACTTCTGTTTTTTCTGAATACGCGAGGAGTACACTATCCAGTGTGTCCGCTGTAATTGATCCCGATGCTGCCCTTTTAGAGTGGGTTGCGCGTGAAGAGATGCTGTTCAGAACATTGGAGCGCCACATAGTGGCGGAGCGCTTAAGGGAAGGCTTTGGTGATGAAGTTGATGTATTCATAAGTTATTCGCTTTCTGTACAAAACCGGAGAAAGTCAAGAGCTGGATTTGCCCTTGAGAATCATATGGAGCAAATCCTGAAGGATAATTGTATAACTTATACAAGAGAAGGCGTGACGGAGAACAAAACAAAGCCTGATTTTATATTCCCGGATATTATCAACTATCATAACCCTGCTTTTCCGATATCCAGATTGACTATGTTGGGAGTGAAGTCAACTTGCAAGGATAGATGGCGACAAGTTTTGTCAGAAGCTGATAAAATCAGCCATAAGCACCTGCTTACGCTTCAGCCCGGTATTAGTGAAAATCAGACACGAGAGATGCAAGCAAACAACCTGCAATTGGTGCTTCCGAGACAGCTTCATGAGACTTATTCCAAAATCCAGGCGAGCTGGCTGATGGATGTCGCGACATTTCTCAAGTTGATAAAAAGTCGGCAAAAAAGTTTGTAGATCTTCACTGTAATTTTCTAAGCCAACAATGGTATCGGATTGTATGTTGTGTAAACAATTAGAATTAAACGATGACCTGGTCATTAACAAGAACATCGATAAGCGTCAGATCGCTATTGTGGGTGGACACTCAATGAAAAATACCTGTATTGGCAATGATGGCACGATAGGTAATTTTCGTATCAGCGAGGCTGAGCAGGAATACCCTGGAGCCATTCGCTATTGTACCTACATGAAGTTTAAAGGCTGTGAATCAGACGTCGTTATCTTGCTTGATGTTGACTCTCGTGACGAACGCTGGGCAAGCCCGCAGGCCATGTATACCGCCGCCAGCCGGGCTAAGCACCTTCTCTATATACTCTATTCAGACAACCAATAAAAACTTCTAAACCCACTGCTCTAGCGAGTTTCTTTAAGACTGTTTCTCACCAGGTGTTTAGCCTCTGTCAGTCTATCGTTTTATTACGTAAACTATTAATCTGATAAGCCTTACGAAGGCTGCTATTCCCATAAAGACTGTTATAAGTATTAAAGTGGCAT
>Ga0265293_10008756_pt1 | contig 14841 bp, 12 predicted proteins | sample Munlanlewell138R_FD_192505 | JGI IMG/M metagenome (GOLD analysis project Ga0265293, IMG submission 192505) | Leachate microbial communities from a municipal landfill in Southern Ontario, Canada - Leachate well 138R | ecosystem: Engineered > Solid waste > Landfill > Unclassified | place: Canada...
ATCTGCAAAACCCACCATTATTGTTTTAGATGCTTCTACTGCATCTGGAACTTTCATTAGGTTTAATATAGGTATAAATGGCATTCCAAGCCAGTCAAATACTGGTGTTGTTTCTGCAATAATTAAAGCTATTGTACCAAAGGCCATTATGGCAGGTAATACTCCTAACCACATATCAAAAACAGTTTTTAATCCATTTGATATAAATCCTTTAACATTTCCGCTTTTTTCAGCCTTTAGGATTGCTAGATGTGCACCCCACTCAGAATTAGTAAATCCTTTAGGCACATCTTCTCCAACATCCATCTTAATCCCTTTATAGTAAGTCTCTGATTTCTTTGATAATGGTGGTATCTTTGGCATTATAACTGCTGCTGCCAGTCCAGCTATTACTATAGTTAAATAATAGGGTCCAAACAAATGAACTAATCCTACCTGATTTAATACTACTAAACAAAAAGTAATAGATACTGCAGAAAATGTTGTGGCAATAATAGCTGCTTCTTTGCTTGTATAGTATCCTTCCTCATATTGTTTGTTTGTTAATGCTACTCCAATAGTACCATCTCCTACCCAAGAAGCAATACAATCTATAGATGAGCGGCCTGGTAATTGGAAAACTGGTCTCATAATAGGAGTTAATAGCGCTCCTACATATTCTAAGAGTCCAAAGTCCGTTAAAAAGGGTAATAGAAATCCAGCAAACAAAAACATTGTAAATAATGTTAGTATTAAATCATAAAGAATTAATCCGCCAGTATCATCTGACCAAATCCATTCTGGTCCAATTTTAAAATATACCATAACTGTTAATACTAGACCGATTAATCTCACTATTACCCAAAGATTTGATACATTAAATATTCCCTTCAAATAATTATTTTTTTCAATAATTCCAGGCTTAAATATTTTATATAACAAAGTAACTATTCCTGTAAATGTTATAAAGGATAAGATAATAGTAGGCAATACAGAGTCTAATAAAGCAGTCAGCTTCCCTGCCAATAAAGCAACTACAATGGTAGTTTCACCTTCATACTTAAAAGGAAACATCAACAATAATACCCCTAGAATTGATGGTACTATAAATTTTAAATAATCTGTTAATAAATATTTTTTCTTTTTACTCAGGTTTTCCATAATATTCCTCCATTCAAATTTTATAATTTATAATTGGGTATAATTGCTTTTTACTTCCTACCTCCTTTCTAAAAATAAAAAAACTCCCATTCCTAAGAAATTTTCCTTAGGAACGAGAGTTAGCTCGCGTTGCCATCCTAATTTGCTTATACTTTACAATATAAGCCTCTTTAGGTACGTCAAAACAATGATTATACCCTATCACTATAACGGGTGAGCCCGTTGCAGCCTTGGTTAGTACCTCGGTGCAAAACTCAGAGGTCCTTTTCACTTTAATAGACTTTGTTCCCTTTCACCCTTTAGAACTCGCTGTGTAAGTTTTCTTAAAGTTACTCTCCTCATCACTGTTTTTTAAATTAATATAGATTATAAAGCATATTTATATAAAAGTAAAGTGTTTTTTAAATTTAATAATTTTATATTATTAATCTTCAAAAGCTTCGCTTACTTTCCACTCTTTCCATACATTTCCTACCAGATCTGGACCAGGTTTTAAAGTAGTTTTGCCTGGTTTCCAACCTGAAGGTGTAACTTCTCCACCATTAGTTTTTCTTACTAATTGGTATGCCTTGATTTGTCTAATAGTTTCAGAAACATTTCTACCTACTGGTGGTGTTAGTACTTCAAATCCTTGAACTACTCCATCTGGATCTATGATAAATCTTCCCCTAGTCTCTACTCCACTATCTTCGTCATATATACCGTATTTTTTGCCTATACTACCATCTTGGTCTGATAGCATAGGGAATGGAATATTTTTTCCTATCATCTTTGATAATTCATGTTCATTCCACATTTTGTGTACGAAAACAGAATCTACGCTTATAGATAACACTTGTACATCTAGTCCTTGTAATTCAGGGTATTTTTCAGCAACTGCTGAAACTTCAGTGGCTCAGACGAAAGTAAAATCTCCTGGGTAGAAACATAGTAGTACCCACTTGCCTTTATAATCCTCTAAGCTTACATTTGTAAATTTTCCTTCGTGAAAAGCTGGTGCAGTAAATAATGGTGCTGGTTTACCTACTTTAATCATTTTTTGCTCCTCCTTTTTTTCAACAGTTTTCACTTCTTCTACAGTTTCTTCTACTTCTTTGTTAATTTTCGGTCTCTCACATCCTGCCTTAAGTTCAGACAAAATTATCCCTCCTCAAAACTTTGTTATATAAATGTAATCATTACATATATGTTATCATATCATTTTATAATGTCAATACTAGTTATAGATATATTTTATGGATTTTAGTCTTTTCTTGTCTTGACAGTCTAATGTTTTATTGAATATAATGGATTTCAATAGTTAAAATAATTTATAAAGGTGATGATTAAAGTGGATTCTCAAAGGATTGCAGAGTTGTTGATAAATCACGAAATAAAACCTTCTTATCCAAGAATTCAAATATATAAATATCTATATACTAGAAAAGACCATCCAACAGTAGATTGTATTTATAACAATTTGATTGGGGAGATACCTACTCTCTCAAAAACTACAGTTTACAACACCCTAAGCCTTTTTATAGATGCTAAACTAGTTAATTCTTTAAACTTAGATGAAAATGAAAAAAGGTATGAAATCATTATTCATAATCATTCCCATTTTAAATGTGAAAAATGCAATAAAATTTATGATATTCCCTATGATGATATTGATCTTTTACCAAAAGAATTTGAAGGTTTTAAAATCAATGAAAAACAAATATTCCTTAAAGGAATTTGTAAAAACTGTCAATAAAGGACGAGGAAATATTTTCCCCGTCCTTCATATATTTAGGCTATTATCTACTTAACACCTTATGGGCATCCTTAAGATGTCTTCTTATTTCAATATGTTGGGGACACATATCTTCGCATTTGCCGCATTCTATGCAATTTGAAGCATCTATCCCTCTATTTATATATGATGCATAAGTGTTTTTTGAGGTTTCTTCTGTACCAAAAACATATAGTTCATTATATATTTGAAAAACATTTGGAATGGCAACATGTTCTGGGCACGGAAGACAATATTCACAACTAGTACATCCAACCTTAGTTTTTTCTTGGTAAATGTTTGTGACTCTACTTATTAATTCTATCTCCTTTTCATTTAGGTGTTCTGGAATAGCATCATAAACTGTTTCAATGTTCTCCTTAACCTGTTCTAGGGTTGTCATTCCACTTAATAATATAGATACTTCCTTGTGGTTCAACACCCATCTTAAGGCCCATTCAGCTGGAGTCTTTTTTTTATCATTTAAATCCCATATTGATTTAATTTCATCCGATGGATTAGATAGCTTTCCACCTTTTATTGGTTCCATTATGACTACAGATATTCCTTTATTATAAGCATATTTTAATCCTTCTTCCCCAGCTTGATAATTTCTATCAACATAGTTTAATTGTATCTGGCAGAAATCCCAGTCATAGTAATCTACTATTTCTTTAAACACATCTAACTCATCATGAAATGAGAAACCTATATATTTAATCTTCCCAGAATTTTTAGCTTCATCAACAAATCTAAAAACATCTAACTCTTTTAGCTTGTCCCAATAAGCCTTATTTAAAGTATGTAGCAAATAAAAATCAATATACTTAGTATCAAGTTTCTCTAATTGTTCATCTAAATATTTATTAAAATCTTCATAATTATTAATTAGCCAACTAGGAAGTTTTGTGGCAAGATAAGTTTTTTCTCTATAGCCATCTTTTAGGGCCTTACCTACTACATATTCACTATTTCCTTTATGATAAGGATAGGCTGTGTCAATATAGTTGACTCCACGGTCTATGGCATATCTGATCATTTCTACGGCCTTTTCTTCATTTATCTTACCAGAATCATTGTCTAGTATTGGAAAACGCATACATCCAAAACCTAGGGCTGATACCTGAAGATTATCCTTTGTAAAATTTCGATAATGCATAAAATTCCTCCTTTAATTTTTATATTTTATTAATACCCTTATACACCATAAAATTCACTAATAATATGGAAAATCTGTCTATTTTCAAATCATATTGTTTCAAGGTGTTTTTGCAATTCATTATATATTTTGTTGATATAATTTATATAACAGGGTATATTTAGTATAATATAATTACAGTAGATAGAGATTTTGTTGGATTCTTGGAGGTAATTTAGATGAAAATAGTAGATGATGTACAGAAAGGACTTCTATCCTTTTTTAACTATCCTTATGTCTCAAAGGAATTATTAAATAATATAAAAGGCCCTGTAATAATGCACATTAGTGACACACCAGTAGATATCTATAATTATATTTTTAGGCTAATAGATATCATAAAGCCTAAATTTATTATACACACTGGTGATATGGTAGATAATATTAAGTTGGAGATTCATAAAAATAGAGTAAACTGCTACGAGAAAGGCGTTGCTAAGTTGATTGAAGGTTTGGAAAAAAACGAGTTTTCAAAAGTTTATTATATATTAGGCAATCATGACGATTATAGCATTGTTAACAAATTAACTAAAAAGGGTATTATTATCAAAGAGGGGCATTTAAAATTAGATAACTGTAATCTTACTGTAAGCCATTTTTTCAGAGAATATTTTAATAATACGGATTTATATCTTTACGGTCATAGTCATGAACCTGGACATGTTACACAAAATGGAATGATTGTCCTCAATGGCTTATTGAATATTAATATAATTGATATGTCAAATAAAAATATTTTTCATGTAGAATATCCTATTGGAACTAATTCTTCCAGAGGTATGGGGTTTAAAAGAATTAAATTATAATTTAAAGGGGGATTTGTGATGCTATTATTTAGGATGGGTCCACGATATTTGTTTATAAGAAGTGAAAACATTGATGATATCACCACTTTTTTGGAAACAGAGCTAAATGGAGAAGTAACAGACCTTAAGCAAGGAATGGAAAACGCTTCAGAATATAGTACTATTTGCTTTATAACAGATATTGATAACCAAAAAACCTATATTGAAGATGCTAAGAGAATTGTACTTATTCATGATGGTTCTTCAATCATACTTTCTACAATCCTAAATAATGGGGTCTGCCATCTATTGCACAGAGTTGACTTTGGTCCCACCTCAATTCTAATGCGTATTCCTGGTGATGAAAATAAATTAGTAAATAGGTTTAAGACTATTTTTGATGGTAAAGAAGTTGACTGGATGGAGGGTATTGGGTTAGGGGAAAAGGATGATACTATAATTGCTTTTACCAATAAAGAACTTAGGCATTCAGTTTCGGAACTTATGGAGACAAAACTACTAATTTCTCAGCCTGCAAGAATTGTTAAAGATAGGCTTAGATTAGAAGGATTTAGGTTGGTTACCCAAAGTTTGGATGATAACCAATGGTATGAACTAAGAATTAATATTTACGATTCCTATGGTAAGTATGAAGAACACTATAATAGACTAATTTTCATATTATCAAAACTAGAAATGGGTATGATATTAGGTGAAAGCTGGACTAAGGACTATGCAGTAATGCTATACTCTGTATTGGTTTACCAAGTTCGTTTGTTTACTTTTTTCAAGCCGGAAGATATTAAAAAGATTTTAATTGCTCTCGAATACACATTGGATGGAAAAAGACTTATTGACTTTGACCTATATTATAAAAATAAAAAAGTCAACTGGACCAGCGTTATTAGTAGTAGAGATAAAAAAGATAAGACTGAGATTGCTAAAGAATTTAGAGAGCGTTTATATGAAAAACTGGATGAAGATGATATTAAAACCTTAGAGGATATGGAAAAAACTATTCTTCAAAGATAGTATTTCCATAAAAAAATAAAAGATAATTTGGTGTTAGTATAATATTGTAGACACGATTTTCCGAATGCTATAAAATATAGTCAAGGAAGGAAGTGTCTAGAATGTCCAAAAGATATACAGAAGAATATAAATATACCACTGCGACATAAAAATAAATAATGTTCATCTATTAAAATATGTTTTGATACTAAATAAAAATATATATTATATTCCTTCTAATTTATTATAGCTTTTAAGCTCTCTAATTGTGACTTAGATAATCTGCCAATATTATCTTCAACAAGCCCTGGTATTAATGCCGTAGCTTCATCTCCGTCAATGAATATCTTAAGTGGATGTGTAAATATTCCTTTTTTATGATTTATTTGTAAGATTATATCAGCGTAAATTTCTTCATTCCATTCCCCAGTTGAAAAAACTATTTCTTCAAATAAATTTTCAAATTCTGCTATCCTATCTTTGTCTTTTATTTCCTTAGTAAACTCAAATACATATTCACTAACCTGGTGTCCTACCACTAATATCTTATCGGGCATTATAACTTTATTGAAAACTCTTCGGATAGTTGGAATTAAAAATATTAAGATAATAATTAAGATTATTGCAATTTTCTTTTTGATAGAATCGCCTCCTTTTAAAAATTTGCTTATTACACATTATTCTACAAATGTTCATCTCTAGTATATAATTCACCTACCATTTTATCAACCAAATTTAACCATTTACTCTTCATATATATCTCCAACTATCCTATGTCATCTATAAAACGCCCTATTTATAAGGGTCAAAAAACGGTGCTTTTTCACTGTTTTCTGACCCAATTTTCGCCCACAAACCACTATATGTTGTGTTCAACCCTTTTTTTTTGCCCTCTGAACCACAATACTTCATCAACGCTATGCACTCCACATGCGGCGTATGAGGAAACATGTCAACTGGCTGTACTTCCTCCACCTTATATCCATTTTCAACTAAATATTTAACATCCCTAGCCATAGTAGTAGAGTTGCAAGACACATATACAACCTTCTCTGGGGTTAGCTCTATTATTGCTTCTAGTACTTCCCTTTCACAGCCTTTTCTTGGTGGATCTAAGACCACCTTATTTCCTTTTTCTCCTCTTTCCATTAGTTTTGGAAATACTTCTTCAGATTTGCCTACTATAAATTCTACATTATGGATATTATTTAATATTGAATTTCTCTTAGCATCTTCTACGGCCCCTTTGACTATTTCAACTCCGTAAACTTTAAAAGCCTTTCTGGCTATAAATAATGAAATAGTGCCTATTCCACTGTATAGGTCATAAACTATATCACCTTTATCTAAGCTTAAGTATTCTATAGCCTTGTTATATAAGACTTCTGCTTGAACCCTGTTTACTTGGAAAAAGGAATTTGGTGATAAGTAAAACTTATATTCTCCTATGTAGTCTAAAAGCCTGTCTTCCCCATAGAGTTTTCTATATTCTCTCCCATATATGATAGAAGAGTTTGATTTATTTATATTTTGATAAATACTAATTACATCTTCCCTTGTAAGCATTTCTAATAATTCTCTTTCATTAGGTAACTTATCTCTACCTGTAACCATAATCACCATGGCTTGATTATCTTTATTAGTTCTTATGCCAATATGACGAATAGTACCTTTTTTAGTCTTTCTATCATATGCTTTAATACTATACTTACTCATCCAATCTCTAACTATTTTTAATATTCTATTTCCAATTTCAGGTTGAAGTATGCTACTTTCCATATCCACTATATCATTGCTATTCAATTCATAAAATCCTATAACCCTCTTACTATTTCTTTCTCCTACAGGTATTTGTACATGATTTCTGTATCCAAATGGCTTATCCATACCAATCGTATCTTTTACTGTTATATCTGTTAGACCTCCTATTTTGAAAAGGTCTTTCTTGACCTTATCTTTTTTCCATTCAAGTTGCTTAAAATATTTGTATTCTACAAAAGGTATAGCGCCCTTAGCTTCTGTTATATTAAAGTCTAATGCTATTCTATCATTTGAAGGCTCAATAATATTAACTATTGAGCCTATGGCAAAACTCTTTTTTATTTCATCTATTTTTACTTCAACTTTATCGCCAATTATTCCTCCAGATACAAAGATAGTAAGGTTATGGATTTTAAGTACTCCATTCCCTTCATGGGTAAAGTCAATTATTTCTCCTTTTATAATATCTCCTACTATAATATTCAATTTTCCTCCTCCTCAAACTCTACAATATCTGTAAAAGTAAGAAACTTTTCACAATTTATTTTATACTAAGTAACATTTCTTATCCACTTCTTAGATAGCATTCTCGGTATAACGACTACCATTTTAAATACTTCTTCTATTGAAACCATGGCCAGTACAAGATATACAGGCATTTTAAAAACCAATGCACCTAAAAATGCTAAAGGGACTCCTATTAACCATGCTCCTGCTATATCTAAATATGCAGAAAAATTAGTATCTCCCCCACCTCTAAGTACTCCTACTATGGCAGTAGAATTAAACATTCGTATCATAAAAAAGAAACCCATTGTAGTTAATATTTTTTTTGATAGTTCATATAAGTTAGGTTCTAATCCTGTAAACAATTTTAAGGTTAGATCTGGAGTTGCTGACATTATACCGCCTAATAATAGCCCCATTAAGGTTGATATGGCCATAAATTTTACTGCATATTCATATGCATCTTCTTCATCTCCAGCACCTATTTTATTGCCAACCATAACTGTACACGCATTTGCAAGACCTCTAACTACTACAAAAAATACATTTTGAATAGTGTTAGCTATCTGTACTGCTGCAGTAGCCTCTTCTCCTATTCTTGCATATGCTATGGAATACATAACTTGGCCTAAAGACCAAAAGGCTTCATTTAAAATAACTGGATATGTGGTCTTAGAGTATTTGCCTACAAATTCCTTATTCCAATCTGTTAATTCCTTTAAGCTAGCAGACAAGGGTCCTTTAGTTGAATATATTGAATATAATATGAATAAAATCTCTACAATTCTTGCTATTACTGTTCCCCATGCAGCTCCCTTTACCCCTAGTTCGGGAAAACCAAACTTTCCAAATATAAGCAAATAGTTAAATAATGTATTAGTGACAAAAGATATTCCTGATACCATCATTGGTACATGTGGTCTTCCTGTACTTCTAAGTGCAACACTATATGAAAATCCTACGGCAGTGATAATGTAGGATAATGAAACTATTCTTAAGTAATCGCTGCCTAGTTTTATGACTTCAGCTTCTTTAATAAATATTGACATTACAATTTCTGGGAAGAAAAAAGCCACAATAGTAAATATTATACCTACTACTGTACTTATAGATACTGCAAGTCCCAACACTTTTCTAATGCTGGGTATATCTTCCTTACCCCAAAATTGTGCAATAAACACGGATGAACCACTATTAATCCCAAAGGAAATAAGTATATAAAAGAAAAACAACTGATTAGCTAATCCTACTGCAGCTATACTTGCTTGCCCTAGGCTACTAATCATCAAAGTGTCCACCATATTTAATGATGATGTGATTAAATTTTGTAATGCTATAGGGATAGCTATTGCTAACATAGATTTTAAAAATAATTTGTCTTTCCAAAACTTCATTTGTGTCCTCCAATAATCTAAATAATAAACGCTCTATTTGTAGCTATATTATAATAGCATAATAGAACGTTTGTGTATATAGTATCTATAAATTTGTTATTTTAGTTTGATACCATTTCTGTCAAATGTTATTATTCCCTCTTTATATAATCTGCCTATTGCCCTTTTAAATCCTGATTTGCTCATGTTTAGTTCTTTTTTTATAGCCTCTGGAGAGCTATTATCATTTAAAGGTATAAAACCCGACTGTTCCTTTAGTCTTGATAATATTACTTTTGCATCTTGATCCATCTGAATATGGGCTCTATCTCTTAAGCTTAAGTCTAGTTTCCCATCTTCCTTTATCTTAGTAACTCTTACTTCTATGATATCCCCTACTTCATATGCTCCTATTAGTTCTTTTTTGGGAATTAATCCATCGTATTTGTCATCAACTGCCACAAAGGCACCTATGTCTCTATTGATGCTATAGATGGTCCCCTTTGCTTTATCATTTTCTTTATAAGGAGAATTTGTGCTTAGCATATCCCTAATTTTCATTGTGGCACATATTCTTTTGGATTTATCTACATAAATACCTACTAAATATTCCTTACCTTTTTCAATGGAACCTACTGTTTCACTGAATGGTAAGAAAAGATCTTTTTCTAATCCCCAGTCTAAAAACGATCCTATCTTTGTTTGACTTACTACCATTAAGTGTGCTAATTCTCCTACTTGTGCCTTTGCCTTTTTAGTTGTGGCAATTATTCTATCCTTTGAATCATTATATACCATGACTTCAATCTCATCCCCAACCTTGGCTCCTTCTGGTATTTGGGATTTTGGTAACAGTATGTCATCACTGTCTTCTTTGCTTATATTCAAATACGCCCCTACAGAAGTAAATCTCTTTATTTCTAATTTTTGTACTTCTCCTAGCTTAATCATCTTACACTTCCTTTGTAATTATTTCTATCTATATTTTATCACATAAATAGTATTTTATCTAAATAGTTTTAGATATTTTTAAAGGGTAGACATTTTTTTGTCTACCCTTGATGTAAATTTTAGTCTAAGATTTCTCTTTCTAGTTTTTCTAATACCTCTAAAGCTTCTTGAGGAAGCTTGTCCCTTCCACCTTTAAAAGTTTCCATATCTAATAAAAATTCTTTTCTATATTTAATACTATTTAGCCACATATTTTGATAATCTTTTGATTTCATATCTGGAACGAATCCCTCTATTTCCATATATTCAATATCAGTTGAGTTTCCTAATTGTTTGAATTCAGCTTTTTTAGTCGCTATATTTTCAAGGATTTGTAAAGTAACTTCCTTTGGTATTTTCTTGTCCAAGAAATGGCCTGTATTAAATATATAACACTCCACATTTCTATTGGCAAACAATTCCTTAAACTTTTCATAGTCATTTACTAGTGGATATGTTCTAAAGGGGTTAGCATAGGGTTCAATAACTAAGGCATTCATATCTACCCCATCTGCAAGCCTTTCTGCAGTAGACCTTTTAGTAGCAAGGGTTGCTCCCATTACGGAAGCCAATATTGGATTATTTATTTTAATCACTGGAGGAATAGTTCCATCCTTCATTAGCCATGCTATGGAATCTACTGGCTCTTCTATCTTATTAACCCTATTTTCTGCCCATAGTTTAGACTTTACTGCTCTACCATTTCCATTTCTAATATCCTCTGTTACTATAACTTTGTTTCCTTCATCATCCAAAGTAACTCCACAGTTTTGCACCGTAATTAAATATTTATTTGCTGGATGATTTGTTGGATAATCTTGGGTTTTGTCAAAATATGACGGCTCTAAAGCTACTGATGATCCATTTTCCGTTGATATTACATAGGCATCGTCATGAAGTATTGTTATGTCATATTTGCCATCATGTTTATCATGGGTAAGAGTTGATTTCCCAGAACCTGATAATCCAAAAACTCCTATTGTATATTTTCCATTGCCTGGGAAATTGTATCTTTTAATTCCTCCATGACATGATGCGAATCCATTTCTATTGGCTATACCCCAAGCTAATGTTAATGTGCCTTTTTTGTGCTCTCCAAAGTATTTCATACCACATAGTAGGGCACAGTTATATTGGGGATCAAACAATGCTAGCCCATTTGGGTGTGTAGGCGGATAGTATTCAGGGTCAGATAGTATATATATATCACCCTCTGGTAATTTTACAGAGTCCTTGTACATTTTAATATATTCCTCTGTTATGTATTGGAAGTTTAGCATCCAGCTATACATTGTATTTTCATATCCCTCTGGAATCAGCAAATGAGCCTTTACCATAAAGTCCTCATGTAGACCTATGACTACTTGAGCATGATATAGTCTTTTATATCTTGTACTAAAAACTGCCTCCCTGGCAATTCCTGCAAATTGACCAACATCTACATTGTGTTCTCCAAGAATAACCCTTGCACCAGCAAAGCGTCCTGTTATTTCTCCATCATTAAACAATAATATCTTTGCATCTTCATCTAATCCCAATTCTGTAGGTCTATATACAGGCATATCTGTCACTATAGTTCCTGGTGATGCCTTTGCTAATTTATATGTTTCCGTCAATGAAGAAACCTTAACTACATTGTTTCCATAAAAAGCAGTTTCAATGGTGGTGCGTAAAGCAGACAAAGTAGGGTTGTCTTTTGTGATATCTGCCCTATTGTAACATGAAATTGTTGACATTTTTATCCTCCCATATCCTCTATATAATATTTTAACAATCATATTATAACAGATACACTTAGATATTAAAAGAGTAATACTATATATTTTATCCATAAATATGTCATACAATTAAGCGATTTTGCCTGTTTAGTATATTACTATGCTAAAACTTAAGCTTAGATAATGCATCTGCCAAATCAGTGTTTAAGTTTTCAGTTTTTGTCTTCTTTTGTTGTTTTAAATAGTTGGTTACTTCCTTTTTTGATACATTATTTTTTTCTTTACTCTTTCTTTCATTGAATATAGATAGTTTTTCTCTATATCCACAGGAGCAAGTAAATATTTGAGTTTCTCCTTCACCTCTAAGCTCAAGTCTTTTTTTACAATTTGGACATCTTGCATTTGTTTCCCTTGATATATTCTTTCTATAACCACATTCTCTATCTTGACATACATACATTTTTCCCTTTTTTCCTTTGACCTCTAGCATAAACTTTCCACATTCAGGGCATTTATTTCTAGTCATATTATCATGTCTAAATGTTTCTTCACTACTCTTTATTTCTTTAACTACAGTTTTAGAGTATTCTTTCATCTCTTTTATAAAGCTATCTTTGTTTAGTTTACCTTGAGAAATAAGTCCCAGCTTTTGCTCCCATTCTGCTGTTAATGCAGGAGACTTTAATTCTTCTGGCACTAATTCTAATAGTTGTTTTCCCTTTGATGTAATAAATATATCCTTGCCATTTTTCTCGATCAAAAATGTATTAAATAGTTTCTCTATTATATCTGCCCTAGTGGCTACTGTACCAATTCCTCCTGTTTCTCCTATTATCTTTTTCAAGGTTTTATTTTCATCACTCATATACCTTACTGGATTTTCCATTGCTTGAAGTAAGGTTCCTTCATTAAATAGTGCTGGAGGTTTTGTTTTTCCTGTTGTTTGAACTAATGATACTACCTTTAATATATCTCCCTTGTTGATTGCTGGAAGAGTTTGTTCATCATTTTCTTCTTCATCTTCATCATAATAGTTGTTTGCATAAATTTCCTTCCATCCTGCTGATATTACTCTTTTTCCCTTAGCTGTAAAGTTTTCATCACCAATTTTAGCCATGATAGAAGTTTCTTCATATTCAAAGGGTGGGAATAGGGTTGCTAAAAACCTTTTAACTACTAAATCATATATTTTTCTTTCATTATCATTTAGCTCTGATAATAGTACTCTTTGCTCTGTTGGTATAATGGCATGATGATCCGTTACCTTAGAATTATCTACAAATGACTTACTAGTCTTTATTGGTGAGGCAAGTACTTTTGATGCAATTTTTTGATATTGTCCTATACCACAAGCCTTTACTCTATCCTTTAATGTAGGGATTATATCGTCTGATATATATCTAGAATCTGTCCTTGGATATGTTAGTATTTTATGATTTTCATATAGTTTTTGCATTATAGATAGGGTTTCCTTTGCAGAGTAACCAAAGATTCTATTTGCATCTCTTTGAAGATAAGTTAAATCATATAATCCCTTAGGATATGTTTTCTTTAAGGTTTTTTCTATGTCTACTACTTTAGCATCTTTACCTCTCAGAGTTTCTAGTATTTTTTCAGATTTAACTTTATCAAAGGTTTTAATATCCTTAGTTTGATTGTCTTGCCATGTTAACTTTAATTCCTTTGTATTTCCCATTATTCCATAGTAATCTTTTGGGACAAATTTTCTTATTTCTTCTTCTCTTTGTGCAATCATATATAAAGTAGGAGTCTGTACTCTACCACAGGATAGCTGGGAGTTGTACTTAACTGTTAGTGCACGAGTTGCATTGATACCGACAAGCCAATCTGCCTCTGCCCTTGCAACTGCTGAGTCATAAAGTTTTTCATAGGATTTTCCATCTTTTAAATTATTAAAACCATCTTTAATGGCTTTATCTGTAACTGATGAAATCCATAACCTTTTAATTATCTTCTTTACATTCACCTTTTCTATTATCCAACGAGCTACAAGTTCTCCTTCTCTGCCTGCATCGGTTGCTATAATAATCTCTTTAACATCTTTACGATACATTTGTTCCTTTACTGCATAGAATTGTTTTTGGGTTTGTCTTATGACTTCCAGCTTCATTTTTTCTGGAAGCATAGGAAGGTCTTCCATATTCCAAGTCTTATATTTTTTATCGTATTCTTCAGGATCAGCCAAAGTAACTAAATGCCCCAATGCCCATGTTACAATGTATTTGTCTCCTTCCAAATATCCATTTCCTTTTTTATTGCAGTTTAATACTCTAGCAATATCCCTACCTACAGATGGTTTTTCTGCTAAAACTAATATCTTATTCATATAAACATCCTTTCTCTTTTTCCTTGCTAATTTACTATTATATCACAAAAGTCCTTAGGGCAGAACTTCTGCCTTAAGGACTCTTTTTTGCCATCCGTCTCCTCTATATACCCAGTATCCATACAAGCATACTACAAGGTTGCTAAAGCTCATGGAAAACCATATTCCTGTAGAGCCCCAGTTTGTAAAATGTTTAAATAATAATATCATTGGAAACCTTACAAACCAAAGTCTACCTACTTCCATTGCCATAGAATA
>Ga0265293_10008757_pt1 | contig 14840 bp, 14 predicted proteins | sample Munlanlewell138R_FD_192505 | JGI IMG/M metagenome (GOLD analysis project Ga0265293, IMG submission 192505) | Leachate microbial communities from a municipal landfill in Southern Ontario, Canada - Leachate well 138R | ecosystem: Engineered > Solid waste > Landfill > Unclassified | place: Canada...
CGCCCCCGGCCTGTTCGAACCGACCATCGCAGGGCTGGCCGCCAGCGGCCTTTCTGGCAGCGGGCTTTCGGGCGCGGGGGCGCGGATCGGGCTGGAAAAGCCGCTGGGCGTCGACCTACCCTCCAGCCGCCAGATCAACGATGCCGTGGCGCGCGCCTTCCCGGAAGAGCGCATCTTCCGCATCGACCACTATCTCGGCAAGGAAACCGTCCAGAACCTGCTGGCGCTGCGCTTCGCCAACCTGATGTTCGAGCCGCTGTGGAACGCAGCCCATATCGAGCATGTCCAGATCACAATCGCCGAAACGGTGGGGCTGGAAGGCCGCGTCGGCTTTTATGACGAGGCGGGCGCCCTGCGCGACATGGTGCAGAACCACATGCTGCAACTCCTCGCCCTCGTGGCGATGGAGCCGCCCGCCAGCTATGATGCCACCGCCGTGCGCGACGAGAAAGTGAAAGTCCTGCGCTCGCTGCGCCCGCTCCTCGCGGAAGAAAGCGTGCGGGGGCAATATCGCGCGGGCGCCATCGCGGGCCGTCCGGTGCCCGGCTACGACGAGGAACTGGCCAGGGACGAGAAACGGGGCGGGGATTCGGATACCGAAACCTTCGTCGCCCTCAAGGCGCATGTCGACAACTGGCGGTGGAAAGGCGTGCCGTTCTACTTGCGGACCGGCAAGCGCCTGCCCGCCCGCCGCACCGAGATCTGCGTGCAATTCCGCTGCGTGCCGCATTCGATCTTCGCGGGCAAGGGCGCGCGAACCGAGCCGAACCGGCTGGTGATCGGCATCCAGCCCGAAGAGAACATCACGCTGCGCCTGATGGCGAAAGTGCCGGGGCTGGACCGCGACGGGCTGCGCCTGCGCGCCGTCCCGCTCGACATCGCCATGCCGGACGCCTTCGCCGGGCCGCAAAGGCGCATCGCCTACGAGCGCCTGCTGCTCGACCTGATCGAAGGCGACCAGACGCTGTTCGTCCGCCGCGACGAAGTGGAGGCCCAGTGGGAATGGATCGACGCGATCCGCGCCGGATGGCAAGCGCAGGCGGTTCCGGCCAAGCCCTACATGGCGGGAAGCTGGGGGCCTTCAGCCGCCATTGCCCTTGCCGAACGCGACGGCGTGACATGGTATGAATAAGGGGAATGAACTCGTCGCGCTCGACATCGGCGGCACATATGCCCGCTTCGCGCTGGCGCACGTGGCGCCGGGCGGCGCTATCGCGCTGGGCGAGCCGGTGACGCTGAGGACCGGCGATTTTCCCGGCCTTGCCGAAGCATGGGCGGAATTTTCCCGGCTGCTGGAACACCCGCCGCCCCGCGACGCCGCCATTGCCATCGCCGCGCCGGTGACGGGGGATGTGGTGCCGATGACCAACGGGCACTGGGTCATGCGGCAAAGCAGTCTCGCCACCGAACCGGGGCTGGACCGCGTGACCGTGCTCAACGATTTCGCCGCCATCGCCCATGCCGCCACCACCCTGGGAGACGCCGCGTTCGAACCGCTTTGCGGGCCGGATCTGCCCTTGCCGGAGAGCGGCACCGTCACCGTGCTGGGACCGGGCACGGGGCTGGGCGTCGCGCTCGTCCACCGCTTCCCCGGCGGCTATCGCGTTCAGGCGACCGAAGGGGGGCACATCGCATTCGGCCCGCTCGACGACGTGGACGACCTGCTGGCCCGGCGCCTGCGCGCGCGCCATGGCCGGGTATCGGTGGAGCGCGTGGTCTCCGGCCCCGGCCTTGCGGAAATCCACGCCGCCCTGGCCGAACGGGAAGGACGCGCCGTGCCCGGAACGACCGACGCCGTGCTGTGGCAAGCCGGCATCGAAGGCTCCGATCCGCTCGCGGCATCCGCCGTCGGCCGCTTCTGCCAGTCGCTCGGTAGCGTCGCGGGCGACTATGCGCTGGCCCACGGCGCGGGGGCGGTAGTGATCGCGGGCGGACTGGCCCGGCGCCTGCGCGAAAAACTGCGCGGCCCGGCCTTTGCCGCATCGTTCCGCGCCAAGGGCCGCTATGAAGCGATGATGGCGGGCATTCCCGTCAGGTTGTTGACTCATCCCCAGCCGGGCCTGTTCGGCGCCGCCGCCGCTTTCGCCAGGGAGCATTGCCCATGACCAGCGTTGCCGAACTGAGCCAGCGGTTGCAGGAACTGCACCCCCGGACGGCGGAAACGCCGCTATTCAATCCGGTATTCCAACTGGGACTGGAACTGTCGCGCCGGATCGAGAACGGCTCGCTTGCCCTTGACGATGTGGAACGGCTGGTCGCGGAAATGGAGTGCGAGGGGTTGCGCGCCCGTGCCGAGCGGCTGGTCCGCATCCTCGGCCCGGTCGATCCGCGCGAGAACGAGGCGCGCATCGCCGCTCTGGCCGCCGATGACGATTTCGCCGCTTTCGCCGCGCACTGGCAGCGTCCGCTCGCCCATGTGGTGTTCACCGCGCACCCCACGTTCCTGCTGAGCGGAGCGCAAGCGCGGGCCGTCGCCATGGCCGCCTCGCGCGGGGACATTTCGCCCGAGACGGTCTGCGCCGCGCCCGCCGCGCGCGACACGATCACGCTCGATTACGAGCACGAAGCCGTCATGGCCGCGCTCACGCGGGCGCAAGCGGCGCGCGACCGGATCAACGCCCTGCTCTTCGCGCAGGCGCGGGCGCGCTGGCCGAAACGGTGGCGCGCTTTCCAGCCCCTGCCGGTGCGGCTGGCCACATGGGTCGGCTACGACATGGACGGACGGACCGACATCGGCTGCACCACGTCCGTGCGCTATCGCCTGATCGAAAAGGCGCGGCGGCTTGAAGGCTATGCTGGCGCCCTGCGCGATACCGCGCCGGAGATCGCGGACCGGCTGGCCCGCGCCGCCGTCCATGCCGGGGCCATGGCCGAACGTTTCGCCGCCGATCTTTCGGACCCGGCCACGCTTTCGCAAGCGGCGAACGCCTTTTCCGCCGATCATCCCGACAAGCTGACCAGCCTGACGGATACGATCGCCGCGCTGGAAGACGAAGCGCGCGGCGCGGACGACGAAACCGCGCGAACCCTGCTCGTCACGGCGGCGGCCATGCGCGCCGATGGTCTCGGCATGGGCTGGATTCACTTCCGGGTGAACAGTTCGCAACTCGCCAACGCCATCCGCCGCCGGATCGACCCCGACGGGCTGCTCGACCTTTCCAGCCAGGCCGCGCTGGCGCGGATGCGCGAGCTTCTGGCCGAAGTCACGCCGTTGCGCTCCAACATGGCGGCGCTAGCCATCGAAAGCGGCACGGCGGTGCGTCAGTTCCTCGCCATGGCGCAGATCCTGCGCCACATCGACGCCGACGCGCCGATCCGCATGCTGATCGCCGAATGCGAGCAGCCGACCACCGTGCTCGCCGCGCTCTATTTCGCCCGGATGTTCGGCATCGCCGATAAAGTGGACGTTTCCCCGCTGTTCGAGACGGAAAGCGCACTGGAGCATGGCGGCCGCTTCCTCGACGCGCTGCTGGCCGAAGAGGCGTTCCGCGCCCATGCCCGGACGCGCGGACGCGTGGCGATCCAGACGGGTTTTTCCGACGCGGGGCGCTTCGTCGGCCAGATTCCGGCGGCGCTGGCGATAGAGCGCCTGCAAGGCAGACTGGCCGAAGCCATGGCGGCCAACGGCCTGACGGACGTGGCCGCGCTGATCTTCAACACGCACGGCGAATCCATGGGCCGGGGCAACCATCCCGGTTCGTTCGCGGACCGGCTGGCCTGGCCGATGTCGGAATGGGCGCGGCGCCGGTTCCTGCGCGCGGGCATCCGGCTGGAACCGGAAGTGAGCTTTCAGGGCGGCGACGGCTATCTCAACTTCGGATCGGACGAACTGGCCTTCGCGACGCTGACCCGGCTGGCGGAAACGCCGCCGTGGCAGGCCGACGCCGGGGCGCCCGCCGATCCGTTCTATCGGCGCACCGACCTCAGCCTCGATTTCTATCGCGCCATCCGCAACATCCAGCAGGATTACCTTCGCAGCCAGACCTATTCGCGCGCCGTCACGGCCTTCGGGCTGGGCATGCTCAACGACACCGGCAGCCGGAAATCGCGCCGCCAGTCGGACCTTGCCGCCGACCGTTCGATGAACCTGCGCCAGATTCGCGCGATCCCGCACAACGCGGTCCTGCAACAACTCGGCTATCCGCTCAACGTCATCGCGGGGCTGGGCACCGCATCGGACGGCAACCGCGAGGACATCGCCGCCCTGCTGCGCGAAAGTTCGCGCGGGGAACAGATCGTGCGGCTGGTGCGCGCCGCCAATGCGCTGGGCAGCATCAAGACCGTGGCGGCCTATGGCGAACTGTTCAATTCCGCCTACTGGGCCAGCCGCCCCTATCGCGGCGACGAACAGCACATCGCCGACGCCTGCCTGAAACTCGCCGAATATTTGACGAAGGACGACCGCGCCGGGGTGTTCCGCCGCCTTGCCTCGCGCCTCAGGGTCGATGCGCTCAAGCTGCATCGCCTGCTGGACCTGATCCCCGACGAAACCCCGATGCCGCAGCGCGAGCAGGTGCGCCGCAACCTCGGCGTGCTCCAGGCGCTGCGCTTCGCGTTGTTCAAGCACATGTTCCTGCGCGCGGTGACAGTGCCCGCGTTCAGCCGCGCCAACGACATCAGCCGCGAGGATGTGCTGGAAATGGTGTTCACCCTGCGGATCGACGATGCGCTGGCGCAGCTTCGCCGCGCCTTCCCGATAAGCTTTCCGGGAATCGAGGACTTTTCCGTGGACGAACCCACCGATTACCCGGACGAAGGGGCGACGAGCTATGCCTCGATCCACCGCGACTATATCGAGCCCATCGCCCGCGCGCAGGCACTTGCGCTACGCATCACCACCGCGATCGCCAACGAGTTCGGCGCGCATGGGTGACGACGCGCGGGCTATTCCCTGCGGAAAGGCGCGCGCGTTTCCAGCCAGGCCTGATCCTGCGCGATGCCCGCCCGCTCGCGCCTGAGGAAATCGGCGACGGCGGCGCGAAAACCTTCATGCGCGATGTAGTGCGCGGAAATCGTCCGCACCGGCTCATAGCCGCGCGCCAGCTTGTGTCCGCCCTGCGCGCCCGCCTCGACGCGCGACAGGCCCCGCGCGATGGCGGCGTCTATCGCCTGATAATAGCACAGTTCGAAATGGAGGAACGGCTTGTCCACCACCGCGCCCCAATAGCGCCCGTAGAGCGCGTCCCTCCCGATGAAGTTGAGCGCGCCCGCAACCGGCGTGCCGTCCTCGAAGGCGAGGACCAGCAATATCCGGTCCGCCATGCGCTCTCCCAGCAGAGCGAACGCCTCACGCGTGAGATAGGGCGTGCCCCACTTGCGCGCGCCGGTATCCTGATAGAACCCCCAGAAGGCATCCCAGTGCCCGGCCCGGATGTCCGCGCCGGTCAGCGCGCGGATGTCCACACCCGCCCGGGCGGCGGCGCGTTCCTTGCGGATATCCTTGCGCTTGCGCGACGACAGCGCGCCGAGAAAATCATCGAAGCTTGCATAGCCCCGGTTTTCCCAGTGGAACTGGATATCCTCGCGCGGCAGCCAGCCCGCCTGCTCGAACAGGGGCACTTGCCCGGGCGCGATGAACGTCGCGTGGGCGGAGGACAGCCCGCTGGCCTCGCAGACGCGCTCCGCCGCGCGCAGCAGCGGCAGGGCCAGCGCCGGATCGCGCGTCAGCAGGCGCGGGCCGGTCGCGGGCGTGAACGGCACGGCGATCTGCAACTTGGGATAGTATTGGCCGCCCGCGCGGTGCCATGCGTCGGCCCAGGCATGGTCGAACACATATTCGCCCTGGCTGTGTCCTTTGACATAGGCGGGAATCGCGCCCGCCAGAACGCCGTCCCGCTCGATCAGCAACGGCGCCGCCTGCCAGCCGGTGCCCGGCCCGACGCTGCCCGAATCTTCCAGCGCAGAAAGGAAATCGTGAGAAACGAAGGGGTTCGCCCCGTCGGTCAGCGCATCCCACCCGGCCCGGTCCAGCCCGGCCACGCCGCCGCCGATGGTGACGGAAAGGGCGGCCTCTCTTCCGCTCAAGCCAGTCCCTCTCCTTCCGCGATCCACGCGTCGGCCAGTTCCGCCGCGCGTTCGCGATCCCGCGCGGTACGCACGGTCCATGTCACCAGCTTCATGCCGCGCTTGCGCTGCGCGGCGGCGAAACCATTGGGCAAGTCCTCAAGATCGTAGGTCAGGAAATCGGGCCGCGCGTGCCACAGCGAGCAATGCCGCCGCAGGCGCGCCATCAGCGTGCGGTCGTTCTCATCGGTGAAGCTGAGCCCGCGCGCCGTCAGCGGCGAATGGACGGCGAACCAGTGCGAAACGCGGGGGTCGAAGCTGATGACGGCATGATCGCCGCGATAGCCTTCCAGCCCGCGCCGCACGGCGAGGCACAGCGCGGCGACGCGCGTATCGGCGCGGGTCTTGATCTCGATCAGCACCGGCACGCGCCCGGCCACGGTGTCGAGCATCTGCCGCAGGGAGGGGATCGTCGCATCGCCGCCAGTCAGCGCGATCCGGGAAAGCTGGTCGGCGCTGCGCCGCGCGAGGGGGCCGCTTTCGCCTGTCATGCGGTCCAGTTCGAAATCGTGGAAGATCATCGGCTGCCCGTCGCCCGAACGCTGCACATCGCATTCGATGCCCAGCCCGGCCTCCACCGCCGCGGCGAAGGCGGGAAGCGAATTTTCCGGCAGGTCCGGCCCCAACCCATGAGGCCCGTGCAACCCGCGATGGGCATAGACCTGGGCGTCCAGCCACGCGATCTTGCGCGGCTCGGGCAGAGGCGCGCGCCAGCGGTCTATCAGGTCAACCAGCATCTCTAACGGCGACGATGCAGTCCACTTCCACCGCCGCGCCGAGCGGCAGCACCGGCACGCCCACGGCGCTCCGCGCATGTCTGCCCGCATCGCCGAACACCGCCGCCATCAGTTCCGACGCGCCGTTGGCGACTTTGGGCTGGTCCGTGAAATCCGCCGTGGAACTGACGAAAGCCCCCAGCTTCACCACACGCTCCACGCGAGACAGCGAACCCAGCGCCGCTTTCAACTGCGCGAGGATCATCAGTCCGCAGGCCCGCGCCGCGATGGTCCCCCGCTCGACCGAAACGTCCTCTCCCAGCCGCCCGGTGACGAGCTTGCCGTCCACGAAGGGCAACTGGCCGGAGACATGCGCCAGACCGCCCGCCACGACCACCGGCACATAGGCGGCGACCGGCGCGGCGGGTTCGGGCAAGGCGAGGCCCAGTTCAGCGAGTCTGGCGTCGATTTCAGCGTCCGTCATGCGGTTCCTCGTGGAGTTGTCGCAGCAGCCAGGGCAAGGCGCTTGTCCAGTCGTCGATCCGGGCATGGGCATGGCCCGCCCGGTGCGCACAGTCGATATGCGGCGCCAGCATCGGCTCCCCGCACAAGTGCAGGCGCGCGACATGGGGCGTCAGTTCCGCCGCCGAACCATGATGCTGGGCGATGTCGTCGATGAACACCGCGCGCGACGGCGCATATTCGTCGAGAATGGCCTGGAGCGCCGGGCCTTTCGGCCCCTGGTTGGTGAACACGCGCAAGTTCAGCCCGTATTCCGCCAGTTGGCGGGTGCGCGCCTCCTGCCGGTGATCCTTGAGGTTGGTGAGCACCACGACATCGGCATGTTCGCGCAATGCCGCGATTCCCTCAACCGCGCCCGCGATGGGGTGCTGGCGGTGCATCTCCTCATCGAAGAACAGGTTAAGCAGCCGCCAGATTTCCGCCTTCTCCACCGCTTCGCCATTGTCGATCCGCTTCATCGAGCGTCCGAAATCCCCGCCCGCGAAATCGAAATCGACACCGTGCTCGCCGTGGAGCCAGCCCTTGAAAGGCGCGATCATGTGCAGCAGCACTTCATCGCAATCCGAAATGACCAGCGGACGGCTCATCGCGCCAGCCTTTCCCGCGCGCCGGTCAGCGTTTCCGGCGAAACGTCCAGCGCATCCGCGGCCGCGACGAGGTCAGGCTCATGCGCGGCGAGGAAATCGAGCACGGCAGCAAGGGTGGCCGCATCGTCCAGCCCGCCCCGCAAGGCATCGGGAGTCAGCCCGGTCAGCGCCAGCAGCCGTTCGGCCCGCTGGTTGTCGGACAGCAGCCAGCCGAGCGCCGAAAGCGCCAGCGCCTGCGGATCGGCGCCGTTCGCCGAAGAATCCGCCGAAGGAGAAGGATCGCGAAGAATTGTCAGCCTCTTGTCGAAAGCCTAGAGCCAAGTGACACACACATGGGGTGCGATCGGACGAATGGCAAAGCGAATCCTCGTTGTCGAGGACAACGATCTCAACCGAAAGCTGTTCTGCGACGTGCTGAAGAGCCAGGGCTTCGCCGTGGAGCCGGTGGCGGACGGCACCGATGCCTTGCAGAAAGCGCGCGATTTCGTGCCCAACCTCATCATCATGGACATCCAGTTGCCCAACGTGTCCGGGCTTGACCTGATCGAGGCGGCCAAGGCCGACCGTATCCTGCGCTCCATTCCGGTGCTGGCCGTCACGGCCTATGCAGGCAAGGGCGACGAGGAGCGCATCCGCGACGCGGGCGCCGATTCCTACCTCGCCAAGCCGGTCTCGATCGGGCCGTTCATGGCCGCCGTCCGCGCGCTTGTGGAGCAACCGGCTCGCGGCTGAACGCTTGACAGACGGCGCCCACGCCGCTTTTGCGCCGCAATCGTCGGCCATTTGCGCCGAACCCGCATTCGGAGACAGTTACGATCATGGACCGCGCCGCCACTGCCGAACGGATCGCCACGCTGATCGCGGACTTCAACAAGAAGGGCATCGCCATCACGGACGCCACCACCTTTTCGGGCGACCTTGAATTCGACAGCCTGACCGTGATGGATTTCGTCGCCGCCATCGAGGATGAGTTCGACATCATCATCAGCATGAACCAGCAGGCGGAGATCGAGACCTACGGCCAGTTGATCGACGCCGTGGTGAAGTTGCGGGAACAGCAGGGCTGACGCCGTGAGCGACCTCTTCTCCAAGTTCGATCCGCTCATCGAGATGCGCGCCAATCTGCTCGCATCCGGCGTGGAAGACCCGTTCAGCCTCGTCATGGAGCGCGTGCTGTCACCCACCGTCGCCCTGTGCAACGGGCGTGAGACGATCCTGCTGGGCACCTACAATTACATGGGCATGACTTTCGATCCCGACGTGATCGAGGCGGGCAAGCAGGCGCTCGACGATTTCGGATCGGGCACCACGGGCAGCCGCGTGCTGAACGGCACATATGCCGGGCACAAGGCCGTGGAGCAGGCGCTCATGGATTTCTATGCCATGGATCACGCCATGGTGTTCTCCACCGGATACCAGGCGAACCTCGGCGTCATCAGCACGGTGGCGGGCAAGGGCGACTACATCGTGCTCGACATCGACAGCCACGCCTCCATCTGGGACGGCTGCAAGATGGGCGACGCCGAAGTGGTGCCGTTCAGGCACAACGACATCGACGCCATGGAAAAGCGGCTCAAGCGGATTCCCGAAGGCGCGGGCAAGCTGGTGGTGCTGGAAGGCGTCTATTCGATGCTGGGCGACATCGCGCCGCTGAAGGACATGATCGCGGTGGCCAAGGCGCACGGCGCCATGGTGCTGGTGGACGAAGCGCACTCCATGGGCTTCATCGGCCCGAACGGGCGCGGCGTGGCCGAGGACCAGGGCGTGCTGGATCAGGTCGATTTCGTGATCGGCACATTTTCCAAGTCGGTCGGCACGGTCGGGGGCTTTTGCGTCTCCAACCACCCGAAGTTCGAGATCCTGCGCCTCGTCTGCCGTCCCTATGTGTTCACCGCCAGCCTGCCGCCCAGCGTCGTGGCGACGGCCTGCACCTCGATCCGCAAGCTGATGCATGCCGGGAACAAACGCGCGCACTTGTGGGAGAACTCCCGCACGCTGCACCAGGGGCTGCGCGACAGGGGCTTCCAGCTCGGCACCGAAACGCCGCAGAGCGCGATCATTTCCGTCATCATGCCGGACCTCGAATGCGGCGCGGCGATGTGGGAGGCGCTCCTCAAGGAAGGGCTTTACGTCAATCTCGCCCGTCCGCCCGCCACACCCGCGAACATGACTCTGCTGCGCTGCTCGCTCTGCGCCGAACACACCGCCGATCAGGTGCAGACCATCATCGGCATGTTCGAGCGCGCGGGCAAGGCGACGGGGATCATCTAGCGCCCCTTGCGGCTCGCCCCGCGAATCCCTAAAAATGCAGGCGCGGGCCGGGCCCCTCTGACGGTTGTCCCGATGACAGCCGTGATGTCGGACCGCATCGAGCCGTGCTCGGTGCAGTTCACAGTCCCTGCGACCCCAACCGCATGGCATTCACCGCACCGGACACGGCCCGATCCTTTCAGCCTTGCTGATGCGAAGGAACCGACGTGGAAGGCCTGCTCATCCTGTTTTCCGATCCCGCCGTCTGGGCGGCGCTGCTGACGCTGGTCGTCATGGAGATCGTGCTCGGCATCGACAACCTGATCTTCATTTCCATCCTGTCCAACAAGCTGCCGGAAGGGCAGCGGCAGAAAGCAAGGCGCATCGGCATCGGCCTCGCGCTGGTGATGCGGCTGATCCTTCTGTCCACCATCGCCTGGCTCGTCGGCCTGACGGAGACCGTGCTCGATCTCGGCATCGTCGGCCCCGCCGGAGAGCACGGCGAACCGACCTTCGAGACGCAGTTTTCCTGGCGCGACATCATCCTCATCGCGGGCGGCCTGTTCCTCCTGTGGAAAGCGACCACCGAGATTCACCACAACGTCGATCCGCATCCCAATGACGATGTGTTCGACAGCGCCAAGTCCGCCGTGGCGCTCTCCTTCGGGGCGGCCATCGTGCAGATCCTGCTGCTCGACCTCGTGTTCTCGATCGATTCGATCCTCACGGCGGTCGGCATGACGGATCACTTGCCGGTCATGGTGATCGCGGTCGTCGCCGCCGTGCTGGTCATGCTGCTGGCCGCCGATCCGCTGGCGAACTTCATCCGCGATAACCCCACGGTCGTCATGCTGGCGCTGGGCTTCCTGCTGATGATCGGCGCGGTGCTGATCGCGGACGGTTTCGGCGTGCACGTGCCCAAGGGCTACGTCTACAGCGCCATGGCCTTTTCCGCCGGCGTGGAAATGCTCAACATCTGGGCGCGGCGCCGGAAAGAACGGGCGGCGCGTACCGCCCCGGCGGAGTGATGGCCGTCAGTGGATGGTGATGACGCCGTCCACGGCGCGCCACTCGCCCGGCCCGATCAGGTGCTGATGCGCCACCCGGACGGAGTGCAGCACCGCCTCGATGTCGCGCCGCCAGAAATCCAGGAACCGGCGCAGTTCCGGGAAGCGCGGCGCGATATCGTGCTGTTGCAGGACGAACTCCTGCAACAGGCTGGGATGGTCGGGCATGAAGTAATGGATATGGACTGTCGAAAGGCCATATCCGGCGAGTTGCAGACGAAGATCGTTGCTTGCCATCGTTGTCCCCCTTTCCGGCCCACGGCAATCAGGGAAAAAGGGCCAGTCGAGAAAACCTGTGGCGATCATGCGCCTGACATGGTTAACGGAGGATCAACGACAGGGTGCGCAATTGTTCAGGGTGCGTGCCTTTACCCACCAGGGTGCGCCGCGTGCCTCCGCACATGGGCGACGAAGGCCGCCATCCAGCCGTTCAGGAAATCGCGGCTGGCCGGGCCGACCGTGCCGTCCTCCTGCACCAGCCCGGCCTTCCACTGGATATAGGCTTCGGGGTGGCCCATCACCGGCATGTCGAGAGCATGGCACACCGCGCGCAAGTGGTTCTGCGCCGCCGCCGTCGCCACCGGGCTGGGCGACGTGCCGATCACGCCCACCGGCTTTCCCTTCCACGCGCTCTGCCCGAAGGGACGGCTGGCATGATCCATCGCGTTCTTGAGAACGCCGGGTATGGAACGGTTGTATTCCGGCGTCGCGATCAGCACGCCGTCCGCCGCCTTCACCTGTTCCTTCAGGCGCAGGACCGGCGCGGCCTGATGATCGTCATCATCCTGATCGTAGAGCGGCAGGCTGCCTATATCCAGAAACGTGAACTCGTGGCCTTGCGCGGCGGGCAACCGGATCAGGGCTTCCGCCAGTTGCCGGTTGAACGATTGCGCGCGCAGGCTGCCGGCCAGGACGGCGATCGAAAGACTCATCGGGTGTTCTCCTTCGGGGGGAACAATAGGCGAGCGGCAAGTCGGTTCCAATCAGGGCGCGGCGGAAATCGCGACAGCCATCCGCTCGCACTTGTCCGATCCGCTTTGCGAACCGCCGCCCAGCATCGCCGCCGCGATGAAGCCGCCGACCACCAGCACCACGAAACCGGCGGTGGCCAGCCCCAGATACTTGTCGATGAAGTTCTTGATCGGCGCCCCGAACAGGCGGAACAGCACGCCCACGATCATGAAGCTGATGCTGCGCGAAACCAGGCTGGCGCCGATGAACACCAGCAGCGGCATGGCGATGAAGCCCGCCGTGATGGTCAGCAGCTTGAACGGGATGGGCGTCGCGCCCTTTATCATGATGATTTCCGCGCCGTATTCCCGCAAGTAACAGGCGGCCTTCGGAAAGCTTTCCGTCATCCCCAGGGCAGACAGAATCGAGGCCCCCACCGCTTCATAGACGAAATAGCCGATGGCATAGCCCAGCAGCCCGCCCGCCACGGAGGCCAGCGTGGCGATCGCCGCGAAACGGATCGCCTTCCTCGGTTCGGCAAGGCACATCAGGCCCAGCAGCGGATGCGGCGGGATCGGGAAGAAGCTCGCTTCCATGAAACAGAACACCGCCAGCCACCATTCGGCATGGGGATGGGCCGCCTTGCTCATGGTCCAGTCGTAGAGGCGGCGCAGCATGGAGCAGTTTCCCGGATGTTTCGCGGTTGCGCTGCCTAGACGGAGGGACGGCGGCGGGCAAGGGGCGTTCATCGCCGCCCGGCGTATCGCGTATACTCTCAGGCGGTCCGCCCGATACATTGGCCGGCCCCACAGCGAAAGCGGAAGGCGGCGGTTCCTTCCCTTATTTCATAACCTTGCGCACCGCATCCTCGATGCGCACGAATTCGGTCTCCAGCGGCTTGGAGAACGGCACGGCGCACCCGGTCTTGGCGACGGAGGCCGCGACCGTGTCCATATCGAGCGGGGAGATGGTGCGCAAATCCACCACTTCCAGCGAAACGCCTTCGCGCGCCACGCGCGCCTTGCCCAGCAGCACCCGCTCGCCGGCGGGCAGCGGCGGCCCCTTGGTCATGTGTGCCAATATCCTTGAAATTTCTATTACAGTTAATTCATTAGATACCATGGATAATTGAGTATGTTGAATGAGCGGGTTGCCCACGCAGGCCGCGCGAGGATAAGGCAGCGGTAAAGAGAGGAGACGTCACAAACCATGACCGATCAGGCTTCATCGACAGGAGCGGCCGCGCCGCTTGCCGGACTGCGCATACTGGAAGTCGCGCCGCCTTCGGCCGGCGCGGTTACGCGCTTCCTCGCCGAACTCGGCGCGGACGTCATTCAGGTGCCGCGCGACGAAGCCGCCGCCGATCCCGTCTCCGCCCTCGTCGCCAATACCGGCAAGCGCACCATCCGCCTTGACCTTGCCGTCCACAGCGATCGCCAACGCGCGCTCGAACTCGCGGCGGACGCCGACATCCTAATCGACACCCGGCTCGACGGCACAATGCCGGAATGGCCCGGAGACGACGAGCTGGCGCACCTGCGCCGCCGCAACCCGCGCCTCGTCCATCTTGCGCTGTCGCCGTTCGGCAAAGGCAACCAATGGGAACGCTGGCAGGCCACCAGTTCCGTTATCGACGCGCTTTCGGGCGTGCTCTCGCGTTCGGGCTTTCCCGAAAAGGGTCCGCTGCCGCCACCCGCGGAGATCGCGCTGCAATGCGGCTACCTCCAGGCAAGCTGGGTGGCGCTGCTGGCATGGTTCAACCGCCTGCGCACCGGCAAGGGCGATTCGATCGACCTTTCGCTGGTCGAGGCGGCGGAGCAGGCCATGGACCCCGGCTTCGGCATGGCCGGAAGCGCCACCGCGGGCGTCCCGTCCAGCCAGTTGCCGCGCGGGCGCCCGGAAGCCCGGCACCAGTATCCGTTCCTGCCCTGCAAGGACGGGTTCGTGCGCATCTGCGTGCTGGCGCCCCGGCAATGGCAGGGGCTGTTCGAGTGGATGGGCAGCCCCGAAAAGTATGCCGGCCCGGAGTTCATGAAGCTGCACGTCCGTTTCGCCTCGCCCACGCTCCTCCCTGACATCGCCGCGCTTTTCGCCGAAAAGACGCGCGCGCAGCTCGAAGAGGAACTGGGCGCCCATGGCGTGCCCATGGCGCCTGTCCTGACGCTGGCGGAAGCGATCGACACCGAGCAGGCCCGCGCGCGCCGGGCGTTGACCGAAGTGACCGATGCCGAGGGGCGCAAAGTCCGCGTACCCAACGGCCTCGTCGAAGTGGACGGCGTTCGCGCCGGAGTAACGTCCGTCGCACGCGAAGCCGCGCCCGATGCGACATGGCTGGACAGTTCCCGAATCGAGCCGGCGCCCGAGGCCGATCCGCCCGAACGGCCGTTCTCCGGCCTCACGATCCTCGACCTCGGCGTCATCGTGGCCGGGGCGGAGCAGTCCCGGCTTTTCGCCGATCAGGGCGCGCTCACGCTGAAACTGGAAAACCGCGCGTTCCCCGATGGCGGCAGGACATCGCTCACGGGCGAGATCGTCTCGATCAATTTCGCCATGGGCCACCGTAACAAGAAGGGCCTTGGCCTCAACTTGCGCGATCCGCGCGGCAAGGGCCTGTTCCTCGACCTTACCCGCCAGGCCGATCTGGTGCTGTCGAACTTCAAGCCCGGCACGCTCGAATCGCTGGG
>Ga0265293_10008758_pt1 | contig 14838 bp, 11 predicted proteins | sample Munlanlewell138R_FD_192505 | JGI IMG/M metagenome (GOLD analysis project Ga0265293, IMG submission 192505) | Leachate microbial communities from a municipal landfill in Southern Ontario, Canada - Leachate well 138R | ecosystem: Engineered > Solid waste > Landfill > Unclassified | place: Canada...
CAGTCTAGCGACGCCTTCGCCGAAATATTCGACAATCATGCCGGTGGCGCCTTTGGTGCTCAGCAGACCAACCACTTTCAGAATGATGTCTTTGGGTGAAGTCCAGCCGCGCAAGCGCCCGGTCAATTCTACGCCGATTACACCGGGCAGTTTTATCTCCCACGACAGACCAGCCATAACGTCGACCGCGTCCGCGCCACCGACCCCGATTCCGAGCATTCCTAATCCACCGGCATTTGGCGTATGCGAATCGGCGCCGAGCATTAATCCTCCCGGGAAGGCGTAATTTTCCAGAAGCGTCTGATGAATTATTCCCCCTCCCGGCGGCCAGAATCCGATCCCGAATTTGGCGGCGGCATTTTCTAAAAAAGTGTAGACTTCCTGATTGTCTTGACAGGCTTTCTGCAAGTCGGAAGCCGCGCCTTCGCGGGCGACAACGAGGTGATCGCAGTGGATCGTCGTCGGCAACGCCACCTGCTGACGACCGGCATTCATGAACTGCAACATCGCCATTTGGGCGGTCGCATCCTGCATTGCCACGCGGTCTGGTTCCAAATTTATATAGGATTGGCTCCGTTTTAATCCGGCTCCGAGTTCCCCCGACAGTAAGTGCCCGAATAATATTTTTTCGGAAAAGGTCAATGCGCGACCGATCGCCTTTCTGGCAGAATCGACCCGTCCCGGAAACTCGCGGTAAAACTTTCTTATAAAATCATTATCCAATCAACGTGCTTCCTGACATTTCGCTAATAAGCGAGTGAATCATTTTGTTGATAATGCCTTTAATTCCTTGATGATGCGATCGCCCATTTCACGGGTGCCGATTTTGTGGCAACCCTCCTGCCAGATGTCGCCGGTACGATAGCCGGCGGTCAATACTTTTTCGATCGCCTGCTCAATGGCGCTGGTTGCTTGATACATTCCAAAAGAGTAGGTCAGCATCATCGCGGCGCTCAATATCTGAGCAATTGGATTTGCGATATTCTGACCGGCGATATCAGGCGCCGAGCCGCCGCCCGGTTCATACAGACCGAATTTGTCTTCCGCCAAACTGGCGCTGGGCAACATCCCCAGACTGCCGGCGATCGCGGCGGCTTCGTCCGAGAGAATATCACCGAACATATTGCCGCACAGCAGAACATCGAACTGAGCGGGATTTTTCACCAGCTGGATAGCGGCGTTGTCGACGTACATCGGTTCCCAGGTAACATCGGAATATTCTTGAGCGACTTCGGCGACCACTTCACGCCAGAAAACCATTGTCGTTAATACGTTAGCCTTATCGATACAGGTAACATGTTTCCTTCGCAGACGGGCGGTTTTGAAGGCGACCTGTGCAATGCGTTCGATTTCGCGTCGTGAATAGATCATGGTATCGAAAGCATTCTCCTCGGCGCCGGCACCGCGGCGTCCTTTCGGTTGACCGAAATAAATTCCGCCGGTCAATTCACGGACTACCATAATATCGAATCCTTGTTCGGCAATATCCTGTCGAAGTGGTGAAGCGAATACCAGTCCCGGGTAGAGTTTCGCCGGACGCAGGTTGGCATACAGATCAAAAGCCTTACGCAGACCGAGCAGAGCAGTCACTTCCACTCCGCGCCATTTCGGACTGAGTTGCTCCGCCACCGGTCCGCCGACCGCGCCGAATAAAATCGCATCACTCTCCTGGCAAATGCGCAGAGTCTCTTCCGGCAAATGCTGATGATGCTTATCCCAGGCGGCGCCGCCGACCAATGCCTCCCTGAATTCGAATCGCATCCCGCTTTTCTGCTGAACGACGTCCAGCACTTTCAGAGCTTCAGCCATGATTTCCGGGCCGATGCCATCTCCGGCTAAAACCGCTACTTTTCTGACTTCCATCTACTTCAGTTCCTTTTTGATTTTTTCCATCAGCCCGCCGGCTTCAATAATTTCACGCGCAAAACCAGGTAATGGTTGAAATTGGTAAGTTTGCTGACGCGTGAGGTTGACAATTTTTCCATCCGTCAGATCGATTTTCAGGAGATCGTCATTCTTTACTTTACCGACAGCGTCCTGACATTCTATTGCCAGAAAGCCGTTATTGATACAGTTGCGGTAAAATATACGGGCGAACGAATTAGCGATTACCGCCCGGATACCGGCTCCACGCAAAGCCCAGACGGCATGTTCGCGCGAACTGCCACAGCCGAAATCGGCGCCACTGACTATGAAATCGCCCGCTTTAACTTTCTTGATAAAATCAACATCGAGGTCTTCCATGGCATGCATAGCTAGTTCGGATTCCTGATCGGAATTCAGGTAACGCGCCGGGATGATTTCATCGGTATTGATATGATCTTTTTTATAAACGTGAGCCTTTCCTTCCATGATTTACTCCTATAAATATTGACGCGGGTCGGTTATTTTCCCGGTAATGGCCGAAGCCGCCACGGTCGCCGGACTCGCCAGATAGACTTCCGACTGAGGACTGCCCATGCGCCCCACGAAGTTGCGATTGGTGGAGCTGATACAGCGCTCGCCGGCGGCCAGAATTCCCATATATCCGCCGAGACAGGCGCCGCAGGTCGGAGTGCTGACCGTGGCTCCGGCAGACATGAAGATATCGAGCAGACCTTCACGGTTAGCCTGCTTCCAGATTTCGGTTGTAGCCGGCACCACGATCATGCGCGTGCCATGCGCTACGGTGCGATTCTTTAATATTTGAGCCGCGACGCGCAGATCCTCGATACGTCCGTTAGTGCAACTGCCGAGATAAGCCTGGTCGACCGGAATATCGTTGACTTCGCGAGCAAATTTTACATTACCCGGCAAATGCGGCAAAGCTACCACCGGTTCAAGTCCGGATACATCAACCTCCATCGTGCGGCTATAAACCGCGTCGCTGTCACTGCGGTAAACGGTAAACGATGCGGCGCTTCGGGAGCTCACATATTCCAGAGTTTTGGCGTCGGGATTGATGACACCGGTTTTAGCGCCGGCCTCGATCGCCATATTGCAGATCGTCATGCGTCCTTCGACGGAAAGTTCGTCAATGACTTCACCGCAGAATTCCATCGCCCGGTAGAGCGCGCCATCCACGCCGATCAGTCCGATAATCTTCAGGATAATGTCTTTGGCATAAACGCCGTCCGGTAATTGACCGGAAATGACGAACAGCATCGACTCCGGCACCTTGAACCAGAGTTTGCCGGTTGCCAGAGTGGCGGCCAGATCGGTACTGCCGATTCCGGTCGAGAAGGCGCCCAATGCGCCATGCGTGCAGGTGTGACTGTCACCGCACACGATCGTTTTTCCGGGCGTCACATAGCCCTGCTCCGGTAAAAGCGCATGACAGACTCCGTGGCGCCCGATATCGTAGAAATTCGTGATTCCCTGCGCCTGCGCCCAGCGTCGGATGCGGGCGACCATTTCCGCTGATTTGATGTCCTTGTTCGGGATGAAATGGTCCGGCATAATTACGACCCGCTCTGGATCAAAGACTTTCGTAATATCATTTTTTTCAAGCATATCAATCGCCGGCGTAGTCGTAACGTCATGACACATGACCGTATCGATTTCGCAATTAATCAGCTCGCCCGGCTTGACTATATCGCGACCGCTATGAACCGCCAGAATTTTTTCAGTTATAGTTACACCCAATTAATCCTCCAAATATTTATGCTTCAGACCGCCTGAGAGTGAATTTTCTGTTCACTGCGGAAAGCCTTGTTAATGCCCTTCACAATTCCCAGGGCGCTGGCTTTTATGACATCTTCGTCAACGGCTCGGGCGGAGAAGAGATGGCCTTTTTGATCGGCTAATTTGATCGAGACATCCGCCAGGGCATTGGTGCCGCCGGTAATAGCTTTCAGGTTATAATCGACCAACTGCAGTGACGGACCGATAATGCTCCAGATAGCGTTGCTGATCGCATCGATCGGACCGTCGCCGATCGCCGCGCCGATTTTCTTTTCACCGGCGACGATCAGACGCACCGAAGCGGTCGGGGTCAGACCACTGCCGGTCGTGACGGTGAATTCTTCCAGCCGGATATATTGCTCTTCTTCCGGTAGCTGCATGGTTATATCGCGGGCGATAGCCAGGATGTCATCCTCGGCGACTTGTTTCTGCTTATCGGCAAGTTCTTTGACTTTATTTGTAATCTGATTGAGCTGGTCAGGATCGAGGCGAAAACCTTCCGCCTCGAGTAAAGCCGCCACGGCGTGTTTGCCGGAATGTTTGCCGATAACGAGGTTCTCGCCTTCCCAGCCAACCTCTTCCGGCGTCATAATTTCATAGGTCTGACGACTACTCAGCACGCCGTGTTGATGAATGCCGGCTTCATGCGAGAAGGCGTTTTGACCAACGACAGCTTTATTGCGCGGGATACCCAAACCGGTCAGGTTGGAAACCAGGCGGCTGGTTTTAAAAATTTCGCGGGTATTGACACCGACCTCGACATTAAAGAAATCTTTGCGGGTGACCAGATTCATGATGATTTCTTCCAGGGCGGCATTCCCGGCGCGCTCACCGATTCCATTGATACAGCCTTCAATCTGGGTAGCGCCAGCCATTACCGCCGCCAGCGAATTAGCCACGGCATTACCGAGATCATTATGGCAATGCACGCTGATGACAGCCTGGCGGATCGCCGGAACTTTCTCGATCAGGTAGCGGATTCGTCCGGCAAATTCCTCCGGTTCGGCATAACCGACCGTATCGGGAATATTGATAGTCGTAGCTCCGGCTTCCAGGGCGGCTTGGACGACTTCGCACATATAATCCAAACTGGTGCGGGCGCAATCCTCGGGTGAAAACTCAACATCCGGGCAACGTTCCCGGGCAAAGCGTACGGCTTTGTGAGCCAGTTCTACGACCTCAGTCTGAGTCATGCGCAGTTTCTTCTCCAGATGAATGCTGGAGGTGGCAATAAAAGTGTGGATGCGCGGCTTGATGGCGTACTTGACGGCTTCCCAGCACCGATCAATATCAGCCTCGTGAGTGCGCGCCAGACCACAGATTGCCGGACCTTTAATATTCTGAGCAATCTGTTTAACGGCCTCAAAATCGCCCTCCGAAGCGATCGGAAAGCCGGCTTCGATTACATCCACACCGAGATTGGCGAGCTGGCGGGCTATAATCAATTTTTCGGCAACAGTCAGAGAGGCTCCCGGACTTTGCTCGCCGTCCCGCAGGGTTGTATCGAAGAGGATAATACGTTTAGGCATGATTCGACTCCGTAGATTTGGAATTGTGTTTATGTTTTTGCATTAAAAAGTAGGAAATACTTTCCGTTAAAGCCTGCCAGCTGGCTTCAATAATATTTTCCGAGACACCGATCGTGCCCCAGGTTTCTCCGTTGGAACTGGATTCGATCAATACCCGCACCTTAGCGGCGGTCGCCTGGAGTGGATTAAGCACCCGCACCTTGTAATCCGATAACTTCATTTCATTGATTTCGGGATAAAATTTGGCGAGAGCTTTACGCAGGGCATTGTCGAGCGCATTGACCGGACCGTCGCCTTCGGCGGCGGCATGTTCGACCGTATGGTCGACTATCATCCGGATCGTAGCCTCCGAACGCAGTTCGCCGGTTTCATTTTTCTCAATTAAAATGCGGAATCCTTTCAGATTGAAGAAATCGCGATATTCAGATTTGACCTTACTGATCAAGAGTTCCAGCGAACCTTCGGCGGCTTCATATTGATAACCGAGATGTTCGAGTTCCTTCAACCGGGCGACTATTTCAGGAATTTTTTCCTGATGCCGGGCAAGATCAATGTGGAGCTCACGGGCTTTGAAAACTATGTTGCTCTGACCGGAGAGATCCGAAACCAGAACCCGCCGGCTGTTACCGACGGATTCCGGTTGGATGTGTTCGTAACTGTGTGGATCTTTCATCACAGCACTGACATGCACTCCGCCTTTGTGGGCGAAAGCGCTTTTTCCGGTAAACGGTAAATTATTGGGGTGCGCCAGGTTGGCGATCTCACTGACATAGCGCGAAACCAAAGTCAACTGGTTCATATTCTCAGGCGGAATACACTGGTAACCGGCTTTCAATTGCAGATTCGGGATTATCGAACACAGATCGGCATTCCCGGCGCGTTCGCCGTAGCCATTAATCGTTCCTTGTACCTGGATACAGCCGGCATCGACGGCAACCAGACTGTTGGCGACCGCTAATCCGCTGTCATTATGAGTATGAATGCCAAGCGGTATTTTTACCGTTTTAAGCACTTCCTTGATAATGCGGCTGATTTCCGCAGGCAATGTTCCGCCGTTGGTGTCACACAAAGCGATCGAATTGGCACCGGCGTTTTGAGCGGCTTGCAGAGTCCGGACGGCATAATCGGCGTTATCTTTATAACCGTCGAAAAAATGCTCGGCGTCATAGATGACTTCTTTGCCTTTGCTCTTCAGATAAGCCACACTTTCACTGATTAATGTCAGGTTTTCCTCGGGGGTAATGCGCAGAGCTTTTTCGACATGTAAAATCCAGGATTTCCCGAAAATTGCCACGGTCGGCGTCTCCGCTTCCAGCAGGTAGCGGATATTCGGATCCTCGGCGACGGTATTCTTGGCGCGTTTGGTCGAGCCAAAAGCCACGATACGGGCGTGCTTAAACTGGGTTTCGCCAGCCAGTTTGAAAAACTCTAAATCTTTTGGATTCGAACCCGGCCAGCCGCCCTCGATGTAATCAATGCCAAACTCATCCAGTCGTTTGGCGATATGCAATTTGTCCTCAGCCGAGAAACTAATCATTTCGGCCTGGGTGCCATCGCGCAGAGTTGTATCGTAAATCTGGATCTTACGGTTCATTTTTTTATCTTCTTTTCTTAAGCCACGGCATCATCTCGCGCAGTTCCCGGCCTACTTTTTCCAGTAATAATTCCTGGTGTTCCTGACGGTAGGCGTTTAGCATCGGACGCCCGGCCTGATTTTCCAGAATCCAGTCCCTGGCGAATTCGCCGGTCTGGATGGCGCGTAACATATCTTTCATGCGCATTTTTGTATCACAGTCGATAATCTGCGGACCACAGGTCATGCCACCGTATTCCGCCGTATCGCTGACCGAGTAATACATTCCAGCCAGCCCGCCTTCATAAATCAGATCGACGATCAGTTTTAATTCATGGCAACATTCGAAATAGGCGATCTGCGGCTGATAACCGGCTTCGACCAAAGTCTGGAATCCGGCTTTGATTAATTCCGAAACACCGCCGCACAGTACGGCCTGTTCGCCAAACAGATCGGTTTCGGTTTCTTCGTTAAAAGTCGTTTCGATGATCCCGGCCCGACCGGCGCCGATTCCGCAGGCATGTTCCATCGCCAGATTGCGGGCTTGACCGCTGACATCCTGATAGACCGCAAATAGCGACGGCACCCCGGCGCCGAGCTCATACTGTCGACGAACGAGATGACCGGGTCCTTTTGGCGCAACCATATAGACATCGACATCTTTCGGCGGCACGATCTGTTTGAAGTGAATATTGAATCCATGCGAAAATACCAGCGCTTTGCCCTTGGTCAGATGAGTCTGGACTTCCTGCTCATACACTTTTTGTTGAATTTGATCGGGTGTCAAGATCTGGATCACATCTGCCTGCTTACAGGCTTCCGAGGCGCTGATCGGTTTGAAACCGTGTTTGATCGCCAGCGCGTAATTCGGTGAATCAGGACGCTCGGCAATAATGACTTTATAACCGCTATCGCGCAGGTTTTGAGCCTGGGCATGTCCCTGACTGCCGTAACCGATCACGGCGATGGTTTTGCCCTTCAGAACTTTACTCTTCACATCTTTGTCGTAATACAATTTAACAGACATATTTAACTCCTTTGTTTAATTATATTCAGTCATGGCAAACTCGCCGCTCCGAACGAATTCCTTGATACCGAAAGGTTTTAACAATTCGACGAACCGGTCGATTTTGCGTACATGCCCGGTCAATTCCACAATCAGATGCTCGGTCGCAAGATCGATTGGTTTTGCCTCGAAAACGCGCACCAAGTCCAGCACTTCCGGGCGGGTGCGTTGGGTGAGGGTAACTTTCAGGATGATATATTCGCGGACGATATAGTTATTTTTATGGGAAATGTCGGTGACCTTGATTGTATCTATGAGTTTGTTGAGCTGCTTGGTGATTTGCTCGACGTTTTCGTCACTTTCCATAACCACGAGGATGATTTTGTAAACATCCGGGTCTTCGGTCGGGGCGGCGATAGCGCTTTCGATATTGTAGCCGCGCTGAGCCAGCAGGCCAGTTATCCGTGCCAGAATACCGACGCGGTTGGTAACTGTCACTATTATAGTATGTTTCTCTTTCATGACGACCTCCCGGGAATAATGGCGGAAATCGGTTTGCCGGACGGAATCATGGGATAGACATTCTCGATGCTTTTCACCATGAACTCCATGATGACCGGACCGGATTGGTTGAGACCGGTTTTTAAAACCTCATCAACCTCGGATGGCTTGGTAGCGCGATAGCCGTGAATCCGATTAGCCTCGGCAATTTTTACAAAGTCAGGAATATAAACTGACGGACAATCCTTGCGCGGACCGGTGCATTTGGGCGGACAAGTCGGACTGCGCTTTAGGCAGGTCTGCGAATAATGTTCATCCCAGAACATTTCCTGCCACTGACGCACCATGCCGAGATAGGAATTATTCAGAATGACTACCTTGACCGGGATATTGTTAATCGAACAGGTGGCAAATTCCTGAATATTCATCTGGATACTGCCATCGCCGGAAATACTCACCACAGTCTGATTGGGACGACCAACCGCCGCTCCCATGGCGGCCGGCAGACCGAATCCCATAGTACCCAAGCCACCGGAAGAAAGAAAGGCGCGGGGCTTACGATGTTTATAATAATGCGCCGCCCACATCTGATGCTGACCTACGTCCGTTACAATAATCGTTTCCGGATCAGCCAGAGCGCTGACGCGATCGATCACATACTGTGGTAAAATATCCGATTCAGCCGACTGATCATAAGTCATCGGGTACTGATTTTTCCAGGAGTTTGTTCGTTCGTTCCATTCATCCTGCTGGCGCGGCTGGACTTTTTTTAGTAATTCCTGAAGAATTTTCCTGGCGTCACCTACGACCGGAATCTGCGGCTTGATGACTTTGGCAATTTCAGCCGGATCGACGTCAATATGGGCAACCATCGCCTGGGTAGCAAACTGATCGCGCAGACCCGTGATACGGTCATCAAAGCGCACTCCGATGCCGATTAGTAAGTCACATTCGGTCAGCGCCAGATTAGCCGCCATCGTGCCATGCATTCCGGGCATACCGAGAAAGGTCGGATGATCGGTCGGAATCGAACCCAATCCCATCAAAGTAATCACGATCGGGATATTGGTTTTATCCAGCAGAGCCAGGAGCTCCGCCGAAGCATCCGCCGATATGATACCGCCACCGGTATAAAGCAAAGGTTTTTTAGCAGAGTTTATAGCCTGCGCCAGTTTCTCAATTTGCTTTTGATTCCCGTTGGCAACCGGTTTGTAGCCCGGCAGAGTAACTTCGGCAGGATACTTGTAATTTTTCAGGATGCCGTTGGATACATTAACGGGAATGTCAACGGCGACCGGACCGGGACGACCAGTGCGGGCGATGTAAAATGCCTCTTTCAGTACTCCCGGCAATTCTTCCACGCTCTTTACCAGATAATTATGCTTGGTGATCGAGCGGGTCAGACCGACCATATCGGTTTCCTGAAAAGCATCCGTACCGATACTGCTGGTAGCCACCTGACCGCTAATTACAACAATCGGGATGCTGTCCATTCGGGCATTGGCGATGCCGGTTATGGTATTGGTCGCGCCCGGCCCGGAAGTTACCAGACAAACTCCCACCTTGCCGGTAGCGCGGGCATAACCGTCGGCGGCATGCGTGGCGCCCTGTTCATGACGGGTCAGAATGAATTTGATTTTATCCGTCTGATATAAAACATCGAAGATCGGAATGACCACGCCACCGGGATAACCGAATATAGTATCGACTCCCTCATTAATTAATGTATCTATTAATATTTCAGCACCTTTCATTGAACGGCTCCTTCATCCTTGCGAAAATTATATTTTAAAACGGCGCCCTCACTGGCCGAAGAGACCATTTCGGCATAACGAGCCATCGCACCGTGAGTGATGCGCGGAGGATGCGCCTGCCACTGTGCGCGGCGGTTTCCTAATTCCCTATTCGATAACAAAACTTCCAGCGAATATTTTGGAATATCGATGCGGACACGGTCGCCATTCTTTAGTAAACCGATCGGTCCACCGAGAGCGGCTTCGGGCGCTACATGTCCCACACAGGCTCCGCGCGTACCGCCTGAAAAGCGACCGTCGGTAATCAGGGCTACGCTTTCGCTTAATCCGCGCCCCATGATGTAGGAAGTCGGCGAAAGCATTTCCTGCATTCCCGGGCCGCCGCGTGGACCTTCATAGCGAATCACGACCACATCCCCGGCTTTGACATCGCCGGCCAGTATTCCTTCGCAGGCTTCTTCCTGACTTTCAAAAATCACCGCCGGACCTTCAAATACTTTCATCTTTTCCGAAACGCCGGCGTATTTAACGACACTTCCTTCCGGAGCCAAATTACCGGTCAGGATAGCCAGTCCGCCGGTCGGAGCATACGCATTTTCCCGGGTATGAATGACGGCCTCATTCAGGATTCGCCGCCCGGTAACATTTTCACCAATGGTCTTCCCGGTTACAGTCAGGCAATCTATGCTCACAAAGGGATTATTCCGAAATAGTTCGTTCAGTAAAGCGCTCATACCGCCAGCCGCATCGACATCCTCGATATGATATTGTGAGGAAGGCGCCACTTTGCAGAGCGTGGGCGTCCGGCGGGAGATTTCGTCAATACGCCCGAGCGAATATTTAATGCCAGCCTCGTTGGCGACCGCCATCAAATGCAGAACGGTATTCGTTGAACCGCCCATGGCCATATCGAGCGCTATGGCATTGTCAAGAGCTTCACGGGTAATGATCTGCGACGGGCGCACATCTAGCCGCACCAATTCCATGATCCGTTTTCCGGCTTCCTTATATAACTCTTGCCGGTGTTTGTCTTCTGCCAGAATTGTACCGTTGCCGGGGAGGGCGATGCCGAGCGCCTCACACAGGCAATTCATGGAATTGGCGGTAAACAAACCGGAACAACTTCCCCAGCCCGGACAAGCGCAACGTTCGATCTCAGTTAATTCCGCTTCATCGATTTTGCCTTCCTTATAGGCCCCAATTCCTTCAAACACCGAGATCAGATCGAGAGCTTTGCCGTTCGCCAGGCGTCCGGCACGCATCGGCCCGCCCGAAACGAATATAGTCGGAATATCGAGCCGCACGGCCGCCATCAGCATTCCCGGAATGATTTTATCACAGTTCGGAATGCAAACTAGGCCGTCAAAACAGTGAGCTTTTACCATTGTTTCGACTGAGTCGGCGATCAGCTCGCGACTCTGCAGACTGTAACGCATGCCGGCGTGCCCCATCGCAATCCCGTCGCAAACGCCAATCGTATTAAATACGAATGGCAAACCGCCAGCCTGAATGACGGCTTTTTTTACCATTTCTGCGACGACGTCCAGTTTTACATGCCCGGGAACAATGTCATTGTAAGAATTGGCTATGCCAATGAACGGTTTCCCAAAATCTTCTTCAGCAACGCCGGCGGCTCGCAACAAAGAGCGATGCGGAGCCCGTTCGATTCCTTTTTTTACCTGATTGCTCTGCATAATTATACATTCCTTTTCATATTTATTCAGTTTTACCACTAAAAAACCCCTTCTTTTTTGGGAAGGGGTTTTAGTTACTGCTTATTTTTTACTACGCCTAAATTACCCCTTCACCTCCAATTAGGATAATAATGACCAGAATTAGTACAATGGGTAGCAATATATTTGTTAACCGGCTCATAATTTGGCCTTTAATATAAAATATTTATGCGTTGTAAGTCAACATTTTTTTATAATTTTTTTTGAAATCCATATAAATCAAAAAGAATGTTCAATAATATTTAAGAGAAATTCAACAATCATTAGTTCAATGGCGACCTGAATATGGATTTATATCACAAACTAAAATTGAGCTGTTTGCGATTTTCAAATATTTTTGTAAAATAGCAGTGATGACCTTTGGTAATAAAGCCTACACTTCCCTAAAAAGTAAAAGGCTAAAAATAAAACAAAGGAGTGAGGAACATGGATGAAACTAAAATATTATTGGTGGAAAGTGATCCTAAAACTGCCCGCAGTATTAACTCGATTATCAGTCATTTAGGGCATAAAGTGGTCAAAACCGCCAGTGATGGTGTGAGCGCCCTGAAAAGCGCGATCGACCTCCAACCGGATCTGGTGCTGATGGATATATCTATCAAAGGTGCAATGAATGGCATTGATACTGCTGTTCAAATCCATCAAAGCCAGGACATACCGATAATTTTCCTGATCGAAGAATCCGATCAACTGGATCTTGAAACATTGAAACAGGCTGATAACGACGGCATAGTTTTTAAACCGATCGTTGAGGCTGAACTGCGCTGTGTTATCGAACTGGCTCTCGCGCATCACAAGGAGGAGCGTCGGATAAAGACCGATCAGGCTCTGCTCTCCACGACCCTGAAAAGTATCGGCGATGCCGTCATCACGACCGATAATCAGGCTTTGATCACCTTTCTTAATCCGGTCGCCGAAAAGCTGACCGGTTGGTCGCTGAGCGAAGCTGTCGGTAAGCCTATTTTGCAGATATTTAACATAATTAATGAAGATACCCAGCTTCCGGCAAAAAATCCGCTTAAGAATATTTTAGGGAAAGGTATGGTAGTCGGGCTGGCCAATCATACCGTTCTTATTTCCAAGAAGGGAAAGAAAATTCCTATCGATGACAGCGGCGCGCCTATCATGGATGAATACGGTAATATCGAAGGAGCCGTCTTGGTATTCCGGGATATCACCCAACAGAAAAAAGCCAAAAGCGCGCTGGAGTTTGAAAAGTCGTTGATCGATGCCTTGCTGAATTATTTCCCGGAATATATTTTCTTCAAGGATTTGAAGAGTCGTTTTTACCGCGTCAGTAAATCGCTGGCGACCGAAGTTTTTGGCTTAAATGATCCGAAAGAAGCTATTGGAAAAAGTGACTTCGATTTCTTCCCGGAGCAATTTGCGGAAGCAGATTACACCACCGAACAGCATATCATAAAGAGCGGTGAATCAATCGTCGATAAAGAGGAAAAAAGACAATGGGTCAATGGCAGTGTGTCCTGGGCTTCTTCAACCAAAATGCCGTTGGTCAATAATAAGGGTGAAATCATCGGCACCTTCGGGATTTCAAAAAATATCACTGAAAAAAAACAGATGCAGGAAGCTCTCCGTTTATCGGAAGAAAGATACCGCCTTCAGTTCGAGGAGGCTATGGACGCCATCTTCGTGGCGGACGCCGAAACCGGAATTCTGGTTGATTGCAATCGGGCGGCGACAGTTCTGGTAGGGCGAGAAAAATCCGAAATTATCGGGCAACATCAAAGTATCCTTCATCCAGATGATGAAGGTAGCAAAGCTTTTAAACAACACATCAAACAAAAAATAAGTGAGATCATAGAAACTCAGATTATTACCAAAAGTGGCGAAATCCGGGATGTGGCGATCAAAGCCAACGTCTTTGATCTTGAGAACCGTAAAGTATTAATGGGAATTTTTCGGGATGTTACAGAGCAAAAACAAGCCGAAGAAGCTTTGGCCAGCGAACGCAACCTCCTTAAGACCGTAATCGATAATGTCCCGGATAAAATCTATGCCAAAGACACCGAAGGGCGCTTTATCATGTGCAATAAAGCCGTGGCTAAACGCATGGGTAAATCCAATCCGAAAGAGATTATCGGAAAAACCGACTTTGATTTTGTCGAACCAACGTTAGCGGCCAAATTTCATGCCAATGAACATGACATCATCAAATCCGGTCAACCATTAATCGATCACGAAGAACCTCTGGATCAGCTGGAAGGTGGCCGGCGCTGGAATTCTGCCACCAAAGTGCCCCTGCGAGACCAACAGGGCAACGTTATCGGCATCGTGGGTATCGGTCGCGATATTACCGATCGAAAACTGGCCGAAGAACAACGCGAAAAAGTCATTCTGGAACTGCAGGAAGCTCTCAATAAGATCAACACCCTGAAGGGCTTGATCCCGATCTGCGCCTGCTGTAAGAAAATAAGGGATGATAAAGGCTATTGGAACAATGTAGAATCTTATATCCAGACCCACGCCGACGTTGAATTCACTCACGGCATCTGCCCGGATTGCATGAAAAAGCTGTACCCCGATTATCACAAAAAAAAGGATAATCCGGAGAAATCCAAAGAATAATTAATCGATCTATGGAATCTCCACCTGCCAGAGCAGGGAGTCCTGTACCTGCCGCGGATCGTGTAACCAGACAGCTAGATGATATCGGTCGCCGGTATAACCGGTGAACAACGTCAGAAATTCATAATAGCACATACAGCGGCAATAACAAGTTTCATACGGAGTATAGCAGGTATCTCTGATCATAATCGTCAGGCTATCGCCGTTCTGCTGACTTTCTACAACGAAAGGCGCACAGCAGATGTATTCGATACCGCTGAAAATTTTCAGAGTATCGTTGCTGATTTCCCAGCTTAGGCTATCCTCATTAATTTCCCAGTTCCATCTGGGTACTTCCATGAATCCGTTGCATCCGCCATAATCGGTGCGTAACAACCATAGCGTCGACGCGGTCTGGCGCTCGCTGTCGGTGCAGGTTAAAAAAACGAAAATCAGCGCACTGAATATTAGTACGGTATAAATTCTTTTCATCACATTTGCCTCCCAACATCAA
>Ga0265293_10008759_pt1 | contig 14838 bp, 16 predicted proteins | sample Munlanlewell138R_FD_192505 | JGI IMG/M metagenome (GOLD analysis project Ga0265293, IMG submission 192505) | Leachate microbial communities from a municipal landfill in Southern Ontario, Canada - Leachate well 138R | ecosystem: Engineered > Solid waste > Landfill > Unclassified | place: Canada...
GGCGATGACGTAGACTTTTCCCGCGGCACGAGGCTCGTGCAGGGCCAACACCACCCCGTGTGCGAAGTTGGGGGCGTATGCGGTGTTCAGTACGGTGCTGCCGCGCCGCATCACGGGCAGTATGCCCTTCGCCACTGCCTTGGCGACGCGCGCAAACGTCGAATCGCGCTCGCCGAACGGCCAGAGTCCGGGGCGGACCACCACGCTCTCCAAGTGCTCGGCGCCAAGCACCAGGTCCTCGGCGAGGATCTTGGAATAGGCGTAGGCGTTGCGCAGGTTGTCGCGGGGTTGCTCGCGCGGGTCGGCGTTCCGGAACCCGGAGTAGCGGTGAACGGCCACGCTCGAGATGAACAGGAAGCGCCCGCAACGGGCGTGAGCGGCTTCGTGCAGCAGGGCGCGCGTCGCGACGACGTTCGTGCGGTAGAAGGCGTCCCACGGACCCCAATCCGCCACGCGAGCGGCAGCGTGCACCACGGCGTCGACACCGTTGCACATCCCGTGGACGCTGTCATCTGCCGTCAGGTCGGCACGCACCACCTCGAGGCGCTCGTGATGGCGCAGGTGGGCGAGGTTGGCGCCCGAGCCCCACGGCGTCAAGAGCGCTCGCACGGAGTCGCCGTTAGCCAGCAGTGCCTCCGAGATGTGACTTCCCAGGAAGCCATGCGCGCCGGTGACCAGGACCCTCATGTGCGAGAGTCCGCAAGCGGGCTGCGACGGAAGACCATGAGCATGACGGTAGCAGTCCTGGGCTCAGTTGAGCAGGTGACCCGAGCGCGCCAACACGGCAAGGTCGAGCGCGAAGCCGAAGGTAAGGTGCAAGAGCATGGGGTAGAGGATCGAGCGGCTGCGTACGGCCAGGACCGCGAAGAGCACCGACACCGGCGCCGCGGCCATCACCTCGGCCAACGGCTTTCCCAAGTGTATGAGGGTCGCCATGACGACGCTCAGCCAGATGGCGGCCGTGGGGGAGACCACACGGCGCGCGACGTCGATCACGAAGCCGCGGTAGAAGGCCTCGAACGCCAGGTAGTAGAGCGAGTACACCACGAGCCAAATCGCCAGGCTGAGCAGGCTCGTTCCCGCCCAAGAGCCCGGCCACGGGTAGGTGGCCGCGAGGGTCGGATCGCCGCTCACGAGGACCATGAGCAGGGCAGCGGCCAGCGCCAGCGGCACCACGGCGGCGAGCCCGAAGCGCCAATCGCCCACCCGCAACCCCGCGCCCTTGAGGGGCCCGATCAGCGCCCGGTAGAGGGCGGCGGGGATGAACAGCAGGAGGAGAACGCTCCAGGCGACGCTATTGAAGGCGGAGAGCGGGGTCTGAGGGGCCAGGTGCAGGAGGCTGGGGCCGGGCGTGGCGACGTACCAGAACGCGGCCTGCAGTGCCAGGGAGGCCAGGAGCAAGAACCAGTACTTGCCGGCTTCGCCCCGCGGGAAGAGCGCCCCGAGGTCGGTTGACACCAACCTCAATGCGGCGCCCAACTTCATAGGTCTTTCTGCACCATGCGGTAGGTCTTGTGGCGCACGCCTCCCACCGCCTCGATGGCGCGGTTGATGGCGTGGTTGTCCTCCAGGGTCCAGCCGCACTCGCCCTCGAGTATCCCGGCGGCATAAGAGCGCTTCACGACCTCATCGATGAGGATCAGGTCGAAGCCGTGGTTGCGATACTCAGGGAGCACCCCCAGGATCACCAGCCGCGCTTGGGTCATGATCTTCTTCCGGTTCAGAAGTGGCAGGATCCCCGTGATCAGGCGGCCGTCGAAGCGCTCCAGGACCTGGTTGAGGTTGGGCACCGCGATGCATACGGCCACCGGCTCGCCCTTGTACTCGAGGAAGAGGGCGAGCTCGGGGTTGACGATCAGCTTCAGGTCTTCCGCCAGGTGGGCTATCTCGCCGTCCGTGAACGGCACGTCGCCCCAGTTCTTCTCCCACGCAGCGTGATGGATGCGCTGAAGTATCTTCACCTCTTCGTGGAAGCGCTTGAGGTCGGCCGCTCGCACCACCGGCTTCGAGCGTTCGCGGGCGCGATCGACGATGCGCCTCACGCGCTCGGGCACCTGGCCCGGGTTCTTGAAGTGGAACATGTAGAGGTCCTTGACCTTCTCGTAGCCCACCTCACCGGCCCACTCGACGTAAGTAGCGGGGCTCTGCGGCATCATCACGTACGGCTTCTGGTCGAAGGCGTCGATCTGGAAGCCGGCGCCGTCGTTCATCGAGGGGTTGGCGGGGCCGCGGACCGACTTGCGGCCGAGGCCGCGCGCCTCCTCCTCCACCGCGGCGAACAGTGCCGCCGCGGCCTCCTTGCCGGCGGCCTCGAAGAAACCGAAGAACACGAGGTTGTCCTCCTCGTGCGTGGAGTTGTGGAGGTCGTCGTCGATGCAGGCCACCCGCCCCACCACCTGCCCGTTCTGGCGCGCCAGGTAGAAGGAGCCGCGGGCGTGATCCCAGAACGGGTTCTTCTTCGGGTTCAGCAGCTCGAACTCCGAGATGCGCAGCGGGGCCACCCAGTTGGGATCGCCGGCGTGCAGCCGGTACGGGTAGAGGACGAACTCTTTGAGTGCCTTACGACCGGATACTCGCTCGACGCTTACCATGGTGGCGCTAGATTACGCCAAACTTGCGCCCGACTTCTGTGAAGGCATGCAAGAGAGCGTCGAGCTGCTCGTCGGTATGGTTGGCGTTGACGCTGGTGCGGATTATCGACTGTCCGGCCGGCACGCCGGGGGGCAGAGCCGGGGTGGTGAAGATGCCCAGCTCCCACAGCGACTTCCAGAAGGCCATCGCCAACTCGTCCGGGCCTATCAGTACGGGAACAATCGGGGTTCTCGAGCCCATCGTGTCGAAGCCCAGCGCCGTCATGCCTGCCGAAAGGCGCGCCACGTTGTGCCACAGCCTCTCGCGGTGCTGCGGTTCGGTCTCGATGATGTCGAGCGCTTCGAGGGCCGCGGCCATCTGCATGGCGGGAAGCGCCGCCGTGAAGATGAACGGCCGCGCGTGATGCTTGACGTAGTTGACGACCTCGCGGTCACCGGCCATGAAGCCGCCCACGCTGGCGAACGACTTCGAGAAGGTGCCGACGATGACGTCGACCTCGTCCTCGAGCCCGAAGTGCTCACCGGTGCCGCGCCCGTGTTCCCCCAGCACCCCGGTCGCGTGCGCATCGTCGACGATCAGCCGGGCCCCGTATCGCTTCTTGAGGCGCACGATGCCGGGCAGGTCGGCAATATGGCCGCTCATGGAGAAGACGCCGTCGGTGACGATTATCCGCCCGCCCGGCTTACCGACGTCGGCCTCGAGCATCTGCTCCAAGTCGGCCAGGTCGTTGTGCTCGTACTTCCTCAACGTGGCGAAGGAAAGGCGCGCCGCGTCGTACAGCGAGGCGTGGTTCTCGCGGTCGTAGTACAAGATGTCGTGCCGGCCCGCAAGGGCGGAGACGACCGAGAGGCAACCGAGGAAACCGGCACTGAAAGTCAGCACGGCGTCGCGGTGGAAGAACTCGGCCAGGCGGTGCTCGAGTTCCTCGTGAAGAGTGAGCGTGCCGGTAAGGAAGCGGGAGCCCGTGCAACTGGTGCCGAAGTCGTCGAGGGCTCGGCGGGCGGCCTCCTTGAGGCGCGGGTCCTGCGTGAGCCCCAGGTAGTCGTTCGAGCCCGTGATGATCATCTCGCGGCCTGCGACACGGACACTGCCCCCGTGTTGCGACGCAATGGGTTTGAAGTAAGGGTGCATCCCGCTCGCGACGGCTTCGTCGGCCCTGCGGAACTGGAAGGCTTTGGCGAACGCGTCTCGCGCCGCGATCACCGGCGCTCCACCCTCCGCATTAGGCAATACGTCTGACAACGGTTCCTCCGAACGAGCTTGCTGGGATTCGCAGAGCTTAGCACCCCGGCAGGGCGCCGTGCGGCCTGCAGCCGCCCACGTAACCCTATAGCTCAGACGGTGCGCTTGGCAAGTGTGTGTGCGTGGCGAGCGGCGCGCTGCCGGTTGCGGTTGTGAGCCAATCGACACCCCCTGGCGCGGGCCGGCGTTGGTAGAATCGCTTGGAGTTATCTTGACGGTTTCACGGTCACATACGAGTCCCGCGGCGCCAGTGCGGTGCCCGAAGGGGTGAACAACTTGTACCAAACGCTCTCTCCGATCCGGACCAGGTCGGCGACGGTCGACGACGCACCGCTCGTCCAGGAACTGTACGAGGCGACCCCCGGCTACTTCGAGATCATCTCGATCCCCGTCCCGACCGTCGCCGAGGTGCGCACCGACCTGGCGACGGCCATCTCCGACCCCAGGCGCCACGTGGAGTTGGTCCTGCTGGACCCCAGCGAGTCCGAGCCCGGCCTGCACGTGGATCCGGTGTCGGGCGCCGCGGTGGTCGGCTATCTCGACTACAAGCTCGACTACCCCGCCGCCGGCGACGCGACTGTCAACCTGCTTCTCGTGCGGGCCGGCATGCAGAGCCACGGCGTGGGCAGCGCCTGCGTCAAGGACCTCGAGCGGCGCCTGAACGGCCGCTGTAAACGGATGCTGGCGAGCATCTACGGCGAGAACCCCCGCGCGCGCAGCTTCTGGGAGAGCCACGGTTACCGCTTCGCCATCGACGCTCGCCCGCTGCTCGAGTGGTACGGGAAGAGCCTCGCTTGAAAGAGCCCACGTTGGAGGTCGTCAGCGTCTCGCTGGGTTCCGTGAAGCGCGACACCGACCAGGTCGTCGAGGTTCTTGGCCGCAAGGTTCACATCAGACGCATCGGCACCGGTGGAGACATCAAGAAGGCGGAGGCGTTGATCGGCGAGTTCGACGGCCACGTCGACGCCATCGGGCTGGGCGGCATCGACCTCTACTTCGCCGTACGAGAGCGGCGCTACTACGTGCGCGACGCGTTGCGACTCGCCCGCGCGGCCAAGTCCACCCCGGTCGTGTGCGGCGCTGGTCTCAAGAACACCCTGGAGCGCCTAAGCGTGAAGGCCCTAGCGCCTTCGGTCGGTTGGCAGGGGCGGAAGGTGCTCATGGTCTCCGCGGTCGACCGTTTCGGGATGGCCGAGGAGCTGGCGAGGCAGGGCGCCGACGTGTTCTACGGCGACGTGGTGTTCGCGTTGGGCTTGCCGGTGCCGGTGAGGAGCCTGGGCGGACTCGTGCGCCTCGCGACGGTGCTGGCGCCCATCGTGGTTCGTGTGCCCTTCAAGTGGCTCTACCCGACCGGGGACGCGCAAGATAGCGCGCCGAACGAGCGTAAGTTCGCCCGCTACTACGATTGGGCCGAGGTTCTGGCCGGTGATTGGCACTTCATCAAGCGCTACGCTCCGGCGTCGCTCGCCGGCAAGACCGTGCTGACCAACACCACTACCGCCGACGACGTGGAGTTCCTCAGGCAACGGGGTGCAAGCGCCCTGATCACGACGACACCGCGCTTCCAGGGCCGCAGCCTGGGCACCAACCTGCTCGAGGCGACGTTCGTGGCCATGGAGGGCGCCAGCGGCGAGTTGAGCCCCGAACGCTACCAGGAGCTGATAAGAGACGCGCGGCTGGAACCATTGCGCATGGAGCTGTAGTGCCGCCCGGTCCGAAGCCGGCGTGCCTCGCCCGGCGACGGCGGGCCAGAGGTTCGGGGCCGCCTGGGCCGAGGCTGCGACGGCCGGATGGTAGAGTGGCCCGGCTAATCCGCTACGGCGTGGTCGGGTGTTCGTCGACGACACTGCTAGAGCCGCGGTCCGATGCGTTGGAGGGTATTGATGATCAGCGTGACTGACCTGAGGAACGGGACGAAGGTCGAGATGGACGGCGGCCTTTGGGAGTGCGTCGACTACCAGCACCAGAAGATCGGGCGTGGTGGAGCGAAGATGGTGGCGAAGTTCCGCAACCTCGAGACCGGATCCATCGTCGAGCGTTCGTTCAACGCCACTGAAAAGCTGCAAGATATCTTCATCGAGTACCGCCAGATGAACTTCCTCTATTCCGACGGCGACGACTTCACGTTCATGGACCTGGAGACGTTCGAGCAGCCCGTGCTCACTCGCGATCAGATCGGCGACGGCGCGCGCTTCCTGAAGGAGAACACCGAGGTCACGGTCGACTACTACGCCAACAAGCCCCTCAAGGTCACGCTGCCGAACGTGGTGGAGCTCGAGATCGTGCAGACGGACCCTGGCGTGCGCGGCGACACCGTTTCGGGTGGCACCAAGCCCGCCAAGCTCGAGTCGGGCGGCACCGTCAACGTGCCCCTCTTCATCGATCAGGGTGAGGTCATCCGCGTCGACACGCGCAGCGGCGATTACCTGGGCAGGGCCTGATGGACGTCAAGGAGATACGCAAGCTACTGGAGGGCCTGGCCGCCACCGACGTCCGGGAGTTCACTTACGACACGGGCGATTACAAGTTGAGCGTCAAGCGCGGCGAGGACCGGGGTCCGGCCACGGTCACGTTCACGCCTCCCCAAGCGACCCAGCAGGGCGCTTCTTCCGGCAACCAGCAGGCCGCGCAGTCCGGCCAACAGGCACCGCCCCAGGCCCCGCCGGCGGCCGCCGCCCCCCAGTCCACCGCGCCGGAGGCCGCCGGCCCGCAGCTTCTGGAGGTTCTCGCTCCCATCGTCGGCACGTTCTACGGATCACCCTCGCCCGAGGCGCCACCGTTCGTGAAGGTCGGCGACCGCGTGAGCGCGGGCACCGTCTTGTGCATCATCGAGGCCATGAAGCTCATGAACGAGATCGAGGCCGAGACGGCGGGGATCGTGCGTGAGGTGTCCGTGGGCAACGGCGACCCGGTCGAGTACGGCCAAGTCCTGTTCCGCATAGAACCGGCCTGAGTTCACGGGTGAGCCCCATGTTCCGGAAGATCCTGATAGCCAACCGGGGCGAGATCGCGCTGCGAGTGCTTCGCGCCGCGCGCGAACTCGGTGTGCAGACGGTCGTGGCCTATTCCAAGGCGGACGAGAACTCGCTGCCCGTGCTGTTGGCCGACGAGTCGATCTGCATCGGTCCTGCTCCCGCCGCCGAGAGCTACCTCAACGTCCGGAACCTCCTCGCAGCGGCGCTGGTGAGCGGTGCGGAGGCCATTCACCCCGGTTACGGCTTCCTCGCCGAGAACGCCGAGTTCGCCGCCATGTGCGAGGAGCACGGCTTGACGTTCATCGGCCCGCGCCCCGAGACCATCGCGCGGATAGGTGACAAGGCCGCTGCTCGCGCGTTGGCCGCGGCGGCCGGGGTGCCCATCACGCCCGGCAGCGAGCCGCTGCGCGACCTGGCGGAGGCCACCAGCTTCGCCGACGAGATCGGGTTCCCGCTCATACTCAAGGCGTCCGCCGGCGGTGGCGGCCGCGGCATGCGCGTGGTGCATAGTCACTCCGACCTGGAGCGGCAGTTCGTCAACGCCCAGGAAGAGGCGCGCGCCGCATTCGGCAACCCCGAGCTGTACATGGAGAAGTACCTGGAGGAGCCGAAGCACATCGAGATCCAGGTCTTCGGTGACGGCAAGGGTGACGTCGTGCACCTGTTCGAGCGCGACTGCTCCATCCAGCGCCGCTACCAGAAGATGCTCGAGGAGGCCCCCAGCGGACTCGACCCCGAGCTGCGCGCCAGCATCGCCGCCGCCGCCGTCAACCTCGCCAAGCACATCGAGTACCGCGGCGCCGGCACCTGCGAGTTCCTCGTCGACCGGCAGGGCGGCTACTACTTCTCCGAGATGAACACGCGCATCCAGGTGGAGCATCCGGTGACCGAGATGATCACGCGCACCGACCTGGTGCAAGAGCAGATCCGCGTGGCCGCCGGCTTGGGCATGCAGCTGAAGCAGTCGAAGTTGGAGGTGAGCGGTCACGCCATCGAGGTGCGGGTGAACGCCGAGGACCCCGACCACGACTTCAGGCCCAGCGCGGGCGTCATCACGGACGTGCACTGGCCTGGCGGTCCCGGCATCCGCGTCGACTCGCACGTCTACGCCGGCTACAGGATACCGCCCACGTACGACAGTCTCATCGCCAAGATAATCGCCTGGGCCCCGAGCCGGCCGGAGGCCATCGCGCGCATGGACCGCGCCCTCAAGGAGACCGTCATCGAGGGCGTCAAGACGACCGTGCCCTTCCACCTCAAGGTCTTGGACAACGCCTTCTTCAGGCGCGGAGCCGTGTACACCAACTTCATCGTGCGTAGGATGACCCCATGAACGAATCCTCCGATCTCGCCATCTCGGCCGACGTCCTGATGAACATCACCCAGTTGGCCGTCGAGCAGGTCGACGGCGTGCGGCCGACGCTGCCGCCCGCCCGGGTGGGTGAGATCCTCGGGGGGAGGCGCGCGCGTGGCATAGTCATCGAGCGAGAAGGCGACGACGTATGGGTGGACCTCTCGCTCGCCGTCGACTACGGCGTGGAGATACCCAAGGTGGCGGCGGCGGCGCAGTCGGCGGTGCGTGAGGCGATCGCCTCCATGACGGGGCTGGTGGTGCGCAGCGTGAACGTTGCCGTGGAGAGCGTCGAGTTGCCGGAAGAGGACGCCACGCGTGGGTAGACGCCAGGCGCGGGAGCTGGCGTTTCGAACCCTGTTCCAGTCCGAGCGCGGCGCCGAGCCGCTGCTGGACGTCTGGCGCAGCGTCAGGGCGGAGCAGGCCGAGGTTGTCGAGGACGCGGACGACGCCGTCTACGGCGACGCCCTCGACGTTACCGACCTCGAGTTCGCGGGGGGCTTGCTGAAGTCCTTCGACGCCCACCGCGAGGAGCTGAACGCCGAACTGGCCGCCGCCATCACGGGCTGGTCGTTCGGTCAGATGTCGCAGACCGACCTCAACGTGTTGCGCATAGCGCTCACCGAGATGCGCCACGGCACGGAACCGCCCGAGGTAGCGATCGAGATGGCCGTCAGGTTGGCGAAGAAGTTCGGCGGCGACGAGTCTGGGCGGTTCGTGAACGGGGTGTTGGCGAAGCTCCTACGTGAACAGCGAGGCGCGATGGGCGTGGATCCCCGCGAACCCGAACCGGTGCGCGAGCCCGAGGACGGCGATGCCCCGAGCTCCTGAGGCCGTGAGGCTCGACGGCAAGGTCGTGTCGGCGGCCCTCGTGGAGCGCATGCGGGACGAGGTGGCGGCGCTCACCTTCGTGCCGCAGCTCGTCTTCGTGCGGGTAGGCGACGACCCGGCCAGCGCTTACTACGTCCGCTCGAAGGAGCGGCTGGCGGGCCGCGTGGGCATGCGCTCGAGGACCGTGGTGCTGCCCGAGGGGACCACCACCGCAGACGTGCTCGAACTGGTGCACGGACTCAACGAGGATGCAGACGTGGACGGCATCCTGGTGCAACTCCCCGTTCCCGGCGTGGAGGCCCCGAAGGTCTTGGCGGCCATCGACCCGGGCAAGGACGTCGACGGGCTTCACCCGATGAACGTCGGGAAGCTCTGGTCGCAGGGCACCGGCCTCGCCCCCGCCACGCCCCTGGGAGTGCTGGCGTTGATCGACCATTACGGCGTGCCGGTGGCCGGTAGGGAGGCGGTGGTGGTGGGCCGCTCGAACCTCGTCGGCAAGCCGTTGGCGGCCCTCTTACTCGCGCGCAACGCAACGGTGACGCTGGCGCACTCGCGCACCCAGGACCTGGGCGCAGTCACGCGCCGCGCCGACGTTCTGGTCGCGGCGGTCGGCAGTCCGCGCCTCATCACTCCCGAGATGGTCAAGCCGGGGGCCGCCGTCTTCGACGTCGGCCTGACACGAGAGGAGGAGGGCATCGCCGGCGACGTGCACCCGGACGTGGCCCGCGTGGCGGGTTACCTCACCCCGATGCCGGGCGGCACCGGGCTCATGACCGTGGTCATGGTGATAGCCAACACGATCAAGGCCGCCCGGGAGAGGCGCGCGGGGTGACCGGCGTGCTCGGCAACCTCCCGCTCTGGTCGGCCATCGTGGCGACCATCGTGGCGCAGGTGCTCAAGGTCGGCCTGGTACTCATCACCGAGCGGCGCTGGGCCCCCGAGCGGCTGCTCGATACGGGCGGCATGCCGTCCTCTCACACCGCGTCGGTGGCCGCGCTCGCCACCAGTGTGGGGGTGCTGTACGGCTGGGGCAGCCCGACCTTCGCCCTAGCCTTGGTGTTCGGCTCCATCGTGATGTACGACGCCACGGGCATCAGGCGCGCCGCGGGGCAACAGGCGGAGGCCATCAACGAGCTCGTGAGGGAGTTGGGGCACCTGTTCGACGCCCGCTTCCAGCCGAAGGCGCTCAAGACGCTCCTCGGTCATACCTACCCCCAGGTGCTGGCTGGCGCCATCATCGGGGTGGTAACCGCGCTACTCATGGTCCTCTGAACGTTCCAGCGGAGGCGCCGTCCTGGCGACGACCGCGCTCATCACCGGGCCGGCACCAGCCGCGGCCAGCGCCTCCCTGGCGGCGTCCAGCGTGGCGCCGGTGGTCATCACGTCGTCGATCAGCAACACCCGCCTCCCGGCGAGGTGGCGCGAGCGGAACGCTCCCACCAGCGCGGCGCCGCGGGCCGCGCGGCCCAGCCCGGCCAGCTTGTTCGTCGCCCGCACGCGCTCGAGGGCCGGGGTGTGCGGCGCTCCAAGGGCCAGGGCCGCCGCCACGGCCAGTAGCTCTGCCTGGTCGTAACCCCGACCGAGGCGCCGCGAGTCGGTCGTCGGCACGTGAACCACGAGTTGTGGAGTCCAGCCCGCCGCTGCTACGCGTTCGGCCAGCAACGGGCCCAGGAAGCCTGCTAAGTTCCGTGCTCCGCCATACTTGAGGGCGTGAACCAGGCGCCGCCAGACGCCCGCGTAGGGGCCGAGCCACACGGTCTCGGTCGCCGCTGGCGCCAGGCCCCCTACGGCCGAGGTGATGGCCGCCATGCAGGCCGGGCAGAGCCCGACGAGCCCACCTGGGCGTTCCTGGCAGGCGCTGCAAGGCGTGAGGTTGGCCAGGAGCGTGGGTAGCAGTCGTAGGGCGTGGGCATGCCATGCGTGAGGGGCCCGGCTTCCGAGCCCGGCCGAGTCCTGGTCGGCCGGCGGCGTCCGAGGCCCCACGCGCTGGACCGGCGCGACGCGTGACGAGCGGGCGCGTTGGCTGGTCATGGGGACAGCCTAGCGGCAGCGGTCGTGGAGCTGGCCAGGCGCTGGGCCGTAGTCGCACGAGCCTAGGCCACCGCCTAGTGGCTCAGGCCGAGCGGTCGGCCAGGTCGCCCAGGAGCCCGGCTACGCGGGAGGCCGCGGCCTGGTCGGGAAGCCGCCCGAGCCAGGCGCGCACCCCTTCCAGGCCCCGGGCAGCGCGCTCCTCGGCCACGCGCTGGGCGTGGTCCAGCGATCCACGCTCCCTCATCAGTTGGAGCACCTCGTCCATCTCGGCCGCCGTCTTGGCGCCCCTGGGGCGTGCGAGCAGCCCGATGACGCGCTTACGCTCTGCAGGCCGCAGGTTCGCGAGCAGGTGAGCGAGGATCAGCGTGCGTTTGCCCTCGTAGAGGTCTCCCGCCACCTCCTTGCCGTAGCCCTCGCCGGGTCCTAGGTTGAGGATGTCGTCGCGGATCTGGAACGCCACCCCCAGGTCCACCGCGGCGCTCTCGAGTGCCGCCGGCGGCGTGGCTCCCGCGCAGTAGGCGCCGAGGCGCAGGGGGGCCACCACCGTGTAGTAGGCGGTCTTGAGCGTGACCATCTGGAGATACTCGCTCTCCGTGACGTCGAACCTGCCGGCGCTCACCCAGGCGAGGTCGAGGTGTTGGCCGGCCGCGGTGGCGAGGAGCATGTTGGTGAACTCGTCGAGCGCCGCCCGCTTGTCTACGGGCGGCGCGTCGGGAAGGTCCGACAGCCGGCGCCACATGAGCATGTGCATGGCGTCGCCGACGTTGAGGGCCACCGGTACGCCCACCTGCTTATGCAGCGCTGGTAGGCCACGACGCTCCTCGGAGTCGTCCTCGATGTCGTCGTGCACCAAGACCCAGTTCTGGAAGAGCTCGATGGCCTCGGCGAGGATCATGGCCGCGCCGCCATTCGCGGCCCCGTTGGCGCGCGCCGACCACACCAGCAACTGGCCCCTCAACGTCTTACCAGGTCTAGTGGGGTAATCGCGCATCAGGTGCGCGAAGCGCTCCAGCTCGGCTGCGACGCTCTCGTCGACCGCCCGGCCCGGCACGTGGAGGTCGGCCAGGGCCCGGAGAACGCCCTGGCGGATGTCCGTCGCGAGGGTCACGCCGCCGAGTATACGGTGGCCCGGGCGGCCGGCGGAGCGGCACGAGAAAGGGGCCCCGGTACCGGCGGGGCCCCCACGGCGCACCGCGGCGCTCAGCGGTTGATGCAGGCCTTGAAGTGGCCGGGGTTGACTTCCACGAGGGGCGGCACGACCTCCGCGCACTCCTTCGTGGCGATCGGGCAGCGGGTGCGGAACACGCAGCCCGAGGGTGGGTTGATGGGGGAGGGGATGTCGCCCTGGAGGATGATGCGGTCGCGCTTGACCGTAGGGTCCGGGATGGGTACGGCCGAGAGCAACGCTTCCGTGTACGGATGGATCGGGTTGGCGTACAGCTCCTTGGCCGGCGCGATCTCCATGATGCGGCCCAAGTACATGACCACGACGTGGTCGCTGATGTACTCCACGACCCCGAGGTCGTGCGCGATGAAGAGGAGCGTGAGGCCGAGCTCGTCCTTCAGGTCCTGGAGCAGGTTCACGACCTGCGCCTGGATCGAGACGTCGAGCGCCGAGACCGGCTCGTCGGCAACGATGAACTGCGGGTCGACCGCGAGCGCCCGCGCGATGCCAATGCGCTGGCGTTGCCCGCCCGAGAACTCGTGCGGATAGCGGCGCATGTGCGACGGCGACAGGCCGACGCGTTCCAGGAGCTGCGCCACGCGCTGCTCGCGGTCCTTGCCGCGGGCCAGGTTGTGGATGGTCATCGCCTCGCCGACGATGTCGCCTACCGACATGCGGGGGTTCAGGCTGGCGAAAGGGTCCTGGAAGATGATCTGCATGCGCTTGCGGTACTCGCGCATCTGCGACTTGCTGAGCTTCGTTACGTCTACCCCGTCGAACAACACCTCGCCCGCCGTGGGCTCGATGAGGCGCAAGATGGAGCGCCCGACGGTGGTCTTGCCGGAGCCGGACTCGCCCACCAGGCCGACGACCTCGCCCCGTTGAATCTTGAAGCTCACGTCCTCGATGGCCTTCACGTTGGCGACTACCCGCGAGAAGATGCCGCCCCTGATGGGGAAGTACTTGCGCAGGTTCCTGACCTCGAGAAGAGGCCCGGACTTGGCCGCCGCTGCCTTGTCCTTCTTGTCCGTTGCGTCAGTCATGGTAGTTCCGCCTTGAGGTCGAGTTCCTGCCACCTTACGCAGCGCACCATGTGGCCGCCACCGGTGTCATCGAGCGGCGGGACAGCGACCTTGCACTTGTCGCGCACGAAACGACAGCGGGGGTGGAAGGCGCAACCCACGGGGAGGTTCAGGGGGTTCGGGACGTTGCCCGGGATCGCGATCAGGCGCTCTTGCTGCAACACGTGGTGGTCGACGCGGGGGATCGAGTTGAGGAGGCCCAGCGTGTAGGGCATCTTCGGGTCGGCGAAGATGTCGTTGACGTGGGCTTCTTCCACGGCGCGACCGGCGTACATGACCACGGCGCGGTCGGCTATCTCGGCCACGACGCCCAGGTCGTGCGTGATGAAGAGGATCGACATGCCGATCTCGTCCTGCAGCTTGCGCATGAGGTCGAGGATCTGCGCCTGGATGGTCACGTCGAGGGCGGTGGTCGGCTCGTCGGCGATGAGGAGCTTGGGTCCGCAGGACAGGGCCATGGCGATCATCACGCGCTGGCGCATGCCGCCCGACATCTGGTGCGGGAAGTTCTTGACGCGTTTCCCGGGCTCGGGGATCCCGACCAGCTCGAGCATGTCCGCCGCCAGCTTCATGGCCTCGCGGTAGGACTTGCCCTGGTGGAGCACGATGGCCTCGGCTATCTGGTCGCCCACCGTGTAAACGGGGTTGAGGCTCGTCATCGGCTCCTGGAAGATCATCGAGATGTCGTTGCCGCGGATGCGGCGCATGGCGCGCTCCGACTTGGTGACGATGTCCTCACCCTCGAAGAGGATCTTGCCGCCCGCTATCCGCCCGGGAGGGCTCGCGATCAGCCGCATGATGGAGAGGGACATCACCGACTTGCCCGAGCCGGACTCGCCGACGACGGCCAGCGTCTCGCCCTTGTCGAGGTGGAAGCTCACCCCGTCGACGGCCTTGACGGTGCCCTCGTCGGTATCGAAGTAGGTCTTGAGGTCGACTACCTCAAGGAGCCGATCATTATTGGGCATCTAAGCCCTCCTCACGCGTCATTGCGAAGCCGGACCGTTCGGCCTACGGCACGCTATGGATAATCGAGCCAAGCGCACTGTGCATGAATAGCGCAGCGCGCCTCGCAAGATATTCACGGGTCTGTGGAAATACGCTCGCCTAGCCTGGAGCCCCGCTTACCTGCGCTTCTTGGGGTCGAAGGCGTCTCGTAAACCGTCGCCGAGCAGGTTCCAGCATAACACTGCCAAGAGGATGGGGATGCGGGGTATCAGGAGCCACGGCACGAACTGGAAGCCGAGCCTCGGCGGGCCGCTCGGACGATCACCGGCGGCTGCGGGGATCGAAGGCATCACGAAGGCCGTCGCCAAGCAGGTTCCACGTCAACACCGAGACGAAGATGAAGAGGCCGGGCGCGAAGATCCACCAACGACCCGTGAGGCCCGTTACGCCGACGAACGACTGTGCCGTGCTGAGCATGAGGCCCCAGCTGGTCGCCGGCGGTTGGATTCCCAGACCGAAGAAACTGAGTACCGCTTCGACGAGGATGAACCCTGGGATGGAGAGGCTCATCACCACGATGACGTACGAAAGCGTCTGTGGCAGGAGATGCGCGCGTATGAT
>Ga0265293_10008762_pt1 | contig 14831 bp, 11 predicted proteins | sample Munlanlewell138R_FD_192505 | JGI IMG/M metagenome (GOLD analysis project Ga0265293, IMG submission 192505) | Leachate microbial communities from a municipal landfill in Southern Ontario, Canada - Leachate well 138R | ecosystem: Engineered > Solid waste > Landfill > Unclassified | place: Canada...
GATACCCTCGCCATCTGCGCCATCATCGAAGGCCTCACGATGGAGGCAACGTGATGAAGACCACCATTCTTTGCTTCAGTGGAAGCGGCAACAGCTACTGGGTGGCCACCACGCTCGCTGCGCAGCTCGGCGATGCGACCGTGGTGATGATCCCCTCCTTGATGGAGGGGCAACCCATTGAACTTGGCAAGCGGGTGGGAATCGTCTACCCCGTCTACACGTTCTTCCCGCCGAACCTTGCCACCTATTTTATCGAAGAAGTGCTCGCACGCCAGGATCTGGAAGGCGTTGAATACTTCTTTCAAGTCTGTACCTACAACCTCTTCTCCTCCTGGGCCCTCTTTGCCATGGAACGTTCGCTCAACCGGGCGGGCATGGCAGTAAGCTTCACCGACCGGGTACGGATGGCCGATACGTACGTACCGCTCTTCAAGACCCCAAGTGAGGAGCGTATCGACCGCTACTACCGGAAAGCCGCGGAGAAGATCGAGACGATTGGCCACCAGATCGACGGGACAGTCATCAAACTGGGTCCCCGTGCCCCCTTCGCCAAAGGCGCAGCCAGATTTCTGATGAAGCCGATCCATCGCTCCTTGATGGATGGGGCAGCGGCGTTTGCCGTCACCGATGCGTGCACCGCCTGTGAGCTCTGCTACCGCATCTGCCCATCGGGCAACATCGAGATGGTAGGTGGCCGGCCGGCCTGGGATCGGGTGTGCAGTGGGTGCCTTGCCTGCTACCACCGGTGCCCGGAGCAGGCGATAGTCTTCACCCGACGGATCAGGGGAGACCACTACCCCAACCAGCGATCGGGATATCGAACGGAGTACCGATGATGAACAGCTACGATTTTGATGTATTGATCGACAGGAAGGGAACAAACTCGGTGAAGTGGGACCGAGCAGCCATCAAGGGGATCTGCGGCAACGGTGAGGCTGAGCCGTTCTGGGTCGCTGATATGGATTGGCAGGCCCCGCCTGAGGTATTGAAAGCTGCCCACGATCTTGCCGACCACGGCATCTACGGCTACCCCATCGCCCCACAGCAGCGCCAAGTCTTCTGCGCATGGGCCAAGGAGCGCCATAACTTGGAGGTGAGTTCTTCTCAAGTGGTCGTCAGCCAAGGGGTGCTGGCCAGCTTGGCGACGTTGATAGAGATCATCAGCGTCGAAGGCGATGGAATCATCGTCCCCCTCCCCGCCTACCAACCGTTCATCAGAATCGTCAACAACTTCAAGCGGACGCTACTCTCCTGGCCCCTCACCTACGACCAACAGACCAACCGCTTCAAGGTCGACTGGGAGGCTTTGGAGGTGTTGCTGCCCGACGCCAAGGCCCTGATCTTCTGTTCTCCGCACAACCCCACCGGCCTGACCTTCTCAAGCGATGAGCTGGTCGCCCTCAGCTCCCTCTGTGCCAAACATCAAGTGACGATCATCAGCGATGAGATCCACAGTGACCTCGCCTTCGCTGCCCACCACTGCCTGCTCGAGGCAGCTGCCGGGACCGGGTGCAACGTCATCGTCCTGATGGCACCCTCGAAGACCTTCAACATCGCCGGGGAACACTACTCCTTCACCCTCTTCTCAAACGATGAGGCGAAGGAGCAGTTCATCCGTCGCCGAGACCAGTTGTATGGAAGCTCGGTCTCCACCACCGCCATCGTCCTCGCCATGGCCGCCTACCGGCACGGAGGAGCGTGGCTGAAGGCATTGGTCGACCACCTCAACGACCAAGCTGAATTCATCGAACACTACCTCTATGAACGCACACCATCACTGACATTCATCGCTCCTCAGGCTTCCTTCATCGCCCTGATCGACTGCGCTCGCATCATCCGCCTCGTAGAGCAGGATGCTGCGCTCCACCCAGAGCTCTACAACCCTGAGCTCAGCCCCAACGGGGGCCTGCTCTCCCGCTTCTTCGGCCAACGTGCCGGTGTTGCGGTAAACGATGGGACGTGGTTCGGTGGCGACGCATACCGCCGGTTCGTGCGGTTCAACTTCGCCGCTCCACGGGTACGGGTGGCCGCCGCCCTCGACCGGATGGCAGGCGCCGTCGAAGAGCTGAAGAAGCGCTACAGCTGACGGTGTTGGGTACGATAGGAGAGCGGAGTCATACCATACGCCTCCTTGAAGAGGGCAAAGAAACGGTGCTCGCTGGCAAAGCCGGAGAGCTGGCCCACCTCCTTGACGGTGATCGTGCTATAGACCAAGAGACGACTCGCCTCTTGTAGACGCTGGCGTGTGATCTCTTCAAGGATGGTCCGTCCCCGCTCCACCTTGAATCGGATTTCAAGCGCCCTGCGGCTGATGGCTGCCTTACTGGCGACTTCGTGGGCGGTGAGGCCATGGCGTGCCTCCCGCTTGATGAGGCGCAGTGCCCGCGCTACGTGGTCGTCGCGGGCGTGGACAACGCGTGTCGACTCACGTTCAATGACCATGAGCGGGGCAATCTTGCGGCGCTGAAAGCCACCAATGCTGCCGTCGAGCACGCCATCCAGCAACAGTGCCGCCTCATATCCGATGGTCCTGCAGTCCACTTGGATCGAGGAGATCGATGGGGTTGCCAGTTCACAGATCAACGTCTCGTTGTCGACTCCAAGCACCATGACCTCATCGGGGATGGAGATGCCCAACCGCTGGCAGGCCAGCTCGACCTTCATCGCGCTGAGGTCGTTGCAACAGAAGATCGATGTGGGCGTGGCCAATGAGGCGAGCCAGCTGTCCAGCGCGGGACTCTCCTCATAGAGCTGGCGCCACCACGCCAAATCCTGGGTGAAGGTCGCCACCTGGCTGGCGGCGAGGCCCGACCCCTCCAAGAAACCTTTGAGCCGCTCTCTCGACCAGCGTACCCGGCTCACCCCACACCACCCCCAATTCCGGCTTCCCGCCTCCTTGAGGTAGGTGGCGCCATCCACCCCGGTCTGATGATCATCGTTGCTCACCTGGCCCAAGAGGTCTCCATGTACCGAGTTTGCGATGTCGATGATGGGGATGCCCAGCGTAGATAATGACCGCGCTTCCTCCTCGCTCTCGATGCGGGCAATGAGGCCGTCGCAGTCTGCGAGGCCCTGGCCGAAGAGCGGACCTTGGCCCTTGAGGCGCCACTGCCCGTTGGTGCGGGCATACTCCACCACCCCGGCTGCTACAGCCATATCATAGCTGTCTTGGAACCTGAGTTGCAGTGCGATGGTTCGCATGGGCCTCCTCTACGCAAAAAGATAGTGCATATGCGCATTTCAAGCATTGCCAATGTAGCAAACTATCGTATGCTATAGCAAGGAGGAGAGTATGCACACCAAACGCCTTCCCATCGCAGGGACGACGGCCACAATTCCTGCCATCGGTATGGGCACCTTCGGCAGCGACCATATCGAAGCTGAGGTAATGGCCCAGGCGGTGAAGACCGCCCTGGCCATCGGCTACCGCAACATCGACTGTGCGCAAGTTTACTCCAACGAGCCTCAGATCGGGGCGGTACTCAAAGAGAGTACGGTCGCACGCGACGAGTTGTGGATCACCAGCAAGGTCTGGAACGACAGCCACGGCAAGGCAAACGTCATCGCAAGTGCCAAGGAGAGCCTGATGGACCTTGGGCTTGACTATCTGGACCTCTACCTGGTCCATTGGCCCTTCCCCAACTACCACCCGCCACACTGTGATGTCGAAAGCCGCAGCCCCGATGCCCGGCCCTTCTCCCTCGATGAGTTCATGGACACATGGGCCGGCATGGAGGCGTTGGTAGCGGAGGGATTGGTTCGCCATATCGGTACCAGCAATATGACCCGGGCCAAGTTGGAGCTGGTCCTCCCACACTGCACCATCCGCCCACGCTTCAATGAGATGGAGCTCCACCCCACCTTCCAGCAGTCACAGCTGGTCTCCTACCTCACACGTGAAGGGATGATGGTGATCGGCTACAGTCCGCTCGGTTCGCCCAATCGCCCGGAGCGGGACAAGACCGAAACAGACCTGGTGGATATGGATCATCCGATCGTCGTCGAGATCGCCCGCGCCCACCAGGTCCACCCTGCCTCGATCTGTCTCAAGTGGGCCCACCAGAACAACATCATCCCCATCCCGCTCTCGACGAAGGAACACAATCTGCGGAGCAACTTCGAGGCAATTCACTGCGATCCACTGACCGATGAGGAGCTTACCCTGCTCAAGGAGGTGGAGAGCAACAACCGCCTTATCAAGGGGCAGGTCTTCCTCTGGGAGGGGGCAGCGGGGTGGCAGGATCTCTGGGATGAGGATGGGATCATCGCACGCTAACAATATAAAAGGAGTGATACAATGGCAACACGCATGATGAAGGGGGCAAAGCTGCCCGGTAACAGCACCGTGGTCTTCGGAGAATTCGAGGTTCCCACTCCGGGTCATGGACAGGTATTGGTGAAGACCAAGTGCTCCACCATCTGTGGCAGCGACATCCGCGCCATCTACCGCGAGCACCTGGGCAAGGGACCGGAGGGGTACCAGAACGTGATTGCCGGCCACGAGCCGTGCGGCATCATCGTTGAGGAAGGACCGGCCCTGCGCCGCTTCAAGAAGGGCGACCGGGTCGTCGTCTACCACATCAGCGGCTGCGGACTCTGCTATGACTGTCGCCAAGGCTTCATGATCAGCTGCACAAGCCCACTGAGGGCCGCCTACGGCTGGCAACGCGACGGGGGGATGGCCGAGTACATCCTCTGCGATGAGAAGGACCTGGTGCTCCTGCCCGATGAGCTGACCTACGCCGACGGAGCGCAGGTCGCCTGCGGCTTCGGCACCGTCTACGAAGCCATCGAGAAGGTCGGTGTCAGCGGCAATGACGCAGTCCTGGTCGTAGGACTGGGACCGGTGGGGCTCGCCGCCCTGATGCTCGCAAAAGCGATGGGGGCGACCACGCTCATCGGCATCGAGAGCCTTCCCGACCGCATCGAGCTTGCAAAGCGGTTGAACTTGGTGGACCACGTCTTCCAGGCCAGTGACAAGAACGTCGAAGAGGTCCGCTCCGTCACCGGCGGGCACGGGGTGGAACGTGCCTTCGACTGCTCAGCAAGTGACAAGGGGCGGGCAACGGCGATACGGGCCACGCGCAAGTGGGGAAAGATTGTCTTCGTCGGTGAGGGGGGCAGCGTCACCTTCGACCCCAGCCCGGACATGCTACACGACCAGAAGACCATCTACGGCAGCTGGGTGACCAGTATCTGGAAGATGGAGGACCTGGTCGAGCACCTGGTGCGGTGGAACATCCACCCTGAGGATTTGATCACCCATCGATTCAGCCTCGACGAGGCGGACAAGGCGTATGCATTGATGGCAAGCGGCAAGTGCGGCAAGGTGGCTGTTTGCTTTGACGAGGAGCTGCCTAGCTGAACTCCTTGTTGAACCGCGGGGGGGGTGATCCATTGGAGAGCTCCCCCTCGCTCTTCTTCATGACCACAATCGTCGGCTGGAAGACCGTCGTGGAGGGAAAGTCCGTCAGGTCGCCCTCGATGCGGAGGGTGAGGATCTGTACTGCCAACTTGGCCATCTCCTCAAGGGGTTGAGCCACTGCATAGTGGCAGAAGCGTAGAAGCGGTGCGTAGTGGAGATAGTCGAAGGAGGCGAAGACCATCGTGTGCCGTACACTCTTGGGGGCGTGCTCCATCAGATAGCTGGTCGCCCCGATATGGACCATGTCGTTGACAATGAAGAAGGCATCGGGGCAATCCTCAAAGGAGAGCGCCCTCTCCATGAGGGTATACCCGCTCTTCATCGTCATGCCTTCGTGGAGGACGAAGCGCTCCTCCACCGGCAGACCATGGTGGGTCAGTGCCTCGACAAAGCCCCGGTACCGCTCTACCGAGGTGTGGACGTGGGGATCGCCACCGAGAAAGCCGATGCGCCTGCGCCCATCGCCGATGAGGCGACGGGTGATATCGTAGGCGCTTTGGCGGTTATCGCTGACAATGACATCTTTCGAGAGCCCTTCGATCTTGCGGTCGAGCATCACGAGCGGAACATCGAGGTCTCCAAAGTGGGAGCCCTCATCGCTGACGGCGATGATGACCAAACCGTCGACGTTACGCTCCAAGAGGAAGGAGAGCTTGCGCTTCTCCTCATCCACGGAGTTCTCGGAGCTACAGACCAGCAGTGCGTACCCCTTGGGGGAGAGCAGGTGTTCAAGCTGCTCGACGATCTCGGTGAAGAAGGTGTTGGAGACCTCAGGCAACAAGATCCCGATGGATTTGGTCCGGTTGAGCTTGAGGGAGCGGGCAACAGCGTTGGGCTGGTAGTTGAGCTTGGCCACCGCCTTTTGTACCTTCTCTTCCGTCTCGGGGTTCACCACAGCCAGCTTGTTGAGTACTCGACTCACCGTGGCGATGGAGACTCCAGCAAGCTTGGCAACATCTTTGATCGTCGGGGTCTCCCGTTTGGACATGGACTGACGCTCCTCCTGTACCCCCGCGTTGATGAGAATTTGGATAAATCCTTTGTCAGGGGAAGACACTTTCTATCTTTGCATCACAAAGAGGGTTTGTCAATGAAATAATGTAAACGTTTACAATCCATACGCCACGCAGTACTGCCGAGCAACGGGGAAGCGCTGGGTGTCGTTGCCGTACCGTATACTGCCGTTGTTGGCAACATCGGCGAGGGCACGATGAGCCACTGGTCACCGCTGCCCCTTCAACTGCTGTCCCCACCGTGCAGCCTCTGCCCGTGATCTTGGGTGTAGCGCTACGGGGTAAAGACCTTCACCTTCTGCAGGCTTCTGATCAGATCCCGCCCCTCCTGAAGGCTCTCGATCCCTCCGGTAGCCCACGCCTGGATCATCAGGTTGCCGAGTGCAGTGGCCTCTGAGGGCCCTGCGTAGACGGTCATGCCGGTCTCGGTTGCCGTCCACTGGTCGAGGATCTCATTCTTACAGCCCCCACCGATGATGTAGAGGGAGTCGAAGGTGCTCCCGATGACCTTCTGCAGGTCATCGATGGCCGCTTTGTACGCCCGGGCCAGACCTCGGTAGATGGCCACCATGTACTGACCCTTGGAAACCGGTATTGGTTGGCCGTTCTCCTCACACCACGCCTTGACGCGGTCGACCATCAGGTTGTCATGGGCGTTGGGTTTGAGGAAGACCAGGTCATTGACGTCGATATACCCTGGGTAGGTACTCTCCCTGACCGTCTCTTCATCAAGCTCCTTCCAAGAGATCTTCACCCCCTCTTCATGCTCCCAGTAGCGTACGCACTCCTGTTGGATCCACATGCCCATGATGTTCTTCAGAAAGCGGATGTTGCCGCTGGCTGCCACCTCGTTGGTAAACCCACTCTCCATGGCTTGTACGCTGGCCAATGGGGCGGGCAGTTCGACGCCGAGCAACGACCACGTGCCGCTGGAGATGTAGAGCGGCATCTCGCCTTCGGCAGCAGGAACTGCAGCGACGGCACTGGCCGTGTCGTGTGCCCCGCTTGCGATGACCAAGACCTCCTGGGGAGCACCCACTTGGTGGGCGACCGCATCGGTGAGCGGGCCGAGGACCGTACCGCTGTCGACGATGGGGCCGAAGAGCGATCGGTCGAAACCCATCTCATCGATGATCTGCCACGCCCAGTCCCCGGTACGGGGATCGTAGAGCTGGGTCGTCGATGCATGGGTACGCTCGTTCTTCATTACACCGGTGAGCCAGTACGCCAAGAGGTCGGGTATAGCAAGGTAATGGCGGGCAGCGGCGAAGGCCTGGGGGCGATCGCGCTGCATGGCGGCAAGCTGGAAGAGGGTATTGAAGGGCTGGAAGGCGATGCCCGTCTTCTCATAGATACGCTTTTTGCCCCCCAGTTTTCCACTCACGTACTCGATCATGGAATCGGTGCGGCTATCGCGGTAGTGATAGCAGAGCGACACCAGCGCGCCCCTTTGGTCGACAAGCACATAGTCCACTCCCCAGGTATCGATCCCGATCGAGACGATTTGGCCGGGGTATTGAGTAAACGCCTTCTTCAACCCCACCTTGATCTGTCGAAAGAGACTTTGGATATCCCAATAGAACTCACCGAGAAGCTGGTCGTTCTCCGTGACAAATCGGTGGACGACCTCAAACTCCTTCAGGTCTCCTACCAGGACCCTCCCGTTGGAGGCTCCCAGGTCGATGGCTATGTGCTTCTTCATTTCCTACTCCTTGATTCGTTCTTTACAGTGGTCCAAGAGGTACGCCTCAGCCTCGGCGCTCCACAGTCCGCCGTGCTTCTCCACCAATTGGGCCAGCTCGCTGTAGACCGGGTTCTCCTTTCCCTTCTCGGCCAGATCGGTGAGTGCCACCAGGGGAAAGTCAAGGTGGGTGTAGATCATCTTCTTCGAACCGGGGATGTTGGGCAAGTTGTAGACCGTCTCGGCAACGGAGGAGATACCTCCGATGTGGGTCACCAGCCCCGCCGGGTTGATCAACCCCTGCTCCATCAAGGTCAGCGACTCACGGATATCATCGGTGTTGCCGCCACTGGTTCCCACAATGTGGGTCGAGGCGTAGTGGACGTTGTAGAAGTTCAGGCTTGCGCTGAAGTCGGTGCGTTCAGGTCCGGCAAAGAAGTTGAGACACCCATCCTTGGCCAAGATCGCATCGGCCTGTTCGATGAGCGCCCGCACCGGTGCCATGACCAGGACGTCGTTGTACCCCTGACCACCGGAGAGCTCCATCAAGGCAGTGACCGGATCGGCGCACTCCTTGGTGTTGAGGTAGGTGAGCTCGACACCATTCTGCTGTGCATGCTCGACCGTATAGAGGATGGCAGCGCGATCGAGGCGCGCCTGGTCGATGTCGGTGACGACGATCCGCCGGGCCCTGCGGTCGGGGTTGTTGATCGCATAGTCGATGGCCGCAAGACCCATCGGGCCGACACCAGCGAGGATCGCCATGGTGCCACCCTCGACGATGCCCATGTGGTGCACGTAACTGCCACCGGTGGTGTGGTACATGGCGTGAAAGGTTCCCACCACACAGCTGACCGGCTCGGCGAGCGAGCCGAGGAAGTACCCTTGGCCGTAGTAGGGCAAGAGCGCATCGACCTCCATCACCTCCTGCGGGATGATGATGTAGGTGGCGTTGCCTCCGATGAACTGGTAGGAGTAACCGGGAGCATCGAGGCTACCCTTGTAGTTGAGCGCCGGCTGGATGGTGAACTTCATCCCCACTTCAAACTTCTCCTGCCACTTCGCTCCCACCTCGACGATCTCGCCACAGAACTCGTGGCCGAGGATGATCGGGTTCTTGTCCACATCCTTGGGGATGCGCTTGTGCGCAGCACCCTGCTGCACCGCCTTGTGGTCGCTCATGCAGATTGAATTGGTCACCACCCTCGCCAGAATCTCATCATCCTTGATCTTGGGGAGCTCGAACTCCTCAAGCCGCAAATCATTGGCTCCGTAGAGCCGTACTGCACGTGTCTTCATCGATATTCTCCTAGTTGAGCATCACCTGGCCACCGGTCACCGGGACCGCCTGTCCAGTCTCATACGTCTGTTCGACTATGTAGAGGATTGCCTTCATGACATCGAGGGTGGTACACCCGCGACCCATGGGCACCTTTGATTCATAGGCCCGTCTCACATCGTGTACCGTCTCTGCCCCCTTCACCTTCCCGGCAGCCAGATACTGGACGAACAACCCCTTCTCAGGGTCGGACCAGAGTGGACCGTCAAGGAAGTTTCCAGGGCAGACAGCATTGACTTTTATATTATCCTCGATCAACTCGAGGGCGAAGGACTGGGTGAGCCCGATGGTGCCGAACTTTGCTCCGGCATAGGCTCCGTTCTTGTTCGAACCCTCCAGCCCGCTCTTGCTCGAGATAGTGATGATATCACTGTAATATGATTTGGAGGGCAGGTTCTGCAGTGCCATCACCGGTGAGGCAACCTTGGTGCAGATGAAGAAGCCGGTGTAGTCGACGTCGGTGACGAACTGGAAGTCCTTCAGACTCATCGTCTTCACCGATCCGCTGCGCAAGACACCGGCGTTTGAGATGAAAAGATCCACCCCACCGCACTCGTCCACCACCTGTGCCATCATCGCCGCTACCGATGCTTCATCGGTGACGTTGACCTTCACCGGCTTTGCCACCGTGATGCACGCCTCATAGTTCAGCTCGTCACACAGCGCCGTGGCCCCCGCCTCATTCATGTCGGCGACCCAGACGAAGGCGCCGTGTTCGATCAGCGAGCGAACCATCCCCTCGCCAAAGCCCTGCGCCCCACCGGTGACAATGACGATGCTGTCGCGCACCACATCATCGCGGGTGAAGGAGGGTTCGAGGCCGACAACCATGCTCACCCCCTCAGCACGTACCGCCTCATCGTAGTTGGTCCCCAGGCCGAACTGCAGTGATGGCTCATCAAAGCCGATGACCGCCGGCCAGAGGCGGTGGACCTTGGTGTACTCCTCAAGGCGGCTCGTCCATCTGGTGACCATCTCCTCGATACTGTCGCCCTCCCGGACGACCCCGAGGTTCAGATCCGCCGTCCTTGCCTCCGTCCGATGGACGATCAGGCCCCTCTTTCCGTCGAAGGTGAGCCCCCGTAGCAGCGGGGCGATCTCGTAGGCCAATTGTGCGCTGAATACACTCATACCAACTCCTCAAATACAGTGACGATTGTGTGCGGATCTGTTGGGTCCATCGCTCTACCCACCTGTGCGTAGAGTGCGATCCGGTCGGAAAGACTCTTGCTGGCAACGGGGTTGCCAGAGCTGAAGAGCCCCCACTCCTCGTCATGGCTGCTGAGCTTCTCATGGGCCACCAACGCCCAGGCTGCATCGATGAGGTGGTGCGCCTCAGGCTCCAACAGCTCACGGCAATTCATCGACTGGCGGCTACTGTTGATATCCACCCCGCTGATCTCCATCAAGCCACGCGTTTGGGCAAGTGCCTGGAGGCGGGCCATCTGAGCCTTGGTGTTGCGCGGTGGCATATAGGTGACCGCCCGAAAGCCGATGTCGACGAGCAGGTCGAGCAGCTCTTCAAGAAATGCATCCTCAAAGTGCTCCGCCTTCTTGTCCCCCGTGGGGCTTTCGGCCACATCCCCGAGGTAGGCGTAGGCAGCGATGGCACCGATTCGGTTGGCAAAGGCCACCGCCTCGCGCACATCGATGCACTCCTCTCTGCTCGGCTGGATGAAGAAGCGGTCGAGGAAGCTGCCCTTATAGACCCCCAAGAGGTCGTAGACGTAGTGGGGGTTCTCCTCATCGAGCAAAAGCTCCTCGATCTTGGGTGGGAGCGCGATGGCGAGGGTCTGCGTCAGGAAGGTGACGAGCGCTTCACCTTTGCCGTACATCTCGATGGTTTGTTTGGCCATCGCACAGAGGATGTGCCGCTCAGTGACCGATCCGCCATCATCGTGGCGTGAGAGGGGCAGCACATCACGGTCGAAGTCCAGGTCGAACCCCCACTGGCCGACGAGGGCCATCAACGCCTCGACCTGGGCCCGGTTGCGCAGGTTGCGCACCCTGTTGATCGGAGCGAGAAAAGCCTTGGCCTGCTCGATGTGCTGCGATGGCACCCCATGGATGCAGATGTAGACGATACCCTCGCTGTCGGGGTTGTTGATCTTCTTCTGTCCAAGCGGGGTATCCAAAAAACTCACCCGAATCTCAAAGCCCACCGTCGTGGCGATGCCGATGAGGCGTCCCGCCTCCATCATCTCCCTGGCCGCCCCGATGGAGTCGTGGTCAACCGAACCGACGATGCCCAGGCCGGCCTTGTAGGCCGCCCAGGCCGCAGCGGCCGGCTCGTATGGGCTGAAGGAGTAGGTGGTGTGCACGTGGTTGTTCACCTCCTCGCTGGCCACCCGTTCAACCTTGCCCGCACGGGCAAGGTTACCGAGCGCTTCGGCAGCCTTGAGGCGCACCTCGAGCGAACGATCGTTGATCTCCGCTTCCCAGCATTCGATGGTATTCACCTAGACCCCCCTTGCACTGGTGCGCAAAAACTCACCATCGGTGTAGTTCTGGCTGGGCACATACCCCTCAAGGGGCAGGATCTGCTCATGGATCGCATCGACGACGCTTGCCGCCTGGGCGAAGAAGAGCTGCTCCATCTCAGCCGGTGGGGTAATCCAGTTCTTTGAACCCACCACGACGATCGGGCCGTCGAGGGAGTCGAACGCAAGGCGGGTGAGATTGCTGGCCACGGTATGCAGGTAGCTTCCCCGCTCCGAGGCATCGGTGACCATGACACAGCGCCCGGTCTTCTTCACGCTCTCGATGAGCGTCTCGTACTTGAGCGGGTTGATCCACCTCAAATCGATGACCTCGGCTGAGATGCCATGCCCAGATAAGAGATCTGCTGCTTTCATTGCGGTGTACAGCGATGGCCCGAGCGTAACAAGGGTGATGTCGCTTCCCACCCGCTTGACGGAGGGCTCACCTTCGGGGACCTCGTAATAGCCTTCAGGTACCCCGCCCTTCTCAAACTGCTCTCCGATGCCGTAGAGCTTCTGGCTCTCGAAGAAGACCACCGGGTCGGTGCCCCGCAGCGCGTAGTTGAGCATCCCCTTCACATCGTATGGGGTTGCCGGATACATCGCCTTGAGACCGGGTACCAAAGCGACCATGCCGGTCCACTCCTGGGAGTGCTGGGCCCCGTACTTGTTGCCCACCGAGACGCGCAGAACCAACGGCATCTTCAACACGCCGGCACTCATCGCCTGCCACTTGGGCATCTGGTTGAAGACCTCGTCGCCTGCACAGCCGAGGAAGTCACAGTACATCAGCTCGACCACCGCCCGTCCACCGGCCATGGCGTAGCCGACACCGCTGCCGACGATGGCACTCTCACTGATCGGAGAGTTGAAGAACCGTGAAGGCGGAAGCAATTCGGTCAAGCCACGGTAGCAGGCAAACGCCCCACCCCAGTCACGATGGTCCTCCCCGTAGGCGACCATCGTCGGATCGATGGTGAAACGGTGGGCCATGGCCTCGAAGACCGCATCACGGTACTGGTATTGGCGGGCTGCAGGATACTCCTTGCCGTTCTCATCGTACGCATAGCGGTTACGCTTGGCGATCTGCTGGACGCGGGGGTTCTCCTCAAGGCTCTGCAACAGTGCAGGCTTGGCGTCATCGAACTTCTCCACCGAACCATTGGAGAACATCACATGCTCGATGAAGGGACCATCGGCCATCGCGCTGATGGTACTGTCGACAGTGATCTCGAAGGTCTTGAACATCTTCTCCTCGAGGATAGCATCAAACTCATCGAGCTCGCCCTGGCTGACCAGCTTGTTCTCCATCAGATAGGCACCGTAGGCAACAATCGGGTCTTGGGCGTGGAACGCGTCGACCTCCTCCTTGGTGCGATAGGTCATCGCATCGCTGGGGCTGTGGCCGCTGTATCGATAGGTCAGTGTGTCCATGAACGCCGGCCCCTCGCCTGCCTCAAGCAGCTTCTTCTTGCGCCTAGTCGCTTCGGCTACCGCCAAGGGGTTGAATCCATCGACGCGCTCGGTATGCATCGAGTGCTCGTTGATGCCCGCGCCCACGCGGGCGGCCACCTGGTAGCCCATCGTCTCACCGATGGGCTGGCCCCCCATGGCGTAGAGGTTGTCAAAGCAGTTGAGCATGAAGGGCGGATAGCCGGGGTTGTCATCCCACAGTGTCTTGTACTGGTCCATCGAAGAGAGGACGAGTCCCTCATAGACCGGTCCGCGAGCCAAGGCACCGTCGCCGATGTTGGCGATGACGATGCCGGGTTTCCGGTTGATCTTCTTGTAGAGCGCCGCACCCACCGCGATGGTTGCCGATCCTCCGACGATGGCGTTGTTGGGCATCGAGCCGAAGGGGTGGAAGAAGGTGTGCATCGAGCCACCGAGGCCAGCATTGAAGCCGTTCTTCTTGGCATAGATCTCAGCAAGCGCGCCATAGAGCACGAAGTTCTCGGCCAGATCGCGGACACTCTTGCCCCCCACGTGCTTCTCGACCACCGCATAGGTGGCCCCACCCATGTAGGAGCTCATGATCCTGGTCAGCTCATCGTCGCTGAGCTGCACGATGGCGCTCATGCTCTTGGCGAGGATCTCGCCGTGGCTGCGGTGGGAGCCGAAGATCTGGTCATCGACGGTGAGGGCCATCGCTTGACCGACGGCAGCGCTCTCCTGACCGGCGGAGAGGTGGGCCGGGCCGAGGTGGTTATAGGAGATGCCCTTATAAGTGCCCTCCTTCTTGATGGTGTCCAGCATCATCTCGAACTTGCGGATCAGCAGCATATCGTAGTAGGCACGCACCAAGCGCTCTTTGCCCCACGCCTTCACCTCAGCTTTGATGTTCGCCTCATACTGGTTCACCGGAATCGGTGGCAGCTCGATGGCCTGTTTCTCTCTGATCGTCTTGGGATCGAATGGTAGGTTCTTTGACATATATGGCTCCTTCTCTGGGTATTTACAGACTGGGATCGAGCTGGAAGCACGCTTCCTTGATGAGCTCGTTCACACTCGGGTGGGGGAAGACAATCTCTTTGACGTCCTGGACGCGCAGCTCCGCCTCGATGAGCGCTGCTGCCCCCCAGATGATCTCACTGGCATAACTGCCGAGCAGGTGAATTCCCACGATCGCACCGCTCTGCCGGTGGGCGATGACCTTCACCAACCCGCCGGCACGCTTGCCCTCCTCGGCCAAGAAGCGTCCACTTGCCCGCATCTGGACCGTTGCGCTCTCGATGGGGATGCCCTTCGCCTGTGCCTCGGCCTCAGTCAGCCCACAGCCAGCCACCTCGGGGCTGCCGTAGACAGCCCACGGGATGGCGTCGTAGCGCATGCGCATCGCCTTGGAAGCGAAGATGTTCGACACGGCGACCTCACCCATCCGCGATGCGCTGTG
>Ga0265293_10008763_pt1 | contig 14831 bp, 14 predicted proteins | sample Munlanlewell138R_FD_192505 | JGI IMG/M metagenome (GOLD analysis project Ga0265293, IMG submission 192505) | Leachate microbial communities from a municipal landfill in Southern Ontario, Canada - Leachate well 138R | ecosystem: Engineered > Solid waste > Landfill > Unclassified | place: Canada...
GCCGGGCCATGGCCAGAGCCCCGCGCCCGTGGATCTCGCCAGCGTCACCGCCGAAAGCCTGATCGCACGGCTGGATGAGATCCGCGCCGGGCTGGGCATCGGGCGGTGGTATCTCTGCGGGCAGAGCTTCGGGGCGGGGCTGACGCTTGGCTATGCGCGCCGCTTCCCCCAGCATGTGGTGGCCCAATGCTTCACCAATGCGCGGGTGGTTCTGCGCGACAATGACACGACGCAAGAGGTGCAGGCCCGCGCCGCGCGGCTGGCGGTGCTGCGGGATGAGGGCATAGCGGCCCTGCGGCGCGAACGGTTCCACCCGCGGTTTGCCAAACGCTTCCCGCCGGATATCCGCGCGATCCTGTCCGAAGATGCAGACCGGATCGACCTGCCCACCTATTGCCAGATTCTGGAGCATGTCATGCCCGCGCTTTCACTGCGGCATGTGCCGGGTTCCGCCCCGGTGGTTCCGACGCTGCTGATCAATGGCCGTCATGAGCGGGTCTTTCAGCCGGTCCGCGATGAGTTGGCCCGGCTCTGGCCTGCGCTGCGCATCGTGGATATCGATGGCGGGCATTCGGTGAATATCGAAAATCCCGAAGGTTTTGCCGAGGCCTTGCTGGCGTTCCTTGCCGCGCATCCGCCCGCAGCGAGGGATACAGAAAGCATAACCAAACCTTAGTCACGGGTGATTTGTGCCAAGTTGAGCTTGGCTCGCAAACACCATTAACTCGCCATCAAAGAGGGAATGACGGGCCGCTGTTCAGGGGCCATTCATCGGGGGAAAGCATGAACAAGATCGAGAGATCGCCGCTTCAGGCATGGCAGGATCATCTGCGCGCCGGAGAGCTTGCCTATCAATTCAGCCCGGATACCGGCCGGGCGGTGTTCTATCCGCGGGTGGTCTGCCCGCATGGCGGAAACGCGCCGCTGGAATGGCGGGTCAGCGCCGGGCGCGGCAGCGTCTATTCCATCTCGCGCGTGCATCCGGTGAAGGGCGATCCCTATCCCGTGGCGCTGATCGATCTGGATGAGGGGTTTCGCATGATGTCCACCGTCGAGGGCGCGCGGGGCGAGCCCGATGAGATTGGCCGCCGGGTGCGGGTGACGTTCCGGCCCGCAGAGGGCGAAGGCGCCGCGCCGGTGCCGGTCTTTGTCTGGGAGGGGGCGCAATGAACGGGCTGAAACGCGGCGGCAGCGCCATCGTCGGGGTGGCGGAAAGCGATCTCGGGGTTGTGGCGCCGGGGACCACGCCGCTCGATCTGATGGGGCAGGCGGTTCAGGCGGCGCTAGAGGATGCGGGGCTGAGCCTTTCCGATGTGGACGGCGTTTTCAGCGCCGCCAGCCAACTGTGGATGCCGACGATCTCGCTTTGCGAATATCTGGGCATCCGCCCGGCCTATTCCGATTCCAGCTTCATCGGCGGGGCTTCGTTCCAGAGCCTTGCGGCCCATGCCGCGCTGGCGCTGGAGGCGGGGCTGTGCAATGTCGCGGTCATTGCCTATGGCTCTACCCAGCGCAGCGCGCGCGGCTCTTTCGTGCCGCAGCGCGATCTGAACGAGTATGATGCGCCCTTCGCCCCGCGCCTGCCGATTACCGGCTACGCGCTGGCGGCGGCGCGGCACATGCACCTTTACGGCACCACGCGCGAGGATCTGGCCGATATCGCGCTGGCGGCGCGGGGCTGGGCGCAGATGAACCCGCGCGCCTTTGACCGCCGCCCGCTGACGCGCGAGGATGTGCTTGGCGCGCCGATGGTCTCTTCTCCGCTGGGGGTGAAGGATTGCTGTCTGGTCACCGATGGCGGCGCCGCCGTGGTGATGGTGCGGGCGGACCGGGCGAAGGATCTGCGCAAGGCGCCGGTCTATCTGCTGGGCGCCGGCGAGGCGCAAGAGCATCACACGATCAGCTAGATGCCGGAACTGACCGATACCGGCGCCGCGCGTTCGGGCGCGCAGGCCTATGCGATGGCGGGGCTGAGCGCGCAGGATATCGACGTGGCGCAGCTTTACGATGCCTTTACCATCACCACGCTGCTGTTCCTCGAGGATCTGGGCTTCTGCCCCAAGGGCGAGGGTGGCCGCTTCGTGCAGGATGGCGCCATCGCGCCGGGCGGGCGGTTGGCGGTCAATACCTCGGGCGGGGGGCTGTCTTATTGCCATCCGGGGATGTTCGGCCTCTTCACCATGGTCGAGGCCGCGCGCCAGTTGCGCGGCGAATGCGGCGCGCGGCAGGTCTCTGGCGCAAGCACCGCGATCGCCCACGGCAACGGCGGCGTTCTGGCCGGGCAGGCCACGCTGATCCTCGGCACTCAATCCACCCTTTGACGAAACGGAAAACCGATATGACCGCAAAATTGCTGCAAGACAAAGTAATCCTCGTCACCGGCGCGGGCCGGGGCGTGGGCCGTGAAATCGCGCTTTGCGCGGCGCGGGCCGGGGCGAAGGTGGTGGTGAACGATCTGGGCGCCTCGCTGACGGGCGAGGGGCAGGATGCGAGCCCGGCGCAAGAGGTGGCGGACCTGATCCGCGCCGAGGGCGGCGAGGGCATCATCAACGGCGATAGCGTGGCCACGGCAGAGGGCGCGCAGAGCATGGTGGATGCCGCGATCTCCAACTTCGGCCGGATCGATGGCGCGGTCCACAGCGCGGGCATCCTGCGCGACGTGATCTTTCACCGCATGACGCCGGATGATTTCGAGGCGGTGCTGCGGGTCCATCTGTTCGGGGCGTTCAACATCTCTCACGCCTGCGCGCCGCATTTCAAGGCGCAAGAGGGCGGGGCCTTCGTGCATATGACCTCTACCTCGGGGCTGATCGGTTCGTTCGGGCAGGCCAATTACGCGGCGGCCAAGATGGGTATCGTCGGGCTTTCGCGCGCGATCTCTTTCGATATGGCGCGCTTCAAGGTCCGCTCCAACTGCATCGCGCCCCATGCCTTCAGCCGGATGATCGAAACCATCCCCGGCAAGAACCCCGAAGATCAGGCCCGCGAGATGGAAAAGCGCCGCACGAAAACCCGTGCCGATCAGATCGCGCCGTTGGCGGCGTTCCTGTGTTCGGATGCGGCGGCGGGGATCACCGGCCAGATCTTCGGCGCGCGGGGCAATGAGGTCTATCTTTACAACCAGCCGCGCCCGATCCGCACCATGCACCGCGATGATGGTTGGACGGTCGAGGCGCTGGCCGAGCGGATGCCGAACGCCTGGGCTTCGGCTTTCACGCCCGCCGAGCGGACCAAGGAAGTCATCGGCTGGGATCCGATTTGAGGGAGCGCCCCAATGGCTCTGAACGTCGATGCGCTGGAGGGCTGGGTCTTTCCCCGGCTCGAACAGTCCTACACCGATAAGGACACGATGCTTTACGCCGTGTCGCTTGGTTTCGGGCAGGATCCGCTGGATCCCGCGCAATTGCCCTTCGTCTATGAACAGGGCTTGCAGGCGGTGCCGACGATGCCCGCGATCCTCTGCCATCCGGGGCGCTGGACGGCGGACCCGGCGCTGGGGGTAACGCTGAACAAGGTGGTCCATGGCGAGCAGCGGGTTTTCCTGCATCAGCCCATGGCCCCCGAGGGGCGGCTCTATGCGCGCGCCAAGGTGGCGGCGGTCGAGGACAAGGGCGCAAAGGGCGCGGTGATCCACGCCGCGCGCACGATGTTCGATGCCGAGACCGATGCCCCCGTGGCCTCGGTCCTGCATTCCACCTTCTGCCGCGCAGATGGTGGTTTCGGGCGCGAATTCGGCGCGGCGCCGCAGGCCACGCCCTGCCCGGACCGCGCGCCGGATTATGAGATTGACGTGCAGACCCGGCCCGAGCAGGCGCTGATTTACCGGCTGAACATTGACCGCAACCCGCTCCACGCCGATCCCGCCTATGCGGCGAAGGCGGGGTTTGACCGGCCTATCCTGCACGGGCTTTGCACCTACGGCCTTGCGGCGCGCGCGCTGCTGCCCACCGTGGCGGGAGGCGACGCCGGGGCGATCCGCTCGGTGGAATGCCGCTTCTCGCGCCCGGTCTTTCCGGGCGAGACGGTGCGGTTCCAGATCTGGACCGGGCCGGATCACGCCAGCTTCCGCGCCCGTGTGGAGGCGCGCGATGTGACCGTTCTGGACGCGGGCCGCGCCCTGCTCGGGCCGGGCCATGCCGCGCCGGATTATGCCCTTCTGGAGGAGACGCCATGAGCCTGCCCCAAGCCTTTCAAAGCCGCCTGCGGCTGCCGGTCATCGCCGCGCCGATGTTTCTTGTGTCCGGGCATGAGCTGGTGGTGGCGCAGTGCAAGGCGGGGATCGTGGGTTCCTTCCCCTCGCTCAACGCCCGGCCCGAGGCCGAATTGCAGGACTGGCTGAGCACGATAAAAGAGGCGCTGGCCGCCCATGACGCCGCCCACCCCGAGGCGCCCGCCGCACCCTATGCGGTCAACCTGATCTCCAACGCCTCCAACGCGCGGTTCGCGCATGATGCGCAGGTCTGCGTTGATAATGAGGTGCCGCTGCTGCTGACCTCGCTCTCGCCCCCGGGCGATCTGGTGAAGGCGGCGCATGGCTATGGGGGCCTTGTGTTCCATGACGTGACCACCGTGCGCCACGCCGAAAAGGCGCTGGAGCAGGGGGTCGATGGGCTGATCCTGATCTGCAACGGCGCGGGCGGCCATGCGGGCACGGCCAACCCCTTTGCCTTCTATTCCGAGGTGCGCAAATTCTATGACGGCACCATCGTTCTGGCGGGCGCCATCGGCACCGGCGGCGCGGTCCATGCCGCGCTGAGCCTTGGGGCGGATATGGTCTATATGGGCAGCCGTTTCATTCCCGCCTCTGAAAGCCGCGCGCCGGAGGATTACCGCGCGATGGTTGTGGGCGCGGCGCTGAAGGATGTGATCTACACGCCCTTCTTCAGCGGCCTGCCCGCGAATTACCTGCGCCAGAGCATCATCGCCGCCGGGCTGGACCCGGAAGAGGTGGCCGCCGCCAGCCGCGACAAGAGCCGCTATAAGGCAGGCGGTCGGTCCGAGGCCAAGGCATGGAGCGATATTCGTGGCGCCGGGCAGGGCATTGGCCTGATCGCAGAGGTGCAGCCTGCCGCCGGGATCGTGGATCAGCTTGAACAGGAATGGCGCGCGGCCGAGGCGGCCAGCGATGCGGCGCGCACCGCGCGGGCGGCGTGGCTGCGCAAGGGAGGGAAGTGATGGGCATCCATCTTGAAAAATCCGGCGGTATCGGGCGGATCATCTTTGACACGCCGGGGCGGCGCAACGCGCTCTCGCCCGAAGAACGCTATGAGATGGCCGACATGATCCGCGATCTGCGCCATGACACCGAGGTGCGGGTGGTGCTGATCCGTGGCCTGAATGGCGATTTCTGCGCCGGGGCCGATGTTTCGCGCATGGGCAAGGATACGCAGGGCAGCGCCCGCGCCCGGATGCAGCGCGGCGTGGGCGCCATCGCGCGCGAACTGGCGGCGGTGGAAAAGCCGGTGGTCTCGGCCGTGGGCGGCGTGGCCGTGGGCTTCGGCTGGTCGGTGGCGCTGGCGTCGGACGTGGTGATTGCGGCGGAATCCGCCCGGTTCTCGATGATCTTTTCCAAGCGCGGGCTGGCCCCCGATGGCGGCGCGATCCATTTCCTGATCCGCCATATCGGGCAGTTGCGGGCCAAGGAACTGGCCTTCTCGGCCCGCATCCTCGGCGCGCCCGAGGCGCTGGAGATGGGGCTGGTCAGCCGGGTGGTGCCCGATGACCAGTTGGAGGCCGAGGCCGAAGCCTATTGCCAGCAGCTTCTGGCGATGCCGACGCTGGCGCTGGGCATGACCCGGCACCTGTTCGAGGTGGCCACTTCCGCCGATCTGGACGCCTTCCTTGATGCCGAGGCCTCTACCCAGTCCTACCTGAACCAGAGTGAGGATTACAAAGAGGCGGTCCGGGCCTTCATGGAGAAACGCCCCGGGGTTTATCATGGCCGCTGATCCCGCACCGGACTGGAACGGCATGGCGGAAGCGGAGTTCCGCCGCCTCCTGCGCGATTTCATCGAGGCCGAATGCCCGCCCGAACTGCGCCATTACCCGCACCGCTTTCCCGCCAATGTCTCGATGCCGTGGTATCAGGCGCTGCACCGGCGCAACCTGATCGCGCCGGGCTGGCCGGTGAGCTATGGCGGCATGGGGCTTTCGCCGGAGCGCCATCTGATCTTCATCGAAGAGATGGAGGCCGCCGGCACCCCATGGCTGCATGACGCCGGGGTGCGCAACCTTGGCCCCGCGATCATCGCCTGGGGGACCGAGGCGCAGAAGGCCCACTATCTGCCCAAGATGCACGCGGGCGAACATATCTGGTGTCAGGGCTATTCCGAGCCCGCCGCCGGGTCCGATCTGGCTTGCCTGCAATGCGATGGCCGGATCGAGGGCGACCGGATGGTCATCAACGGGCAGAAGATCTGGACCACCTCGGCCCACGTGGCCAACCACATATTTGCCCTGATCCGCACCGATCGGAGCGGGCCGAAGCAGGAGGGCATCAGCTTCGTGCTGATAGACATGCGGCTGCCCGGCATCACCGTGCGCCCGATCGAGAACCTCTCGGGCCACCCGGATTTCTGCGAGGTGTTCTTTGATGACGTGACGGTCAGCACCGATTGCATTCTGGGCGAGCCCAACAAGGGCTGGGCGGTGGCGCGCTCGCTTCTGGGGTTTGAACGGATCTGGGCGGGCTCGCCCAAACGCGCGTTCAAGGTGCTGCTGGCGCTGCGCGCGCAGATGGAGGCGCGGGGCCTGCTGGCCAGCGATTACTGGCGCGACCGGCTGGCGCAAGCGATCTTCGATACGCAGGACGCGCAGGATATGTATACCGGCTTCGCCGATCTGGTGCGCACCGATGGCAAGGTGGGGGTGGAAATTTCGGCGCTGAAGATCTGGTCCACCGGCACGTTTCAGCGCCTGTCCGAGCTGCTGCTGGAGGTGGCGGGCGCTGACGCCGCGCTGGCGGGCGAGGGCGCGGCGGATCTGCTGGCCCCCTATTATGAAAGCCGCGCGCCCACGATCTTTGCGGGCACCAATGAGGTTCATCGCAATATTCTGGCGCGCTCGGTTCTGGGCCTGCCGAAGGAGGGCGCGGCATGACGCTTGATCCAGAGACCGCCGCGCTCTTGCGCGAGGCGGTAATGAAACATGCCGGGCGCGCGGCGGATGGCGCGGCGGTCCGCGCGGCGCGCAACACATTGCCGGGCTACGGGCCGGACACGCTTGCCACCATGGCCGCGCAGGGCTGGCTCGGCCTCGCGCTGCCCGAAGAGGCGGGCGGGCTGGGGCTTGGCATCGCGGCGGCGGGGATCGTGGCCGAGGGGCTGGCGGGGTGTTTCTCCGCCGATCCGCTGCCGGGGCTTTTCCTTGCCGGGCGGGTGCTGGGCCATTCCGGTGCCGGTGCCGATCTGCTGGCCGGACTGGCCGGGGGCGAGGCGCTGCCCGCGCTTGCGTGGCAGGAAGGGCCGCGGGATTTCGCGCGGGCTGCCGTGCCCGCCACCGTCTGGGCGGATGGCGCGCTGAACGGCACGAAGGGTTGGGTGGCCGGTGCCGCCGGGGCCAGCCATTTCATCGTCAGCGCCCGGGCGCCCGAGGGGCTGGCGCTGGTGCTGGTGGCCGCCGACGCGCCGGGGCTGTCGCTGACCCATGATTTCCGCGCCGATGGCACGCCCATGGGGCGGCTGGTGCTGGAGGCCGTGCCGGGCGAGGTGCTGGCCGTGGGCGCCCGCGCCGAAGCCGCGTTGCGCGCCGCGCTGGATGAGACATCGGTTCTGATCGCGGCGGAGCTTATGGGCCATGTGGATCGCATGATGGCGCTGGTGATCGAGCATCTGAAGACCCGGCGCCAGTTTGGCCGGGCCATCGGCTCTTTTCAGGCGCTTCAGCACCGCGCGGCGGATATGTTCGTGCATCAGCGGCTGGCGCGGGCGGTGCTTGATACCGGCCTCGCCCGGTTCGATGCGCTGGAGGATGCTGCCGCGCGCGGGATGCAGGCCGCCCGGCTGCGGGCGCGGCTGAACGATACCGCGCAATTGATCATCCGCGAGAGCATCCAGCTTTTCGGCGCCATGGGCATCACCGATGAAAACGAACTCAGCCTGCATCTGAAACGCTGCCTTGGCCTGATCCCATGGCTGGGCGGCAGCGTGGAGCAGCGCAGCTATTACATGGATCTGGCCGCGCCCGCGGGGCAGCCGGCCGAAGGGAGGATATGAGATGACCACAGAAACCGCCGGGGCGCTTGATGCCCTGTTTCGCCCGCGCAGCATCGCGGTGATTGGCGCGTCCGATGATCCGCGCAAGATCGGCGGCCGCCCGATCCGCTACATGCTGGAGGCGAAATCCGATGTGAAGGTCTATCCGGTGAACCCGACGCGCCCCGAGGTGCAGGGCCTGACCGCCTATCCCACCGCCAGCGCCATCCCCGGGCCGGTGGATCAGGCCATCATCGCCGTGCCCGCCCGCCATGCCGAGGCCGCCGTGGCCGATGCCTGCGCCGCCGGGGTCCGCTCTATCGTGATGTCCAGCGCGGGTTTCGCCGAGGCGGGCGAGGAAGGCATCGCCGCGCAGGCGCGGATCATGAAGATGATCCGCGATGCCGGCGCGCGGCTGCTGGGGCCGAACGCCATGGGATCGTTCAACACGGCGGACCGGGTTTTCTCCACCTTCTCCACCGCGATGGACCGGGGCACGCCCGCCGTGGGCCGGGTGGGCATGGTCAGCCAGAGCGGGGCGGTGGGCTCTTACCTGCAGAACCTTGTGATCAGCCGGGGCATGGCGATCTCGAAATTCGTGGCCACCGGGAACGAGGCCGATGTAGAGGCCGCCGAATGCCTTGAATGGATGGCGCAAGATCCCGATACCGATGTGCTGATGCTCTATCTTGAGGGCTGCCGCAACGGCCCGGCGCTGGTGCGCGCGCTGCGCACCGCGCGGCGAATGCGAAAGCCGGTGATCGTGTTCAAGGCGGGCCGGACCGAGGCGGGGCAGACGGTTGCGGCCTCGCACACCGGGGCGCTGGCGGGTTCGGTGCAGGTGTTCGATACGGTGCTGCGCGAAGGCGGCGCCTATTCCTGCCACACGCTGACCGAGATGGTCGATGTCACCTATGCCTGCGCGCAGGGCCGTCTGCCGGTGGACAAGACGCTGGCCATCGTCACCGTTTCCGGCGGGGTGGGGGTGATGTCCACCGATGCGGCGATGGAGACCGGGCTGGAGATGCCCCCGGTGTCCGAGGCCACGCTGGCCGCGGTGCAAGCAGAACTGCCGCTGGCCGTGGGGCTGAACCCGGTGGATACCACCGCCCAGACCGGGGTGACCGGGCGATGCTGACCCGCACGGTAGAGCGGGTTCTGCGCGACCGGCCCTTCGGCTCGGCCATGCTGTTCTTCGCCAATGCCGGGCGCAACGCCCATGATATGGAGGTGCTGAGCGCGCCGCTGCGCAAGCTGCGCGCCGAGTTTCCCCAGACCCAGCTTGCGCTTTGCGTGCAGTCCACGCCGGAGTTCCGCCAGCAGCTTGAGGATATGGGCTATCTGGTCTTTGAGGATCCGGTTTTCTGCGTGAAGGCGCTGGCGGGCGCGGCGGAGCTTTCCATGATGCGCGATCAGCCGCTGGTGGTGCCTGAAGCCGCAGGTATCGCCCGCGAGGCACTGACTGAGAGCCCGGATGAGGCGCAATCCAAGGCGCTGCTGGCCAAGGCCGGGCTGCGCTTTGCGGACGAACGGGTGGCGGCCAGCGCCGAAGAGGCCGTGGCAGCGGCCGAGGCGATGGGCTATCCGGTGGTGCTGAAGGTGCTTTCGGTGCAGATCGGCCACAAGTCCGAGGTGGGCGGCGTCGCGCTGAACCTTGCCGATGCGGAAGCGGTGCGCGCGGCCTTTGCCCGCGTGACCGGGAACGCCGCGCGCGCGGTGCCCGAGGCCGAGATCCGCGGCGTGACGGTGGCGCAGATGATCACCGGCGGCACCCAGACCATCATCGGCGCGCATCGCGATCCGACTTTCGGCCCGATGGTGATGTTCGGGCTGGGCGGCATCTATACCGAGGTGCTGAAAGACACGGTTCTGCGCACCGCCCCCGTCACCCATGTGGCGGCGCTGGAGATGATCCGCGCGATCCGCAGCTTCGCCATCCTCGATGGTGCGCGCGGGCAGGAGAAGGCCGATCTGGAGGCGATTGCCGGGGCGATCGTCGCGGTCTCGCAATTCATCGCCGCGCAGGGGCCCGAGGTGGAGAGCGTGGAGATCAACCCGTTCATCGCGCTGCCGCAGGGCGGGTTTGGCGTGGATGCGCTGATCCATGTGACGGGCTGAGGCCCCCTGCCGCCCCGCCGGTGCAAGCAGGGCTTTGCACCGGCGGGGCGAGCCGCTAAACCGGGCGGCAGCGGGCATGAGGAGAGCGCGATGAGCGACAAGCCGGGAATTGTGATTACGGGCGCTTCGGGGCGCATGGGGCAGATGCTGATCCGGCAGGTGCTGGGGTCGGATGCCTGCCGATTGGTGGGCGTGTTGGAACGGCCGGGGCATGATTGGATCGGGCGCGATATCGGCGTGGCGATGGGCGGTGCCGAGCGTGGCCTGACGGTCAGCGATGATCCGGTCGAATGTTTCGCCCGCGCGCAGGCGGTGCTGGATTTCACCGCGCCGGCGGCGACCGTCGCCTTCGCCGAACTTGCTGCGCAGGCGCGGGCGGTGCATGTGATCGGCACCACGGGATTCGATGATGGTGATCTGGCCAGGCTCAAGGCTGCGGCGCGCCATGCGGTGATCGTGCGCGCGGGGAATATGAGCCTTGGGGTCAATCTGTTGGTGCGGATGACGCAGATGGTCGCGCAGGCGCTTGATGCGGATTACGATATCGAAGTGATCGAGGCCCATCACAACCAGAAAGTCGATGCCCCATCGGGCACCGCGCTGATGCTGGGCGAGGCCGCGGCCGCCGGGCGGGGGATCTCGCTGGCAGAGGTGCGCGATTCGGGGCGCGATGGGATTACGGGCGCGCGCAAGCGCGGCGATATCGGCTTCAGCGCGATTCGCGGCGGCGATATCGTGGGCGAGCATGACGTGCTGTTCGCCGGGCCCGGCGAGCGGATCGTGCTGCGCCACGTGGCCAGCGACCGGAGCCTGTTCGCCAAAGGTGCGCTGCGCGCGGCCCTTTGGGGGCAGGGCAAGGCACCGGGCGAATATGACATGATGGATGTGCTGGGGCTGTGAAGCTGGGGGTGATTTGGTGATCGCCGGCGCAACGTGCAGGCGCGTCGCCGGACTATTCAAGATTAAATCAGACGTTTTCGACGACTGGCGTGGTAAGTTTGAAGCATCCAGACCGGCAATCATGCACTATGGACCGCGCCCAGCCCGGGATGGCCCGAAAGCGCGCGACCTGCACGCCGGATAAAACAGATGTAGCGTGGCTTGCCGCTGGGCGAAATTTTTCGGATAAGGAAGCGGCTTGGGAAGTTAAGAAAAGCCGCGCATCGTCTCTCGACACCGACCACAAAGTGCAGCGGCCGGCCCGTAACTGGCTGGCGGGGTCAAGGGTTGTTTACACACGGGCGCGCGTAGTGGCTGGCGTGAGTGGACAACTTACTACGTTTTTGAGGGCGCACGGTTTCGCGCCCCTATACCGACGCCGATGTCAGATTATCAGGCAAAACCACGCCCGCGCACGGCTCAAAAATCGACAGCGATGCCCTTTTTCTCCCAGTCGCCATAGCGCACGGGTTCGGGGCCGTCGCGGCCGCCGAGTTCCAGCGGCAGGGCTTTTTGCCTCGCCTCGGTCGCTTTGCGGCGGGCTTCGGCTTCGGCCAAGGCGCGGCGGGCGGCGGGGGGCAGGTCGTCTTGGGTGTTCATGGCGTAGTCCTTGTCGCTTTGCCCTGTCTGATATAGGCCAAGCGCCGACAGGAACAAGTTCGAACGAAAGGTGCCGCCATGGCGCAACCGGGTCTTGCCCCACGCCTTGCGGCGGTTCACCTGCTTAACGGGGTCACGCGCGACCACCGCTTGCTGGCGCAGATGCTGCCCGATGCTTTGGCACGGCTGGCACCCGACGAGCGCGCCCGGGCGCAGCGGCTGGCGCTGGGCTGTTTGCGGCAGGTGGATCGCTGCGACCGGCTGCTTGGTCCGCATCTGCGCAAACGGCCCGATGAACACGCGCTCAATATCCTGCGGCTTGCGGTTTATGAGATCTGCGCCGAAGGGGCCGCGCCGCATGGGGTGGTCAATGCCGCCGTGGCCATGGCCCGCGCAGGCGGGCGCGATGTGGCGCATCTGGCGGGGCTGGTGAATGCGGTGCTGCGCAAACTGGCCGAAACCGGGCCCGCCGCATGGGCCGCGCTACCGCCGCCGCGCCTGCCGAAATGGTTGCGCAAGGTGCTGGTGGCCGATTTCGGCAAAGCGGCGGTGGCGGCGATCGAGGCCGCCCACGCCGCCGGCGCGCCGGTTGATCTGACGCCAAAGGACGGCGATGGCGCGGCGCTTGCGGCGCAGGTGGGCGGCGTAGTGCTGCCCAGCGGCAGCGTGCGGCTGGCCGAGCCGGGGCAGATCAGCGCCCTGCCCGGATACGGGCGCGGCGATTGGTGGGTGCAGGACGCCGCCGCCGCGATCCCGGCGCGCATGCTGGCGGTGCAGCCCGGCGAAAGGGTGCTGGATATGTGCGCGGCGCCCGGCGGCAAGACGATGCAGATGGCGGCCAGCGGCGCGGATGTCACGGCGATCGATCTGTCGGGGCCGCGTATGGCGCGGGTGCAGGAAAATCTGGCGCGCACGGGGCTGGCGGCGCGGATTGTTGTGGGCGATGTGCTGGCGCATGACGCCGCGCCCTATGATGCGATCTTGCTGGATGCGCCCTGTTCGGCCACGGGCACGATCCGTCGCCATCCTGATCTGCCCCATGCCAAGGATGGCAGCGATTTCCCCGCGCTTTTCGCGCTGCAGGAACGGATGATCGACCATGCGCTGGCGCTGTTGCGGCCCGGCGGGCGGCTGGTGTTTTGCACCTGTTCGCTGCTGATCGATGAGGGCGAGGAACAACTGGCCGATGCGCTGACCCGCCACCCCGGATTGCGCGCGGATCGCGATGCGGCGCTGGTGCCGGGGGTTGATCCGGGCTGGGTGTCGCCCCAGGGCGGGCTGCGCCTGCGGCCCGATTACTGGCCCGATCTGGGCGGGATGGACGGCTTTTTCGCGGTGCGGCTGCACAAGCCCGAATAATTCCATTTACCGATGACAGCCCGCCCGGCTGTGCGTATGCTGGCCCCATCGGGTGCGGCCAGTTTATGCGCAATCAAGGCGGGGCAGGGCCAAGTGAGACATCTGGACAGTCTGTCCGCGCGCATGACGCGCTGGGTCAATCGCGTGCATGCGCGCTGGGCCGGGATGGCGCGGCCCGTCACCGCATTTCGCGGCCAGAGCGAGCCGCGCAGCATGGGCAGCCCCCTGCGCGGGGCGCGGTTGATCGCAGGGCAATTTCAGTTTGCCGGGCATCTGGTCGAGGCGCCGGGGCGCTCGATCTGGCGGATTGCGGCGCCGTCGCGGGCCTTTGCCCAGGAAATCCATGGTTTTGGCTGGCTTGATGATCTGGCGGCGGCGGATGATCGGGCGGGGCCGGTGCTGGCGCGGCAATGGGTTGGCGAATGGATCGCGCTTTATGGCCGGGGCCGGGGGCCGGGCTGGTGGCCCGATCTGACCGGGCGGCGGCTGACGCGTTGGGTAAACCACGCGGAACTGATCGCCCCCGATGCGGGCACGATGGCGCGGCAGGTGATCTATCTGGCGCGCCGCTGGGACAAGGCGCCCGCCGGCCTGCCCCGGATCGAGGCGCTGGCCGGGCTGATCCACGCCGCATTGGTGCTTGAGGGGATGGATGCCCATATCGCCCCCGCGCAAAAGGCGCTTGGCGCGGAATGTGGCCACCATATCGATGCGGATGGCGCGATTCCCACCCGCAACCCCGAAGAATTGCTGGATATCTTTGCGCTGCTGAACTGGACGGCCTCGGCCCTGTCCGAGGCCGGGCGGATGGCGACGCGTGATCATCTTGAAACGATTGCGCGGATCGCGCCGGTGCTGCGCGCGCTGCGCCATAGCGATGGCGGGCTGGCGCGGTTTCACGGCGGCGGGCGCGGGGCCGAAGGGCGGCTTGATCACGCGCTGGCGGCATCGGGGATCAAGACGCGGCCCGGCCCGGGGCTGCATATGGGCTATGCGCGGCTAAACGCCGGGCGCACCACGATCATCATGGATGCCGCCCCGCCCCCCGCGCGCGACGTGAGCTTTGAGGCCCATGCCTCTACGCTGGCGTTCGAACTGACATCGGGGCGGCGGCCGGTGATCGTCAATTGCGGGGCCGGGCGCAGTTTTGGCGGCGAATGGCGGCGCGCGGGCCGGGCCACGCCATCGCATTCGACGTTGGGGATCGAGGGCGTGTCATCCGCCCGGCTGGCGCGGGCACGTGCGTCGGCCCATGGGCGCGAACGGCTGGATCATGCCCCGGGCGAAGTGCAACTGGAACATCGTCTGGCCGAGGATGCGGTCGGCATCATTGCCGCGCATGACGGCTATTTCGCCAGCCACGGGCTGATCCATATCCGCCAGATCGACCTGTCCACAGACGGGCGCGATATCACCGGCGAAGATACGCTGGCCGCGCTGGAACCCGCGGGCGAACAGCGGTTTACCGCCGCGCGGCTGGCGGCAGGGCTGGCAGGTGTGGCGTTCAAGATCCGCTTCCACCTGCATCCCGATGTGGTGGCCCGGCAATTGCCCGGCGATGGCGGCATCACCCTGACGCTGCGCAGTGGCGAGGTGTGGATTTTCCGCCATGATGGCCGCGGG
>Ga0265293_10008764_pt1 | contig 14824 bp, 33 predicted proteins | sample Munlanlewell138R_FD_192505 | JGI IMG/M metagenome (GOLD analysis project Ga0265293, IMG submission 192505) | Leachate microbial communities from a municipal landfill in Southern Ontario, Canada - Leachate well 138R | ecosystem: Engineered > Solid waste > Landfill > Unclassified | place: Canada...
CTTAACTACAGGAAAACGGTTGTGTCAGAACGCTTTGCGTTCCGACACAACTTTTAAATCATTTAACAATTATTTTTATCAGACCCCTAAGCTAAAGACTTAGGGGTTTCATGGAGACCATATGAAAGACGCTGGTTATCGTGAACATGACCGAATCAATGCCATCATGGAGGATTTCCTCAAGCATGGCTACAATGTGCGTGTATTTGATCCGGCAGGTCAGGATGATATCGGTGGGGGCTGTGGTCAGCTCTGGTATGTCCAGCAGTGGATGAAGAATCGCAAGGAGAAACGTTAATGTACGTTCAGATCAACAAAGAAACCCGTGATAGTCTTCAGAAAAACGTCATCGCTGAAATGATGATGGGTTCCCATGCTCACGGACTTGCGACCAAAGATAGTGACAAAGATGTGTTGTACATCTATTACGACCGAAACTATGGTCAGAATATCTTCTGGGAGAGCAATGGATGGCAGTACAAGGCTGATGGTGTTGATGAAAACTATCAGGAACTCCGTGTGTTCATTCGTAACCTTATTACCGCCAAGATGTGTGGTAATTTGGAAGCATTGCTTGGTGAATGGAAGTTCACCGAACATGTTGTATACAATGCAACCTTAGCATTGAATATTCTGTTCATTCGATTGACTAATCTGAAATCATATGCTATCACCAAATCGTATCTTGGTTATGTCAAAAAAGATCTCAAGATAGCAACTACAATTTTTCAAGCCGCTGGTATCGAGAAATCAGATGAATCCAATGAGTTTCGTAAGAAACTTACTCACATCATCCGGGGTCTGAATACTGTTGGATATTTACTTGGTGAAACCGAATATCTGTTCACTCCTAATTCATCTCTTACCACTGAGTATGAGACTGCATTGTTCATCAAGAATGGATCAATGAAGTTGACTGCTGAATGGGTTGAATCATTCATGCGTGAAAGTGAATCCACTATGAACCAGTATAGAGACAAACTGAATTCAATGCTAAATGCACAACAGATTGCTAGACGTGGTGCAAACGATCAGTTGAATGTCATTAATTCCACATTGGAATATGCATTGACTCTTTTGACTGGAACTGATATAGTGTACGATGAATCGTTGAGATTCGATATTGTGGAAAAAGGTGAAAGTCATCAATATATGTGATTGACAAAACTTAACATTTTTCTATATTCTGATTTAATATTTGGAATAAAGGAAATGAAATGATGGTGACCAAGTCTAAACTCGAACTCGTTGAAACTCTTCGTTCTATCGTGTCATTCGGTGAAGCCGTTAAGCATGTGAAAGAAAAGTATGCTATTCACGTGAATACGCATGGTGAATACCCGAACCTTCATCAATTCAAATATGACCAGATCGATTCCCCTATGAAGAAGCAGCTTGTGCAGGAATCTCGTGGCATCATTCTGGACAGTGATAACAACTGGAATCCGGTTGCATATCCATTTGAAAAATTCTGGAATCATCATGAAAGCCGAGCTGCTAAGATCGACTGGACAACCGCCAAAATCTGGGAAAAGGTTGATGGATCTCTGATGTTCATGTACTGGTACAATGATGCATGGGAAATCGCTTCCTCCGGTCTTCCTGATGCAAGCGGTACGGTTCTCGCCGATGATATCACGTTCAGAGAACTGTTCTGGAAACGTGGAATGCACTGGGATATGAATTCCCTCGTGATACCAAGCACACTCTGATGTTCGAACTTTCGACTCCGAGCAATGTGGTTGTGGTTCCTCAGAAGGAATCCAACATTACATTCATTGGTGCCCGTGACATGGACACGTTGGATGAAGTCGATATTGACAACACGGCTCTGTTCCCCGAAGACTGGAAACGTCCTCAGCGGTTCGATGTGCGTTCCGAAGCGGAAGCTATCGCTGCATGCATGAAGATGAATCCGATGGAGCAGGAAGGGTTCGTAGTGACCGATGCGAAGTTCAATCGTGTCAAGATGAAGTCTCCTGCTTATGCAGCGATTGCTCACCTTGGATTCACTAAGGAAGAGATCATCGAGCGTGGGCTTGACCTGTCGAAGTACGATGAAAACACTCAGATGAAGTGGATGCTCCAGATCATCATCACGAACGAATGCGATGAGTTTCTGGGATACTACCCTCAGTACGAAAAGATGTACCGTTTTCTGTACGGAAAGTTCGTGGCTCTGCTTGATTCCATGAACGCCCTGTACGATCAGGTGAAGGACATCAACTCACAGTGGGATTATGCCGCCAAGGTGAAAGATCATCCTCTCAGCGGTGTGTACTTCCAGCTTAAGGCGGGTCGTATTTCATCCGTGAAGGAAGGTGTTCGTGCAACCGACATCAAGAAACTACTCAAGATTCTAAGGGCGGCTTGATGCGATTCAGTGGTTACATAGTTGATCTATTAAGTTGGCATGAAAGCTGTACAGTGAATGATATCAAGATCATGCTGTCAGCTCATGCAACTGAGTTTTATATGGAAACCGGAAATCGGTATTCCAATAAAGCTTTGCGTCCATACATTCGCCGTATGGTGGGTAAAGGGCTGACCGCAGAGAGTCGTGGTGAGTTCACGTATTACTCATACGATAAATTCACAGTGACCGAAGATGATCTAAAAGCATTGAAACGACTGAAAGTGGAACGGGAATTTCCTGATAATTTCGATTTCGATGAACTCGAATTCGATGGTGATATCACCGAGGTTAAGTGATATGAGTAAAAAATATAGTGACTATGATAGTCTAAAAGCATACATGGTATGTTTCAACGAACCCACTCCTAAATCGAGTGTCATGGAAAAATGTCCCGACACACTACTTGATTGGCTGTTGCATCAGGAATTCGATCAGTTGAAATCGGAGGGATTTGTAAAGTTCCATAACGAGACTGGATACACAGGAATCATGTTTTTCCCTGAACAAGAACCTCGTGCTCGGCAGCTAATATTGGATATGATCCAATCACATGCCGAGGATATGAATGAAGCACACGAACGAAAGGTGAAAACATTTCGTGACATTTACAAATGGTTTATGAAAGGGAATCGGTAATTAGATGAATAGCTCAAATAACAAGGACCTGAAAGAATATACAAAGCATCCGCTATATCGCACAATGAGTTTGTGCGTTGGATCTATTCTTTCCATTGCAGGTGCTATCCTGTGTATCGAAAACAAAGTATTCATGGGTGTTGTATGTACGGTGTGTGCATACGACATGGTGAAAGGTGCATTGAAGGGAGAATAAGGTGAAAGAATTCAACCTACAGGACTGGGGATTCACACGTGAATCCAAACTTGTGATTCTAACTGGTGCTGGCATCAGTGCTGAATCAGGAATCCAGACTTTTCGAGACAGTGATGGTCTATGGAACAATCACTCAATCGAAGATGTGTGTACTCCCGGTGGTTATACTCGTAATCGTCAATTGGTATTGGATTGGAAACAGATCATACTAAATTATGATAAATCGTTAGTTCAACGTTATTCATGGCTACAGTGGCAACCGTATATTTAACTAATTAAATTTATTAGTTGACAAAATTTAATTATTTTCTATATTTATGTATATAAACAACGGAGGCACTTATGAAATATTGTTATTTACTACTACTGATCGTTACATCAACCTTTGCACAGTCATACAAGTGCATGGTAAATGAAAAGAAATTTATTGGCAACGATCAGGTTACAAACATTAACTATGATCGACACATAAAGACAGTAACTCGTAATGATGGTTCAGTATCAATGTACATTGGTAATGATGTTACATTTATTGCAGATGTATCTAATGATTCCTCAGTAACTTATATTCAGAATGAATGCAATACGATAGGATTTCAATACATCAATGGTAAATGCAGAGGTACTGTTAGCAATGACATCATATTAACTACGTTTAATAAACTTGATACTACTGGTGCATATACATCACTCATTAAATCAGTTATTGATACTATACCTGATTCCGAAATTGGATGGAGAATACTAGGTGATTATGATAACACCGAAATATTGTATGTAAATAAAGATGGATTTACCAGATCGTTTCCGAACAAAACTCAAGGTGAGAAATCGAAGTCAATTGAATTTGTTGAAATCATGGTCGATAATAGTATGACATTTTATGCAAAGGATGGTGGTGTACTGAGTAAAGCTGAAATTAAAATTGATAAGATTACAGGACATCTGCGGTTCACTATTGATAGCTTTATGGGATACTTCGATTTTGATGGAACCTGTTCAAAATATTAACAGTAAGGAGAAACATAATGAAGAAAGTTATACTCACATTAATATTTGCAATCACTGCTTCTGTATTTAGCATTTGTAAGTTTTTGTAATTTTGTTTGAACTGTTAATATGATGACCAAAGACGAAGTTCGCAATGAAGGTAAAATTGCTCGACCGATTAAGTCTGTGTACATGATGGCAACAGAAGCATATCATATGCTGGGTAACATTAGTAGTGATGAACCCGATCTTATGGTTGCACATGCGGAGACCGATGCCAACTATATCGGTAACTGGGTGACTGGACTTGGACTCATCGATGTATGTTTTCCCAAAGCAACTACCCGTCCTCTTACGGATGAAGAAATCGAAAAGTATAACAAACTGCATGTCCAGATCGACAGTCACGAACCTATCAAATTGAAGGTGAACTAATGAGAAAGATCCACATCCATCCCGGTATGATTTCAGCTCAGCCATCCGATGATATCGTGTTCAGACGGGTTGATCGATTCGTCTATGCGATCAACGTTCCGAATCCTGCTGAGTATGTATATTCGGTGTCCGATAAGTATGATCCTCGTGGATTTGCTGGTAGACCAATCGATTTCAAAATGGAAGATGGTTCCACGTATACCAGTCGTGGTACATGGTATTGTGCTGCCTCATATCTTCCCAAAGATGTGTACGAGGAAATCAAGGACAAGTATTACACACATTGCGTGATTTCACATACCCCCATCAAATATGAAAATTATGGCGGAACCATCATCATTGAAAATGAAGATGATATCATTTTCATGGATGAAAGCTGGGTTATTGGTGCATTTGATCGTGGAGAAAAACTGGCGGTTGAATATGCCCACAAACTGGGGAAAGATGTCTACTACAAGTCAATGAATACAGGTGGTGGATGTTCATTCCACACTGAATTGTATGACCTAAAAAGGAATCTAAAATGAAAGCAGCATACATCGGATCTTTTGATCCTGTTACCAATGGTCATGTGGATGTTATTGTTCGAGCATCCAAGTGCTATGACCATCTTTATATCGCAATTGGGGTTAATCCTGACAAGAAGTGTTTGTTCACAGTCAATCAGAGAAAGAAATTCATTCGTGAAGCTCTGAGTGGTTATGATATTGATTTGAATAAAATCACTATCACTTCTTTTGAAGGCTTGGCAGTTGATTTCATGCGTATTCATGATATCGGCGTAAACATCCGTGGTGTTCGCAATGCGAGTGATGTCGAATATGAGAACAATATGTATCTCATCAATCGTGCAATTGGTAACAATGAAATCGAAACGGTGTATTTCCCTTGCGATCCTCGATATGAAATGGTTTCGTCTAGTGCTGTGAAAATGCTGGTGAAATCATTTGTCGATGTGAGTGATTTTGTGTGCACTCGTGTAAAAGCGGCTCTTGAGATGAAGCTACTGGGAATATTTCTCGTTGGAATTGTGGGTAAGTCTGGGTCTGGTAAATCAACATATTGTAAGAAACAGAATTTTGCGACTATTGATTTCGATCAACTCGTTCGTGATATATGGGATTCCGAATCCGATGATTGTGTCGCAATGAGAACTCAGATCATTAGCAAACTGGTTGAACGGAATCAAACCCTTGCATTGGGACCTAGCATCATCAATAAACCAGAATTGCGTAAATTTATTGAATCGGAACCCGATAATAAGTTTGTTCGTGATGTGATGAAACCTTTCATCGATATCCGATATCGGAATGCACTCAGGGCAATTGTTCATAATAATGATATGGATATTGCCGAAGAGTTATCATATAATAATCTTCCATCTGAGATGAAGAATGAAATTAATAAGATAACTAGCAATATTAAAGTTATTGCACTTGATGCACCTATGCTTTTAGAATACAATGGTAGCAGTCGAGTAAATAACATGATAATTAATGTGATTGCACCCGACAATGTATGTGTTGACCGAATAATGAAACGTGATGGCATCACCATAGAACAAGCGACTGCACGACACAGTAGACAGGCGGATACAATTATTATTATGTCGGTTGTTATGAAAGCTTCAGTACGTGATGGTTATGGATGCTACCATCAGGTAACTTCGGAGTAAGTCATGGCTTATGTGACAATCAAAGTACCAATCAACACCACAGTAAAAAACGCTCAAGTGGTTGCTAATCGTCTCGAAATTCACCGATCTGTACAACTACCTGAAAACCAATAATCTATTGGAAATATAAAAAAGGAATAAAAACAATGGGAATCATAATCATACCAATAGTAATTACAATTATCCTAGCAATCATACTAAAGCTAGTTACATTATATGGTAATGATGGCATAATAGTATCATTAATAATCAGTGGTGTAATATCAACTGCTATCATATTAATAGCAGTTGAAGTATACTACGACAATAGATCCACAGTTGCACAATACCACTTCAACCCATGTGGTTCTAAAGCATTTTACTTAGCTGATGAAATGGCACAACATAGAGAATTCCATGACGATTGGTTCATCGGTGTGTTCTACTCTGATTCCCTAGCCAACCTTCCATACCCACAATGTGAACAATAACTATGTGAATCGATCTCGGATTGGTTCTTACTGAATCATCACTTAATGATCCTGAAGAACTTCTAGGTGCTTGGATATCCTACATGGAACATCTCACACATGCGGTGGTTACATCAAAAAATAAATACCTCGCAGAGCTTCCTACGAGGTATCATCAAGAGTGGTGGCCTAGAGAACTTAGCCAGTAATCAACTTCTTGTAGTAGTTGAATAGCTTGTCTGGTTTTTCCCAACGGTCTTTTTTTATTTATCCATTTGACAAAATCCAGCAATTTTCTATATTTCTGCTTAGAACAAAGGCGGTAATATATGATGGAACATACCAATGAAGCGGTCAAGCATGTGCATGAGGCAGTGCGTGAAACAACCTGTCGCATCGATATGATTGCAGAGTCGCTTTCTGTACTCGGAATGGATCGAGCGGCGGAATCCTTATACACATGTATTAAACGTCTACAAGAAGTCAATCGTGAATTGGACGAAGCAACCGGAAAAGATATTTCTGAAATGGTTCGTCTTGCGGGTCAATCGTCTCGTAATGTATTGAATGCTGCTCTAGCTGGAGCCGCTACCCAAAATGGTGATCCTGAACTAGTCAAGGTTGCGAAAACCTTCATCGGTATGGAAAATGACGAGGATTAATGTTGGTGTGCATCCCAGTGAGCTGAATCGGGAAATGCTCATTGCAGAACATCGTGAGATCAAACGTATTCCGAATGCAATCAAGTCTGGTAAATTCTCAATGAAAGGCCAACCAGCTCAATTTAGATTGGGAACTGGACATGTGAAATTCTTCTACGATAAGATCGGATATCTGAAACATAGATATGAAGAGATTTATGCCGAATGTATTCATCGTGGATATAACATGACTTATTTCGGCGAATCGTTTGACGGAATTCCGCAACAATATATGGGTGAATATACACCAACGCTTCGGGATCGAAATATGATCCTACAACGAATCAGTGACAACTTAAACAAAGGACGGATGAATGTTTGATATCACAGTAAACTTTTTCAAGAATGCGGGGGAATGGGGACTTAACCTGATGGGAATCGCATTCCTCTGTATGGCGATCACATTCATTGTGCTCACCGGATTCATGGTGCTTTTCCTCATCTTCAAGCAGGTATTTTTCCCGAAGCAAGCTAAGGCTGAGCCGATGCATTACACGCTTCTCAAGAACCTCGCTCTGCCTTTCATTATGAGTATGGTGAAGGACGTATCTAAAGCGGCCAATGATAAGGTAGAGGCCAATCAGAAGAGTGGAAACAAAGATAAGGAAGCTAAAAAATGACTTATCCAAAATTTATCGTTCAAGGTGACAAACTTATCCTCGGAAAAGTTCAGTACCACAAACAATTGAAAGTTGGTGATGATAAAATCAATGGAGGTGGACTGTTTGCATTATTTCCTGATGCCAATGAAATCGGTCTTTTCGGTGAGTCATTCGATTTTGGTGCTTTCAGTGCGGATGACATCAAACGCATTTTATCAACGAATCCTCATTTTTATGAAAAGCGGAGTGGAGATACTTTGAAATCAATTCTTTCTGGATTCACAGTGACCGCAGATGGAGAGGTATTGGGAGTTATCAAATGACTAGTATCCCATTTTCTTGTGATACATAGCCATGAGGTCATACATCTGACCAGCTAGGTTAATAGGATTATACATGGCATTATCATGGGCAAGTTTTTCTAGCTTAGCTGCTTCTTCATGTTGTTTATTGTATGCATCACGTTCACTACAATGGACGGCCATGAATTCATTGAACCCCGGAATCTCCCCTTTTTCAGGAAGTAAAAATCCTTGGAATCCTTTACGCCAATCATTAGTAGTCGTGTCTTTATTAACGACAGCTACAGTTGCTGGAAGATCTTTGGGATCAAGGTATTCACCTTGACTTTCATCGACATCAAAATGTTTTTTAATTACGGTTACCGAACCGTCATCCCCAACCTGCATGATTGGCATTGGTGATAGACTCAAATGTTGCATAATTCTCTCCTCAAAAGAGTTTATACAATCAGATTGACAACGTGTTGTTTTTTTCTATATTCTTCAACCAACGAGGTAATGTGAATGGAATTTAGTCGGTTGTCTGAAAAAGACAAACAAGAAGTTTTACGTATTGAGTACATGCTTAAACGCATGAAAATAAATACATAAAATGGTGGGATTTTTTGTATATTTGAGTGAAGAATTTTGAATTAACCTCTCAACTGGAGATAACATGAAGAAAGTAATCGGAACCATCATCGCAGCAATCATCGTTGCTGCCATCGGAATCTTTGTAAAAACAAAGCTGATGAGTGCAGTTACCCCCGAAGGTGAGACTTCTGCACCGTCTGAGGATAAGTGATGGAACGAGCAAATTGCGATGAAGACGATATTCAGAAACTGGCTGCATATCTGTGCGGACTCGATCCTGAAACAGCTACTACTGATGAAGTAGAAGAGGCGTTGCAGACGTCGATGTTCGAAATGGATGAAAGCTGTCTGAGTACGTTTCATAGTATCATCGAAAAACTTATTCCGCTGATTGAAATCGGGGATAATCCTTTACGTGATACTGTGTACAAAGGGTTTGCTCGTAGAGAAAAATACGGTCAGCGGGTATGGCTTACCAAAGACGAAATTAGCATCGATGATGATATTCAGTACGGCAGTGACCTTGACTCCAATGAGGATGCTGAATCGGACGAGGAAAATGAATCCGATGACGTTTGATGAATACATCGATTTTCGATTGCAAAACGGAAAACTTTGTGATGGATATCGGCTTGAGAATGGCAAACGAGTGAGGACAGATCCATACTCGAAATCTCTTCCGGCTGATATGAGGCATCTCATTATGTACGGAAAGAACATGAAAGAATTCTGGGCAAATGCAAAAAGCCAACGAGATCTTTTGTGGGTACTTCGTGGTATCGGAAAGGATGACATTGCAAATGAACTGTGGAAATCTCTATGTGATCGATTTGGTATCGTACTGCACAGAACGGTAATCACGGTAGAAGAAGCTCATATGTATGCTGATATTGTGCGACAGAACTGTCTGATGCCAATTGAGTTAGAGGAGTAGTCAATGGCTACCGAAATGAAAAGATACGTGGTGGGAATTGTCATGGAAAATCCAAGCGATAAAAAGCTTGAACTCCAACACCACATTGTTCAAGGGCGTTCAGAATATGAAGCCATTGGATATGCTCTTATGAAACGTTCGTTTTATGAGGACAAAATCATACACATTGCGAACGCAGTGGCGTGTGATGAGGAGTCTCGCTGTGGTGACAATACAGAGTTACTTCTCAATGCCGATTAAGGCTGGTGGGGAACAAAAGGAGAGCAGCAATGCTTGACAATTTTGACAGAATGAAAGCATTACTCAAGTTCGAGAGTGATGACGATTTCTACTTTATGCAGTTGATTCAGCGGCGTAAAGAAAATCCCGAAATGAACAAGAACAGTCGGGCAGTGAAGAACTACATCATCCGATCTGTGGAACAGTTAGAACTGTACAAGCCTGATATTATTGCCCTGTGCAATCATTTCAACGCTCGTGCAACAATCAGGGTAAATCGCAGAAGTTTCAAGCAGTGTGCATTTGAGACTTTGGCGGAACTCGCTCGTAACCTATCGGTGGAAGACTACCGTCCGGTGGACAAAGTCTACGCTCAGGTAATGGGTAAGTTTCATAGCGATCCCGTGAAGAAATGGATTCTCGATGTTGATGATATCTTGTGTGATGATCCACGCATTGAAGAAATCTCGCAGTTCATTGACTCTCTTCAACCCGAAGGGAAGAAAGTGGTTGCTGTTATGCCTTCGAGAACTGGTAGTCACCTAATCACAACAGGTTTCAATCCTATGGAGTTCAAAAAGAAATATCCAGAAATTGAGATCATCAAAGATAGTCCAACTAACATTTACATTCCGTAAGAAAGGAAATTATGATGAAAAAGTTTATTTCATTCCCGAAAATTGGTGACCTCAAAAGTGCCATTCGTGAACTTACCCATCAGGCTCGATTTGTGGGTCTCGATGAGAATGGTCAAATTTTTTTCTATATTCGGATATGATATAAATACTCGGAGAATATATGAAAAAATTGATATTTACATTGCTGTGTGTGGTGTTAATCGGGTGTAGTGACTCATCTAAACAACACACTCAACAAGAACATCAGTCGTATGATATGAGAGCGACTATAACTGATACAATACTTAGATCACATTCCGGTATATTCGCTGGTGTTAAAGGTAGATTACAACTAATGTGCATTCGAAATGTGGTGTATTACTACATTGTTGATGTAAATAGAGGGTTCATGGCACCTGCGTTCAAACCTGATGGAACGTTGTACACATGCGAGTAGTGAAAAAAGTACTTGACTACGTGAAAATGAATCACCCATCGGTGACTCATGTGTTCCCATATGGTTCTAGAGTATATGGGACCAATTCGAGTACATCTGACTATGATTTCATTGGGATATCATCCAATGAAAATGATGAAGGTCAGTACCACGTATCTGATGATGTGGAAATCACTATCTACTCCACCCGATTGTTCCATGAAATGCTGATCGATCATCACATTACGGCACTGGAATGTTTGTGGCGAGATAACCTTCTCGAAGTTGATACCCCATTTGAGTTCAATGTCGATTTACAGAAGCTCAGAGAGTCGATTTCACACAAGGTATCTCATTGTTGGGTGAAGGGGAAAAAGAAGATTACTGTGGGTAGTGAGCCGCCTAGAGCCGATGACAGGTATGTCGGTTTGAAAAGCGTATTCCATGCATTCAGAATATGCGATTTCGGAATTCAAATCGCTCATTTTGGTCGAATCGAAAACTATTCCAGTGCCAACAAATACTGGGAATGGTTATCCGATTTTGATGGATCGTGGACTGAGTTGAGCAAAGAATTCAAATCACGATTGAATACTCGAATGAGTGAATTTCGGGTGTTATGCCCAAAGATGTAGAAAATGAATTGACAAAATTGAACTTTTTTCTATATTATCCGATAACACCTAAACAAAGGACTTCACATGAACAAGAAAGAACAACTGGCGGCAGCACTCAAGGCTGAACGTGATCGTCTTCCTGAAGTGAGTAGATTTGGTGATGAAAACGATCTGGAAGGAACCGATCTCACAATCCATTATCTCCTTACTGGCGAATACAACAAAAATGATCTTGACACACACGATATGCTTTATCAGGTCGTTGAGGACTTCGATGACTTGTATGATTTATATTGTGGATGAGGTAATCCATGTTTGGTGACAATGACGAAATGAATCAAGAGATATCAACCCAAGCTGTGGTTGAAGTTCTTACTCGCATGGGGGCAATCTATCGTGGTTGTAATGACCACTTGGGTATCATGAAGTTCGATATTCCTGAAACCTGTATTCTCCATGACAACAAAGACCATCTGAAGTACATTGCATGGACTGTCAATCGGATTACTCCGTACAAACTGGCAGTTCGCCGCATGGGTGAAGTGAAAGCTAAGCCGGAAACATCGGATCGTCCGAAAATGGCATTCGAGGATGAAATTAATGAAATGATTCGTGACGTTACACACTCACGATCACTTGGTATAAATGATGCCGAATTTATTCGGTTGCGTGACATTGCACTGAAACAATCGAACATGACGATGCAGAGCATCAGTGATCGACTGGCAGATGGTTTGATCCAAGGAATGTCCATCGAATATCAGATTGCACAACTCAAAGACATTTGTACAAGGAATCAGAATCGTGATTAAACGACTTACTGATGAAGAAATTCTGGAGAAAAATGGCTGGGTCATGGAATGTGAAAGCCCTCTGGAAATTACTGACAATGAAGGCAGCTTTGCTAAAAATCGAGCTGCTCGAATTGTTATCGATTCATTTCACGATGAATATTTCGAGGAGCAAAAAGAAGCATTCCTGACAGCATCCACAGATCTTCTACGTCGTTTCGAATGGGGTGAGATTAGTGCGGATGAGTTCAAAATCAAATCGTATGCCCTTATGGGTCTTGATGAAGATTACACAATTACATTTGACGGAAATAATCATGTATAGTGCATTTCAAAAAGGTGTGACAGTAGAGTTTCGTGTAGTTTATACTGATCGAAATTTACATGGGGATGATCCTCGTGGTGTTCTGGTTGTATTCAATAAATACACTGTCCTTGATGTTACCCAACGTCCTTGGTGTGATTTTATCTCGCTTGTTGGTGTTGATGGCATATTCGATTCAGCGTGGTTTGAAGTGGTTGATGATGTATCCGAGAATGCGAACACGAAACCGAGCCACCGTTGGGAAAATGTCCACAAATCTATATTGAATACCCTTGGTGGTATGAAAGCTGAAGTTAACACACTTCTTGAAAATTTCGGAACTAATTTCGATGAATTGATTGCTACTGGAAAAATGACAGTTGATGATATCAAGAATCGAATCCCTGAGACAGAGGAAGCTTTCAAAGAATTCACGGGTGTCCTCGAAAAGGTGAAACATGATACGCTGGAACTGATGCGTTTTTATTCACTGGATGAAAAGACACGTCTCGAATTGGAAAAGAAAGCTGAATTGGATGAAGCCATCCAAATTGCACGGAGAGCCAATGAGCGAGTGTCAACGTTACACGGAGAATTGCAATCCATATGCACTTGTACCGACACTCGAATCGAACACGATTACAGACGTGGTGGATACCTTAACCAAGACATGAGCATAACACGCAAGGTATGTAGTGTGTGTGATCGAATAATCGAAGAAAAATCTGAACCCGATGGATTTAGCTGATGAATGAAAGAATTGCGTCTAATGATATCCAGCATCTCAAACCGAATGAGATTTTCGTGTTTGGTAGCAATGAATCTGGAAGTCACGTAAAAGGTGCTGCCAAACAAGCTCTCGGCTGGGGAGCTGTATGGGGACAAGTAGAGGGTCTACAGGGCCGAACGTATGGAATCCCTACCAAAGGTAGGTCGGTGCGGAAAACACTCTCTATCAACGAGATAAAGCCATATGTAGATAGGTTCATCCAATGTGCAAAGGAACATCCTGAGTTGACATTCCTTGTTACTCAGATTGGATGTGGTCTTGCCAGATTGGAAGCAAAAAACATTGCACCTTTATTCAAAGATGCAATTCATGTACAGAACATACATCTTCCGAATAAGTTCTGGCACAAACTTTCGAAATACATCGAAGAAGAAAAAGATGAGGGATTATTATGAATGAACAAAAACAATACACTGGAACAATTTGTCGTGGAAGCATTGCTCTCGGTACTGGATGTGGACGATGTGAAAAATGTCGTGATGAAATCAAACGTATGCGACAACAAATCACTACCAATCCGTCTCCGAAAGGAATTTGGTATGGATTGGCTATGATGGTAGATGATCCACGGATTATTTCACATGATTACACCCAGATGGAGCTTGCCGATGTCGTGATTACTCAAGATGAAGTTCTGAAAAATCGCATTGGGTATCGGGGTAAAATTTTTGGTGACCACATCTGTAAAGGATCGGTTGCATTTGGTACTGGATGTGGATTCTGTCCATCTTGTTTGGAAGAACTCAAAGAACGTTCTGATCGACTCACTAAATTGGAATCCGAACGTCATTATACTCGTGATGAAGTGGTGAAAATCGTTGATGATGTTGTAGTCAACGTATTGAGGGATCTTGATATTACCGAACCTGATGAATATACAGGTTGGGCACATGTCAGACTGGAACGTGAATGGGATTTCGAGTTCGAAAAAGAAGAGGAAGAAACCATCACGGTTACATATTCGATCATCAAGGCTACTTGTGGCTGGAGTGAATTTGCCGACCAGTGCAAATACAATCCTTGGGCACCGAATGAGTTCGGAATCGAGGATCATGAAAACTTTACCATTAGTAAATCCGATGCGATTGCACTCGGTATCATAAGAGGATAGTGTGCATATCGTGGATGAGTACATCTATGA
>Ga0265293_10008765_pt1 | contig 14824 bp, 18 predicted proteins | sample Munlanlewell138R_FD_192505 | JGI IMG/M metagenome (GOLD analysis project Ga0265293, IMG submission 192505) | Leachate microbial communities from a municipal landfill in Southern Ontario, Canada - Leachate well 138R | ecosystem: Engineered > Solid waste > Landfill > Unclassified | place: Canada...
TAAACTGCACTTCTTCAATAGAACCGTTATTCACCCGCGCCATAAAATTGCTGAAGCTTTCCTTGGTAACGGTCTCCCGGGAGCCTCCGTAGGTAAGCCACAAACTGATGGCAAGCATGATGATGATCACGATGAAGGGGGTCCAAAACTTCGGTTTTTTGGCGGGAGATATGGGGCGTCCCTGAGCGTCCAATTTGGGCGCTTCCGTATGATCCTTGGAATTCAGCCGCCGCTTGGTCTGAAACATTCTAATAAGTCCAATCACAGAAATCAGAATGATGCCATAGACAAACCACCTCAACATATTGGAAAAGCCGTCCATCACCACGGGAATCTCACCCAATACAGAGTCAAGACTGTCTGACTCTTGAGCGTAAAGACTGCCCATGGCGGTCATGAAAGCCGGGATAATAACATGTTTCATGTATAACACTCTTCTTTTAAAATTCCTATATAGGGCAGGTTGCGGTAGCGCTCGGCAAAATCCAAACCATAACCTACCACAAATTCATTCCCAACCTCAAAACCCACATATTCAAACGAGGTCTCGATCTTGTGCGCTTCAGGTTTGTCCAGCAACACGCATGTACGCAAGCTGGAGGGTTTATGTTTCCAGAGATAATCCTTCATATATTGCAAGGAGAGACCGCTATCCACTATGTCTTCCACGATAATCACGTCTCTGCCGGCGATATCGATATCGATATCCTTGCGGATCTTCACTACTCCACTGCTGCTGGTACCGGCACCGTAACTGGATATGGCCAGAAAATCGATCTCGATGGGGATGCTGACTGCACGCACCAGATCGCTCAAAAAGATAAAAGCGCCCTTCAATACTCCGATTATCACCGGCACCTTGCCTTCATAATCGTTGTTGATTTGTTGCCCGATCTCTCTGATACGGTTCTGTATGCGCCGCTCGTCAAATAGCACTGCCGATATATCACAATTCATCAAATTCATTGGTTCCTCTCTTCTTCCGGCTCGCTGCTCGGTTAGATTTTTTGATTAAAGACTCTGCCTCGATGGACAAAAAACGGCTGCTGCTTTCATCGTAACGCACCCGATTGTCCAAGCGAAATGGGCAGACCCACAAGATTTTTTCTTCATCTGCGAATATGGGTATCGTATCCCTATCGTATTTTGCTACTTTTTCGTCAATGAAAAAGTCTTTCAGCTTTTTGAAGCCATTCATACCAAAGGGGATAAAACGATCTCCATCGCGGCGACTGCGGATGCGAATCTTACCCACGATCTTATCCGCGTCCAAGATCACTTTGTAACCATCCATCTCCTCGATTTCCGCAGGCAAAACCTTCAGATACTTGAAGCTGAAACGATGATCCATATGCACCACTCGGGAACGCTCACTTTCGATGATCAGATCTTCCACCTCAGCTACCCGGATATCTTCGGATACATTGCTGAAAAGTAGCTCTTGATAACGTTTAACGGCATAAATCCCATGTGGCAGACTGATGTATTTGCTGCCTTGGGCACACAAGATGGATTCGATCTCGCTAAGATTGCTTTGAAAGAAATCCTGAGTCGTTCCGTGCAACAGCCGATATGCATTGCGCAAGAGGTAAAACCGCTCAATTGGCGCAGCTTTCAGCAGATCAGGAATGCTGAGAATTATCCTGTTTCCGGAGCTCTCCAGGCAGATCTTCTTGAACCGGCGCATAGCTTTGTCCAATATGTATTGCTCCGATTGCCACAAGATCGCAGCGCTATCGGCAAGTTTATCCCTGATCTGCGGGTTGTACACCTCCGCAAGATGTGGCATCAGTTCATTGCGGATTCTGTTTCTGGTAAAGCGAGGATCACTATTGGAAGCGTCTTCACGCCAGGGGATGTCTTTATCCCTCAGGATGGCCTTCAATTCTTCCGGACTGAAGATCAACATGGGATGCGCGATCACGCCCTGGAGGGGTTTGATCCCTGCCATCCCACTGAGCCCTGAACCGCGAAACATATTCAGTAATACCGTTTCTGCCAGATCCGACTTATGATGCGCCAGGAGAATTTTGTCAAAACGGTAACTCTCTAATATCCGATAAAAAACCTCAAATCTGGCTTTACGGGCACGATTTTCCAGATCACGCTCTCCCTCAAGCTCAATGCGACGTATGATCAAGGCACATTCAACTGCATACAGATTTGTTTGATCTGCGCCTCATCCTGCTCGCTGGCTTCAGCACGCAATTGGTGATTGATATGCACCGCAAGCAAGGAGTAGTTTTGGCTGTGGCGTAAGCGCGAATACAGATACAGCATTGCCGTGGAATCTGCCCCTGCAGATACAGCCAGCAAAAGCTTATCGCCCTTGCATACAATCCGTTCTTTGGTACTGTATTCCACCAAACGCCTAAGATATTCATTTATAAGGCTCATCTCTTCTCCGCCGCATTTTTTACCAGATTATGCAATTCTTTTCGCCTTGCCAAGGCTGTCAACTCTTATCTGCTCGCACAGTGATCCGGCAGAATCTCAGTAAATGCACGAATATGAGCGCGGGGAGGCCGGTTGTTGTTCATGCGGCAGTCATATCACTCAATAAACGCGTAGGTTTGATAACCCCAAACATTCACCCTGTTCGTTTTCGGGGATCCGCGCGTACGACCGTCTCCGCTGATGGGGCTATCAGGGTTGAGGTCGGGCATTTGCAAGATTGACCCGATATTATCAAAAGGATATCAATTCATAAAATCGGTCTCAGGATAATCCCGGCAATATCGGGGCAATAATCGGCATAAAGAACCGGTCGGGAAAACGCCGAACATTCTCCCAGACCGGTTATGATACGGGTTCTTACCTATTTCTTGACTATCGGAATCCAGATCTCCATTACGGAATTGCTTTCTCCAAATCTGAACCGTTGGTCGTAGAGCTCAAAATCATCTGTTTGATTACGATCGTAGGCGCTATTTGGCAGCCAGTTGTTATAGATTCCATTATATGTTTCCGATAGAGTGTCCAGCGATCCGTGGTGCTCAAACACAGCGTAATCTGAAGCTGGTACATCTCGATATTCAGAACCGGCCGGACAGTCCTTATCAGCAGGATACTCCACTCCCGCCAGGTATGTGAAGGGGGTATCCTCGTTCATCACACTACAATCAGTATAATAGCAGATTCCCAAGGCTACGCCGGGCTTCAGGCTTTCCGATACTTTGCTGCAAATCTGCCGGTTAAACTCAGTCCACAAAGCAGGGATATTGTTGTTCTTCATGGTATTCTGACAAGTGATTCCAACTACCCTGAAGGCATCCTTGTGCTTGATGATTGCTTTTAGCATTTTGTCTCCTCTTGGTTGCGGCGATATAGCGTTATAATATTGTAAAGGTCCCACCTGGCGTCTTAGTTTCCCGGGTGTAACGCCATAAACCTGTGTAAAAGATCTGGTAAAAGCAGCTTGAGATTCATACTGATACTCGCCCGCAAGCTGTTTGATGGGCTTTGCGGTAAAGACCAATTCTTTGGCCGCCTCACTCATTCTGCGTTTGCGGATATATTCTCCCACCGTGATTCCCGTGGAAGCCAGAAATACACGGTGAAAGTGCCATGCGGACAGATTTGCTTGCTCGGCGATGTCTTCCAAAATCAGCTTTGTCTTCAACCCCGCTTCGATGTAGCGGATTGCTTTGTCCAGTCCGGGTTTATGGGGCATTTCACACTCCTATCGCTCTTTTGATAATAATTGCTGTACCTTGAGGGCCGCTATCGGTCAAGCACAAAGTTTTGTCCTTTTTTGCTCTTCCCCTTTTTTCCAGAGTCAAAACCAGCTATCTGCATACTTTGCGTTTCCGGCACCGGGTGTTATGATGAAGATTTCTATATTCATAAAGCGCTAAATATGACTCCGAACCTTAGAGAGGCAAAATATTCAAACATTGCTACCAAGCATAGTACACCGATTACCCCCCATATGAATCCCAGCTTCATAATAATCAGCGTCAAATCAAGAGAATAAATCCGTAATGATATATGCAATATACCTAGATGGATTTCGCAAGGAAGCAATGTAGTCTTGGATTTGCATATGTCTTGGCATTTGCAAATTTCGGTGAGCGGAATTGCAGATTTCAGTGACTCTTTTCAGCTTGAAACTTATATCCAGCCAGTAGATATGTAAGAATTTCTGCTGACGGGTATTCTCTGACTGATATTCTGCTTGACATCTTTTAAATACTATGCAATATTGATTTTAGACATGCATAAATCCCGTTCATTGAATAGGGAGGAGATATGAAAGCTAATACCGGGAAGACCTCATTCTTGCTGATGACATTTATCGTTTGTTTCAGCACAGCTTTTGCGCAAGGTTCTACCGCGGAACCCGTGGCTAGATACTGTTTTGATGGCAACGCTCTGGATAGCAGTGTGAACGCTCTTCACCTCACAGTGGTTGGGAATCCCCAGCTCTGCACGGACCGCCACGAAAACCCCAATACAGCCTATCAATTGGATGGTATGGGCGACTATTTCCAGGTGGATGACAATCCTCTGCTGAGGCCACAAAACTTCACAATCTCAGCATGGTTCAGCTCTGAATTCAAGGCAGACTACACCAGAATCATAGAAAAGCGATACAGGGTACCCCTGGCACCCTATGGATCATATCTTTTGGAACTGAGCAACGATTCTGCCCTACCCAAAGCCCATGTAGCGACAAATGGTGCGCAAAACATCATCAATTCACCCCAAACGGTAGATTATAACAGCTGGCATTTGCTCTGTGCCACATACGACGGAACTGACTTCAAGCTCTATTTGGATGGCGAAATCTGCAACACTATGCCCCTGCAAGGCACTATACCATATTCCGACATCCCATTGTGTATTGGCGCTGCCTATCCCGATGCGCCAAACTCAAACCACTTCAAGGGTAAACTGGACGAGATCAGAATCTACGATTTCGCCCTGACTGAACCAGACATTCGCGAGATGTTTGACCTTGCTACAGCGCCGCAAAATGTCGTAGTCGTTCACACAGAAAGCGGAATTCAGATTTCCTGGGAATCTCAATCCGCGGTAAGCTCATATTCGCTTTATTCTACCGAAAACTATTTACTGCCCTTTCCCGGTAACTGGACTCTGGAGGCAAGCGGTATCACAAGCAATATTTGGACAGATACAAACCCGGAATCGGCACACAAGTTTTACCGGCTTACAGCATTACAATAAAGGGCTGCGCTCCATGAATTGCAAAATCCCTATCATCGACTATTTGCTGCACAACAAAGCCTATCGCATGCGGAAGCAGAAAGGCTTTCCGGGATGGGACAGCAAGGAAGATACCGAAAAAAGCATCCGAGAGATGGAAGGACTCTGTGCCATGATATCGCTACCCAAGCGAGCCACAGTGCTGGATCTGGGCTGTGGAGCCGGCAATCTCTCGTTTTGGCTGGAAAGCAAAGGCTATGAAGTGTATGCCGCAGATGTGGCCGCCGAAGCCATCGACTGGGCTCGGGATGAGGCAAAAAAGCGAGGTTCTTCGGTCCGCTTTACAGTAAGTGACGCCAGCGGGACTATGCCCTATGCGAATGAAAGCTTTCACTTGATAATGGATAATCACGCCTTGCATTGCATCATCGGCAAGGATCGCGCCGGCTACCTGCAAAACATCTATAAGTATCTGAAACCCGGCACCCACTATATTGTGAGCACAATGTCTTACGAAGGTGATGGAAATGATGCCCCACCCGGTTTTGATCCCCACAGTCGCTGTATAGTCCGGGGCAAGGTCGCTACACGCTATCTGGGAACCGCCAAAAGCATCCTCACCGAAATTGCCAGTGCCGGATTCAGCATTCTGCACAACCGGGTCGAGCGCGATAATGAGGGTAATGCCGAACTCTTTGTAATTGCCCAAAAACCGCATATCAATTAAACCATAGGAAACTGTTTGATAGGTGATAATCATGAAATTAGGCGCATTTTCGATCAGTCTGAGTGTGAAAGACATCCATGCCTCATTGGCTTTCTATACGGAACTGGGTTTTGAATCTTTGGGCGGGAATGCAGAGGACAACTGGGCCATCATCAAAAATGAAGATACTGTAATCGGATTGTTTCAGGGGATGTTTGAAGGCAATCTGCTCACTTTCAACCCCGGTTGGGATCAACTGGCTCAAAACCTGAATGAATTCACAGATGTACGGAAGATCCGGGCAGCACTGCAGAAAGCGGGATTGAATCCGGGTGAGCTGGATACTCATAAATCTATCGGTCCTGCCAGCTTCACGATTTCGGATCCGGACGGCAATGTTATTCTCTTTGACCAGCACAGATGAAGAAGACCCGGAATATAGCAAGACCACACTGACCAAAACCGGTGTTGAGGATTCCTATAAACAATTCTACATTCCAGTTTCAAAATGCAATATAAAAGCCGGATTTTCTCCCCGCGTAAAGCAAGTAAAAGAAAATCCGGCAGCCAGGATTTGGAAGGATCACTTATCTGAGTGAGAACATTAACAATCCACAAACACCACGTAATAGGACCACAGAAGAAACAAGGGCAAAGAACCAGTTGATTTCCGGGAAAAACAAATAGATAGATGCAGCGATCATCCCGGCTCCGATAGTCTCGCAACTGTTTATCTTGTGTGACAATTGCAATTCGCGCTCATCGGCTTTGTGCCCAATGATGGTGATCAACATAATGATCAGATACAGAAACAGAACTATTACCAGGCCGCGTAGATCCCATTTTTGTGCGGCAAACCAGAGCGATAGCCCGGTCAGTATTTCGATGGCATACAGAAGGGTGAAATTTCCTTTGATCTTCATTTTTCCTCCTCGAGCTTAAAGATCTCTTCAACAGTTGTGGAAAAGTGTTTGGCAAGCTTTAGCGCACTTACTACGCTAGGATAGAACACTGCCTTTTCGATGGAATTGATAGTCTGGCGACTCAAACCTACCGCTTTGGCCAATTCCGCCTGAGTGATATCCTGCTTAGCTCGCCATACTTTCAGTGAATTATGTAACTTCATCTTCACCTCCCGAGCCCATGAAAAGAGAGTGGCTTGTTTTGTCAAGTTTTATTTACATAATGTCGCTAATACTTTCCCTTTCCCCTGTCTTACCCGGCTGAATTCCGGTCTTACCGGCCGCATCTGCCGGAGAATCACTCCGGCTTTTCACTATCCAGGATGCTGCGTAGATTGTCCTTGTATATCCTTAACGCTTTCGTTCCGGCATCAGTGATAATGGCTATGGTACGGGGAACTCGTTTCACAAAAGTTTTTTCGATCTCTATGTAGCCGGCGGCATCCAATCTCTGTAGTTGCACCGATAGATTCCCCCGGCTCAGTTTCGTGTGATACAGCAAGCCATTGAAATCGATCTTATACATCATGGAAAGACATATCATGATCTTCAATCTGGCAGGTTCATGGATAATCCGATCTATCTCATCAAAATCGATTACGGCCTTATTCTTCATTTTCTAGCACCGGATTATGCTTTATGAAACTGATGAATTGCCCCAAACCAAAGACGATATTGAACAAACCGTACCAAAAGAGAAGCAGGGTTAAATACTCAATATCGTATGTACTTTTGCTGAAAACTAAAACCAAGATCAGGATCATGACGCGATCAAAATAGGGAAACAGGCTTTTACCATTCCATATTATCGTGTTCTTAATCTGCCGATATAGGAACAATATGCAAGAGGCAAACAAAAACAAGTAATAAGCATTCGCGTCTCTGCCGTGTCCCAGCTGAGAAAATCCAATCAGCATTATTATCAACACTACCAGCATTACAACGCTACGCATCGTTCTGGAACGATCTGCTCCAATGCGCAACTTGCTGTAGCCGATGCGGGGCAACACAAACTTCTTTCTTACAATCTGATACAGGGCTACAAATAGAAATAAATAAAGTGGAAAGACAAGCAATGATACGCTTTTGGCAAGATATAGAGCCGTGCAGGCCATACCATTTGAGAACCATTGTAAACCATCAGCATAGTAAATATCCCACAAAAGACTTTTTTGAATATCATCAAAGCTGTTACTCATGCTAGTCACCTCATATTCTTGTTTATGTGGTAAACTAGTTTGGCAGAATGTTTTTTGTCAAGATCTTTCTCAATTATTTCCGGTCTAGCCTCTCAGAATAAACTTAAACACTATATCTCATTATCCAGGTATTGATAGCCCGGAATTTTTGCCAGCAATCCGTCTTCGACTGCCGCTTTCACACTGCGACAGGGCAATTGCTGCTCCAGAATCTGTTCCCTGGTGATAGTCTTCAAGTTTACCTGCCGGGGATACTTCGCCTGCATCGCCCACATCATCTTGATAAAGAGACTGTACCATGAGGGCATGCGGATGCTCTCATCCCGCTCTCTGATATCCGCAAGATACATGCGAAAATCGTGCTTGTAGCCATCACCGGGATTGATGCCTTTGATCTGACGTGAGATCTCCCGATAGTCTTCGTTTTGAGCCTGGATCGGCATCTTCGGTGCACGCCGCACCACGGTTCGTTTTACACCCGGATGATAGTAGTATATAGCTCCATCCAACTTACCGGAAAAGCCAATTATTCCTGATTTTACACGGGCTTTCATATTGTTCCTCCTATGGTTTATTCTTTTGATTGCCATTATTCTTCCTCTGTTCTATCTGTCAATCACTTCTTTATCAAGCCTTCATCAAGCGTTAATAATTAACGCTTGATGAAGGCTTGATGAGCACTTGATTAACACTGTCCACAGAGCTGACACTGGGATTTGAAATATCGATATTTCCGCTCATTCCTTTCTACTGCTTATCTACTGATTATTCATGGTCCTTCTTTCGCTCATCAATCGCTGTTTTCTACAGTTCATTTTTATACCTCTCAAGATAAACTCAGAAGACGCTTGAAGATGGCACTTGCACGAATTACTCTGCCATCATTCAATCGAATCTCGATGTTCTCACTTTATCAATGTGAATTTTCGGGAAGTTAAGATCTTGCCGGAAGCATCTAGCAGTTGAATAAGATAGACTCCGGAGCCCAAAGGAGGGTCTGTGTCTTGCAGCAAGTCCCAATTGAACTGTTTTGCTGAAGCAATGGCTAAAGTACGCAGCATCTGCCCTCGCAGATTGTATAGTATCAGGCTGCCCCCGGGTTCACTATTGCAAAGTTTTATCGAGAGCATATCTTTGGCCGGATTGGGATATAAACAGATCGTGGCCGGGCAAATCAAGGCTTCTTCATTGGTGGTCTCCAGAAAGTCAGTTAGATAGTATAAGCCATTGTCGTTCACCACATAAAAAGAAGGCGTATTCACGAGAGGAAAGATATCCATTTGCCTGCTTGGAGATTGCATGTAGGGATGGTCCAGCAGGATAAGATTATCATATTGATCTTTGAGATATACCGTACTGGATTCCGCTTGGGAAAATCCCAGGATAAGCTTTTGATCAAAATTGGGTCCGATGCAGCTAAGATTTGAGACATAGAAGACCACTTCCCAGTTCGCGCCAAAATCGCCGGATCGCCATAGCCCGTCTGAATCACTTCCGCGAGACATTATGGCATACAATATTCCACTGTCCGTGTAGCGGATGGATTCAAAGCCGGGAGCGGTGGTGCTTTGCCAGCTCTGACCCGCATCATGCGATATCCACACTTCGTTATCCTTCATACAGGCAAGGTGTTCTTCGAAACCCGTGAAGCAGGTGAAACTTCCTTCTCCCAAGTCCCATATACGGTTCCATGTATCCGCGTCGCCAGAAGAAAACATGTATTCTTGCGTTCCCAGATAATATGTGCAATTGTGCATGCAGTAGGCCAGGAAATTGGGAAATGCGTACCATTCTTCTACGGTCCAGGTGTGCTCATTCAGATCAAATAACCACAATCCATCGCTGTATGTGCCGTCCCCCATCAGAACCATGAGGGTGTTTCCATCCATTGGCAGCAGGGATTTTATTGTGAGACCTCCTCCACCAAAATCGTATTCCTGGTAGAGCCCGGATTCATTTATCACCAGTTTCTTCTGAGCCTCACGTATGATACCGTAACTCTCCGGAAAAGCGGCAAGCTGCACTGCCGTGATCTCATCTGCATTCGGACCGTATGGATAGCATTCCAGCGCGAAAGCTGAGCTTGAAACAAGGGCTAGAAAGAATATAATCATCGCTTTCATAAACAGCTCCTCAGGATGGCATTTCATACATGTAAATGAAGCAAGAATTGTTCCATAACTTATATATTTTTCAGGAAGTTCGGCAGATTCTCAAACCCGGCTTTCCCAAGCCGCGAATGCTGCTGGGGGACTATAAATGAATCCCCATTATCCGCAGCAAAATTTACAAATGAGATTTAGATCAAACAAAATACTTGACGAATATTGGCAGCGCATCCAAATGAATTTCTTTAAAGAGCTTTAAAACGAGGTGGATCATGAAGCAAAGTATATTAGTTGTCAGCATCTTATGTCTGGCTGCTCTGGTTTGGGGACAGTGGAGCAGTGATGCATCCTCTCCCCTGCTTATTGCCGGCGGGCCCGGTGAGCAATCGATGCCCAAAGTTGCCGTTTGTGCCAATGGCAATACTTACATCAGCTATTTCGACAATGCCACCGGGGGCTATAAAGTGTGGCTGAAGCTACTGGATATGGACGGTTACGAATTATGGCCGTCTCCTGTAGAGATGACAGGCAGCATATCCGATTCATGGCTTACGGATTATGCCATCTGCGTGGATCAGGAAGATAACGCTCTGATCTGTTTTCAAGATATACGCTTGGGCTACAACAGCATATTCGTTTATAAAGTGTCTCAACAGGGAGAACAGCTATGGGCTGAAAACGGATTGAGCCTTTCCATCAATGCATCCATGGATTATCCGGACTACACACCGGTACTATTGAATACCTCTGATAATGATACTTTTGTAGCCTGGCAACATCAAGGCTCTCCTGCTACTATCGCGATCCAAAATATCAGCTCCAACGGACAGATCGCATGGCAGGATGGACTCATTATGACGGCAGGCATTGGAGAAAATTGCAATTGGCCGCAGCTTTTGGAGAGCGAGAATGGTGATGTGTTGATGAAGTATTATGTGGATTCCGGTCCATTCTACAGCCCCAATCGTATTCTGAAAGTGGCAAGATATTCTGCTGAGGGAGAGTTGATCTGGGATCAGACGATATCAGACGCCCTGGGCATAGCGGCCTGGACTCAGGTGATCGGCTTTGCCCCCGATGGCAGCGGAGGCGCGGTGCTGAGCTGGCATGACGATCGCGATATGAACAGTATCAACCAGGCATATTTTGCCCGTATCACTGCCTCGGGAGAGATCACTACGCCGGAAAATGGCGCGGCGATAAGCTCCACTACCGGATATCAGCATTTCTATCCTTGGGTGGATTGCGATCCTGAACTTCAGGAAGCACGTGTGGCAATGCGGGTAACAAGTGCGGATCAGAATAATTATGGGGCAATCTTCCAAAGGCTGGATTACAGTGGGAACAGATTGATTTCAGATGCAGGATACATCTTGCAGGAGCTATCCGGCTTTGATCACAATCCCATATATGCAAAGAATATGCGGGCTAGATTTCATTATCTTTACTCCCGCTTCAATTCCACCAGTCCCAATGTGGAACACATCCATAGCTCGCACAATGAAATCCCCGGCCTTTATGATGCCTGGAATACCGGTGGGGTAGCAACTGCCGAATCCGCGAAATTACATTACAGCTTTGCATCACATCTCGAAGATTGGGTGATAATGGGATATGAAGACGATTCCGGCGATAGAGACATTTACGCCATGCGTTATTGGTACAATGGAAATGTGGGAGAATGCAAGGATGGCCCACAAAATGTAACTGCGGAATTTATCCATCCCTCCGGCGTCCTGATCGAATGGGATACCCCCGCCTTTTCGGATCCGGACAGTTACATAGTACAATTGGGAGAATTCACTTTTCAAGTGCCAAACACTGACACGCAATACACCATCGATGATGTCGAACCCGGTTTTTACCAGGTATTGGTTTTTGCTGTCTATGGCGACGATCATGTTCCCCAAAATGAATATGTGGAGATAAATGTATCGGACAATTCTGACCCGGTGCAAAGCCCGGTCAGCCTCATGATTTCTCCAAATCCATTCTGTGATAACGCGCGAATCAGCTGGCAAACCCGCAAAAGCGGAACCAGCTCATTAGGACTATACAATATTCGCGGTCAACAAGTGCTCTCTCTCAAAATCTACACCGGTATCGGCATAAACAGCTATCTCTTGCAAAAGGATAAGCTCGCTTCAGGACTCTATTTCCTGAGGCTGCAGAGTCCTTCGGGAAGCGTAAGCAGAAAAGTGCTGATCTTGCATTAGGGAAAGCCATCGATCCAAATAAGAATATTATTTATGCACTGCTCTTGTTTATCAACATAAGCGGATGAGGAGAGTTCCATGACAAAGCGTTATATCTATCGTAATTTGAGCATATTATGCTTTATCGCTTGTGTAATCATATCAAGGTATCAGATCCAAGACCCAAATCTCTACAGAGGACTTCTTGGCCGAGTATTGTTCGTGGCAAGTTGTATCTTTGTGATCATACATAATAGGGTTAACAACATTAAATCCCCATTCTACGATCCCGATAAGAAAAAGCATATTCGCAATTGGCTGATCTACATCATATCCATTATAGTATTTGTGATCGTGTTTGTGTATGTCTATATAAACTATTTCGCACGCTAGTGTTTGCAAAGCAGCATTTAGCCTCCAGCACAAGTATTATCCGCATTCAAGTTTTTGAGCTTTTTTGAGGAACAAGAGATACATGAATTATTGAATAATGAGTCCCCAATCATCTGCTTAATATGTATATAGCCGGGATTGACCCACAAAGAATCTCGTATGGTGTAGAGCCCGGATCGATACCAAGAACAGATCCTCAGCCGATGAATGGATTGCCGGACAAAAGCTTCTGAGGCTCCAAACCAGTGAGAACTCCCCAAGTGCCGTTCTTTAGTCTTGACAAAAATTAGCACTCTAAAAAAGTGTTTGCTAAGAACGATAAATTGCTTATCATAAAGTTTAGGAATCTTACGTAAAACTATGGAGGTTATTATGAAACTGAGACCTATCGAAGACCATGTGGTGGTAAAGATCGCCACCTCTGAAGAAAAGAAGATCGGCGGGATCATCATACCGGATACCGCCAAAGAGAAACCGCAGATAGCGGAGATCATAGCCGTTGGTACGGATGAAGACCTGCAAAAGATAGTAAAAGTAGGTGAAAAAGTGCTTTATGGCAAATATGCCGGCACCGAGATCGAGCTGGACGGTGAGAAGTATCTCATTCTTTCCAAGAGTGATATCCTGGCCGTAGTAGAGTAGGGCGACATGCCGATATTAGAAGTAAAGACCGACACATTTGAAGCAGAAGTTCTAAAATCCGACACTCCAGTGTTAGTGGATTTTTGGGCTCCCTGGTGCGGTCCCTGTAAGGCCTTGTTACCCATCATCCAGAAGCTTGCCGACGAAGTGGACGGTAAGGTGAAAATCTGTAAAGTAAACATTGATGAAAGCCCGGAGATAGCCGGGAAGTATTCTATCATGTCCATCCCGACCTTATTGATTTTCAAAGATGGCGCAGTTAGCGACCAGCTGGTAGGATTGGTGCAAAAGGGCAAGATCATGGACAAGCTGAACGCGCTTTTGTAAGTAAGCTTTATTATCATAATTGGGCGGAGGCATATGCTTTCGCCCGATTTTTACAGTGAAAATGCTTGACTGATTAGCTATGGGAAAAATTCTGGTTATCTACTGGAAAAATAATAGATGAAATCCAAAGGAGACCACATAAATGAAAAGGACTTATCAGCCCTCAAACAGATCCCGCAAAAATACCCACGGCTTTCGGAGCCGCATGGCTACCAGAAACGGTCGCAAGGTATTAGCCCGTCGCAGAGCCAAGGGAAGAAAATCGCTCTGCGTATAAACCATGATCCGTTGGATCAAAGCTCATCAGGAGTATATGGAGTTTTCCTACGCGGAAAAAGCGAAACGAACCCGATATTTTTACGTGCCTGTCTTGCCGGATCCCCAGGGACCGGCATTGGGCATCACGATCAGCAAAAAAGTGTCGAATGCGGCATCCCGGAACCGGCTCAAACGCCGTATGAGAGCATGGTTTCGGGAGCACCAGCATATCCTGGCCCCTACCTGCAAGATGAATTTCATCGCCAGGCGCGGAGCTGCGGATCTTTCCTGGCAGGAACTCTGTGAGCATCTCGGAGAAACGATAAAATGCATGTAAGTACACAATCGATAGTGAACCTCCCAAGCCGGTTTATGATTCTGCTTATCCGCTTTTATCAGATTGTTATCTCTCCCTATTTACCAAAATCCTGCCGCTTCAACCCCAGTTGTTCCACCTATGCCATCCAGGCCTTTCAGCGTTATAATCCCGTCAAAGCCCTATATTTGAGCACTTGGCGCGTTTTGCGTTGCAATCCCTTTTGCAAAGGTGGATACGACCCACTGCCATAAGGAGTAAAATTGGATAAACGCACTATTACTGCTCTACTGATGATGCTGGTACTTTACCTGCTTTTCGATCACTTTGTATGGAAACCGCAACGTGACAGCGCCAGGCAAGCCATCCAAAGCGAAGAAGTGGTACCCGAAAGCCCTATCAGCACCGTTCCGGACGGTCTGCCTGCAGCAGCTTTGCCGACCGTTAACGCTGATAGCCTGTTTTCTTCAAGCACCGAAGCTCAGTTTATCACTCTGGAAAACGAAAACATCATAGTAAAATTCAATAGTCGCGGAGCAGTAATCAATT
>Ga0265293_10008769_pt1 | contig 14819 bp, 11 predicted proteins | sample Munlanlewell138R_FD_192505 | JGI IMG/M metagenome (GOLD analysis project Ga0265293, IMG submission 192505) | Leachate microbial communities from a municipal landfill in Southern Ontario, Canada - Leachate well 138R | ecosystem: Engineered > Solid waste > Landfill > Unclassified | place: Canada...
GGACAGCGCGGAAGGTCGAAACCTGTCCGATCGCCGTGTCCAGCGACGCCAGCAGCGTGTCCGCCTTCGTGGTCGTGGAGACAGCGGTGTTGTCCGCGACCAGCGTCGAGAGCTTCGAACCGTTGCCGAGGGCGCTCGAGCGCATGTCGTCGAAGGACAACGTGATGTCGTCGCCGACCTCGGAGCCGACGCGGAACGAGGCGGAGGAGGACGCGGTGGTGGTGATCTGGTCCGTGTCCAGGCCGGCCGCGATCGCGGTGCCGGTCACGTTGCCGGCGTTCGCGTCGTGCTCCAGCGTGAACGACACGCCGAGCTCCTCGAAGATGATGTCCTGCGAAGCGTTCGCGCCCATGTTCTGGACCGTGAACGTCTCGCTCCGCGTGAAGCCACCCGAGGTGACGGACAGCGAGAGCACGCCACCCGTCTCGTCGTTCAGGGTGTAGGTCGCGTTCGGGTCCGCGTTGCTCACATCGATCGCGCCCACGGACACCGTCCCGCCGTTCTCGACGACGGTGTCACCGATGAGCGACGAGCCGCCGTCCACGGTGATCGCGAGCGAGCCGTTCAGCAGGTTCAGGCCGTTGAAGCGCGTGCGCTGCGCGATGTTGTCGACCTCGGAGCGCAGGGCCACCATCTCCTCGCCGATCGCAGTGCGGTCGGAGGACGAGAGCGTAGAGTTGCCCGCCTGCACCGTCAGCTCGCGGATCCGCTGCAGGATGTTGTGCACCTCGTCCAGTGCGCCTTCAGCCGTCTGCAGCATCGAGACGCCATCGAGGGCGTTGCGCTGGCCCTGCTGCATGCCCCGGATCTGGGAGCGCATCTTCTCGCTGATAGCGAGGCCGGCGGCGTCGTCCGCCGCCCGGTTGATGCGCAGGCCGCTGGACAGCTTCTCCAGGGTCTTGCTGGTCTTGTGGCTGGTGACACCCAGGTTCCGCTGGGCGTTCAGCGCTGCCACGTTCGTGTTGATGATCACTGCCATGCCGGTGGCCTTCCTAACCTGTGGCTCCTCGACATCCGTGCCGAGGTGTCTGCGCCCACATCCCGTGGACCGCGCGTTGTATGACAAGAGTCGGAGGGGTTCGCCCGGCCTCCATCAGGGTGTTCCCTCGGTCCGGCGTCTTCCGACGCCCCCGCGCTTGTCACCTTCCTGTCGGCGAGCAGGCGTCAGGAGGGCCGAGCACACTCGGGGTTGCGTGGCACAGCGACCGTGAGACGCTTCACACCGGCAGAAGTACCGGTGGAGGCATCGGGTGACCGGATCCTTCGAGGAGACCGCAGGGGAGACGCCGGGCGAGGAGATCTCGCAGGCGTTTATCGACTCGCTGCCCGTCGGCGTCATCCACTGGGACCGTCGCCGCGACCCCGTGTACCGCTACAACGCCGTCGCCCGCCAGAACATGGGCATCGCGCCCGGCGTACCGTTCCCCTCCCGCGGCTCTGCGATGAGCGGGATGGTGGAGCCGTACCGCACCCGGGTCGCGGAGGCGATCCGCCGGGGCGCGCCGTTCGACGGCCGCGTCACCGTCACCAGCCCCTCCGGCGAGGTGCGTCACCTTCGCCTCCGCACCCGCGGTGACCGTGAGCGCGGTTGGGCGATCACCTCGCTCGCCCCGGACGATGGGACCGAGGATGGCGAGACCGACGCCGAGGAGTCCCCGCGCCATCCCCGCTTCGCACCGCTGTTCGAGCACTCGCGCGTCGCCATGCTTCTCGTGGACCCCACCGGCCTCATCCTGACCGCGAACGAGGCCGCCGCTCGGCTCCTCGGGCGGTCATCCGTCCGCGAACTGCTGCCCCACCGCCTGGAGTTCCGCCACCTCATCCCGGACGACGCGCTCCGCGACGGCCTCTTCGCCGACCTCCGCGAGCACGGTTATGTCGCGGGCCGTGAGGTACCCCTCACCCGCGCGGACGGGAGCCTGGCCTGGGTGCGGCTGGACCTCGCCGTGAACGAAGCCGACGGCCTGATCGAGGTGGTGGCGACCGACATCGGACTCGAGCGCGAGCATCGGATCGCCCTCGGCGAGAGCGAACGGCGCTACCGCGGCATCTTCGAGGGCGCGGTGGTGGGCGTGGTCCAGCTCACGATCGGGGGCGGGATCCTCGCTGCGAACCGCTACTCCGCGCGCACCTTCGGCTACGACACGGTGGAGGGCTTCCTCGCGCGCGCTTCGCGGGAGGTCCCGGATGCGATGGCGGCGTTCGACGCCGAGATCGAGCGGCTCCGGGCGGGGATGCAGGACGACGGCGCACGTGAGAGCCGGATCGAGGCCGCGGACGGCGCCGAGCGCTGGATCCGCGTCCGCAGCCATATTGACGCGGCGACCGGCACCGTGAACGTCTTCCTCGCGGACATCACGTCCGAGCGACAGGCCGAGGCCGAGCGCGAGCGGGCGTTACGCGAGCTGGAACTCCAGGCCACCGAGCGACGCCAGCTCGTCCGCCGGCTGCTCCAGGTGGGCGAGGACGAACGTCGCCTGGTCGCCCACGAGATCCACGACGGCCCGGTCCAGCTCCTCGCCGGGGCGCTGATGTTCCTCACCTCCGCCCAGCAGGAGCAGGAGCGTGGACGCGATGCGCTCGCCGAGGACTACATCGAGCGAGGCGCCACCTACCTCCGCACCGCGCTCGCGGAGATCCGCCGCGTGATGGCCCACCTGCGGCCGGCCGTCCTCGACGATCTCGGGCTGCTCTCGGCGATCCACAACACCGCCGAGGCCTCCCTGGAGCCGTACCGCATGCGCGTCCGCGTCGACCAGCTCGGCGAGGCGGCCGCCCTCGACGCGTCCACGGAGATGGTGTTGTTCCGCGTCGCGCAGGAGGCCACCACCAACGCCGGCAAGCACTCGGGCGGACGCGAGGTGGCGATCACCATCGACTATCGCGAGGCCGACCACGTGGTGCTCACCGTGGAGGACGACGGCAAGGGGTTCGACACTGAGGCGACGTTCGCCGCAGCAGACGGTCATCACCTGGGCCTGCTGGGCCTCCGGGAGCGCGTCTACCTGGTGGACGGCGGCTTCGCCATCCGCTCCACGGGGGAGGGGACGCGGATCACCGTGCAGGTGCCTCGACGGAACGTCCCCTCCGAGGAGTAGACGCGCCTACTCCGCGGTCGGGTGGACGAAGTCCTGGCAGATGCCGTAGCCCACGCCTCGGGCGGTACGGACCAGGTCTGGCACCCCGGCCTCGTCCAGCTCGCGACGCAGGCGGGAGACCTGCGTCTGCACGAAGCCCGGCTCGTCGCCGATCACCTGGTAGCCCCAGACCTTCTCGATGAGCTCGTCGTGCCCGGTCGTCCTCGGGTGGTTCTCCGCGAGCACGTAGAGCAGGTGGTGGCGGATGCGCGTCATGCGGATCGGCCGCTCGTCCACCATCAGGTCGTTGCGGGTGATGGAGACGTGCTGGATGCCGTTACCCAGCTCCAGCCGCCGGTCGCGACCGATCCGCCTGAGGAGCGCCCGCAGCCGGGCCCCGGCTTCCTCCGGCGTGATGTCCAGCGACCAGACGTCGTCGGCGCCGGCGTCGAACAGCTGCAGGCGGTCGGCGACCTCGGTCTGCTGGAACGCGATCACCGCGATCCCGTCCAGGCGGGACCACGCGCGGATGCACGCGAGCGTGTCCAGGTCGATGTCCTCGGTGGCGAAGAAGGCGTCCGGGTAGCCGCTGGCGGACAGCTCCGGCGGGACCGCCGTGCGTCCGACCTCGACGGCTACGCCCACCTGCCGCAGCGTGCGGCGGAGGAGGCGGGCGGGCAGCCCGGCACCGGCGATATAGGAGCGGACACGGTCCGGCGCGCTGGCGCCCGCGGGCCCCTGCGCGGGCCAGAGTGCATCGGTCTCAGCCACCATGTACTACGCCCCCTCATCTGACTGCCAGATCTCAGATGGATTGTCATGAGATTCGTCCGAATCACCCTCGGACAGCAGTCCCGTGCGACCACACCTGATTGGCCGGTTGGCCACGATCACGGATAGCGCGAAGCTCTTTCGACGTGACTTCGCACATTGATCTGGCCTCGATCGCCGGGAGAACAAGATGATCGGGAGGGGATGGAGAAGCGCATGAGCGCAATCGGCCTCATGGAAATCTGTCACAAATCTGTATCAACGAGATTCAAGTCCTACCCGGCAGCCGACGGAAGTCCTATCCAACACCGTCTGAGATACGGTATGAACCAGTTGAATCTGCCCGCAGGAGCATGGGGGTGTCGGCCGCTGTACGTGGTCAGATAGAGCATGATCCATCGCACCATTCCCCACTCGAGCTCCCACCTCCACCGCCCTGCTGTGCGAGGGCCTCGGTGACCGCCGCCGAGCCGACTCGCTCCGACGCACGACCGATCCGCGTGCTGGTCGTGGACGACCATCCCGTCGTCCGCGACGGCCTCCGCGCGATGCTGGACGCCCCGGGGATCGAGGTCGTCGGCGAGGCTGCGAGCGGTGTGATCGCCACCCAGCGGGTCGGTGAACTCGAGCCCGACGTGATCCTGATGGATGTCCGGATGCCGGACATGGACGGACTCACCGCGACGAGGCTGATCAAGGAGAGCCATCCCCACATCAGCGTCTTCATCGTCACCAGCTTCAGCAGCGTCGACTACCTCCAGCGCGCGATCAGCAGCGGGGCCTCCGGCTACCTGCTGAAGGGCATGACCCGAGACACCTTGATCAACAGCGTCCGCCTGGTCCGCGAGGGCGGCTCCGTCTTCGAGGGCGCGCTCCTCCAGGAGGTCCTCGCCGGCGTGGGGTACGACCCCGCCGCCGCCGCGGCCGTACGCCACCTCTCCGGCCGCGAGCGCGAGGTCATCCGTCTCCTGGCCGAGGGCTGCACGAACCGCGAGATCGGGGAAGCCCTCGGCTACTCCGTCGGCACGATCAAGAACACCGTGCAGGCGATCATGGAGAAGCTCGAAGTCTCGGACCGCACCCAGGCCGCCGTCCTCGCCGTCCGCGCCGGCATCCTCGCGGAGAGCGTCCGCACCCAGGTCTCCGGCGAGTAACACACCGAGCCACCCATCGATGCCGGACGAGCCCGAACCTGCGCGTTGTCTGACGAACCCTGTCTACTGGCTGGCAAACCTGCCGGGAGCGGGGCGTGCCCGCCTCACCGCCCCCGGAGGCGCGTCGAAAGTCTCTCTGCACCGCCATGAGGGCGGCGCCATGTCGCCTGTTGGCCGGCGACCAGCTCGTGGAGGGATCCCGACATGCCGAGACTGCGACTCCCGCGAACGCCTCAGAGGCTGACGACTGCCCTGTCGCCCGTCCTCGCAAGGACGGGGGGACTGCTGCGCAGAGGCGGTCGCGTGACGCGCACCGTCGCATCCAACGCCCGGAAGGTGCCGGTGCGGTCGGTCGCAAGCCGCGTCCGAGTGCCCGCGCGGGCGCGACCGGCGTTGAGCGCCGCCGCGCGAGTGCGACCCTCCTGGGTGCGGGTGCCCTCCTGGCTGCGCCTGCCGCGCGTGAAGATGCCGCGCTGGGCGCGCTTTTCGGTCCGCGGGAAGCTGTGGGCCATCTCCGGTGTGACGGTCGCCCTCAGCATCGCCGTCGCCGGGGTGGGCTGGATCTCCCTCAACCAGTCGAACAACGCAGCCGCGACCGCCATCGACAAGGGCGCGCGCCTCGAGTTCCTCGCGGAGGAGATCGAGACCACGCGCATGGCGATGGTGGCGACGGCCGGCTCGATCGTGAACGACGTGTACCAGAACGGCGCCGATGTCGCGGCGACGGAGGGCTCGTCCGAATACAGCCGCCTTGCGACGACGCTGCGAGGGAACACCGCCCTGGCCAAGAGCCTCACGACGGACCCGGCCCTCGACCCCACGTTCGAGGTCCTGGGCAGCGGGCTCCTGAAGCTGGACCAGCTCTTCTTCCAGCTCAGCGACGCCGTCCGCAAGCGCGGTGATACCGAGGTCGGCGCGGAAGGCACGCTGCGCGACGCCGCGGCGGCCCTCGGCGGGTACTTCCAGTACGACGAGACCTCGTTCGCACAGGCCCGCGCGGCGGCCCTCGCCGCCGAGACCCAGGCCGGCGGTACCGAGGCCAGCACGACCGGCACCACTGGCACCACTGACACCATGACGACCTCGGGCGCCTCCGGGACGGCCGACACGGCGACCGCCTCGGGCGCGGCGAGCACCACGGAGGGCTCCGCGAGCGCCGACACCTCGTTCAGCTCGGCGGAGGGGTTCCTCCGGGCGTCCGCGCAGGAGGCGACCATGCTCGCCCTGCAGCGCGTGCGCAGCTCGGAGAAGGACTTCATCCTGCGCCAGAGCCCGGCCTATGCGACCGAGGTGGGGGACGGCGTTGCCGTCCTGAAGCAGCGGATCACCGAGCTCGGCCTCGGCGCAGCGGAGGAGACCGAGGTCCTCGCCGCGGTGGACGCCTACCTGACCGCCTTCGATGCCTACGCCAGCGCCATCTCCGGCGTGAAGAGCGCCCAGTCCGCCATCGCGTCGGAGATGAGCTCGATGGCCTCGGCCAGCAGCGCCCTCTCGCGGTTCGGCACCTCGGCACGCGAGGCGCAGATCACGAGCCTGGGTGAGAGCGTGGACCTCGCCCAGAAGATGCTGATGGGGGCCGCCGCCGGCGCCTTCCTCATCGGCGCGGCGGGCGCGATCTGGCTCATCCGGACGATCATGCCGCTGAAGGGCGTCACGGACGCCGCCCTCGCCATCTCGCAGGGCGACCTGGCGCAGGAGGTCACGCACGACTCCAACGACGAGATCGGCGACCTGGCCGGGGCGATGCGCAGCACCATCGTCTACCTGAACGACATGGCCGCCGCCGCGAACCGCATCTCCGAGGGCGACGTGTCGCAGGAGGTGGCCCCGCGCAGCGAGCGTGACGTGCTGGGCAACGCCTTCAGCCGCATGCAGAACTATCTGCAGGACGGCGTGGCCACCGCCAGCGAGATCGCTCAGGGCAACCTCACGGTCTCGATCACCCCGGCCAGCGACCGCGACGCCCTCGGCATCGCGCTGGTCGAGATGCGCGACGCCATCCACGACGCGCTGACCGAGGCCTCTCGCGCCGCCGAGGCGCTGTCGCAGGCCAAGGACGAGCTCGTCCGGGTCTCGGACGACTCCGCCCGCACCACGCAGGACGTGGCGCGCGCCGCGGACCAGGTGGCCGCGGGTACGCAGGAGCAGGCGAAGGGCATCGACAAGGTCGCCGAGAACATGATGGAGCTCTCGGGCGCCGTCACGCAGGTGGCCCACGGCGCGGAGGAGCAGCGCGAGCTGCTGGTGGAAGCCGCGAACCTCAGTCAGCAGGTCGCGGAGTCCGCCGCCGGGATGTCCACGGACGCCTCGGAGGTCGCGTCGGCCGCCTCGGACGCCAGCGGTGTCGCGAAGAGCGGCGCCGACCGGGTGAACAAGACGATCGACAACATCCACCGCCTGAAGGCATCGATCGACAGCGCCGGCACGGCCGTGTCCGAACTCGGCGCCCGCTCCAACGAGATCGGCAAGATCGTGGGTGTCATCCGCGACATCGCCGCTCAGACGGACCTCCTCGCGCTGAACGCAGCGATCGAGGCGGCCCGGGCGGGCGAGCATGGCGCCGGGTTCGCGGTGGTCGCGGACGAGGTCCGCAGCCTGGCGGCCCGCGCCACGTCGGCGACGAAGGACATCTCGCAGCTCGTGATCGTGGTGCAGGAGGGCGTGGAGCGCGCCGTCACGGCCATGAACTCCGGCGCTGCGGACATGCAGACGGGCATCGGCTCCGCCAGCGAAGCCGGCGAGGCCCTCGCGACCATCCTCGAGTCCGTCGAGGCCGTCGATGAGCGGATCCGCGGCATCGCGGACCGCGCGGTGGAACTCCGCACCAGCGGCGAGCGCATGGTGGAGCAGGTGCAGTCCGTCCGCCAGGTGGCGGACCAGAACTCCGCCGCCGCGGAAGGCATGCGCATCCTCAGCACGGGCGTCGAGGAAGCCGCCGGATCGATCGCCGCCATCGCGGAGGAGAACTCGGCGTCCGCGGAGGAGACCTCCGCCTCGGCCGAGGCGATGTCCGCCCAGGTGGAGCAGATCCACGCCTCCACGGTGGAACTCGGGAACATGGCGGACGCCCTCCGCGCCACCATCTCCCGCTTCCGCCTCGGCGAGGAGACGCCCTCGGCGGTCTCGGACGAGTTCGAGGAGGAGCGGCTGGCGGCGTAGTGCTCGCCGCTGGGACGCACACAGAAGGGCCCGCCGATTGGCGGGCCCTTCTCTGTGTGCGAGGCGGGCGGCCTCGAACGCCGTCACCCAACGACCGAGGGGGGCCGCAGCCATGCCAGAGGCTCTTGTGCGACGCGCTGTCCCGCCTCCGCCCCGTTCCGCCTCACCCCAGCCCTCTCCCGGTTCCGGGAGAGGGCTGGGGTGAGGGCTTCCGATCCCCTCCTGCCGTGCGCCGTTACTTCCCGTCGCGCTCCGCACGACCGAGCCACTCGGGCTCGGGAACGCCGGCCCGGGCGTTGGCGACACGGGCCATGGTGAAGAGGCAGTCCGAGAGGCGGTTGAGGTAGCGGAGCACCGTGGGGGCCACCTCGGCGTCACGGGCGAGGGTGAGGACGCGGCGCTCGGCGCGGCGACAGACGGTGCGAGCGACATGGAGGTGGGCAGAGGCAGGCGTGCCGCCGGGGAGGATGAAGCGCGTCAGCGGCTCGATCTCGGTGTCCATCGCGTCGATCCAGCCCTCGAGCTTCGCGACGTCCTCGTCGGTGACGCGGGGGCCGGTGGGCTGACCCTTGCGGATGCGCTCTTCGAGGTCGGGCGTGGCGAGCTCACCACCGATGTCGAAGAGGTCGGACTGCACGATCTGCAGCCAACCGACGAGGTCAGCGTGCTCTCCGAGGGCCGACGAGGCGACACCGATGGTGGAGTTGAGCTCGTCGACGGTGCCGTAGGCCTCCAACCGGGGGTCGTCCTTCGAGACGCGAGGGCCGCCGAACAGACCAGTCTGCCCGTCGTCACCCGTGCGCGTGTAGACGCGTGTCTCGCTCATGCTGGCCTCCACATGCTCCGATGCACCCAACGCACCGAGGCGTGCGTCCGAGAGCCATCGTATGGGGCGACCGCGGAGGGCGCTCCGCTACGATCGAGGGGCAGCGATCGGACCGCACATCAGCACACGCCTGTTCACGACCCGGGCGGCGGGGCTCCTCCTGCTCGCAGCGGCAGCGCTCTGCGCGTCGTTCGCCCTCGCGTGTACGCAGGGGACAGACCAGACGCCGACGGCCTCGCCCACGGTCCCCACGCGCGAGGGCCCGACGATCCGCATCGCGGCGTTCAACTTCGCCGAAAGCCAGATCCTCGCTGAGATCTACGCGCAGCAGCTGGAGGCACGCGGCTTCGCCGTGGACCGCTCGCAGGCCTCGCCCGGCTCGTTGCGCGAAGCGCTTCAACCAGCGCTCGAGGCCGGAGAGATCGACCTGCTGCCGGAGTACGTCGGGACGATGGTCACGTCCCTCGGCGGGACGGCGACCTCGGACGGGGCGGCGAACCGCCAGGCGGCCGCGGACCTGTACGAGGCCCGCGGTGTCACCGTGCTCCCCCTCGCGGCGGAAGCCGAGGACGTGAACGCCCTGGTCATCACCTCGACGTTCGCGGAGGAGCACGAAGTCGCGACCGTCAGCGATCTCGTGGAGCACGCCGGCGACCTCGTGCTGGGTGGTCCGCCCGAGTGCCCCGAGCGCCAGTTCTGCCTCGTGGGCCTGCGCGAGGTGTACGGCGTGGAGTTCCGCCGCTTCGTGCCCCTGGAGTTCGAGGACCGCATCACCGCGCTCCAGGAGGGCGACATCGACGTTGCCGTGCTGTTCAGCACGGACGCCGCGATCCACACGAACCACTGGGTGGTCCTCGATGACGACCGGGGCCTGCAGCCCGCGGAGAACATCGCCCCGGTGATCCGCACCGAGGTCGTCTCCGAGTACGGCGAGGCGGGCGACGACCTCCTGAACGCGATCAACGCGGTCACCGCGAAGCTCACGAGCGAGTCGCTGGCGGAGATGAACGCGGACGCCGACGTGGACGGTCGCACCGTCGCGGAGATCGCCCGGACGTGGCTCCTCGAGAACGACCTGGTCGAGGGCACCCCAACCGCCGGCCAGTAGAGTCGGGCTACTCCACGACCAGGCGGTAGATGCCACCGCCGGTGTGGTCCGCGACGACCACCTCGCCCGCGGCGTCCACCCCGAACGTCACGAGCATCCCCTCGAGGTCGGCGAGCAGGGTGAGGTCCTCGGTGGCGACGGGGGCGTCGAGGTTCCGCGGAAGCGCCCAGATCTCGCCAGAGCAGAGGTCACCAAAGAGGTAGCGGCCGTCCAGGGCATCGATCGCGTCGCCGCGGTAGACGACGCCACCGACGGCGGCACAGCGGTCCTCTTCGTGCGCGTACTCGTAGACCGGCGGGACGAAGCCGGTGGCATCGCACTCCGCCCGCATGAGGCAATGCGTCCCTTCGAGGACACTCCACCCGTAGTTGCCGCCGGGTTCGATGCGGTCGATCTCCTCGGCGTTGGTGAACCCGACGTCGCCGAGCCAGATGGCGCCCGTGCCCTCCGGCCCCGCGTCGATGCTCATCCGCCACGGGTTGCGAAAGCCCCACGCAACGATCTCGGGACGGAAGCCCTCGTGGCCCACGTAGGGGTTGGAGGGCGGCACGCGGTACGGCTCCGCCTCGGTGGCGGCGCTCACGTCGAGGCGGAGCACGGTCGCGAGGAGTGTCGAGGAGTCCTGCCCCTGCTCGAACGGATCCGTGGAGGCGCTCCCATCGCCGACCGAGAGGTAGAGGTAGCCCTCGGCGTCGAAGCGGATCGCACCGCCGTTCTGGTTGAACCCCGGCTGCCCCAGCTCCAGCACCACGAGCTCACTCCCGAGGTCGAGCACGTCGTCATGGACCTCGAACCGTGCGAGGACCGTGCGCCAGGGCTCCTCGGCCGCGAAGTAGTAGGCCCAGGCGTAGCCGTTCGCCTCGAACGCCGGGTCGAGCGTGACCGAGAGCAACCCCTCGCCGAGTCGTGCCTCGACGAGCTGTGCGAGATCCGCGAGGAGCACGCGCTCGCCGGCCTCGGAGGCGAGCCAGATGCTGCCGCCGCGTTCCACGACCATGAGCCGCCCACCCGGGTAGGCAGCGACCTCGACCGGCTGATCGAAGACCACGCCGCCCAGGGCCGGCGCCAACCGCAGGCGCGGCACCGCCTCCTCCCCGGAGCATCCGAGGAGGAGAGCAGTGAGGATCGCGAGGCCGAGCGCGAGACGAGACGTGACGGCCACTCCGTCACTACTCCGGGAGCGGCGGCGAGACGCCCTCGGGCAGGGGGACCTCGAAGACGTTCAGGGTCATCGAGACCAGGCTGTAGTAGCCAACGATCGCGATGAGGTCGAGGATGCCGCGCTCCTCGATGAGTTCGAGGCCGCGCTGGTAGGTGGCGTCCGAGACCCGGTGCGTCCGCAGGTACTCCGTCACGAAGTCGTAGACGTACTGCTCACGGACATCCTCGAACGCCGCGGTGCCACCCGTGCGGATCGCCTCGACGGCCGCCTCGGGGACGCCGGCCTCGAGGGCCAGGCGGGCGTGGGCGTAGAACTCGTACTGGGCCGCCCAGTGCTTCCCGGTGAGGATGATCGCCAACTCGGAGAGGTTGCGAGGCAGGCTGGTGCCGTACCGGCAGTACGCGCCCAGCTTCTGCCCGTGATCGGCGAGCTCCGGGCTCCGGAGCCAGGCCTGGAACGGACCACGGAGGCCGCCCCGCGGGCCGGCCATGATCGCGTCGGCGACGGCGCGCTGTTCCGGGGTCATGTCATCAAGTTCGAGCGGTGCCAACCGGGCCACGGGCTGCCTCCAACGGTTCGAGGGCTACAGGACGTCTCGCGATGAGCGTGAGGCGACAGCCTACCCGCTAGCGGCGGCCTCGCGCGCGCCCTCCACCGCGCACGCCTCCTCCAAGTGAGCGCAGGACGAGCGTGAGGGCGGCGCCGGCGGCGAAGCCGAACACGTGCGCCTCCCACGCCACGCCGGGATCGGTCACGAGGAACTGTGCGCCCACCCACAGCCCGATGAACAGCAGCGCCGGGACGGGGAGCAGGAAGAACCCGGCGAATGCCAGCACCGGCCGCAACGGGTACAGCACCAGGTACGCGCCGAGGACCCCGGCGATCGCTCCCGACGCCCCGATCAGCGGCGTCACCTCCTCAGGCCGGAGGAAGACGAAGCCCAGCGTGCCGGCGATGCCCGAGAGCACGTACACGAGCACGAAGAGCATGTGGCCGAAGTGCTCCTCCACGTTGTCGCCGAAGATCCAAAGGAACCACATGTTCCCCAGCAAGTGCACGAGGTTCGCGTGGAGGAACATCGACGTAGGGATCGCGAGCCAGACGTTCTTGTCCGGGAAGAGCGTGCCGCCCACCGCCTCGGCCTGGCAGGTGTTCGCCGCCAGCTCGCCGATGGTCAGCGGACGGCCCTGGACGAGCTCGCAGGCGACCGCGGCGCGGCGGTAGAGGAACTGAAGTTCCGCATCGAAACCCTGACCGAAGGGCTGCCAGAAGAAGAACACGACGACGTTCGCTGCGATCAGCAGGAACGTCACGACGGCCGTGGTCCGAGTGGGATTCAGATCCCGGATCGGGAACATCGCCGTCTCCGGGGACGACGCCGCGCGTCGCCCGCGCAGCGTCCGAGGGTTACACCAGCGGGCCGGCTACTCGTCGATCCAGATCTTCCGCGCGACGTCCACGGACATCGCCACGTCCACGTCGCCCACGCGCACCGTGAACGTCCCCGCGCCGCGGCTCAGCTCCACTGCCTCCACCTCGACGCCAAGGCGAAACCCGTGGTTGCCCAGGAACCGCAGGAGGTCGGGGACCTCGTGCTCCGCGACCTCGGAGATACGGCGTACGCGCGACTTCTCGCCCGACTTCAGGCCCACCAGCGGACGCTCGGAGCCGGGGACGGGCTCGGAGCCCGGGATCGGGTTGCCGTGCGGGCAGGTCCGAGGGCGTCCGATCATCTCGTGCAGACGGTCGGCCACCTGACCGGAGAGCGCATGCTCGAGGCGGCTGGCCTCCTCGTCGGCCGTCAGCCAGTCGAAGCCCAGCACGTCCGTGAGCCACCGCTCCGCGATCCGGTGCCGGCGCACGATCTCCGCTGCGATCTCCCGCCCACCCGAGGTCAGCGAGATCTCCTTCTGTGCCGAGATGTTGATCAGCTCGTTCTCGGTCATCCTCCGCAGTGCCGCGGCCACCGTGGCCTGCGACACGCCGAGCCAGTCCGCCAGCCGAGAGGCGCGCACCGAGTCGCCCTCGGCGTCGATGTAGTAGATGGCTTCCAGGTAACGGGAGACGGCCTCGGACGGCATCTCCGTGATGTCAGGAGCACTCGCCAACAGTCAACCTCGCATCAGCAGGGCATCGTCGGTGGGGCAGCATCGTACCAGAACCAGCAGCGCCCTCGCTGGCGGTTCGGTCATGTTCTCGATCTGGACTGAGTCTAACATACCGAGGCTCGCTGGCCGGCGCCTCAGCGCTCCTCGCGCTGTACGAAACGCCCTCCCCACCTCTGCCCCCCTCTCCCGGTTTCGGGAGAGGGCCGGGGTGAGGGTCTGTCCGGCTCCGGTCCTTGGGCCATGCGACGTTCGAGGCGAAGAAGTGCCGTCCCGAGGAACGCGGGCTAGCTCACGTCTGGCTTCACGGCCACGTGCATCGCCACCGTGCGGAACATGAGCATCCGCACCTGCGTGACCATGAACCCGGTGTCGCGCAGCAGTTCGGTCAGCTCGCGGGGGGCGAGGAAATGGTCGACCGAGACCGGGAGGTAGCGGTAGGCGCTCGAGTGACCGGTGACGACGCGGCCGATACGAGGCACGACGTACCGGAAGTGCATGCGGGCGAACGGGCGGAGCAGGCCCGGCTCCATCCTCGGGATCTCGAGGATGGCGAGACGGCCGCCGGGCTTGAGCACGCGCCACGCCTCCGCGAGGGCGGCGGGGAGGTCCGGGATGTTCCGCACGACGAAGGCAGAGCACCAGGCATCCACGCTCGCGTCGGGGAGGGGAAGGCGGGTCGCGTCGCCGAGGGAGAACCCCGTGGAGGCCTCGACGTCACGGGCGTGGGACTTCTCGCGCGCGCGCTCCACCATCGGCCCGGCGACGTCGATGCCGAGGACGCGCGACGCGCCGGCCTGGAGGCAGGCGAACGCGAGGTCGCCGGTGCCGGTGCCGGCGTCGAGGACGGTCGCGCCGGGGCGCACGATCTGCGCGGCGGCAAGGCGACGCCAGGACTGGTCCTGCCCCACGGTCATGATGCGGTTCACGAGGTCGTAGCGGTGTGAGATCTCGCCGAACATCTGCCGGACATACGCGGCGCGGTCCGTGTCGCCCTCGAACAGGGCTTCGGGGTCGGATGTCGGGCGGTCGGGTGCAGTGCTCACGAGCCGAGCGTATGCGAGGAGCGCGCTACGCCCGAGCAGGAGGGCGCTCGAATACCCCCCCCACTCGAACGCTCGTTCTAACCCTCGTGACGCACTACAATCCGTCCATCTCCCCTCGGCTCGGTGGTCGCATGCCTGTCCGTCTTCTCCCGTGGCAGCCGGAGTACGGCACCGCCATGCAGTTCGACGCCGACGCCCCCGACTTCGGGGACGACGACGAGGTCGTCGTCGACCTCACGATCGAGCGCGCGACCTGGGCACCCATCACCCGCACCGCCGAGGTCCACCGCGTCTACCTCGTAGACGGCGTCCGCCGCGCCGAGGCCCATGCCCTGGACGATGACGGCGGATCCGCCAGCGGCACACCCGCCCTCGGGCTGTTCGGGTCGTACGCGATCGGCGCCGTCGAGA
>Ga0265293_10008771_pt1 | contig 14813 bp, 12 predicted proteins | sample Munlanlewell138R_FD_192505 | JGI IMG/M metagenome (GOLD analysis project Ga0265293, IMG submission 192505) | Leachate microbial communities from a municipal landfill in Southern Ontario, Canada - Leachate well 138R | ecosystem: Engineered > Solid waste > Landfill > Unclassified | place: Canada...
TTTTGGTTTTTTCTAAACCTGGGTAACCATTAATTATTGTCTCGCCTATAAAAGTAAGTAATTTTGTGCCACGATCCTTTTTAATTGAAAACTCAAATAACTCAGGTGTTAAATCAATAAACGAAGTACTATAATTACCAGTAATAAAATTCTCGTGTTGTACTACATTTTCAAGAAATTCGATATTTGTTTTTAATCCTCGTATTCTAAATTCGCGTAAATTACGAACCATTTTAGCAGATGCCTGTTCGAATGTTAATGCCCATGTGGAAACCTTCACCAGCAACGAATCATAGTGTGGCGTGATTACAGCTCCTTGGAAACCGTTCCCTCCATCAAGTCGCACACCAAACCCACCACTAGTACGATAAGCGGTTATTTTACCCGTATCAGGTAAGAAGTTATTATTCGGATCCTCTGTTGTAACACGAGCTTGAATAGCATAGCCATTACAAGCAATTTTATTTTGTTGAGGAATTCCTGCTTTATTACCATGTAACTGCTCTCCATCAGCAATTAATAGCTGTGATTGAACTATATCAATTCCCGTTATCATTTCTGTAATAGTATGTTCTACCTGTATACGAGGGTTAACTTCAATAAAGTAAAATTCTCCATTAGGCGTAACCAGAAATTCAACCGTTCCTGCATTTACATATTTAACCTTAGTACATAGTTGTACTGCCGCATCACATATTGCTTTTCGCAGTTCAGTTGATAAACCCACACTTGGAGCAACCTCAACAACCTTTTGGTGGCGTCTTTGAACTGAACAGTCACGCTCATATAAGTGGACAATGTTACCATGCTCATCAGCTAATATTTGTACTTCTATGTGCTTCGGATTTTCAATATACTTCTCTACATACACTTCATCATTACCGAATGCTGACTTAGCTTCCGATTTAGCACGATTATACGCTTCCTGAAGCTCCTGTTCTTTTCGAACAATACGCATACCTCGACCACCACCACCTAAGGCGGCTTTAATTATAAATGGGTAGCCATGCTTAATTGCAAATTCCTCTACTTCATTTACACTTTGGACAACACCATCACTAGCTGGAATAACTGGAATACCAGCCATAATCGCCTGTTCACGAGCCTTTACCTTATCACCAAACATTTCTAAATGATTTAATGCAGGCCCAATAAACTTTATTCCTTCTTCAACACAGCGCCTAGCAAAATTGATGTTTTCTGATAAGAATCCATAACCTGGATGGATTGCATCGACATTATTTTTCTTTGCTATCTCAATAATTCCCTCAATGTCTAAATAGGCTTCAATAGGCTTTTTGCCTTCACCTACAAGATATGTTTCATCTGCTTTATATCGATGCAGTGAATTGGCGTCCTCTTTTGAATAAATAGCTACCGTACGAATATGCAATTCACTGCATGCGCGGAAAACGCGAATCGCTATTTCGCCTCTATTTGCAACAAGCACCTTTTGCAAATTTTTCATACTGTCCATAAAGCACCTCCAAATTAGCTAATCTAACCTAATCTAATTAATAATTATCTATGATAGTATAATCCCCTGTAAGTAAAATATCTGGTAAATTCCTATGCATTAAGTATATTGCTATAATATTATTATACTATATTACATTGATTAATTGTCTAATGTAAGTATGTAATATAACAACTTTATCATTCGATAATTATACTATAACACATTACTAATCTCAACAATCATTACTAAAGCTCCTGCTTAAGAAGCAGGAGCTTTAGTAATGATATATTTTATTCACAAGGAGTTTAAAGATGATTAATCGCTTGGGTAAGCTGATTAAGAGCCTGCTCTAATATCGATCTTGGGCAAGCAATATTTATCCGTTGAAATCCACTGCCTTCAATGCCAAACATCGTACCTGCGTCTAGCCATAGCTTCGCTCTATTTACAATTAAATCCTCTAGCTGTTCGTCACTCAATTTAAGCTCTTGAAAATCTAACCATATTAAATAAGTTCCTTGTGGTTCAATAATCTTAATTTGCGGAAGCCGCTCTGCCAAAAATCCTCTAATAAATTGTAAATTTCCCGCTAAATATATCTTTAATTCATCTAGCCACTCTGCGCCATGCTCATAAACTGCCTGACAGGCAACCAGACCCATAGTATTAAGCTGACTATACCCTGCGCTATACATCTCTTTCTGAAACATATTTCTGATGCTTTTATTAGCAATAAAAATATTAGAAACCTGCAGTCCTGCAAGATTAAACGTTTTGCTAGGAGCCGTGCATATTATAGTATTATTTAAAAATTCCGGTTTCAATTTGCCAAAAACAAAATGCTTACTACCTTCATATGTAAAATCAGCATGAATTTCGTCGGATATTACTATAACCCCATGCCTAACACAAATATCTCCTAAACGAATAAGTTCATCCTTAGTCCACACTCTACCAATTGGATTATGAGGACTGCATAGAATAAACAGCTTAACATTATGTTCAATAATCTTTTGCTCAAAATCTTCAAAATCAATATAATAGCTTCCATTATTATAGACAAGAGCATTGTTAATCAGCTTGCGTTTATTAGTTAAGATTGTGCTAGAAAATGGATAGTATACAGGCTGTTGAATAATAACCGAATCACCTTGATTAGTAAGAGCTCGAATAGCCGTAGCAATCGCATAAACTACCCCAGGCGTTTTTACAAGCCATGTCGAGTCCGTTTCCCAATCGAATCTAGTCTTAAACCAATTACTAACAGCCTGAAAATAGTCATGTTTACTTTCTGAATATCCAAAAATCCCGTGCTGTGATACCTTTACTAGCGCATCAATAACTGCAGGCGGAGTCCTAAAGTCCATGTCAGCAACCCATAACGGAAGCACATCTACAGGCTTGCCTCTTTCTACCGCAAAATCATATTTTATTGAGTTAGTACCTTTTCTATTTATTACTTCATCGAAATTATATCGCATGAACTCACTCCAATCTTAACACAAACATAGCAACCTTTACGATAAATGCATATCACTTATACTACTATTCGAGAGCTTGCTGCAAATCAGCTATTATATCTTCGACATCCTCAATTCCAACAGATAATCTTAGTAAAGTTTCATCAATACCTTTTGCTTGTCGAACTTCTACTGGCACATCCGCATGCGTCTGCATCATTGGATATGTAATTAATGTTTCAACTCCACCAAGACTTTCAGCATACAGCACAAGCTTTACACGCTCTAACACTTTTCTAGCAGTCATCTCACCATCAACTGCAAATGAAATCATAGCTCCATACCCTGTAGCTTGCTTTTGTGACAGTCTGTAACTAGGGTGTGATGGTAGCCCAACATAGTGCACCGCTTTGACCTTTGGCTGCCTTTTAAGCCATTCGGCTAGTTCCAATGCATTCGCTTGCTGCTTTTCCATTCTTATTGCCAATGTTTTAAGCCCCCGAAGCACCAACCAACTATCAAACGGAGCAAGACATGCACCTGTAGTTTTGTATATAAAACGTAATCTCTCGGAAACTTCTGATGTGCGCGCCACTAGAAATCCGGCAAGAGTATCATTATGCCCCGCAAGGTATTTAGTGCCACTATGAATTACAATATCAGCTCCTAAATCAATCGGTTTCTGAAAATATGGCGTTAAAAATGTATTATCTACAATCAACAGCAACTTGCGCTCTTTTGCAATTGCAGCAATTGCCGCAATATCTGTTACTTGCATCATTGGATTAGTAGGGGTCTCAATAAATATCGCCTTTGTTTCTGCTTTTATGCTATTTATTACTTGCTTAATATCCGATGTGTTGATGAAATTAACTGCTATCCCATTCTTCGCAGATATATTATTAAACAATCTCAATGTTCCACCGTACAAATCATCTGTAGCAATAATATGATCACCAACGCTAAATAGCTCCATCATCATAGTTATTGCCGCCATTCCAGAAGAAAATGCTAATGCATCTAATCCATTTTCAAGTTTAGCAACTATATTCTCTAGCTGCTCTCTGGTAGGATTCTGTACGCGCGAATAATCATATCCAGTGCTTTGTTCAACTGCAGGATGTACAAAAGTAGCAGTTTGATAGATTGGAACCGATACCGAACCTGTACTATTATTACTATCATTACTCCCACGTACACAAAGTGTCTTAATATTCATTTTATCGCCTACTCTCGAATAATTTCCAATACTTTATATGTTATATTTAAAGCGCAATAAAATCAATATCATACTATACACATTATATTAGTGCTATATATATAGTAAGTTATATTGTAATATTAGTAAGTTATGATTGTAACTACTATACAATATATCATTTTTATCATTTGAAATCACAAAACACTATGGTTACATATTCAAACAAAATACTACTTGCATATCAGAGGAAAATTACTGTAATATTACAGTAAACACTGCGTTTACATTGACTTCACACTAATTTTAAACCTATATATTTGCTATACTATAACTTGACGTTACTACTATTTAGGTGTTACACTTTCCACTAGTAAACCTTCGCTATTTTTCATTTTGAACAATAGTAAACTGAATTGTGAGGAGAGAGAAATATGGAACATTCTTTAGGAACAGTATTACCATTATTTTCGGTAATACCATTTGTCGGAATGCTATTATCTATAGCATTAGGACCTATACTAGCTCCTAACTTCTGGCATCATCATTTTGGCAAAGTTTCATTTGCTTGGGCTGCACTTCTAGCAATCCCGCTTATAATAGCCTACGGTTCAGACGCAGTTAATGAAATTCTTCATATTATTATTGCTGACTATATTCCGTTTATTATATTGTTAGGAGCGCTATTTACTGTCGGTGGCGGAATCGTAGTACGGACTACCTTAAAAGGTACTCCACTAGTCAATGCTGGATTTTTAGCAATCGGCGCATTATTAGCTTCATGGATGGGAACAACTGGTGCTGCAATGGTACTAATTCGTCCTTTTCTACGTGTTAATAAAGATCGTAAATATAAGTCATTTATGGTCGTGTTCTTTATATTTATGGTTGCAAACATTGGCGGTTCGTTAACACCTCTTGGTGATCCTCCGCTATTTCTAGGTTTCTTACATAGTGTTCCATTCTTCTGGACATTACGGTTGTTCTTACCAATGATGATTATGCTTTCTTCACTATTGTTAATTTATCTAGCATTTGACTACTATTTCTTACGCAAAGAACAAAAGGAACAAGAACGTGAAAATACTAAGTCAGCTGAAGTTGATGTGGATAGTAAAGAAATCGAGTTGTCTACAGAAACTACAGAAACTACAGAAACTACAGAAACTACAGAAACTACAGAAACTACCAATAATTCTAAAGATAATAAACCAAAGGCCTTACAAGTTCTAGGTTTACAAAATTTCATTTTGTTAGGTGCCATTGTTGTCGCCATTCTATTTAGTGGTAGCATGCGGTTACCTGAAGTATCGATATTCGGTATTCATGTGGGACTTCAGAACATCATACGCGATGTATTACTTGTTGCCGTAATGTTTATCTCTATGAAAATAACACCTAAACTATATCGCGAAGAGAACGATTTCAATTGGAAGCCTATTCAAGAGGTTGCATTATTATTTGTCGGAATATTCGTAACTATGGTTCCTACATTGGCTATTTTAAAAGCAGGTGACGCAGGTGCATTAGCTTTCATCACTTCTGCAGTGCAAGAACCAATAAATTATTTTTGGGTCACAGGAATTCTTTCAGGATTTTTAGATAATGCTCCAACATATCTAACATTCTTCAATACTGCGTTAGGTCAATTCTATCCAGGTATGTATGAAGCTGACGCCGTCGCTCTATTGCTTATTGAACATCCGAAATATCTATTAGCTATTTCTGCAGGTTCTGTATTCTTTGGAGCTCTTACTTACATTGGTAATGCACCTAACTTTATGGTACGATCAATTGCTGAACATTCTGGTGTACGTATGCCTAGCTTCTTCGGATATATGGCATATAGTGTTTTAATCTTATTGCCGCTATTCGGCTTAATTACTTTATTATTCTTTTTGTAATAAACAACACGCTATTTTTACTTAAGTAACATTCCACAATATAATAACCACGCATGGCTAAAGTGTATCTTCTTAAGAACATTTAAGCTGTACGTGGTTATTTTGTTTTACTATTTATTATTATCTTTATGTTTATAATTTTTTTATGTTTATAATTTTCTTTACCTTTATATTTATTGATTTTCTTTATCAGTAATTATTCTTGTTCAGTAGCTGTTTGGGGCTTCCCAGCCTCGACTAACACCTTACTGCCAATCAAGAAGAACCCTTGAACAAATAGTAGCACCCCAGTTATAATCAATAGCCATTCAATTTCTACTATGTCAGCTATTGGTCCAAAGATAAGCATTCCTAGCGGCATCATTGTACTTGATATCATTCCTAACACGCCAAAGACCCTGCCTAGATAACTCTCTTCTACCTTCACCTGCAATAATACCATCGATGGCGTATTAAACATCGGCATAGAAACACCAGCAATTATCATGAAAATTAGATATAACCAAAAGTAAGGTGCAATATATGGTACTATACCAAGCGCAAACGTACAAGCGCCCGTTATTAAAAATGCCAATGTCATTGTGTGAACCTTGTTCTTAAATCCACTCCAAGTAGCCATAATACCTCCACCCATCATCATCCCAAGTGCAAAGCTGATTTCGATTACGGTTAATCGCCATACATCATCTCCAAAGCTTCGCGTTACTTGTAAAGGCGTTAAAAATGCTACAGGTGCAACCAACAAGAAAAAACTTGTGCAAAACAAGAAAAATCGCTTCACATACTCATGTTCTTTAATATAATTAATACCTTCACGCATATCCGCAAAATAACTAATTGTTTGCTTATCCAGTGCTTTAGCATGCGCAGAAACATTTAAGAATAGCAATAACACCGATACAGCTATAGCTGCAGTAACCACATCGATAAAAAATATTACTTCAATAGTAGCTAAAGTTAACAGCGCACCGCTTAGCATCGGAGATATTATCATAATAAATGATTGTACGCTACCATTAATCGCATTGACCTTGGTAAGCTTATCAGCAGGTGCAATCTGCGGAATAAATGCACCAACAGCCGGCATCTGAATTCCAGCTCCTAATGCACGTATCGAAGACATAGCAAACAATAACCAGATTGATTGATATCCCATCAAAAATAATATAGCTAACACTAATGTCGAAATTGCAATCAAGGAATCTGATATAATAATAAGATTTTTTCGATTAAATCGATCAGCCCATACGCCAGCAAATGGCGATATGAAAAACGTAGGTAAAAACCCGCAAATAATTGCAATAGTCATCATAACACCAGACTGTGTCGACAGGGTAATATGCCACATAATTGCATATTGAACGAGCGACGATCCAAACAACGATATCGTCTGACTAGTTAAAAATAATACTACATTTCTTTTCCAGTTATTACTCATACTTCCAAAACTCCACTCACTAATTAAATTATATCAATTAATTTCACATCAATTGACTATTTATAATAGACTTAATTAATTAATAAAGCAACGAGTAATTAATAGAGTAGAGAAATAATCGCTAAGAACTATTTCCCTCTCGTTGAACCGTACGTACGGGTCTCGTATACGGCTCTACAATTCATATTCTAACTTTTCTTAGATAATAATTTAAAGGATTGAGTAAGACACTAATCTTTCATTCCACAACCTCTTGATTTACAACTTCGGTTTACGTTTACCTTTAGGGCTTAAGTTTGTTATGAACCTCACCCACCTAATCGCCTTGTCAAGTTTCTGTTCGTAGGCTCGAGAACTTTGCTACACCACTTCCTTCATCCATGCCATTACTGACACCAACTTGTGGTTCACTACACTTGGCGGTAAATACCCGTGGCTAGATTTTCACTAGCTAGATTAGTGCCATGCCTGGCACACATAAAAAAACGACTCTAATTTAGAGTCGCTCACCTGCTAATGTAAATATCATTGCTGACGCTATTGCTTGATACGCATTACTTGCCACATTTTCGACCGCGACAACCGCCACAGCCACATGCTTGTTCATGACTACCGTCACAAAGCTTGTAATCTCCACCCTCAATTCTTAGAACCTTACCATTTACTAGAGACTCTGCCAGCTTCTTTCTCGCATCATTATAAATACGCTGCACCGTTGTACGGGCGATATGCATTTGCTCAGAGCACTCTTCTTGCGTAAATCCTTCTAAATCAATCAATCGTATCGTCTCATATTCATCAACGCTCATTATAACAGAACAGTTATCTTTGCTCATATTATTAAGTGGCCCAAATCGATTGCTTTCTGGTAAACAACAAACCTTTCTGCACTTTTTGGGTCTAGGCATTAATAATCTCCTCTTTCTTAACTACAAAGTAACATATCCTTCAACTGTTACAGCATCTTCTTTCTTTATTGTATCACCTTTAACCGTTTTACAAAAGGGATTCATTCTTACTTGCTAATTAGTGCTGACCACATGAGCCATAATGTTGATGTTCATGACATACTGAACCAGTAGATTTTAGTGTACCATGTAGATATGCTTTGACAATGTCGTCTGCTTTTCCATTTGCACCTGTTATTACTTCTATACCCTTTTCATTAAAAATATCGATAGCTCCACCGCCCATACCACCAGATATAATTACATTTACTCCTATGTCATTTAAATAGTTTGGCAAAAAACCAGGTCTATGTCCAGGGTTTTGTATTGATTCACTTTTTATAATTTCATTATTATCTACTTCATAAATATTAAAATTCTCACAATGCCCAAAATGCTTAGTAACCATGTCCTTTTCACTTGCTACAGCTATTTTCATATTCTTTCCTCCAATTTATAAATTATATTAAAATTTTTATTGTTTCATTAAAACATTCTTTTACTGCGTTCCCTGATACACAATCAATATCTACAATACTTTGTCCGTTATTGATAGCTTTTACAGCATTAGCATCATACGGCACTTTCCCAACAATATGCAGTTTATGCTTTTTGCAATACTGCTCAATCTTTTCTGTATTTTCAAAATTTGTATCATACTTATTAATACATACAACCGTGTCTACATTAAACTTACCTGCAGTTTTAACGATACGTTCCATATCACTAATGCCTGATATAGATGGTTCAACAACTATCAATACCATATCTACACCACTTAACGAGGCAATAACTGGACATCCAATGCCGGGCGATCCATCAATAACTGCTAGCTCTGTAGCTTTTGCTGCTGACAATAGTTGTTTTTTTACTTCTGTAACTAATAGACCATTTGTACCACTACCCATAGATAACTTCGCTGTCGAAAAAACAGCTTCATCTTTATATAACAATAATTCTCCTGCTATAGCTGGGTTAAGGGATACAGCTTTCATGGGGCATATTGCTTCACATACACCACAGCCTTCACAAGCATAGTAATTAACAACATATCCAAAATCGTCATCGCGAATGCTAATTGCATCAAAACGGCATGCTTGTCTACATAAATTACATTGAATGCACCGTATTAAATTGATTTCTGCCTTTGGTAAGCCATAATAATCTGACTGAATAGCATCTGTTGACTGCTGCATAATCAAATGCAAATTAGGCGCATCTACATCACAATCGGCGTATGCTTTTGCTTGTGCTAACTTAATAAAAGCAGTGGCAATCGTCGTCTTCCCTGTACCTCCCTTACCACTAAGGACTAGTAGCTGTTTCATGCGATACCTCCTTAGCAACTAACTGCAGTAAGCCAGTAAACATATCACGATACTTACTATCTACTCTTGCTGCTATTTCAGCATTAGAATTAAACTTCCCAAGTTCACTATCAAAAGCAATCTTCATTAAAATATTTATGTTATTTTCGATACAGAATCTTTCCGAAGGATTATCTCCATCCTGACATTTATTAAGCACTACACCATACGGTTTACCAAATAACCTTACCAAATCATGTACCATTTTCAGATTATGTGCTCCAAAAATAGTCGGCTCGGCAACCAATATACAATAATCAGCATCTTTAATGCTTTCCATAACAGCACAGGAGCTCCCAGGCGGACAGTCAATTACAATAAAATCTGTCCCTTTATCTAATGGTCTTTTTAGCAGTTCACTAATAATTGGCACGCCCGATGCTACCCCAATATTTAAAATACCTGTTATGACTGTTACATTCTCTGATGTTCCCTTTTTTATGTTACCTACATATTTAGCTTTTTCTGACATTGCATGCTGTGGACATAACAACACACATCCGCCACATGAATGACACACATCATCAAAAACAATTACCTTTTCACCAATATATGCTAGTGCATTATATTTGCAAAAACTCACACATGTTCGACACCCATTACAATCTTCTTGTTTTACATACGGAACCTTAACCGATATATCTTGTGACTCTATATTATTAGGTTTGAAAAATAAATGCCCATTTGGCTCTTCCACATCACAATCAATATAAGTTGCTTTTTCTGCAACCGTGGCTAAATTTACAGATACCAGTGTCTTACCTGTACCTCCCTTACCACTTAAGACTGCTATTCTCATACTATTTGCCTGCTTGGTTATGAAATCCAGCATGAATCTCATCTAGTGTAGATAATTTACTATCATTAAAGGCCTGAATATTATCCTTGATAGACTCGTTAATTGTCTTATACATCTTAATATTAGCCGTCTTAATAACTTCTGCTGCATTCTCACCGCATCGTGGTGTAATTAAGGCCTCTACCCCAAGATCCACAATAGCCTGAGCCGCTTTCACTCCTGCTCCACCTTGACTAGTTGCTGCACTATTATGCGCAAAAACGCTTTCCATAGATTTCGTATCGAATACAAGAAAGTAAGGTGTACGACCAAAAGAGTGACAGATAGTTGTTTCCATAGATTTCTCATTCACTGGCATGGCTATTTTCATTTCTAAATCCCCCTATAATTAGGAGCGTCCCCCTAAGTTATTGACATATGCCCCTTTCGATTATTATTATACTTCATATTGGACATATGTCAATAACTTTACCTCCATCTTTTTTACTTTAATTAATATTCGTTTACTATGATACTGTCCTATGAAAATTCAGTAACCTTCGCAATTATTTAACATATCATGTGATATAGCTTAAGTTAAAATACTTGCTTATAACTAAAAAAAATAGCTTAAGTTATTTCTAGGAGGAGATTCAATTGTCTAAGCTTGCACATGTATCTGTAGGAAACTATGTTACAGTTAAAAATTTATCATCTACAGGAATGTTAAGAGAGCGAATGCTTGCACTAGGACTTACTAAGGGCGCCAAAATAGAAGTAATAAGAAAAGGGCCATCCGGAGACCCGACCATTTATAATATAAGAGGAGCTATGATAGCACTACGAGAAGAAGAAGCGGCACTTGTAGCGGTTAATGTTATAGGAGGTTGTACTGAGTATGGGGTTAACATTCCAATCCACCCAGAACAATGCCTTAACAGATCTATTTAAAGTAGAAAAGCATGATAATCAATATATTATTGCGCTTGCCGGTAACCCCAACACTGGCAAAAGCACTGTTTTCAATGCACTTACAGGGTTACGTCAGCATACAGGTAATTGGCCCGGAAAAACAGTAGTTAACGCAAGCGGTAAATTTACACATAATTATCAGGAGAATATTCTAGTTGACCTTCCGGGGACTTACTCCTTATTTGCCGCTTCCGTCGAAGAAACAGTAGCTAGAGATTTCATTTGCTTTGGAAATGCTGATGCAGTCATCGTAGTAGCTGATGCAACATGCCTTGAGCGAAACTTGAATCTGTTATATCAAGTGATGGAACTTACTAACAATGTTGTTCTATGTATAAACCTAATAGACGAAGCAAAAAAGAAAAACATTATCATAGATGCAAAAGGTATCGAACAGGCATTAGGGATACCTGTTGTCTTGTGTGCCGCCAGAAAAGGTACTGGTATTAAAGAATTAAAAGATACTATCTGTAAAGTTGCCAATGGTCAATTAAAATCCCAACCTAAGACAGTTATCTATAGCGATTATATTGAAGAAAAGGTCAATGCCATTGAAGCTATAATCAGAAAAAATATTAGCGAAAAAAGTAAGACTGAAATAGATATTGCTGAAAAATCTCTTATTGATGTTAATTCCAGATGGCTTGCTTTGAGAATATTAGATGGAGACAATAAGTTAGTAGATTCTTTGCAAAGCAATTTAAACTTTAACGATATTACTAACAAAAGTATTGCTGCTAATTCTAATTTTAGTGAAATTGATAAATATATCGTCCGAGATGATATATCAACAGAAATCTATAAACAAGCTGAATTGATACGGGATAAATTTGTTAAGGCAGATACAACAAAAACAAATAGGGATAGATTAATCGATAACTACATTACATCAAAGACTTTCGGTATTCCTTTAATGCTATTAATGCTTGGCGGGATACTATGGATAACTATTACTGGCGCAAACTACCCTTCAACTATGTTAGCAGCTTTCTTCTTTAGCATTGAAGAAATTCTAACTGGCTGGTTCATCAGTATAAATGCGCCAAATTGGCTACACGGAATACTGATACTTGGACTTTTCAGAACACTATCATGGGTTATATCGGTAATGCTCCCACCAATGGCTATATTCTTTCCGCTATTCACAATTCTTGAAGATATAGGCTACTTACCCAGAGTAGCATTTAATCTTGATCACCTTTTCAAAAAAGCCTGTGCTCATGGAAAACAATGTCTAACCATGTGTATGGGATTCGGCTGTAATGCCGCCGGAATAATATCATGCAGAATAATAGATTCACCACGGGAACGAATGATTGCCATTTTAACTAATAATTTCGTTCCTTGTAACGGGAGGTTTCCGACCTTAATAGCAATTGCTACAATTTTCTTAGTAGCTAAATCTAGTAGCGGTATAAATATATTACCAACCATAGCCGTTACAGGATTGGTAGTAATAGGTATTGGGATAACTTTATTAGTATCATATGGTTTGTCGAAAACTATTTTAAAAGGAATACCTTCAACATTTACGCTAGAGCTTCCACCTTATAGAGTTCCGCAATTCGGTAGAGTGTTATACACATCTATAATTGACAGAACTATGTTTGTATTATGGCGAGCTATCATAATTGCCGCACCAGCAGGGGCAATAACTTGGGTGTTGGCCAATATCTATATCGGAGATTTAAGCATTATCGAGCATATCGTTGCTTTTCTTAATCCGTTTGCACAGTTAATCGGTTTAGACGGTTATATTTTAATGGCCTTTATACTAGGATTACCTGCCAACGAAATCGTATTGCCAATATTACTAATGGCATATCTATCAACTGGATCAATGATTGAATTTGATAGCCTAGATTCATTAAAAACAATCCTAATAGATAACGGCTGGACTTATTTAACAGCACTTAATATGATGCTATTTAGTTTGTTACATTGGCCATGCGGAACTACTCTTCTTACAATTAAGAAAGAAACTGGCAGTTTGAAGTGGACTGCACTAAGCGCAATTATTCCAACTACCATAGGAATTACTGTTTGCTTCATTACAACTATTATATTTAGAGCTATTGGATTGGGGTAAATTCACCCCATTTTTCTTTATTTTATTTTCGCTTATATTTCTGTATTTTCTCTTATATTTCTGTAGTTGTTGAACTTTTTTAGCAGTGCAGGGTCCTCATTGAAAAAATCTATTAAATCTTTAATTCCACATAATATATCTGCGTTTATAGTATGTTCTATCTTCTCTGTATGCTCTAGTAATCCATCCGACACATTTAATAAACTAAGAAACTTTTCAACCAAATTATGACGTGCTAGGAGTGCCTTCCCAATCTCTATACCGCTAGACTCAAGCATAATCACACCATACTTCTCATATTTAATTAGATTTAATTCTGCTAGTTTCTGAATCATCTTCGTTACTGATGGCGGCTGTACATTCAATGCTGTTGCAAGATCATTTACCCTAGTAAACCCATGTTCAAGTGAAAGTCTATATATCATCTCCATGTAGTCCTCAGCTGAAGGAGTTAATAAATCTTGATCTTTTCTCATGTATTCTCTAAATGTAAAAAACTCATGCTCAGACATTCTATCCCCACCCTATATCTTTATCATCTAATCTAGAAAGCTTATTTAAAGCTTATATGCCTCTCTATAAGAAGTATATGCCCATACTAATGGAAGTATCATTATAAATATAATAATAGTAACGCATCTATAAAGAAAACTTGGCATTCGCTAAAGCGAGACTAGACCTTTAGGTCGTAGCAAGACTTATACTCTGTGAGTGCAAGCCTCTGGTGAAGAGAATGCCTTAGGCAACAAGTTGCATAAGGGCAACTATGCTTCTAAACTACAGAAGCTAAGTTTTCTTTATTACACTTATGTACATCAGATATAATGTTATAAATTCTGATGTACTAAACAAAACTGCACCTACAATGCTAGATAGAGAGTAGCATCATAGGTGCAGTTCAAACATTTAACAGTTTAAGATAACTTCGTAGTAACTATATTAATTTTCTAATATTGGTTGCAATGGATTAGTTGCGATAATATCCTCAACCTCCTCATATCCAATTGGAAATGAGTAATTATAACGTGCAGGTAGTGCAAATACATATTCAGAATTACGACCAAGCTCACTTGGACCAATCGGTGCTGCCCCTATGTGAAACTTTTGTTGTTGTAATGACTCCCACTGTTGAACTGTAAAAACCATTATCGGAATGTCCTGACGAGGATTCTCACTAGTCCATTCAGGGTGACGCAAATTA
>Ga0265293_10008773_pt1 | contig 14809 bp, 15 predicted proteins | sample Munlanlewell138R_FD_192505 | JGI IMG/M metagenome (GOLD analysis project Ga0265293, IMG submission 192505) | Leachate microbial communities from a municipal landfill in Southern Ontario, Canada - Leachate well 138R | ecosystem: Engineered > Solid waste > Landfill > Unclassified | place: Canada...
ACTCTTTTTGTTGGACTCTCAACAGGCTCAGTATTCATCATCTACACTCCGCTAAAGCCCTCAATATACAGCTTTGGCGGGATAGTTTTAGCCATTGCAATTTTATTTGTTGCAAAGTTTTATGAAAAGATGATGAATGAAGAGGTATTTTTCCTTGTCACTTTTTTAGTGGAAGTGGTAACTTTAGTGATGATTTTGGCTTTTTTAATCTTCTCTTATAGTTATGAAATAGCTCTTTTTGTATATATCTCATATCAATTTACCTTCATTTTTGGAGGCTATCTCTTTAGGGTCGAAACTATTATTTTAAAAAGAAGCAAACTTCTTAGCCTAGCTGACATAGTGAGGCAAAAGGGTTATCTAGTAGGACTTATAGTAGCATTTTTATTCTATAAAGCTTTGGAGTTTTATGGAGTAGAAGATAAGCAAACACAAGTCTATCTCATCCATTTTTTTCTCCTACTTAATCAAATCATGATTATCTATCTAGTCTTTAAAGCCTTTAATGGGGATAAGATGGTTGCATTAAAAAAATTAAACCTATACAATAAAAAAGCTATTTAAAAGGATTAAAATTGAGAATTTTACTAATCTTCTTACTACTAATGAAGCTTGTTTTTGCAGAAGTTGCCATAAATGGAAAAATCTATCTTTTACCACTTGAAAACGGTGTAAAAGAGGTGTTAATTGGCAGTAAAAAAACCCCTATTTTAAGTAAAGATGGAAAGAAAGTAGCTCTTATAGCAGTGCCTTATAGACAAAGTGAAAAGATTGAAGTTAGCTTAATTAAAGAAAACTCTAAAGAGGTAAAAGCCATTGAAGTTGCAAAAGGGGACTACCTTAGTGAAACCTTGCAAGTTGAGCCCTCTAAAATCACTCCACCAAAAGAGTTAGAGGAGAGAATAAAGACTGAATACGAAGAGGCTATGAAAATATATGCCACCTTTAGCTCAGAGAGATTTTGGAGTGAGGATTTCTTAACCCCATTAAATAGCAAAATCACAAGCCCATTTGGAACTGCGAGAGTTTTTAATGATAGTTTGAAAAGTTACCATAGTGGGGTAGATTTTAGAGCAGCCATTGGAACTAAAATCCATGCAACAAATGATGGTGTAGTGGTACTTTCAAAAGAACGCTACTACGCAGGAGGCTCAGTCATAATTGACCATGGAGAGGGGATATATAGCTCATATCTACACTTAAGCCAGATGCCACTTCAAGTTGGGGATAGAGTTAAAAAGGGAGACTTGATTGGATATAGTGGGGCAAGTGGAAGAGTAACTGGCCCTCATCTTCATTTTGGGATAATAATCCAAGGCACTACAGTTGATCCTTTGCATTTTATAAAAACAATTAATGAACTAAATAGCTCTATTGGTTTTAATGGTGTAGATACCAAAAATTACGATGATAAGGGCTCCAACGATAGTTAAAAAATCTGGAATATCTTTAAAAATTAACCATCCTAAAATGGTTGCAGAGATTAGTTCTAAATATTGAAGCGAGGCTAGAGAGCTAGCCTTGGATCTTTGCATTGCTAGGGCTATTAATATATGCAGAGCAAATGAGAGCAAAACTAGAATTATTATCCAGAAAAAAAGAGTTAAATTTACTTCCCTAAACTCTAAAATCTTAACATTTGCAAATGAGCCTAAAAGCATAGAAGCGCCTATTAGTGTTGTGGCAAAAAACCCTACCCAAAATTGAAGTCCTACCACATCCTTTTTCACCTTAGCTCTAGTGATTGCTAAATATGACGCATAAAAAAATGCTGCTAGCATTGGTAAGATTGCGGCAAAACCATAATCCATAAAATTTGGCCTTAAAACTATTAAAGCTCCAAAAAGTCCGCCCACAACACCAATATACTGCTCTTTTGTAATCTTCTCTTTTAGGAAAAAAGATGACAGTAGAATCAAAATCAAAGGTTCAATGAAAAATAGAGCAATATTGTTTGCCAAAGGAAGATAAATTAATCCCCAAAAAAGTGTAAGCAAGGCTAAAGCTAGACTTGCTCCCATGAATATATATGCTACTTGAAAGCTTTTAAAAACTCTTTTGGTTTTTATCATAAATGGTATCAAAAGAAGAGTTTGAATCCCAAATCTAAATAGAGCAATTTGTGCGGGTGAAAGGGAGAGGCTAAGCCACTTTGCTATCGCGTCGCATATTGGCAGACAAAGGGCAGCTGTAGCCATAAATATAAGTCCAATTTCTTGAGCACTAAAATTTTTCATGGGAGGAGTATATCTAAAAGATGGGCTTTATTAGTAGATAAAACAAAAGCTTATTTAGATATAATTCTTAAATTTAAGGAAAAGAAAGAAGGAATGGATCCACTCTTTATAGCTGAAATCATAGGAACAATCGCTTTTGCGCTAAGTGGCTTTTATGTGGCAACCAAAGATAGATTAGATCTTCTTGGGATTTTTATAGCCTCTTTTTTAACTGCTCTTGGCGGAGGGATTACAAGAGATGCCATAGTAAGCAGGCCTGCTTACGCTTTTACTGAAATGTTGCCTGGGCTTTTAGTAGTTGGAGTTTTGTTTTTTGCTATATTTTTTAAACTTCATAAACATGATCAAATGGAACAAAGACTTTTTTTCATCCTAAGCGATACCTTTGGTTTAGTCTCATTTTCAGTTACTGGAGCTTTGATTGGGATGCAAAGTGGATATAACTTTTTTGGAATCGTTTTGCTAGCCCTAACAACTGCTGTTGGAGGAGGAGTAATGAGAGACATTTTATTAAATAAAGTTCCACTACTGCTTAGTACAGGCCTTTATGGGACAGTGGCTTTAGTAATTGGCACTCTTATTTATCTGCTTGAAGTTTTTAACATGTTAACTCCAGCTTCAATTTTGATTGTCGCACTATTTGGACTCATCTTAAGAGTATGCGCATACAAGCGAAATTGGCACCTTCCAATACTTAAATAGTTTGATATAATTAGCCCATTTTATATAAAGGTTTAATATGTTTGAACAGATGGATAAAGATTATGTTTTACACACATATGCAAGAAATTATGTAAATTTTAAACAAGGACAAAATGCAACCTTATTTGATGAGAATGGGAAAGATTATATAGATTTTACAAGTGGCATTGGAGTTGTCAGTGTTGGACATGGAAATAGCAGATTAGCAACCGCTCTTTATGAGCAGGCAAAAAATCTAATCCACACTTCAAATCTATTTCTAATAGAACCCCAAGCGCTTTTAGCTAAAAAGATAAAAGAGTTAAGCAAGATGGATGTAAGGCTGTTTTTTGCAAACAGCGGTGCTGAGGCAAATGAAGGAGCCATAAAATTAGCTAGAAAATATGGTCAAAAAGAGTTTAAAAATAAAAGATTTAAAGTCTTAACGCTAGAGCACTCATTTCATGGAAGAACCATCACAACCGTTAAGGCAACAGGACAAAGTAGTTTTCATAAAAGTGATTTTGCCCCATATCCAGATGGCTTTAGTTACCATGAGCAGATTCAAAACTTAATTAGCGCCATAGATGAAGAGACTGTTGCAGTGATGATTGAGCTAGTTCAAGGGGAGGGTGGGGTAAATCCACTAGATAAAAAGGCTGTTCAAAACTTAGCAAAAATCTTAAAAGAGAAAAAACTACTTCTAATTGTTGATGAGGTTCAAACTGGAGTTTATAGAAGTGGAGAGTTTTTAGCGTCTCATCTTTATGAAATAGTGCCAGATATTATAACTTTAGCAAAAGGATTAGCAGGAGGCGTGCCAATAGGTGCGTTTTTAACCACTCATAAAGATATATTTGAGCCAGGTGATCATGGGAGCACTTTTGGGGGAAATTTTCTATCCACTAAAGCTGGAATTGAGGTTTTAAATATTTTAGAAGCTTATAAACAAAGCGGAGAGCTAGATAAAACTTGCAACTATTTTGTGCAAGAACTTCATAAAATTGTAAAAAATAATCCAAAATATTTTATAAATGAGTTAGGCCTTGGGCTAATGAGAGGGGTTAGATGCAAGGATGAAGAAGTTTTAAAAAAGATGATAATAATAGGCTTTGATGCAGGCGTATTGCTGCTTAGATCAGGCAGAAATACGCTTAGATTTTTGCCTCCATTAACTATTACTAAAGAAGAGATTGATGAAGGGTTTAAAAGATTACAATATGCAATTGATAGCTTTATGTAGTTTTTAAAATCAAGATGAAATTTAGTAAATATTTTAATTTATGGCTATATGAAGATGATGGATACTATGCAAAAGCCCCCAAGATAGGCAAAGAGGGCGATTTTTATACCTCAGTTAGCACTTCAATGTTTTTTGGTGGGACTATTGGCAAAAGAGTGGTTGATTTAATTTCCAATAAAGAGTTAAGCACTCATGCTACCATTGTTGAAATAGGTGCTCATCAAGGTTATATGCTTGCAGATTTAATCCAATTTATATATACGCTAAATCCATCTTTTTTAAAACATTTGCACTTTTCAATAGTCGAACCAATGAAAAATTTGCAAAATATTCAAAAAAAATATTTTAAAAAAGCTTTTGGAGATGAAATCTCTTTTAGTATCGTTTCAAAAATAGAAGAGTTAAATTGTGATGAAGCAGTAGTGATTAATAATGAACTTTTAGATGCTTTTCCTTGCGAAATTATCCATGAAGAAAAAATGCTATATGTTAAAAATCATATTTCATATTTTGACAAAATGAGTGCGGAGGTAAGAGATATTTCAAATAAACTTGGAGTTAAAAAAGGAGAAATTTCCATTGGATATGAAGAGTTTTTTAACAAACTAAAAAACAGTTTTAAAAATATTCACTTCATAGGATTTGACTATGGCCAAATGGAAAGTAGGGAAGATTTTTCTATAAGAGTTTATAAAGATCATCAAACTTATCCCCTATTTTCCTTAACTAATCTTGCAGGAAATAGTGAAAGATTTGAAGAATTTTTTAAAAAAAGTGATTTAACTTATGATGTAAATTTTAATCATGTAAAAAGCGCGATGCTAGAGAGTGGTTTTAAAGAGATTGAGTTTAAATCTCAAATGAGCGCATTGGTTGATTTTGGCATAAATGAACTATTAGATCTTTTTAGGCAAAATGTAGATGAAAAAGTTTATAAAAACGAACTAGAGAAGGTAAAAAGATTAATTTTGCCTACATATTTTGGAGAAAGATTTAAAATGGTATCATCGTGGAAGAGGAGCTGAAAATGGAAGTTTATGTAAATGGTAAAAATATAAAAACAAAATCAAGTACAATTTTAAAACTTTTAAATGAGCTTGGTATCAAGAGTAAAGTTATGGCAACTGCTTTAAATACACAAATTGTGAAAAAAGAAGAGTGGAAAACAAAGGAGATAAAAGAGGGAGATGAGATTGAATTTTTAGAGTTTGTTGGCGGAGGCTAAGCAGTTTTTATCATAACTGCTGCTACTGCAAATCCTCCATCATGCGAAATGCTCAAAGATGTTTTTTCTATCTTGAATCTATTTTTCACATCTTCCTTAAAACTAAGTTCTGGCGCACCTTTTGGACTTTTTTTAATCATTATGTCATGAAAACTACACTCTTTTCCTATGCCAGTTCCAAGGGCTTTTGCCGCAGCTTCTTTTGCCGCCCAAAGCCCTGCCATACTTTCGCTACTTTTAGCTAAAATGATCTCATCTTCATTTAAAAATCTTAAAAGCGCATTTTCCCCAAATCTATTATAAAATTTTTCTACTCTTTTAATGGATATTAAATCTATTCCAATCATCACTGCACAACAAAATCTGTAAAGAAGATATTTTTAACATGTCCATCAGCTAAAGCTTCATTTATTTTTGCAACAATCTCATCTTTTAACCTATCTTTTCCCTTTAGCGTGCTTATCTCTTCATAAGTTTTAGCAGAGAGTGTTCTAATTATGATGTCTCTAACTAAAGATCTTTTTATATCTATCTCATTTGCTAATTTAGCACTATTTAATTCAAGATCTAAGGTAACTTTTAAGTATCTACTACCACTTTCGCTTAAAAGATTTACAATGAACTGCTCCATCGGATAAACAGGCCCAATTGATAGCATATTTGTTGATCTTGCAATTGGAGCATTGGAGTTTTGTGTAGCGGAAACTTCAACTGATGAATTGTCTGAACTAAGCATAAAAAATGCAGCTAATCCACCACCAATTAATAATAAAGCCAACAAGGCTATGATGACTACTAATACTAAATTACCACCGCTTTTTTTTGTACCCTTCTCTTTTTCTTCTTCAGCCATATTTTTTCCTCTTTAAAAAATTATCGCAAACAATCTAAAATTTTAACCAAACTTAGATTAAAATCACTCTAATCTCACATCCAATCAATTATTTTTGACACTTCATCTATAATAAAATATTTTATATCATTAGGCCCATCTGTGGGCTTAGATGGAACAATAGCTTTGGTAAATTTTTGAGTTTTTGCCTCTTTTAATCTAGTATCTAAGCTAAAAACTTCTCTAACATCTCCAATTAAACTAACCTCGCCTAAAAAAACCGTATCTTTACTAATAGGCCTATTTCTAAAACTGCTTATTATGGCAGCTACAACCGCTAAATCGGCCGTAGTTTCAGTTACTTTAATCCCACCAGCGATATTAATGTAAACATCATACTCATTAAATGGTAAATCTAATTTTCTCTCAAGCAAAGCTAAAAGCATAGTAAGTCTATTTAATTCATATCCAGTAGCGCTTCGCTTTGGGTTTGGAAAAGAGCTTTGACTAACTAAGGCTTGTACTTCTAAAACAAGGGGTCTTGAGCCTTCCATTACCACTGTAATAGCTGAGCCTGATTGAGCCTTTCCTCTAGTAAAAAACTTTTTAGAGACTTCATTTGCACTAATTAAGCCAGTTTTTGTCATCTCAAATATGCCAATCTCACTTGTAGAGCCAAATCTATTTTTAAAACCTCTTAAAAGCCTCAACTCCCTACTGCTATCCCCCTCAAAATACAAAACAACATCTACCATATGTTCAAGTATTCTAGGCCCAGCAATCGAGCCCTCTTTTGTAATGTGCCCAATGATAAAGATGGGAATCTCTTCATCTTTTCCATATCTCATCAATTCAAATGTAATCTCTCTAACTTGCGATACGCTTCCAGGCGCGGCAGAGAGTTTTTCACTATATAGAGTTTGAATAGAATCAACCACCAAAAGATCATACTTTTCTAAATGTAAAATTTTTAAAATCTCTTCAAGATTAATTTCAGTCAATAAAAAAAGATTTTCACTACTTGAGCCTAATCTTTGGGCTCTTAACTTAATTTGACTAGCTGACTCTTCACCGCTTATATATAAAACTTTTTTTCCATCTTGAGCTAAATTACCAGCTATTTTTAATAAAAGTGTAGATTTTCCAACTCCTGGGCTTCCGCCTATTAAAGTTAAGCTTCCAGGTACTATTCCTCCACCTAAAACTAAGTCTAACTCACTATTTTTAGAGCTAAATCTTTTAATATTTTCAATTTTAATTTCAGTTATAGGTAGTGGTTTTTTAACTGATTTTATAGATTTAGTTTCATTTAAAACTGAAATTTGCGTCTCATTTAACTCTATGAAACTATCCCAACTATCGCAACTTGGGCATTTTCCTATCCATTTAGAGCTTTGAAAACCACAAGCTTGACACTCAAAAAGAGACTTTTTTTTAGCCATTTTCTACTTCAGGAAAAATCGCTTGAATGATGCCACCAACAAACTCTTTAGGCTCAAATGGTATCAAATCATCCTCTTTTTCCCCCACTCCAACATATAATATAGGAAGTTTTAAAGCTTTAACGATGCCAAAAAGAGCCCCACCTTTAGCTGTTCCATCTAGCTTAGTTATGATTATTGCATCAATTCCTACAAGCTCATGAAAAGATTTTGCTTGAGATACCGCACTATTTCCTTGCGTTCCATCTATGATGAGTAGCTTTCTGTGAGGAGAGTTAGCATGGGCTTTATCGCAACTTCTTTTTATCTTATTTAATTCATGTATTAAATTGGTTTGATTTTGCAACCTTCCAGCAGTATCTATGATGACTCTATCAATTAGTTTTGCTTTGGCTGAGAAGATTGTATCGTAAGCAACAGCGGAAGGATCATGCCCTTGTTTTGTATAGACTATTGGAACAGAGATTTTTTGCGCCCATCTTTTAAGCTGTTCAATTGCGGCTGCTCTAAAAGTATCTGCTGCTCCAAGTATTACAGTAAAACCCTCTTTTTTATATAGTTTTGCAAGTTTAGCAATGGTAGTTGTTTTGCCAGCTCCATTTACTCCTAAAACCAGCTCAACATAAGGCTTTTCTAACTCATTTTCTTTTGGAACTTCATATTCAAAAAAAGCATTTAAAACTTTTTCTAAACTCTCTTTTGAAACATATTTGCCTGATGGCAAAGATTCAAATATCTCTTCAATGATTTCATAATCCACATCTGCTTCAAGTAAAGCCTCTTCTAACTCATCTTTATCAACTTCCCCATCTTTCCCTCTAGCTGTGGATTTGATGGCTTCAAAAGTTTTTGAAAATCCTTTTTTTAAAAAAGATAGCATTAAAGTTGCCTTGAAATGTCAGCTTCTAGCATCTCTTCTGGCACTATACCGTTGTAGTGTTTTAAATATTTTCCATCTTTATCATAAAGAACCATGTATGGTATGGTTTGAACCCCACCAAGCAGTTCTGAGAATTTGAAATTTGCCATTCCGTGAGTGATGGTGTAGTTTATATTATAAAACTCTTTAAAAGAGAGCAGAGTTTCTACATCTTTATCTTCTAGCGCTACACTTAAAATCAGTAAATCATCTCTATATTTCTCTTGTAAAGAGTTCAAATGTGGGATTTCAGCTTTGCAAGGAGGACACCATGTGGCAAAAAAGTTAAGTAAAATAACTCTATTGTTTTGGTTTGAAAATTTAACCCCATCTTTCTCTTTAACAATAGAAATTTTCTCATCATCTAAAGTGGTTAAAACTAGATCATCACTCTTTTTAGTACTCTTTTTTTCAACCTTAGTTTCAGAAGCTTTATTCTCATCTGAAAAAGAGGTTTTACCCTCATCCGTACATCCAAAAAAGATAAACATAGATAAAGCTACTAGTAAAAATATTTTTCTTCTCATGCACAAGCCTTGTATATAGTTTGATTTTATTGATAGAATAAGAAGATATTCTATTAAAAAATAGCTTAAGAAGAGAATAAAGGAAAAGGGTGAGTAAAAAAGAGATTTTTCGTCAAAAATCTTCTAAAAAACTAGCTTTAGCTAAGAGTAGAAAGATAACTAAAGATTATAAAGTCTTATCAAGACTCTTAAAAAGCCTTAGAGGTATTAAAAACAAAACAATCCTTTTATATATGCCCTTAGAAAATGAAGTCGATATTAAAAAAATATTTCGCCACTTAAGACAACACAATAGAATATTGTTACCATTTATGGAAGGTGTCAGTTTTAAAGTGGTAAAATTGAGGTTGCCTATGCATGAAAAAAAATATTCGATTTTAGAGCCATATAATTCATGGGCGTTTTATCCTAAGATCGATATAGCGATAGTTCCAGTCATCGGGGTAGATGGAGCTTTGCGCCGTATAGGATTTGGCAAAGGGATGTATGATAGATTTTTTTCATCTCTAAAATATAAGCCATATGTTATTTTTGTACAAAGAGATAGATGTTTTACTAACTCACAAATTGGAAATTCTTTTGATCTGCAAGCAGATGAATATATTACCCCAAATGATTTTATAAAACGAAGAGGAAAAGATGGTATTAGAACTTTCTATAGCAGGAGGGGCAGCCCTAATAGGCGGTGCAGCAAGCTATCTTGTTGCTAAAAAGATAAATGATGCAAATTATAATATTTTCCTAGAGCAAGCCAAGGCTAAGGCAAAAGCGATTGAACATGAGGCTGAAATGACTCTTAAAAATGCCAATATTTCAGTTCAAGAAGCTGAAATTGAGGCTAGAAAAAAGTATGAAGATAAACTTACTGCTTTAACTAAAGAGCACACTACCAAAATGGTAGAACTTGAAAAGCAAGAGATGCTTTTAACCGAAGAAGCAAGGCAGGCAAAAAGTGAGTCTGAAGAGGCTAAAAAACTAAGAAATGAAGCTAAAGCACTACATGAAGAGGGTGAAAATTTAAAAAATGAGTACAACTTAAAGGTGCAGGAAGCTTTAAATGTACTTGAAAGATCAGCTGGACTCACAGAAGATGAGGCAAAAGATATAATCTTAAAAAAAGTAGAAGAAAAATCTCGCGCAGATATAGCTCATATCGTTAGAAAGCATGAGGAGATGGCCAAGCAAGAGTCTAAAAAAAGAGTTAACTACATTTTAGCTCAAGCCACCTCTAGGTATGCAGGTGATTTTGCTGCTGAGAGACTGATAAATGTTGTAAACATTAAAGATGATGAGTTAAAAGGTAGGATCATTGGAAAAGAGGGTAGAAATATTAAAGCCCTTGAGATGCTTTTAGGTGTTGATATCATCATAGATGACACTCCAAATGCCATCATTTTAAGCAGTTTTAATCTATATAGAAGAGCAATTGCAACTAAAGTTATTGAGCTTTTAGTGGAAGATGGAAGAATCCAGCCAGCTAGAATTGAAGAGATTTATGAAAAAGTTGTAGAAGAGTTTGAACAAACTGTACTTGAAGAGGGCGAAAATATCGTTATAGATTTAGGACTAACTAGAGTTCATCCAGAACTTATCAAGCTTATTGGAAGGCTTAAATATAGAGCAAGCTATGGTCAAAACGCTCTTGGACACTCACTTGAAGTTGCGCACCTAGCAGGGATAATTGCCGCAGAAACAGGTGGAGATGAACAGCTTGCAAAAAGGGCTGGTATTTTACATGATATTGGCAAAGCTTTAACTCACGAATATGCAGGAAGTCATGTTGATTTAGGTGCGGAAGTTTGTAAAAGATATAAAGAGCACCCAGTTGTTATTAATGCAATTTATGCTCACCATGGACACGAGGAAGCAACATCAGTTGAAGCTGCCGCAGTTTGTGCCGCAGATACTCTCTCAGCCGCTAGACCAGGGGCTAGAAGAGAAGTTTTAGAAAGCTTTTTAAAGCGCGTTCAAGATATTGAAGAAATTGCAAAAAGCAAAGAAGGTATAAAACAAGCATATGCGATAAATGCAGGAAGAGAAATCAGAGTTATAGCAAATGCTAAATTAGTTAATGATGATGAAGCCGTTCTTTTAGCTAAAGAGATATCTGGGGAGATTGAAGAGAAAGTTCAATACCCAGGTGAGATTAAAGTAAATGTTATTAGAGAAACAAGAGCTGTAAATTATGCTAAGTAAGAGTTTTTAAACTTTTACTTGAAAGAGTATTGTGCAAGATAAAATTACGATCCAAGGGCTATTTAAAGAGGTTTTAAAGTTTAAAAAAGAGTTTATTACCGCAAATTTGATAGCCCTTTTAGCTGTATTTATAAGCACTCCCATACCGCTACTTATGCCACTTTTAGTAGATGAAGTACTGCTTCAAAAACCAGGCAAACTTATTTTATTTATTGGTTTTTTTACTAAAGAACTTGAGCCAATTGGCTATATTTTAATCACACTTTTTATTGCAGTAGTGCTTAGGAGCATATATTATGTATTAAACTACTTTCAGATTAAGTTTTTTACTACCATCTCTAAAAACATAACTTTTCAAATTAGAAAAAAAGCGTTAGAGCACCTAAAGAGTGTCTCAATGAAAGGGTTTGAGCTTTTTGGCTCTTCTAGCGCAAATTCACTTTTGGTGATAGATGTTGAAACTATCGATACTTTTTTAAGTACAACCATTAGTAAGGTTATAATTTCAATCTTAACTTTAATTGGCGTTGGGGTAGTTTTACTTTTTATCCATTGGCAATTAGCGCTTTTCATTCTATTTTTTAATCCATTTGTAGTTGCCCTAACAACTAAAATTGCTAAAAAAGTTGCAAAATTAAAAAAAGAGCAAAATAGATCATTTGAAATTTTTCAAACATCTTTAGGGGAAACTTTAGATCTTTTTGCGCAAATTAGAGTTTCAAATCATGAAAAAAACTTTATAAATGAAGCCATAGATAAGGCTAAAAAGGTTAAAGACGACTCCATTGCTTTTGGCTACAAAAGCGAAGCAGCAAATAGATTTTCATTTCTAGCTTTTCTGATAGGTTTTGAGATTTTTAGAGCCGCTTCTATCATTGCCGTGGCATATTCTAACTTAACTATTGGTTTAATGATGGCTATATTTAGCTATTTGTGGGTAATGATGTCGCCAGTTCAAGAGTTATTAAACATTCAATATGCCCTACATAGCGCGAATGTTGCTATAGAAAGAGTAAATAAAATCTTTTTACTACCTATTGAGCCAAAATATCCCCATTTAAAAAATCCTTTTTCATCAAAAACATCAGTTAAGATAGAGAATTTAACTTTTGCATATGAAGATGAAATAAATGTTTTAAATAGCGTCTCATTAGAGATTAAAGGTGGCAAAAAGGTTGCTTTAGTGGGAGCTAGTGGGAGTGGAAAAAGCACTCTTGCTCAAATTTTAGTTGGACTTTATCCAATTACCAAAGGGGAGTTGTTCTTTAATGAAGTAAATGTAAAAGAGATTGGTTTAGATATTGTTAGAGATAATGTCTTTTTAGTCTTACAAAATCCACAACTTTTTAATGCATCGATAAAATTTAACATTACTTTAGGAAAAAATGTAGATAATGATGAGTTAAATAAAGCTTTAAAGATAGCTCAAATTTATGAGCATGTGCTCTTGTTGCCTGATGGAGTGGATACTTTGGTTGGGAAAAATGGAGTAAAATTATCTGGCGGACAAAAACAGCGTTTAAGTTTAGCTAGAATGATAATACAAAATCCAAGCGTAGTTATTTTGGATGAATCAACTTCAGCGCTTGATATTAAAACTGAAGCTTTGCTTTTTGATGAGCTTGAAAAATATTTGGCAAATAGGACAACTTTAATCATTGCCCATAGACTTAGCACAATCAAAAATGCAGACTATATCTACTTATTAGATCGCGGCAAAATCATAGAAGAGGGCTCAATGGAAGAGCTTAACAAAGAAGATAGTAAGTTAAATTATTTTCTTCAAAAACAAAAGGAGTAAAGATGAGGAAAGTTTTTTCAATATTTTTTATTTTGATTATGTCAACTTCTTTTTTGGTGGCCAAAGAAGAGAGTGTTTTGGAAGCAGCCAATACTTTGCAGCACATTGTTAGAAAGTATCATAAAGACATTCCACCAGAATTAGTTGCAAATGCAAATGCCATAGTGGTTTTTTCAGGAGTAACTAAGATAGGACTTTTTGTTGGAGGATTAATTGGAGATGGCGTAATGAGCGTGAAAGGCCCAAAAGGATGGGAAGCTCCGATATATGTAACCATTGGTGGAGGTAGTTTTGGGTTTCAATTTGGAGTTGAAAGAAGTGATATTTTACTTTTTATAATGAATGAGCAGATAGCTAATGATATAAAAGATCATAAAGTTACACTAGGAGCTGATGCTTCAGTTGCTGCTGGGCCGCTTGGGCTAAATCTTCAAGAGTCAACTGATGTAAAATTTAGTAGAGATATCTACTCATATGTGATAAATAAAGGCTTATTTGCTGGTGTTTCGCTAGGTGGAACACTGTTAACTCATGATGAGAGCGTTAAAATTGATCCAAACTCTTTTGCATCAAAAAGCTTCATTGAAACTGTTAAAAAAATGTCAAGGTAGCTAGATGGAAGGAATGTTAGATACCTTGACAACTCATGGGCATATCATTGGGTATGTTGCTTTGTTTTTCTACTCACTAGGTGGTGGAATGGTAGCCATAATAGCTGCTGGAGTATTGTCATATTCTGGGCAAATGAACCTAAGTCTATCCATCATCATTGCAGCTATTGCAAATACTTTAGGAGATACACTACTTTTTTATATGAGTAGATACAATAAAGATGCGATAATGCCCTATATCATCAAGCATAGAAGAAAGGTAGCTCTATCTCATCTTCTAATGAAAAAACATGGAGATAAGATCATATTTTTTCAAAAATTTGTTTATGGCATAAAAACATTAATCCCACTTACCATTGGACTTACAAAATATTCCTTTACAAAATTTAATATTTTAAACGCAATTTCTGCGTCTATTTGGGCAGTTTTACTTGGTTTTGCTAGTTTTTATGCTGGCGATTCACTGATGAAAATATGGAACTATATAACGGCAAATCCATGGACTATGCCTCTTATAATAGGGACTTTATTAGGATTGATTTGGTTTTACTTTCATAAAGCTACAAGGAAGAGGTTTTAACCTCCCCTTAAGCTTCCTTGCAATATAATTCCAACCTCTTTTAAATAAGACTTTAACGCTTCAAACTTGTTAGAGTAACTCTTAAAAGAGTTTTAGGTTTATCTTTTATTATCCTTACTACTTTTAGTTAGTAACTATAAATGTTTTATACCTATATGTTATTTATTATTTAATTGTCAATGTCAATCTTTGAAATCTAAACAAGTGACCTTAGAGCAAAGGAAAAATCTATATAACATATAGATATAAAAACACTTCATAATTTCAAGTAAGCTAAACTATCTACTAATATTAAGTAATTTAATTATTACTTTAATGCAACTCTTTTAAAGAGTCTATTTAGTATTTAGTTTTAAGTAATGGTTTTACCATTACGCTAAAAGAACACTTTTATGGAGAGTTTGATCCTGGCTCAGAGTGAACGCTGGCGGCGTGCTTAACACATGCAAGTCGAACGATGAAATCTTGCTTGCAAGATGGATTAGTGGCGGATGGGTGAGTAATATATAGCTAAC
>Ga0265293_10008774_pt1 | contig 14807 bp, 11 predicted proteins | sample Munlanlewell138R_FD_192505 | JGI IMG/M metagenome (GOLD analysis project Ga0265293, IMG submission 192505) | Leachate microbial communities from a municipal landfill in Southern Ontario, Canada - Leachate well 138R | ecosystem: Engineered > Solid waste > Landfill > Unclassified | place: Canada...
GTCCTCGAAACGCCATGGCCAAGACACTGCCACGCCCGCTGCGGCAAGCTGCAAGGGCGACACGCCGATGCCGGTCAGCATGCCACGAACCGGCATCGTCGGCGTTCCGTCGTACCGTGTCCCGCATGTCGTGGAAACTCCCACCGTTCACGGCGCCCGCGAACACCACCCGTCCTGGAGAGCAGCTGCGATGAGCGCAAACGACGCACTGCTGAACCGCATGGTGAGTCTCGGTGCGCACCTTCTACCGCTGGTCAGCACGGCAAAACAGCCCCTCTCGAAGCGTTGGCCGTTGGCTGTGGCACTCGACAGCGCGGCTGCAGAGGCCCACCTGCGCAAGGGTGGCAACATCGGCGTGAATCTCGCCTCCTCGCGAATGATCTGCCTGGATGCCGAGAATCATGCCGCCACTTCTGCCGTTGCAGGTGCCGGGTTTCAGGTCACCGTCATCCCGGCCAAGGCGCAGGACGCCACGATTCAGGACAAGCACGGCGGGTCGCATACCTGGCTGCGCATCCCGGACGGGATCGACGCCGTCACGTTGCCGTCCGACTCAATGGGAATCACCCTGCCCGGCGGCGGCATCATCGATGTTCTGGCGGGGCGGCGCTATGCCGTTGCGCCGCCGTCGCGCCTGCACGAGGCCCCCGGCTACTTCTACGCGCCGTGCCTCAACGGCCCGCTGGATCCGCAGGCCTACGCCGCGGACCCCGGACTCGACATCGCCACCGCTCCGATGTGGCTGTTCGACCCCGCCGTGGCGTGCCCGCCCGGCCTCGAGCCCCTGCACGGGTGCCTCGCCCCCAAAACGCCCTATGAGCGTATCGAAGCCGACTCACGCACTACCGATCTGACCGACCGCATCGATGCGGTGCCGTGGGAAGTCTGGATCGATGGCGATCCCCGCCTGGCGCCGACCGGCGAGATCGACAGCTGCGGTTGCGAGATTTGGCATTTCGCCGGTGCGGACAACATCAAGAGCGTGACGCTGCACAGCGGCTGCGGGCAGGGCTGCGGAGCGCACATCTGGTCGGGGACGATGATCGGCCAGCTCGAGCTCGACGGGGACCACCTGTCGCGCCTGGACCTGTCGGTGGCGCTGCGTGGGGTTTCACGCCGTGAGGCCGCGGCCGCAGTGGGAATCGAGTTGGGCGGCGGCGCCGAACCGTTGACGCCGGTGCGCCCCGAGCACTACGAGCAGGCCGCACGCAACGCCGAGGACGCAGGCCAACCCCAGCGTGCGGCCCGGTTCCGCCAGGCTGCCTCAGCGTTGCGGGCATTGATGCCCGACGCCGGAGCCGACGCCCGTGGTGAAATCCACGGCGCGTCACCGATCGCAGGCGGGTTCCCGGCAGCACCGACACCGCACCAGGAGCGCAGCATCATCGAGGGAGCCAATGCTCTCGACTCGGCTCCCGCCCCCGCCCCCGACGCAGACGAGCATCCTGAGCAGGAGGCGGCCCCCGCCGAACCCGCCAAGCAGCGCACCATAATTCGTCTGCCGGGTGTGCCGCTGGCGGAGATGCCGGTGCCCGGCCCCGAGGAAATCTACGAGTACCCGATCCCGGCGATCCCCGACCACGTGCCGGCGGTGCGCGGGGCGCGTACGGAGTTCGCGGACGTACTCCCCCCGATCGCCAACCGGCAATCACATGACACGGTCAAGTACGAGTGGGTATTCACGGCCACACCCGGGTTGAGTCAGATCGCTGCGGCCGCAGATGCCCGTGGAGTGAGCCGTTGGGGGATGTTGGGAGCATTGCTGCCGCGGGTCGCTGCGCACATTCCGCCGACGGTACGACTGATCCCGGCTGATGGCTCAATTCCGCACGGGGAGGGCGCTACCGGAGCCGGAACGTCGCTCAATCTCTACGTGGTCCTGGTCGGCCCGCCTGCCTCTGGAAAGTCGGTGACCCTGGCAGCTGCGGACACGCTGGTGCCCGACGTCCAGATGGTCCCGGTGGGCACCGGTGAAGGCATCTTGAAGCTGTTCCCGCGCGCGGAGGGCGACGGGGACAGCGACGAATACACGCCCGAGGGCGAGGTCCGCATTGCCAATGTCGGCGATACGCGCTCGTGCGAGTCGGTATTGCTCAGCAGCGACGAGATCGACGTGTTCGTTGCGGAGATGGGCCGCCAGGGAACCAAAGCGTCGGGGCTGTACCGGCAGATGTGGATGGGGGGCGACGTCGGCAACATCACCAGTGACCGCGAGCGCCACTCCATGGTGGCGGCACACACCTATCGCTTCGGCATCCGTCTGGGTGCTCAGCCCGATGCGGTGACCCCGCTGTTCAACGAGACCGATCGCGGTACCCCGCAACGGTTCCTGTGGCTGGGAGCCCAGCGGATGATCGCCCGCGGTGAATACCCGTCACGGCTGCAGATCGCCCCGGTGTACTGGTACGGCGGGTCGCCTTCGATGCTCCCCCAGATGGCCGGGTCACAGGCGCCGGTATGGATCAACCCGCCCCCGGCCGCGCGGCGCTTCATGGCTGACGAGCTGTGGCGTTCCGCGACCGCGAACTCGCTGAGCCCGTCGGGGTCCTACGACGACGGCAATGTTCCCGCCGACCGGGCCACCGCCATCTCCGAGCGCCATGCGCTGCTGCAGCAGCTCAAGATTTGCGCGATCCTGGCAGCGCTCGACGGACTCCCCCAGCCGCAGGACACGCACTGGTTCGCCGCTGGCGAAATCATGAAAGTCCGGAGCCTGGTGATCAGCCGCCTGGTGGACGTGGCCGATGCGGCACGTGCGGCCGAGGCACGCAAGCGTGGCCAGGAGATGGGCATCATGCGGGCTCACGCAGATGCCGCCAGTGAGCGCGAGACGGCCGAGCGCCGCGATGACACCGCAGTCGCGGTGATGCTGGCTGCGATGGACCTGACGGCGAGGCAGAAGCCGATCACACGGGCGAGCCTGATCGCGCACGTGAGCCGTGAAAGCACCGCTGACACCGACTTCGTCACCGAAGCGGTCAAGGGTCTGACCCACAGCGGAGACCTGTCCCTGACCGCCGACGGCCAAACCTACGTGTTGACGCTGGGCAACTCCACAGCGGAGAACGGCCGCGGGGTTGCGGTACTGCACCCGGCGCCGCCGATCCACGCCGCTGGCACCACCTGACCACATCCACGGGTGCTGTATTCTCTATTTTAGAATCGTCGAAGCAGCGGGTGGCCAGCTCGGTGATGACCAGTTCCCGGTAGCCGGGATAGGGGTCGCGCAGCCGGCCGGTGTACTGCCCCGCTGCGGTGAGCGCGGCGGCGGTGAGCCGGTAGCGCTCCATGTCCACGCCCGCGGAGTTGAGCGCCTGCACCTGCGACAGGGGCGCGTCGGGGCTCTCATCGGAATCACGAAAGCCGTTGGCACGGTAAGCGGCGACGAACTGATCCCAATCCCCCAGGCCGCCCAGCCGGTACAGAAACCAGACATGTGCGGTCAGAGAACTTGTCCCCGGCAGCACCGGGTCGATCAAGGCCGCCGCATCTGCGCGGTCCACCGAACCGTCAGCGGCGACCGCGATCGGCTCCATCGCCGCCGCAGGCATCGGTCCCAGCTGCGGATCCTCCGAAAGCGGCCCGGCTGCAACGGACTCCACCGGGACGGGGCGGCATGTGATCTCCGTGCCCGCGGCGGCTTCGGCGAGTTCCCGCCCGCTCATCGTGTTCCTGCCACCGCCCCCGAACAGCTCGGCGGCCTCTGAAATCACCGACCCGGCGATCACCACCGGAACTGTCGCCGGCGAAGACACGAACACCACTGCGAACAGTGAGAGCACCATCGCCGCGGTGGCGGCGAACACCAGCACTGCAGCGACCAGGACACGTCGTCTGTATCGGGCCAGCGCACGCAACGCACCCACCGGTCCGCCGCCAGAAGCCATGGAGCGCAGCAGGACACGGGGATCGAGGCGGTTGCTGCTCATAGCCCCGCCGGCCCTGGAGGAGGCGGCGGTGGCGAGGCCGGTGAAGCCGGAGCCGGTGGCGAGGCCGGTGAAGCCGGAGCGCCGGGGGGTGCGGCAGGTGGCGCAGTCGCGGGCGTCGGACGCGGGGCGCTGTCACGTCCCGGCGGCGTTGAATCCGGGAGCACACCGTGCTGCCAGGGGTTGGTCCGCGCCAGCACCGTGAGCGCCGCGGCGGCCATCGCCACAGCCAGCATCTGCGCGAGGGTCTGCAGCGACATGTGCACCGTTGGATCGGTCCACGGCACCGGCACCACGCGCAGCGCAAAGACATTGTCGTCGTAGTACGGCGTGACGAAGCCGGCGAGTGTCAACCACGACGCCCCGCCGGGCACGGCCGCTGCCACCACGGTGATGACCAGCGCCTGCCCCAGCAGCCAGTACATGGCCGTTCGGACGAGCAGCGCAGGAGTGTTCACGCCGCGTCACGGTAGTTGTCCCGCGCCGCAGACGGTCGCCGGGCGCGGAGCACTCCTACGGTGGCGCCCATGATCAAGCTCAAGACCGCGCTGTTGCTTCCCGCCGCTGCATCCATCGCCGTGTCAGTGGCGGCCGTCGCGGCTGCCAACCCCGAAGACGCACCGGCCGAACCTGCGGCCACCAGCGATGTGCGCCATACGCCAGCTACCGTCACCGTCACCGCGATGGTGGCCCCTGGTCAGTGCCAGCCGATCGAGTCGGGACCGTCAGCGGTCCAAGTCACCGACACCGCGGTTCCGGCGCCGTCGCAGGACCCGAACGCCCCCGAGGCGGTGCCGGCCGCCCTCCAGGAGGAACAACACTCCACCGGAGCGGGGACGAGCCGATTCGACCCGTACACCTGCGCTCCGGCCGCGCCCGCCACCTCGGCATCTGAATCGGCACCGGAGTCGCTGGCGGCCGATCCCGCTGCGGCAACACCGATCTACACCGCACCCCTGGCCCCGCACCCGGGCTCGAGCGGCAGCGGCGTGGCCGGTGGCGCGGACGCGACCAGCACCCCGCGCCCACTGAGCGAGCCGACCACCGAGACGACTCTGCCGCCGTTCCCGGGTGAGGAAACGGATCAACCACGATGACCGCGGTGCCCCTACAGGGCGCCCTCGACGCCAGCACCCTGATGGAGACGGCCACCAGCGGTGGGGGGTTCGCAGCGGCGGAGGCCGTGGGCATCTTCATCGACGATCCCGACGACCCACACGTCGCCGTTGTGGTGCGCGAAGGGCGCATCGTCTACATCGGGATCAGCGACCCCATGCTGCGCCGCTCGCTCGACGAGCTGCAAGACATGCTGAACGCCGGCATCTTCACCGCGTTCAGCATGTGGCAGGCACAGCTGCGGGCGGCACCCTGATGAGCCAATGCCTGCGTGACGCCGTGTTGGCCGCCGGCATCGGTGGCGAAGTGATCTACCGCCCCGATACCGGGACCGAAACCACCTTCTCTGTCGAGCATTTCGACGCGGAAGAGGTCAAGCTGGTGTCGGTCAGCGGGCACTACCACGGGGTGCCGAGCCGCGAGTTCTACCGCTTCGACAACCACTGGTCGCTCAAGCCGCACTGGCGCCTGGCCGGCACCTGAACACAGCGACAGCTCCACCTATCCGGCTTGTCGAACCACTCTGCGGTCCTGCCGGATTCCGCGTCGGGCATGGTGCACCGTGGGCCGGTACGCTCGCCCGACCGAGAGTGGTTGGCACCTTGTCGGCACATGCGCTATTCTCTATTTTAGAGAACGCGCAAGGGGCGCGACTGACCCGAAGGACGACGATGACCGCGATCGGCGAACCGAAGACCGCCAGCCTCTACTTCCGGCAGGGCAACAGCGACAAGGAATACCACGCACGGCTCGAGTCGCAGGACGATGGATTCGTCGTCAACTTCGCCTACGGGCGCCGCGGCTCCTCGCTGACCACCGGAACGAAGACCTCGTCTCCGGTGGAATACGCCAAGGCCGTTGCGATCTTCGACAAGCTGGTGCAAGGCAAGCAGTCCAAGGGCTACACCCCCGGCGAGGACGGCACGCCGTATCAGCACACCAGCAGCGACCGCCAGGCTTCGGGACTGCTGCCCCAGTTGCTCAATGTGGCCGAGGAGGCCGATGTCGCGCGCATAGTCGCCGATCCGGCCTGGTGCATGCAGGAGAAGTTCGATGGGCGACGCATGATGCTGCGCAAGTCCGGTGACACCGTCGAAGCCATCAACAAGCTGGGCCTGGTGGTCGGGGTGTCCGCGGCGGTGGCCCGTGCAGCTGGTTCCATCGACGGTGACTTCATCCTCGACGGGGAGGTCATCGGAGATGTGCTCTACGCCTTCGACATCTTCGAGTACGCAGGCAATGACCTGCGCGAAAAGCCCTACCACGAGCGCTACCGCATCCTGCTCGATCTGATCGCCTTGAACCTCGATGACGCGATCGCGCCGACCCACAACTGGACCTCCCAGTGTGACAAGCGCCGGAAGCTGGCCGAGTTGCGAGACGCCAAGGCCGAGGGCGTGGTGTTCAAGCGTCTGGATGCACCGTATTCGCCGGGGCGGCCCAACAGCGGCGGCCCGCAGCTCAAGTTCAAGTTCGTCGAGACGCTGAGCGCCCTGGTGACCGCGGTCAACACCCAGCGCAGCGTGGGACTGAGCCTGCACGGCGACGACGGCCTGACCTTCGTCGGCAACGTCACGATCCCCGCCAACCACGATGTGCCCGCGATCGGCGAGGTGGTAGAGGTGCGTTACCTCTACGCCGCCCCGGCGCTGTACCAGCCCGTGTACCTGGGCGTACGCGACGACATCCTGCCAGCGGAGTGCGTGATGGCACAGGTCAAGTTCAAGAGCAGTCACGCGGGCCAGCACACGGCCAGTTCCGCGTGACTCTGATGATCTGGCCGTCGCACCGCGACGGCCAGATCATCAGAAGCGCGCGATCCAGCTCCACCCGGTCCCACGAGATCCTGGAACGTCAGGAGTCCGCCGGCGCCGGAACGTGCCGGCTCCTGCGCTGGACCCAGCGCGCGATCTCACCTGCCTCGGCGGTGTCCGGGGACTCGGCACGGTGGACAGGCTGGCGTGAGTCAGATTGGTCGGTCCCATCAGTGCGCCCCCGCAGTGGCGCGCTCAAGTCGGTACATCGCGTGGATCAGTAATCGCTGATCACAGTTGCGCCTTGCCCGAGTGGTTCCACGCCGAGATACGAGTCCGACAGAGGGTCGTGCATCGCGTTGGCGTCGATGTACTCGATCGTCTTGGGGTCCTCCAGGTTGATCGGCAACATCCGGTGGAGGTCCATCACCGTCATCTTCGCCAGGTCCACCCACCCGTCACCGCGGTCCTCCTCGTACGGATCCTTAACACCGGGGTCTTCCGGCAGCGGGTACTCCATCCTCACCCACATGCGCGGATAAACGCGCGGGATGCGATCAGAGACCTCCCGCTTGAACTGCTCCCAGTTCGGCTTGACGCCAGGAGGCAAGTTGTCGGAGATCGTTTCGGCCGGCGAGTACGACCAGTAGGACTGGTAAATTTCCGCCGATATTCTGCCCGCGTCGTCAGCTACCGTCACTAGCGCGCGGCCTGGGGTCTTTGGCGAGATGGTGCCGCCCAGGCGTGCCACCTCTCCTTGGATCTGCTCCGGGAAGGCCTTCCTGACCACCATCGGTCCCGGCTTTCCCAGCGACTGAACGACTTTGAACATGTCGAGCCAGTCGCTGGGCACCGTGTCGGCCTTCATGTCCTGGGTAGCGAGGATCACGTTGACGCGGAACTCGCGGCCGACCTTCAGGATGTCAACCATGTCGCGCTCGATCAGCTGTATTTCCTTCGGCTTGAACACCGCCTTCATGTTGGAGCGCACTGACGCGAACTCGTCGAGGACCAGCAGGATCGGTGTCATCGTGTCGCGCCACGAGGTGTCGCCCCGCTTCGACATCTCGGTTCCGCGGCGCTGCCGTTGCTTGAGCAGCATCCACACCATGTGAATCACCAGGATGTGCTCATGCAGGTTCGATGAGACAGCAGTGACGTTGGGGAACTTCATGAATGGGCTGTAGTCGGTGCCTTTGCCGTCCACGGCGAATACCCGATACAGAGCAGCGAAATACTGCATGAGCTCCGCGCGTACGGCGACCGACTTACCACCGCCGGTGGCGCCGACCACCTCGCGGTGCGGGACGTCCTTCGGCTTGATCCGGATCGGCCCGTTCTCACCGACACCGATCGCGATGGAGAGGTTCGGGAAGTTTCGCGCCGCTTCCTCGCGCGTCTGGATTACCGGCCACATCTCCGGTGTGACCAAGCTCGGCACAGCGCTCTTGCGAGAGGCGATGAGCCGATCGAGCTGGCTGTCGAATTCGATCCGCCACCCGTCACCGAACGGCGTGGACAGCTCCGCGTCGATCCGGCTTTTCGTCGCCTCGGTGGCGAAGAATCCTGGCTGCAAGGACTGCAGTCCGTAAGACATCAGCGCTCCTCGGCTGGCGTCGCCGCCTTCAAAAGTGAACTCTCCCGCCAGAGGAACCAGCGACTCGCTGATCGACTTCGCGATATGCAACAGCCGCAGCACGTTCGGGTTGGACATGTCCAACGGCCCGGCTGTCGATCCCGCGGCGTGAAGATCCGGGTCCAGGTTCGGCAGGACGTACCCGGTGCCCGCCACCAGTGCGCGATGATGCTGTTTCCAGTGCCAACGCGCTCGGGCCAGCAACCAGGCCCCACCGGCAGCAGCCACGATGCCGACGCTGAGCCGCCACGGTGAATCGAACCCCCACACCGCGATCGGCACGAGCAGGCCCGCACATCCCAACGTGCCCAGGCACAGCGCCTGGGACTGGTGGGAGGCGGGGGCGAAGCCGCTGGTGTCGCGGGTGGTCATTGCGAATCCTGCTTTCGTGTGCGGGTGTCAGATCCTGTCCACGCATCGCTGAGCGGGACGTGGTCGGCCGGGTCCTGGCAGTCGTCGGGGGTGGTGTCGAAAAGACAGCACCGGGTGCACTCGGCTGCGCGGCACAGCGCGTAGTGCGGGAGGGTCGCACCCTTTCTCGTTGCCGACGCCACTCACAACAGCACTAGCTTTCGCGGCTGGGTCGGTGGTGGCGCCCGGACGGAGGCGGAGGCACCCGGGGAGGAACCGGAGGTGCCTGCGCCGGCGGAGGCGGCGGTGTCCGCTTCCGGCGCTGAGGCGGTGGCGGGGTGCCCGGCGGTGGCGTCATCGTCGGGATCGTCTCCACCTTCGGCGCTGGAGCCTTGTCAGCGGGGCGGGGGTCCCGGCGGCGTTGCGTGACCGGTACAGCCCCTGGAGGCGATTCGGCCACCGGGGGGAGGTTTGTCACGTCCTTCGCCCCTAGCTGGGCGCGCTTGACGCGGCGCTTCGGCGGCGCCGGAGCAGGTCGAGCGGCGGGCTTCTCCGGCACCGCGGTCTGACCGATCGTCTCCACCGCCGGTGCCGGTGCAACGCGGCGCTTGGGCCGTACCGGCTCGCTGACAGGAAGATTGACGACCTGGCCGAGTTTGAGGTCGGAGCCTTCCCGCGGCGCCGCGGTTCCGGACGCATCGACGTCGCCGAGAAGTGCCCGGCGCTCCATCGGAGTCAGCTCCCACAGCACCGTGGTGCTCTGCTCGTCGACGGCCACTGCGATCTCCGAATGCCCGGCCGGGTTGGCCTGAACCGTCAGGCTGTTGGTGGCGCCGCGGCCGGGGGCTTCCTCGGTCACCAGCATCACGGCCTTGCCCGCACACAACTCGCGGTGACGCTCCCACCACTGCGGGGTGCAGACCACCACATCGGCGGGCACGGATTCGACGGTCCCCACCGTCAGCACGGGCGTATCCCGGTGCTCTGCAAGGCGTTGCCAGGCAGGCTCGTCGATCATCACCGAGATGCGCTGGTCCTGCGTCGAGAGGCGGGCCACCATCTGCATCGCGAACAGTCGCGGGCCGGACAGCCAAAGCGGCTCAGAGGCAGGCGATACCGCGACGAACACCCGAGTCTTGTCGGCACGGCTGCCGACGAACATACCCGCACCTCCGGCCGGTACGCCGAACCCGAGATGGCGGTGCTCGTCGATCAGTGCACCGGTCGAGCGCAGCGGCAAGCGAGTGGACACCGGCAGCGCCTGATTGAGGCCGGCCACCTGCTGCCCCACGGCGGGGCGCAGACCGTAACCCGACGCTTTGGCCATCGCCTCCCCGCTGCGCACCAGGTAGGTGATCAGCGGCTGCGCCAGCGCCTGGCCGTCACCCTGGGGGGTCAGGGTGAGCGTCGTGTACTGGCGGTGTGCCTGCAGGTGGTTCCACCCGCCTGCCGACTCAGCGTTCCAATGTCCCCGGGCCGGAACGTAAGTGCGAGTGTGCACCTCAGAGCGCGGCCCGCAGTTGCGCCATCCCGGGCTCGACAGCGGCCCGGCCACCTGGGAGAGCACGGCGTCGTGGAATTCACGAACTGCGGGTGCGCTCATCAGCCGGCCGCCGAAGCCCTGTTCCGCCAGGACATGACAGATGCGGGTTGCCGCGATGGACAGTGTCTGGCACAGCCCGTCAGGCAGCGACTCACGCTTGGCGCGGCGGTATGCCGGTCCGAGAATGTCGGCCTGCAGGTCCAGCGACACCTGGATGACGGTGAGCCCGCCCAAGGGGACCGACACCGGACCGATCAGCGTGTCCAGTGCAGCAGCGGCGTGGTCGCGCGCGGCGAACTTGTAGCCCGCGCAGATGACCGCCAACCGGGACAGACCGATGTCGTACTGGCGCAGCTGCGGGCGCAGCAGGTCGGCGGAGATCACCGGTGACTCGCTAGCTCCGGTGGCGCTCACCGTTGTCATCTGCCACGGGCGAGGGGTGATCTCCACCAGGGCGCTGATCGAGGTGCCGTCGAAGATCACTCCCATGCCGTCGCGCGAGAACAGCGCGGCTTGGTCCGGCAGAACATCGCTTCCGCGCCGCAGCGCCACCCACTGGCTCAACGTCTTGCCACTGAACCGAGCACCGACGCCGGCGACGAGCGCGGCTGCAGCCCCGGCCGAGACCGCCGGGGCCAGCCCCGCAGCTGAGGTGCCCAGGACGGCGGCAGTTGCCAGCGTCGAGGCGACCATGCCGGAGCGTGGATTGAACGACACCAGCTCGCGGCCGGGCACCGCTACGCGCGTGGCCGGCGAGGCAGCGTTTTCCGCGCTGTCGGTGGACTTTTCGCGTCCGCGACGTGCCATCAGCTCTGCTCCTTTGTTCTGCGTCCCCCACGAGCCATGGCGACGACGACGACAACGAACACCGCACCCCCGAGGACCGCAGTGGCGATCAATGCGACGTCGCGCCCCAACGTGTCCGGCGGCGGAGCAGGCGCTCCGGGGATCGCGGCCACCGGCGGCACCCCAGCGGCGACCACCGGGATGGAGTCGTCAATCGCAGCCGTGAGCGCTGCGTGTGGATCCGCCACACCGGCTCCCAGCAGCGAGCTCAGTGCTTGCGACGGCTGGTGAGCGGTGCGCTTGATCCGCTCGATCACCTGGTGCGCACTCAGCTCCGGAAACCGTTGACGGACAAGGGCGGCCAGACCTGAGATGTTGGCCGAGGCGAAGCTGGTGCCCGCGATGGGCTCGATGCCGTTCTTCGTGAACTGCGCGTTGATCAGATCGCCGTTGATCGTGGCCGGGTCGAGACTGACCACGTTGATCGCCGGCGCTGCCACGCCCACCCACGGCCCCGGCATCGACTTGACGTACGGGTCGCCGGTCAAGGTGGTGCCACCGACCGACAGGACGAAGTCGCTGAACATCGACGGCAGCGACAACGTGGTCACCGACCCCCAGCCGCGCTCGTCCGAGGGGGTGGCCGGGTCGGGTCCCGGGTTGGCCGAGCACTCCCCGCCCAAGTTGCCCGCCGCAGTCACGATGACCGCATCTTTGACCACCGCGGCGAAGTAGAGCGCTCCGGCCAGCGCGTGCAGGTCGACTTGCCTGGAGGTGTCCACACATGCCGTAGCCGAGATGTTGATCACCGTGGCGTTCATCGACGCGGCGTGCACGATCGCCCGCGCCAGCGTGGTCAGGTTCGACGCCGCTTGCGCTTCTCGGGCGTTACCGGTCTTCGCCGAGTCGACCTCGTAGGCATCGGAAGTCTGGCGGATCGACACGATCGACGCGTCGGGCGCGACGCCGACGAAACCGTCTCCGGGTCTGGGCTGCCCGGCGATGATCCCGGCGACCAGGGTGCCGTGGTGGTCACAGTCGAACAGGCCGTCACCTCCGAGGATGTAGTCACCCCCGCCGAGCAGTCGCGGGAGGCGGTCGTTGCGATTGACCCCGGAGTCGATCACGGCGACGGTCTGCCCCTTGCCGGTGGCGAATCCGTGCAGCGCCGGCACTCCCCACACCGTGTCAATGGGGATGGAGTCGAACTGCGATCCCTCCAACTGGCCCGAGGCCGCACACTGGTACGCCTGCCGCATCGGGAATTCCGGCCCCGGCGGCGCATCCGGCGGAGCGATGTCCACCGCGGGGTCGAACACGTAAGGGCTCAGCGCCGCGGCCTCGGGGATCGCGGTCAACGCGCCCATGACAGCAACCACCGCCGCCATGCTTCCCGCCCGCCGAAGTGGCCGGGCGATCCGTGGTGAGAGCACGGCAAACCTCCTGTGTCTGTGGATGATCGGAGCTGCTGGATCTACCGGTTCCGGATCTTGGACCAGCCGTCCATCATGAAAACCAGCAGCGGGACCATGGTCACCACCGCGATGGTCGCCGCGAACTCCAGCCGCCTTTTACTCAGCGGTGAATGCAGCGTCTTGGCCCGGATGGCCCAGATCGAGGACAGCAGAACGAAGATCAGCAGCGGGACGGTGCCAGCGAGGAGAACGGCGTGGGTGGCAGGGTGGGGTGAGAGCGCCCGCCCGATCAGGTAGGCGGTGGCGGTCAAGGGACCGGCGACCATCAGCGGTACCGATGCGGCGCGGATGACCAGGCCGCGCCCCACCGCCACGCTGGCCACCGATGCCGCAGCCACGAGGGCGAACAGGTGCCACTCGTAGTTGGTGGTGAAGTAGCCGGCCGCTCCCGCGGCAACTACCTCGATCAAGCCCGCGGCGGTGACCATTCCGATCAGCGCCTGCAGCGTGGTGATGACGCGGTTTTCCTGGTTGAGCATGGCTTCGATCGCCACGCCGGAAGTGGAGCGCCGCGAGACCTGGCTGACGGTCATCTCGGAGCGGCGCACCAGCGGCTCACCCGTACTCGGGATGTAGTTGACTTGGACCTGTCCCACAGCCCGCGACATCTGCGTGCCGCAGACGATGACGACGACAGCGGCGAACACGAGCTGGGCGGCGACCGCCTGCGAGGAGGATGGAAGCACCAAGCGTAGCAGGCCGACGAGTACCGCGCACGCAGCGGCCACCGCGACCCCCACGTGCAGGCTCGCCGGCTTGTTCCCGGTCAAAGACCACAGCACCACCACGACCGTGGCCACCGCGGCCCCGACGGTGGCCAGATGCCAGACCCCGAGATCGCGCGGTACACCGGTCAATGCCGCCGCTGCGGTTGCGAGGTAGGCCGACACGCACAGCGCCCCGGTGATGTCGGTGTAGTTGTCGTTGCGCGAGAGCACCGCGGCCACCGAACCGCACATCACGGCAAGCGCGACCAGTAGGCCGGCCACCGCGGGGCGCGTGCTGGAGTCCCCGCTGAAAACCTCGGCGATTCCGATCAGCGCAACAGCAGCGATGGTCAGCGGCAGTGACACCGCCCCGAGCCGGCGGGTGTCGCGGCCGTCGAGAACGGTGAACATCCGCTTGGAGACTTCCGCGGCCCCTTCGGCGACGTCATCCCGTAGAACCGGGTAGTTCTCGGTGCGAGTGCGATGAGTCAGGTAGAGGTCGGCGCCGGGAACGATGCCTGCCTCGTCGAGAGTCGTCTCCGGATCGAGGCGAGCACGGATAGGCCCGGCTTCCAGCGCCCACTCGACACGTTCGGCGTTCAGGTACTCCCCGATCGCTCCGCCCTTGGCAACGCTGATGAACTGTTCACGGAGCTGAGGCAGCAAAGCCACGATGGGTGTGTGCGCATGCAGCTTGCATTGAAACGCGCTGTCGCGCGCACGGACGTTCACTGCCACAAATGTGGTGTCGCTGAGCACAGATACCGGCTGAGTCATGGCGGAAGTAGTACCTCCAGCCGTCGCCCATGGTGGGTCGCGGCGCGCTCGGAGGCTTAACGGGCACCTGCAGGCCTCTCCAAACCAGAGACCGGAAGATCGCCAGGCAGTCTCCAAAATAGAGAGTATCTTCATGGCGTGAGCGACGAAGATGCGTGGCGCCACGCGGTTGCCGACTCCAGTGAATTCGAGCTTGAGCTGGCAACTCTCTCGCACCGCGACGCCCTCGCGCTGGTCGGCGACCCCGAAGACGAGCCGCCCTGAGCGCGGACCGCACCCCATCACGGCTCGGCGCCGCGTGAGCCCTTCCCCCGGCCAAGCGCTCGAGCGTGCCCCGATGGCCCGCCGGGGTTAAGCCGACACGCCCGGTCAATCGGCAAAAGTCCGGGCCGAAGCGGGCATCTCCGCGTACGCGATCCGGCGAAAAACACCCCGCTCAGCCCCACTTCCGTGCTATCCCAAGATGTCGAGTTGCCGTTGACTCGTGCATACTCAGGCGGCGCAGCGGCACTATTGGGAGGACATCTGTGGACGGTACGGAGCTTGAGGGCTGGCAGCGCGTGGGCCACACGGTGCGCCGCGCGCGTATCGATATCGGATTCACCAACCGCGAGAACTTCGCCGAGGCATGTGGTGTCTCGGTGCGGGTGCTTTCCGACCTGGAATCCGGAACACGGTCCAATTTCTCCGAACGGGTGCTTTCCCGGCTTGAAGAGGGCCTGGGATGGGCGCCAGG
>Ga0265293_10008776_pt1 | contig 14806 bp, 14 predicted proteins | sample Munlanlewell138R_FD_192505 | JGI IMG/M metagenome (GOLD analysis project Ga0265293, IMG submission 192505) | Leachate microbial communities from a municipal landfill in Southern Ontario, Canada - Leachate well 138R | ecosystem: Engineered > Solid waste > Landfill > Unclassified | place: Canada...
AGTCCGCCAGCAGTAAAACCCACAGATGGGCGCTTTTAAATTGGAATCGCATTTTCAGAGGGGCAATCTCCTTTCATACGCCGTAAATTATAGAGGAATATTTAAAATGTAAAGCAGTTTTTAAATTGGGATCAATATATGTGAGAGAATTCACAAATTCAAAATATAGAATTTGCACAATCTCAACGCCATATCGATCGCACCATTCTATTTATCATTTGATCACCGACTGTTTTAAGTTTGGGATTAATTATATAAAAATATTGATCGCCTCTACAACTCGAGATTATATTATTTAAACTGATACATTCTCTTAATTCTATCGATAATTATTCCCCTTCATTATATTAAACATGTGGGCACTTAATTTCACACGACGGATTAATTTGTTAATATCAGTCTCTCGAGGTAACAATCTCATCTGATCCGGGAGGTGGAAAAGGAACGAGTATATCTTTTCTGGATGCAATATCTATCAATTCCTTACTTGCCCCTAATTTTACCAACTGTCTATTAACACTTTTAAGAGCCTTACTTTTTGATACAATCGCCATTATTGTCATAAGAATTATTTTTATATCAATAAAAAACGACCGGTTTCTTATGTAAAACAATCCTAATCTGCTTTTCCAAGGTCTAATTAATTGGTTGTAATCCAGATCTGGATTTTTACTATCTTTCAATATTTCGCCTTCATCTGAGAATATTATGGAAGAAAAATCCGTTATTCCAGGATTAACATCAAGAAGATTTTTCTCAATATCTGTATATAGCTCGACATCTCTTTGTACCTGCGGCCTTGGACCGACCAAACTCATTTGTCCGATAAATACATTAATCAGCTGAGAAAATTCATCTAATTTATATTTTCTGATAATATAACCTATTTTTGTAATTCGACTGTCCGAACTTGATGTAGAATCTACGCCTGATTTGTCCGCATTGACAACCATGGAGCGTAATTTTACCATTTTGAACATTTTACCGTTTTTTCCAACTCTGGGCGCCAGATAAAATGGAGAATGTCTGTCCTCCAGCCATATTAAAAACATGAATATTAATAAAATTGGAGAAAGTAGGATTAATCCAATTAAAGCAATTAGGAAGTCAAAAATGCGTTTTACCATATGTATTTTTCCCTAATTAACTAATAATGATTTTATTTGATTATAAATTGATTGTGCATCCATATTATATTGTTTTCGTAAATACTTCTGAGAGCCGACAATACTTGAAAATCCTTCCTTTAATCCAATCGATAAAAATTTCTTGGGATAATAATTGTATTTCATGAGAACTTCAGATACTGCGCTTCCTAAGCCACCAAATACAGTATGTTCTTCCACGGTTATGATTATGTGAGTTTCTTCGACCGCTTTCAATATGACTTGTTCATCAATCGGTTTAAGAGTATGCATGCTAACAATTCTTGATGATATGCCTTCCGACATTAAAAAAGCCGAACTATTTATAACTTCTTCCAAAATTCCACCGGTTACTATAATGGTACAGTCAAAGCCATTTTTTAATATCCTAGCCTTTCCAATTATAAATTTTTCGTTTTTATCAACCGGTCTGTCATCTCCGGCAGATTTATCCAAACGTAAATAGCAAGTGCCGGGCGAATTGACAACCGCTTCAGTTGCTCCCGTCGTTTCCCAATAGCCACAAGGAGATATGACTTTAATTTCTGGCAAACTCCGCATTATGGACAGATCCTCTGTCGCATGATGAGAAATTCCTAGCGCTCCATAGCTAAAGCCACCTCCAATCGATACAACCTTGACATCGGCATTATGATAACAGGCATCATTTCGGATTTGCTCTAAACAACGCAATGTCGGGAAATTCGCAATCGAATAGGTAAAAACAATTTTCCCTTCTAATGCTAAGCCTGTTGCTACACCGGTCATGTTTTGTTCGGCAACTCCGATATTGATAAAATTTTTTGGAAATGCTTTTCTAAAATTATCAAAAACACCAAAACCGAGATCTCCAGTAATCAGTATAATATCAGGATTATTTTCTACCAATTCGCTTAGGCGTTTTATGAAATGGTCTCTCATTATCTAGCCTCTAGCTCTTTGAGTGCCGCTTCAAATTCTTCTCCTCGAGGACATCGATAATGCCAAAGCACTTGATTTTCCATAAAAGATACTCCTTTACCCTTGATTGTATGTGCAATCAAGACCGAAGGTTTATCTTTATAAAAAGGAATATTATTTAGCGTATCGTAAAGCAAATTATTATTATGCCCATCAACTTCTTGCACTGCCCAATTAAAACTTTTCCATTTTTCGGAAAATGGTTCTAATGTGATAGTCTCAGCAACCGGCGCGAGACTCTGAATCTTATTATAATCAACTATTGCTATAAGGTTATCAAGTTTATGGTGGGCCGCAAATAAAACTGCCTCCCAGGTGGAACCTTCATCGCATTCTCCATCAGATAGTAATACAAAAACCCGATGTTTTTTATTATCAATTCTACCCGCCAGAGCCATTCCTGCACCAACACTCAGTCCGTGTCCCAAACTCCCAGTCGACAAATCTACACCGAGTATACCTTTATGACTCACGTGACCGCAAAGATCAGATCCGTCTTGATAGTGAGTTTTAAGCTTTTCGATATTGAAAAATCCTTTCTCCGCTAACGTTGCATAAACGGCAGCTCCAGCATGACCTTTACTTAATATAAATCGATCCCTCCTATCTGACTTGGGATTATCTGGATATATTTTTAAAATATCATTATACAGAACGGCTAAAATTTCGACTATGCTAAATGCCGCACCAATATGTGAACTACCACCTGAGCTTATCATTTTTAAAGTATGAATACGTATCCTTTTTGCCAGTTCTCTAGAATCCATCTAAAACCTTACCATTATTGTCTATAAAAATCTATTATACAATCACATACGTAATGAACATCATTATCGGTCAATGATAGGTTCAATGGAATTAGTAATAATTTTTTAAAAAGAAGATCAGTATATGGTAATGAACATTTAAAACCTAATTGCGTAAAGTGATGTACGGCTTTACCTCCCCATTGAATGATCGTTCCAACCCCTCTGTTACTCAGGAATTTTTTTAGTTCGTCCCTATTTTCAGCTTCAATCTCATAATTTTGATAAACGTCATAATGATCAGAATCGCTATTAGGGGAAGGAGGCAATACAATCTCTTCTATATGCTCCAGCCTGTCTTGATAGATAGTAGCAATCTTACGTCTTCTATCGATAATTGACTGGTAATTTTCGAATTGAAAATTAAGAAAAGCCGCTTGAAGATTATCGAGACGGCTATTTAGACCCCACATTAAAACATCTCCATTTATATCCCTGCCATGATCTCGCAGTAAGAGTAGCTTCTTATAAATATCCTCATCATTTGTCAATACAATACCACCATCACCGAGACAACCTAGAATTTTTGCAGGATAAAAGCTAACACAAGCGGCTTTCCCAAATGTTCCGGCATTTTTACCCTTGTACTTCGAGCCTAATGCCTGAGCGGCATCTTCGTAAACGTCCAGGTTGTACTTTTCAGCAATACGAAAAATAGCATCCATATCAGCAGTACGGCCATTGAGTTGAGTAGGTAGTATTGCTTTTGTTTTCTCTGTAATAGCAGATTCTATTGATACCGGATCAATCAAATGATCTTTTCCAACTTCGACTGGAACCGGAACTGCTCCAGCAAAGTAAACGGACGAAGCGGTGGCAATCATTGTATGAGAACATATAATAATTTCATCACCTCTTTTAACACCGCCGGCCATCAGTCCCATCTGCAAACCATCTGTTGCATTCGCAACACCTAACGCGTATTTACAACCACAATAAGACGCAATTTTGCACTCAAAATTGGATAGATCTTTTTGCATGATAAAGGCTCCGCGAGTGCCTATATCCTTAAAAGTAGCAATAAATCTATCTTCATTGGTTATAAAATTATGAGGGTAATTAAAAAATGGTACTTGCTTATTCATATATTAACATTCCTTTACTATATTCTGATTTACTTAAAAGATTACCGCTAATCCGGATGGTAAGTCGCCACGCAGTAAATTACCTTATAATTTGTGTTCGGTTCAGCATCGGATATACTCTCTGGTTCCACAAATTTTCCTCTATATATATCGTTTTCTTCTATTTTTTCTTCATTCTCTATTGCCGGTGGGCCAATTTCTACCGGCATTCTTACTAAATTACCAAATACGATCCTTTTCAACCATTTCTTTCCCGAGGTCGTTTTTGGCACTATTCTAAGTAACACAGCAAATTTTTTTATAGGTCTTAGGACTCTCTGTCTCAGCGAAACATTTTCTAATGGTGTATCGCCAAAAAACTCAGTTTCAAATCCGTATTTGTGAAATAAATCTCTTAATTCCACAACACCATAGTATTTATAGCTATATGGACTTGGATTAAAATCGTATAGGTTCTTATTAGCGGTGCAAATCAGTACCTTTCCGCCTGATCGTAGAATACGCAAACATTCTTTGATAAATTGTTCAACATCTGGAAGATAGTAGATCGCTTCGAATAGTATAATGACGTCCTTGGTCTTATTCGCAAATGGCATATTTTGTGCGTCGAAATATTGTATTTTAATACTACTTCCATAGTGGCGGTATACAATGGATAATATTTCTTCAGAATAATCACCCGCTTCAAAACTTCGAGCAATACTCGATAAATACCTTAATCCCTGACCGGTTCCGCATGCGACTTCGACGACATCTTTATCGGTACAGTATTTTCCAGCCCAATAGTAGCGATTGCATAACCTATCCACTTGCTCTTGAGCAACCTCATCACCGGCGATTTCCGTTACTGTAACAAAATCAGTAGTCATACTAATCTTTCTTTTTTATTGATGGTTCTTTTTTATAATCTGCAAGTTCCTCAATATAGCGAGCATAATTTGCATAAATGATATCAGCATCCCCATAATTTCTATAAAAATCCATAGCGTTTTTTGACATTTGTTTATGCAAATCTACATCCAACCTTAGTTTTTCAATACAATTATATAATCCTTCTAAATCACCAGGAGAGTAATTTAAACCAAATTGATATCGCTCTATTAAATCTGCCATCTCTCCTTCCAATGAACTAATAATAGGAAGGCCAGCAGAAAGGTATTCAAAAATTTTGTTAGGAATGGTATGTATAACACTGTGACAGGGAACGAGCCCAACATAAGCTGCTCCTAAAAGCTTTTTTATTTCATTTTTATTTATCCAACCTGGAATTACAACATTATTCAATCGAGTTATCATATTTCTGATAACATTGTATTTTTCACCTATACCAACTAGCATAAAATAAATGTCCTGCCTATTAGACTTTTGATATTTTTCGGCAACTCTCAGAATAAGTTCTAGCTCGTAGGAAATTCCGAAAGTCCCCATAAAGAGGAATATTTTCTGCCCCTTTCTTGCTTGTATTAAAGCTGGTACTTTAAAATTTAGTTCACTTTTTCCCTCTTCTGATCCATTTTTTTTATATCCTATATAAAATACTTTATCACGTGAATTTTCAGTCCTCCTTATCTTACTCAATCCCCAATCAAGATAGCCTTTTGATACAGCTGTAAGAGAGGCAGCTTCTTTCAATAAGTTGTTTAAACGTAAAAAGTCAAGAATCATGGCTATTTTACCAATTTTGTACAAACCAATTTTCTTAAAACGATTCAGGAAAATATCAGGCCAGAGATCTCTGATATCAACAATGAATTGTACGTTATTCTTTCTCGCATACCAGGCAGCTTCATGAGCAATCGAATGATCCGGCATTGATGCGACAATGAGATCTGGTTTGGGAAATCTACTTGATTGTAATTTAAATTTGATTGCCACAATCTGATGGTCAATATAACGCATTAGGGATAAATTTTTCTTATATCCACAACCACGTAGAACTCTAATGTTATATCTCTCTGAAACCCTAAAATTAGTGTCTCTGTCCGATATCATCTTTTTTTGCTGATGTTCAAATGCACTAGCCCACCATAAAATACTATGGCCTCGTTCTAATAGTTTTTCTGCCAGGAGTGCGGTACGCATCTTTCGCACAGAACTATTTAAGGGTAATGGTTCTCCTATTTGGACTAGCCAGATCAGCATAAATTTCTACTCGCCCTTAAAACAACATATCGACAACCATAAAATTGATAAAAATATATAAAAAACTGTTATAATATAGGATATCTCTTCAAGCCATATATCAAAGATACCTAACAACACAACAATTAACGGCAGTAATATCACGGTAAAAAAAACACTAGAAGATAGTCGAAAAAGCTTCCTGAAATTTTCTAACCTTCTTTGCTTAAAAACATGATCTTTAGTCGAATCCCAAAATGCAGAAAGTACATATCCTGAAAAAACCGAAAGCCAGAATAAAAAAGCATTCTGTGTAAAATAACCAAAAAGTATCACCACCGCGGCTCGCGATGCCGCATTCGCCAAACCATCCATTTGCTCACCGAAATCCGATGATTTATTTTGTACACGCGCAATGACACCATCTGCAAAATCTAAATTGACTTGCCAAATAATTAACACTAATCCTATAATTGGCTCCCAAATATCAGTAGAAACTGCATAGGATAATAAAAAAAATCCAATACTTGCCATCACCAACCGTATAATAGAAATCTGATTGGCTGAAAATCCTAAACGATAAAAAACATATGCACACCTAATACCAATCCAACGGTTGATCCTCCAAATAATAGATTTTTTTAATTCCTCGGTTACCATATAATCAGGATAGGCATCCTGATAAAAAGCATTCCATTTAATATTATTCATAATTATTATAAATTGATATTATTTTTTGCCAATTACTATCACGTTTTTTGAAGTAATCAGGCAATCATTTCCCGTTATACGCATTTTATATGCTTCTTTTATCTTTTTCGGTGCATTTATATGAATATCTAATATTTCACTCTGAACTCTCTTTTGTAGGCCAGAATTTTTCACCCAATTTACAATACTAAAATTTTCCATATAATGAACATGTACTGCCATATTTTTAAATCCATTTTTACTAAGATAATTGACAAGGATTTCAGGTGTAAATGTTCTTCTCGTTTCTTTTAATTTGAACATTTCCGTATACCAGTCTACTACATCCTGATCATCAAGTGGTGGGACTCCCTCTGCTACGCAAATTTTTCCTTTTTCTTTTAATACGTCATAACAACGTAAAATAGCTCTATCCAAATTATCAGTAATATGGTGAAAAACCATTCGTGCAAATACCCTGTCAAAAATACCATCTTTAAACAATGCATCATTAATATCCCATTTAACAATTGAGGTACCAGTCCAATTCCCTTTTTTTAACATTGCATCTGATGAATCAATAGCCACGACATGGCGCACATAATTTTTAATTGCATCTTTTACTGCACCAGTTCCAGTACCAACGTCCAATACGATATGTTCTTTTTTTAGATCACTCGACCGAACTATTTCCTCCAAATAACCTTTGTCTTTTGTCCAGAATAACTTGTCATAGTGGGCAGATCGGATCAGCCAGAAAGATTCTGGACTTATATTATCATAACAGTTCATGAATTCCCATTATACTCCTATTTTAAGAATGAATAATTTTATACATATCTTAAGAGATCTTTTGTTTTTTGTCCCATACGAAATAAAGCATCTAATATACTTAGCCCGGAAATAAAGTGATTATTGTTTTGGTCATACGATATCGGATTATATGTTTGAACCTCCAGATTAATATTGGCTGTTTTAAATTTGTTGTGATTTTGATAATTATCACCACCTTTACCTGAAATATAGGTATCCGCTCCTAACGTTTGGCAAATATCAATAAGACGATCGTCTGATTGTTTTTCGGATTTAATACTGCTAGATAATTTAATCTGAGAGGATATTCCAAGATATGCAGAAATAGTGCTTATAAGCTCCATATTAAGTTGCGCCAGTGATGTTGTTTTTTTTAATAATATGGGCTCTATTAACCGAAATACTTCTTTAAAAAAGGCATTTCGTCCATATACTGAGCGCAAAGTTTGAATATGCTTATATCTCCAACGCTCATCTGCGAATTCTACTTCATTAATTATTTCTCCCAGACTGAAGCAGACCGGGACAGTTAACCATGTTTTCCGACCTTGATTCAATATATGACATCTGTTAATGTAGCTATTTTTTGACATCTGTGCATTATCATATAAAACAAAAATATTACAGGCGTTCATCTTAGCAAAAAAACCACACCATGGCATATAATTCGGCTGATGGATAGCTACTTTCATAAAGTATCAACCCTATCTTCTAATTGTAAAATGTACTAAATAATCCATCTAAGTACTTCAAATGTTTCGGCGTATTCAACACCTACTTGTGTCCCGCGGGTAATTGCTAAAGATCTAATAAATTTTTCAGACGAATAAAAACGATTTTTTTGTGATTTATAACATTTTAATGCTCTGATTTTCTGATCAATATTTTCTTTACTTAAGGACACAAAACAGGTAGTATTAAATGTAAGGTTATTCCATGGTACTTCATAGCCGAGTATTGTCGATTTAAGTTTAAAGGCTCGTAAGCCCTCCATAGCGATTGTATTGTGGTCTTGGTGTAAGTCATTTGGTGATGGAAGAAATACAAGATCCGGATTTAATTCTTTATTTAAATAAACCATTTCCTCTAATATCCTCTGTCTGTCTCTTTCAAAACATCTGACTTCAAAATTTTTAGTGATAACATTCTCAGGTTGAATTCCCAGGGTCTTGGTTGCATTTTTTAATTCTTTTAGAAGAGTGTCGGGGGGCATACCAACATCTAAGGATTTTTCGCAATCCGAAAAAGCAACATAATATACTTCATTTTTTTCATTTATGAATCTATCTATTGTTCCTCCACAACCAAATTCTCCATCATCCGTGTGAGGCGCCAAAATTAGTATTTTTTTCATATAATCTTCCCTTCTAATCTTTTATAAACGTCTAATAATGTCGAAAATTCTTTTTCCCAGTTATATTGATTAATTATTGCATTTCTTCCGTTATTACCCATTTTACATCTTAATCCGACATTGTCATATAATTTGCGAATCGAACATGCAATTTCTTCAGGTTTTAATGGATTGACAGTAATGCCACATCGAGAACCGTTAACGATCTCATTCCAAAGGGGAAAATTTGATGCAATTACAGGTATACCCACTGCCATATATTCAAATAATTTAACCGGAAGTCCTTCCATATGTCTTTTTAATGGATAATCACATATATACCCGATATCCGCATTGTGCATTTCGAATAAAACTTGCTCGTAAGGTAAAATACCTTTATATACTACCCGACCATGTTCATCTTTGGATATTATTTTCTGATAGTAGGTAATATGAATTTCACCGCCAAGGATAAAATTTATCTTTAAATCACCTAACATGTTTAGAGCTTCGATTGCTTCTAAAATACATCTTTCTTCATATATACTACCTATGAATATCATATTCAGTTCATCAGGAGAGCGCCGATCTCGGGCGTAATTACTTTCAGCGTAAAATTTGGATATATAATTTCTTACTGTTGAAGTGTCTTTATTATAAGGTAAAAACCGAGCTGCTATAGCCTCAGTTACACAAATAATTCTATCAAAAGCTGGTGATGCTTTTTTTTCAAAAAAATCAAAAAATATAGAAACCAAACGCCTTAATGATTGAGGAACTGCTTTTTTCGTAAGAATTTGTTGTGATACGTCCTCATGTACATCATATATAACCTTGCTACGCGTATATATTTTTAATAACAGACCAACAAGAATAAGTTCTGGATCGTGAAAATGGTAAATCTGCGCTCGAGCTTTTAATGCTAGCTTAAAGATCTGAATAGCAGTCTTTGTCATGCGTTGAAATCGGTTTTTTGGTTTTGTAAAAGAAATGAGTTTAATATTGTCTACAATTTGATTTCTCTCTATTTGAGATATTATAGCAACATCATAGCCAGCCTTATTTAATGATTTAGCTTCTTTGTGAAATATCCTAGTGTCAAAGGGGGGGTGAACTAATGTGAGAATACAAACTTTTATCATTATTATTAACCTTATAATTCTGCCTGGAAAATACCTAAATGCAATATTGAAACGTACAAATCTGTCATAAGATTCCCAATTCTCAAATAAGAGTATCTTTCTCTCACATGCTCAGAAATCTTCTTACTATCATATTGATTTGTCAGCACACCTTTGATTAAATTAAATAATCCTTGGGTAAAACTTTCCTGGTCTTTTCCTGTCAAAATACCTAAAGACTCATCAGTTATAATACTTTCAGGTCCTCCACATTTCGTGGCAACTACCGGCAACCCACAGGACATTGCTTCTACGAGAACTATGCCAAATGTTTCAAAATCACTTGAAAGCGCAAATGCATCGCATGAACTTAAAATCCTGAAAATACTTTGGCGTGAAACTGAACCATAGAAAATTACTTTGGATTCCAATCCGAGTCCCTTAACTAATCCTATAATGCGAGAGCGTTCTGGGCCATCACCAGCGATATGCAATTCTAAAAATGGAAAATCATGTACTATTGTTTTAAATGCATGTATAAGTCTATCATGACGTTTATTTTCTTTAAAAAAGGCGATGTTACAAATTCGTATTCTTTTTCTATCTAAATTTTTATTACCACCATGTTTTATAATCGGTCTAAGCAAACTAAAATCTACCGGATTAGGAGTATATACAAATGAGATTCTATATAGTTCGTTCAAGAGCTTTACTAACTGTGTACTAACTGCAGTACATATATCTGCATCTTGAAATACTTTTAACGCTAATTTATTTTCATAGGCGGTTAAAATATTACGTGCGAAAGCTGTACTATGTTCTGTTATTAAATAGGGTATACCATTTTTCTGTTTAATCTTACGTGCGAGGCCACCAGCCGTAAAACTGTGAACATGAATGATATCAGGATAACCATATTTCCGACATAAGATATTAAAAATACACATTCCTATTAATGTTCTTAAATATTGATTTAACCACTTCCATTTTGGTATTGAAGGTATCTCTAATAAAACGGTGATAATACCTGAATCGTTATTTATAATAAAGCTAAAAGCTGCCCTTCTTTTTCGCCATACAGTTTTTAAAGAAATATCGACAATTGCTAGAACAGTAACTTGATGTCCAACATATTTTAATGCTAATGCATGATCACGAAAGAAAATACCACTGTAAGGATCAAATTTGTTCGGATAGTAAGAGGGTAGTAAGAGTATTTTCATAAAGTATTAAATGCTATCTAAAAATAATTACTATTTCTGTGTATTTGGGAAGGTATAATTTCCTCATAAGGTAGTCACATCTATAATATCAATTGAAGTAGTTTGTTCTGGAGATGTTCTATTAAAACTATAAATGTACTGGTATTCATATTTTTTTAATCTAAGGTCTTAAAACTATTGTTAATCTTATTATAATTATATAAAGCAAGAATAAATCCTATATAAATCCACTGAGGACTAAATGCGATTATAGAACTAGAGCTAATACTTGCTATAAAAAAAGTAACCAACCCAACTAAGAGTCCCTCACAAATCATTTTTTCTATACGATTCTCTACTTTTAAATGCACTCTCCACAAATTAAATATAAGTCCGAAATACATAATCAAATATCCTGTGAATATTAATAAACCATAATTTACTAGAATTTCTGCCCACCAGTTATGTACATTGGTATGTCCGGCAATTGGGAAAATATTGTATCTGGCCATAAAATATTCCGCATTCCCGGCTCCAACTCCTAAGCCTGCCGATTCACCAGTAAAATAAATGGCATTCTTTACTAGATTTAAGCGAACATTAAAATCCTTAACGACTCCTTTTAGCGACCCATCATCTGACAAATTACTAGTTTGATTTTTGATTATGTTAATATAATCCATGGTCTGTTTGGGAAATATATAAATAATTAATAAACAAACACATGCAGTAATTACCAGTACCTTTATTTTGTGCTTGAATCTATTTAGAAAAAAAAACCAGAAAACTAGACCTATCACGACCGCCATAAAGCATGAACGCGAAATTGTAAGTACCAACAGAATCAATCCTGCAATGAACACCACAATGCCCACAATACGACTATATAATTTGGAATCGTATTTTATCCATACAAGCACTAAAGGAAGAGTTAGCGCGATATAAGTTGCGAAGTCATTTTGGTTAGTAAATAATGCAGTTGGTGCAAATTTTATCCAGGACCGTTCTTCCTCGATCAGACTTGACATTATTAAATGATTACCAGAAGTCACCTCCCAAAAACCAACTGGGATCATAATTATGAATATTATTAACCACAACCGATAAAGTAAATATAAATGTTTAATATCATGGAAATAATAGATTAGGAAAAAAACTACGGAAATACCGGTAAAAAGAAATATTACATTTCTTATTGCATCGACTTTCTCGGCAGCCCAAAATATGGAGAAACACGCATACCCCAACCAAAAGATGAAAAATGACAAATAAAACTTCACTTTAATTTGGGAAAGATTTAATCGCCCGTTATCGATAAAAATAATGACACCAAAAAATAAAGACCACATTATGACTAATAATATCCGATATGGAAATATATGGATAGGTCCTACTTTATAAGTCATTAAGAGTGTGCCCATAAAAGCTGATATAATTACTAAATACAAGAAATACCGTTGAAGTGAAATAGATTTAATATTCATTTAATCAGGTTTTTTAAATCTTGTTTTTTAATGTAAAATTTAATCACGCAATCTCGGTATGTATTCAATTAGTGCAGACAATGGAGCATCAAGACAAATTAAAATATTTTAGTCAGATCAATCCACATCCTTATAAAGTATATCCATTTCATGTTTTAATGTATAACCGTCTAAGGTTATCTATAATAATATTTTTTAATTCCTTATATTCGGGGTGTGATATTATCTCATAAATCGAAATGTATAATAATAAGCCTATAGAAATTTGTAATATCAAAGTAGGTACCGATTGAATCGATAATAATGTAACGCTCCACATACAAAGAGAAACAGCAAATGATAATAAAAAGATTGGTGATAAATCTTTAACCTGTTTCCATAATCCGTAACCAAATAATTTTTCAGCATACCAGCTATTCGCTACAGTTTCAATGTAATAATATACAACGGCAGCCCATAGCATATATTGTAATTCGTAATAACAACCTATAATCAGAACAGGAATAAAAATAAATTTTTTAATTATTTCCAATTTTAATAACAAGTCTGACCGACCGTATATACTTAGCATATTCAAGTTTAATTGATTAATTATATATAAAACACCATAACAACACATAATTTGTAAATATTTAGCAGAGACTAACCACTGTTTACCTACTAATGTTAAAATGAGTGGTCTTGCTAGTGCTGCTAATCCAAAAACAGCGGAAAATGTTACTATTGAACTGTAGAGAAGTATTTTTCTGAACAAGAATACCAACCGTTTTTCATCATTTTTGATCTGACTTAGAGTGGGCAAACTAACTTTTTGGATAACATTTGCTAAATTATTAGTCAAAATAAGATTAAACTGTTCGGCTCTATTGTATTGCCCTAATTGAGCCGCAGAATACATTTTACCTATAACAGCTAAAAAAATATTCCTATATAAAGTGTTAATTAAATTACCTACTAATAGTTTTGATCCAAATCTGAATAGTTCTTGAAAACTTTTTTTACTAAAAAGCCATTTCGGTCTCCAGCGTGCAGAAAACCATAACAATAAGGCCATTATCAATTGTCTAGCCAATTGTTGTACCACTAAACTCCAAATTTTAAAATTCATTAAAGCCAGTCCGATACCTATTAATCCCCCTCCCAGTGAAGAAATTAAGGATATTATTGCTTGTACTTTAAAATCTAGATTCTTAGTAAAAATCGTTTGATGAATAATTGCAGAAGCATTAATTACTAGCAACAGGCTCAAACAAGGAATAACAGACTTTAAAATAGGTTCATCGAAAAATCGAGCAATTATACTGGATGTTAACCAAAGTACTAGCATCATAAAAAAAGATATTGCCAAGTTGCAATAAAATACGGTATTGTAATCTTCATCGGTAGCGTCAGTCTTCCGAATCAGTGCAGTTACAAAACCGCCCTCAATAATAATATCAGATACGGCAATAAAGATCATTACCATTCCTAATATCCCAAATTCTACCGGCGATAATAACCGAGCTAATATTATTCCAACTAAAAAAGTAATACCAGATTTAGCAAGATTGTTTATAATACTCCAATTAATACCTTTTATTGCTCTATTTCTTAATGATGTCATCAGATATTGTGTAAAATTTAGTTGAATCTAATTCTTTTAATAGTCCTCATTATAAACTCTTTTCATATAGAGATTCCATCTTAAAGTAATTTCCCATTATCTAAGGAAATGACCTTATTCATCATAAATAGTATTTTTGATTCTCATAATTTTATACTCAAGATGTATATTATAATCAATTTAAGAGTGTTTAGGTGTAAAATATCTTAAGGTCAACTGTATCTCAGTTCTTCAATTGTCTTACCTTATAAATAATAAAAGTAGCAATAATTGTAAAAATAACTATTAGAAATATTAAGAAGACCAATGTTAACTTTCTCTTCGGCCAATCTTTCTCAACCGCCTCTCTCCCCTCATCCAGCACATTCACTATTGGCGCCTCTTTGACCTCTTCGATGCGGGCAATTTCATACTGCTGTTTGAGAGTGATATAGACCTGCTGA
>Ga0265293_10008777_pt1 | contig 14806 bp, 15 predicted proteins | sample Munlanlewell138R_FD_192505 | JGI IMG/M metagenome (GOLD analysis project Ga0265293, IMG submission 192505) | Leachate microbial communities from a municipal landfill in Southern Ontario, Canada - Leachate well 138R | ecosystem: Engineered > Solid waste > Landfill > Unclassified | place: Canada...
ATCAGGGCAATTCTTGATGCACAGGGCAAGGAAGTTACGGAGCCTGTTCCGCTTGACGATAACGGCATGCCGTTGCCTGACGGCGCCGATCCCGTTTGGCATTGGTATCGAAAAAGATATTCCGCCGATCTGAACATTTTGAAAATTCCGAACCCGTTTTTAGTGTGATATGAAGAAATATTTACTTGGCCCGAACGCCGCGAACTTTCTCGCGAACCAGATGCGAAATCAAGGTGCATCGACGGAAGAGCCTGTATTGCACCGGGGCCGTGTTTCAGGATCGATTATCCCATTTAAGATTACCGGCGACTGGGAACAGAGAAACGGCGAGTCGGTTTATTCTTGTATTGCTCACGAGGTTTTTTTCGACGGAACGAATTACGTGACGGATCAGGAAAGCCTCGACTTTTTTCTTTACTCCCCGATTCATCTCAGCGAGAAGCCCGACAATGCAGTAGGCGATATTATCTTTGCCGTTCTTCGCGGCAACAACTGGGAGATCATCGGCGGAGGGGGTGGGGGTAATGTCACTATTGCCGTGACGGCGGGGGTTACGACGAAAAACACTCCATCACTTTTTAGTGACGGCCTGCTCGTTGCGGATTTGATTCCGAACGGGCGGGCCATTCCGAGCGGGGCATATGTACTTGCTACGAAACCAAAAACGGGTAGTAATTACTCATTTATTCGAACAGATGCTTTAGAGGTTCTTGATACAAGGCCGTTATTGCCTGTTCCAACGATCACGGTCAACTCTAATCGCATCAAAATCGGAAATCATGGGGAGCTTGACGATTTGATTGCAACATGGGGAGCCTACTATCTCATGTATCGAATCGTTCCATATCCAAACTATTGGAACCAAGTAATCGGATATGAAACGACAAAATTACTGGCTGAAATTTCATTACCGGCACAACCAGCTACAATACAGGCTTACTATCAAGGCAATTATGGCGGACAATCATCGTCAGGAAACCCATTGGTCAACCGATCTAAATACATTGGAAGTGGTATTTCAGCACAGGAAGTGCTTGGTGCCAATGTAGCGGATTTTATTAGAATCAACCCCGCGGCAGGAAATCATCCGACATCGACCATGATTTCATTTAGTTATATCGGAGAAAATATGAGTGATGCTAATGGATATTCGATCTGGTATAGGCGCGGAACTTCATCATCGTGGAGGAAATACACAACACCGTTTGCACTTGGGAGTTTTATTTATAGCGGACAAACCGACAACATATACACGCAATTACGTTATGGGAATTTACAAATGATCGAGTTTGATAAAGGGCAATTTACAAATACTGGAGTGTCGTAAATATTATGTCGAATGAAGAATTATTGCAATCAATTGCATGCAATCCTATTGAACTCAAAGGGCGTGTCCGTCTTGAGTGGGATGAGCCGCTTTACATGCTTACCGGCAACGCCAATCAATTGCCGCGTACATTGACTACGCCGAGAAAAATCAAATACCCAACGAAAGTAATAGATGCTCCACTGACATTTCGATTTCAAGCGTATGGGACATCTGGAAGTTACACAAATCCGCAAGGAGTTAACCAAACATATTTCGCAGAACTCGAGACAGATGAATATTATCTCATTCTCACGATACGATTGAACAATCAAACTGAAGTGAATGTTATGATGCAATATAAGTTGCATTACACAAATGAAATGTACACAGATACGGAATATACGGGTTTGTATTTCACTACGACGTTCAAGACAATATCGATAAACTGTAGTTACACTGGATATGTCACGATGAACGGGTCAACGGCAACACCTGGCGGAAAGTATGATATCTTACTTGACAACGAATTCGTCAATTTAACAAGCAATTGGGCATACATGAATATTCCGATTTATGCAACAGGGTACAGTTACCAAGCATTGATCGACATAAGTAGACCGATTGACGATACGCTTATTCGAATGATGGCGGCAAACTATTCAAGGAACAACAGTAACGACGGGCTTTGCCTTGTATTCGGTGCCCCGCAAACACGTTATGCCAACTCTTGGGCAAGCGGAATTTCCGGTATGTATTTGTTGGACTCGGAAAGATCGAGTCGTATCCAAACAGGCCTTTATTCTTTCCATTATGCGTCAAGTGCGAGCAGCTACTATTACAACACAACAATTACAATGACGGAAGGCCATGTTTACACCAGAGAAGCGTTATCCGACAATTGGACTGATGTGCCGATAGAGTTTGATGCCACGACTGGGAATATAACCGGCACAGTCGATAATTATGATTTTTCGGCGTCGTTTATCACAACAGAGTATGACTTGACCTATCGGACTACTCTGCCATCAGGAGCAGGTGAAGGGGACTGGGCTGATATTTTTATCAACTATACTGCTTACGCACTTGATATGTCGGAAGGCACTCTTACCGAAGACGGATTGATTTATGATTTGCGACCGGCTGACGTAAATCTTGTGAATGTGGGAAGGTATCGCTTTGTCGGCAAGGACACTTCCACGTTAAACAATAATAATATTGACTTGTTCGAAAGCACGGAGAGCGTCGGCACTGTTAAGCGAATGTTTGCCGAATACGATACGGAATATTCTGGCTCATTCACAGTATATTATCGCCTGCCCACCGTTTTGAAATCCACTTCGCAGTTCGACGAAAAACCACCCTATTACGAATGGGATGACGCTTTCCGTGTCAACATGAATATGACCGCACAAATCCGAAGCAGTGCAACGGGAACGGCTGTCAACGAAATCCAAGGAAACCTAACGCTGGAACTCGAAGCCCCTGTTTGGTGACTTCTTTCTTTCAGCACGCGGCACACGCCGCTTTTTTTATGCGCTGAAACGCTGCGTTTTACGGACTCAAAAAAATATTTTGAAATATTTTGGAAATCTTTGGAGAATTCTCTTGACTTTTCATCAAAGATAGGCGATAATGTTAATATGAGCATTGAGGAATGCTGGTGACCCAAGAACGCCACAAAATCGGAACCCGAAGCCACGAACACAGCGACCGAACACATTAGAACTCGGAAACATGGCACTGGAAACTCGGAACACGCAAATTAAGGCCTAAAACAGCACCGCACAGCAGCCCCTCAATGCTCCTCGTTTTTTAAACCCGATAAAAAAAGAGAGAGGACAAAATGACGAAAAAAGAGAACGAAGAAAAAAAGACTTCCGGCCGCGGCGGCGCTCGTCCTGGCAGCGGCAGCAAGCCCGGTGTGCCGCGTGGCCCGTACAAGGCACAGGACGAAGTCTACAGCCACAAGCTCAATGTGGCGATCACAGAGGCTGATTATGAGGCACTGACGGCATTGGCCAATGAGCAAGGCGTCCGCGTGTCCGAGATACTCAGGCAGGCCATTGCGGAATACATCAAAAAATCCGCGAAAAAAACTTGCAAAAAATCTTGAGAATTATTGAATTCACTATTGACTTCTTTCAAACTGTCCGATATACTATATATATCACGATTGAGGAACGGCAACTCACTTTGAAAGACAAGACGATGTACGAAAACGAAATTGAAAAAATCAGTGAAATTGAAATTCGCGAAGCTGTCAAAAGTGAAATCGAAAACATCATCGACAACATGCAATATGATGATGAAATCGAAATGCCGGAATTCAATGAAATAGAAATCTTCTGTGAGTGCAGTGAATGCCAACGAAAATCGATGAATCCTGAGCAATGGCGCTATATGCAGGTGGTCAATGGAATCGTCGTTTCTTCGGAATGTTACGATAGAATCTCGAAGAAAATGGAATTTGAAAACCTTGTGGAGTCTGTCGAAGAACTCCTTGAAGAACTGGAATATGATTACGATTACTCAATCGCGAACACCGGAACTTACTACTTCACTGCAGAAAAAGATGAAAAGGAAATCAAGATTCGCGTTGCAGATCACAGTGAATGCTACTGCAACGAAGACTATAGCGTTGACCTTGCAGGTGGAATGACAATTGAGCAACTTAGAAAGGCCATTTCATGAACGTAAAAATATGGACTTGGCCGGATCGTGATCACCTGAACGAATGGAAGACACGGTTGGCGTATGCCGTGGAATACATGGAAGGATTGAGATGACTGAAAAAAAATCAAAACGCGGCGGTGCCCGGCCAGGCAGTGGACCGAAGCCAAAGCCGGAAGAAGAAAAGAGCGTGAGCTTCATCGTGAGCTGCACACGCGACGAGCTTGCCAAGATCAACGCGGCTGCCGAACGTGCCGGTGTGCCGAGATCGCATCTCATTCTCGAGGCCGTGAAGGCTTACGCCAAACGATAGATCGAACCGGCCTCGTGCCGGTTTTTTGTTGCAAATAATCAAACAGGGGGAGGGTCGTTTCCTTTCGCGACCGAGCCGGAGACCAAACGCCACGTCCCTCTAAAATAGATTATCGGAACGCTTTCAAGAAATGAAAAAACCCGCGTTTTGTAGCGTAAAACACGGGTTTTAAGTGAATAGGCCAGGTAGGACTTGAACCCACGACCAAGGGATTATGAGTCTCTCATATGTTTTTGCAAGCTACGTTGTGTCAACACGTTACATTTCGATGTAAAATGCTAGGGCAGGACTAGAAGTCGTCGAGTTTCTTGAGTGCATTTGCGAAATCGACCGGCTCAACATCGATGTACAGCTTGGCAGTAAGTTCCGGGGAAGAGTGTCTCATGAGCCTTTGAACGGTCGTGAGAGGAACGCCTGCGCGAGCTAACATTGTCCCATAAGTTCTGCGGAGCGCGTGAACATCGACCGATCTTCCGTCGTCCGTTTTGAGAGGAATGCCAGCGGCCAGGCAGTCTCTTTCAAACGAATCGCCGATCCCGCTTACCGTGTAAACAAACAAGAAATCTTTCGGCGTTTTGTTTTGTGAGGAAATCCACGCTTTCAACTTTTCTCCAAGTGGAGCCTTGAACGGCTGCCGCGTTCCACGTTTTCTCTTTTCGTCCTTCGCCTTCAAAATGATTTCTCGGCGGTCCAGGTCGACTTGATGAACCTTGATCGATGCCAGTTCATTCGATCTCAACCCAGTTCCGAGCATGGTTTGATAGATCAATGCCGTTTCCTCGCCAGATCGATTGCCGCGGCGTTTTCGTTCTCTTGCCGCATCGAGGAGCCGTGCAATTTCTTCGTTTGAAAGCGACCTTCTTTCTTTGCGTTTATCGAGTGACTCATTGAGCTTCTTTATTCTCGCGAGAGGATTGGCCGATAACCGTTCTGTCGAGACACACCAGTTCAAAAAGGTCTTGGCTGCAATGAGATAGCTGTTGATTGTTCGCGGTGAGAGACCGTTATTTTTCTTTTCGACAATCCACTGTTCTATCTTGTCACAGCTGATGGACTCAAGGGAATCAAAATCACATTCTGAGCATATCCTTACCAACTTGTCCTTGGTACGTTTGATGTGGTTTTCCGTGTCGTCTTTCGCTTGCTGGTGAATCGCGAACGGTTCAAACAACGATTGCACCTTTGTATTTGCAGACTCGAACCTTTGTATTTCATCCCGCGAAACGATGCCGAGTCGGATTCGTTCGATCTCGATTTCACGCTGGTAGAGGAAGTGCTGAGCGCCCTCTTTCGTTCGGCAGCCGGTCGAGACTTTACGCTGTATGCCGTGTTCATCGCGATAGCGGCACATCCAAGCGCTTCCCTCGATGCAGACCTTCCTTGATCCGTCACGGCCTGTGATCAGCTTCCCTTCACGCTTCTTGCCGCGTCCGTCCGTCCAGGTGACTTTATCTCCGCGAACGTTTGCACCATCGGGAATCGCGGCGGTGTATGAGGCTCGGTAAACGTCTGGCATTAGAGGTTGGTTGATTCCTCTTCGTCAAGAAGGTCATCAAAATCACCAAAACGCAACTTCCTTCCTGCTTGTAGATCGCGTTCATGGAAACGGTTAATTTGATCGGACGCCTCATCTTTTGTGAAGTGCGAAACGTCTCCTTCCCAACCCATGTATCGGAGATAAGCTCGCTGTCTTGGAGTTGCCATATCTTCATTTGGAACTCTTGGTGTTTGTTCTGGAGCAGATTGAACACCGGGAGCCCAACCGAGTTTGGAAAGACAATTCTTTAAGACAATCAGCTTGTCTTCTTCCATCGGATCAAGGAAGTCGTCATCAATCATGGGGATGATGGCGGCGGCAAAAACCTTCGCATGAATGGCCTTAACCTGTTCCGGCAACAACTCCAATTCAACTTGCTTCTCTTTCACGTAGGCCAATTCTGCTTCAGTAACTTTGAGGTCTCGAAGCACGTCCGCGAGCAATTTATAATAAGTACCAAAACGCTTGTCTGCCATGTGATATTCGCCCTTCCTACATCTTTTGATAAAAAATGAGCGAGGAAAAAAATTCCAACGTTCAACCATGAAGTGCAACAAGACCCCATTTTAATTTCACCGACAGAAAAATTCCACGAAATTTTCCGAGTTCCAATTATAACGATTATCGATTTATGAACATATTCCATAAGCGTTAAAACCGTTACTCAAAATAGGTTATGAGATAATAAGTTTAGTAAATGTATTGAAAGAAGGAAAAATAGGGGTTATACTACGGAAAAGATTTTAAAAAAAAGATTCGGAAAGTGTTGACAAAAGATTGCAACTTAATTACATTGGAAATGACAATATAACAGCTTCTGCCCAGGCAAAACGAAACAAGCCGTGTTGCGGCTCATCGGCGGGCAGGCCAATGAGTCGCCGCGGCTTATTTTTTTTGGAGGTGAAAGAAATGTCGGATGCCCCGAAATCATTCATTGTTATCCTTTTGGCAACACTTGTATTGCAGATTGTCATCCTCGTGGTCACTGTCGCAACGAGCAACAAATACCATCGACGGACACAATCGCTCGAAAGTCGTATTTCGGCTGAAAAGTTACAGGATGCGGTCAATAAAATCCATGAACCGATCATTCAACAACAACTGGCCGATGTGCAAGAATCGGAATCGACCGGGAATATTCCAGCGATAGAAGTTCCACTTGAACCGGAATGGCAGGAATATACCAAAATCATGGTAGAGATGTTTTACGAAGAAAAATACGATTTCGCACGTGAAACCATCGAGGGGATTTACGATTGGGTCATCGAAAACCAGCACATTACCGAAGAACAAATCAGTGCGATTCAAAACATTAAGGAGAGCGTCGAATGAACCTGACAATCAATGTTCAGCCTGGTGGAAGCATCGTTATTAACGGAAACAATCCTGAACTGAATCCCGAAGTTCAGCAGGAACCACAGCCCAGCGAATCCTGGACTTACGAAACGCCGACGAAGATCGAAGATTTAAAAAATTGCTTTGACATTCCGAGTCAAAAATATTTCGAAACGGAAGGTCTTTCATCTCACAAGCTCATAGACTTTATTAAATGTCCTCTGCTCTGTGTCGATAAATATGATCCCGTTCGCGCGGAACATTTCATTACAGGCCGTGCCGCCCATACGTTAATTCTCGAAGGGGCCGGGAAATTTAACGAGCAATATATCGTCGGTGGACCGGTCAATCCCAAGACGGGGAAGCATTACGGACGCGACACACAAGCGTTCGAGAAGTGGATAAACGACCCTGAGAACAACGCCGAGGGCAAGGAATTCATTACCGAAGAACAGCGAGCCGAATGCACGACAATGAATTCCAGCGTCTACAATCACGCCGAAGCGGAAAAAATTCTCAGTAGTGAAAGCGTCGCGGAATTGAGTGTCATCGGCGAAATGTTCGATATGAAAGTCAAAGGTCGTATCGATCTCTATTCGGAAGAATACGGACTCGTCGATCTGAAAACAGTCGACGACATCGATCGAATGAAATATCATTTCAAAGACTACATGTATGATGTTCAACTTGCTTTCTACCATTGGTTGATCACCGATGTTTGCGAAGCGAAATATTGCCCGGTCTACTTGATCACGGTCGAAAAGAAACACCCTTATCGTACCGGTGTTTTTTATCTCCACCCGGACAGGCTTGCGGCTCACCGGGTTCGCGTCATGGAAGCGATTCAAAGATATTCCGTGGCAAAGATCAATAATCATTGGCCAACGGGGTATGAGGAGGTGCGGACGATATGAGCAATATCGCAAAACGAACCTTGAAACGACCCGTGCAAAGTGGTGGGCTTGATTCCTTTTTGCAACCGAAAAATAAACGGTCGCCGAGAAAAACGCTCGTTTACGGTTGTGGCGGGATTGGTAAAAGTACTTTTGCAAGTCAATTTCCAAATGCGGTCTTTTGGGTTACCGACCCTGGTCTCGGAACGCTTGAGTGTCGAAAGTTGCCAAGGTCGACGACCTACGAAGAGTTCATTCATTGGAAAGGCATTCTTAAAAACAACCTTGGCGACTTCGATACACTTGTCCTTGATTCGCTTGGGGCACTTGAACAATTGATCTGGAAGTACACTTGCGAAAACTACCGTAACAAGACCGGTGCATTAACGAAGCTGATGACAATTGATTCTGCTCCTTACGGTGCAGGCTATCTTTGGGCGATGCGATACTGGAACGAAACCTTTTCCTTTCTCGATGAGCTCAGTGAAAAACACGGCAAAGAAATCGTTCTCATCGCACACTCAAGGCCGGACACGACGGTCAACGTCGATACGCAAGATACGCTCAAGATGATGCCTGCCGTTCATAAGCATGTGCAGAACAGGCTTGATCAATGGTGCGATGAAATCTTTTACGCCTATATTCCCATGATCGCGAAAAGCGAAACACAGGGCGATAAAACGAAATATAAAGGAACAAAAGGCCGGGACATTCGCAAAATGACTTTTATCGGAACCGGCAATTGTATGGCAAAAAACCGACTGAACTTCAACGACGGTGATGAAATCGAAATGGAGTTCAGCTACAAAACTTACATCGAACACGTTAATAAATTTTATTCGAAAGGGAAATAAACATGCTACTCGAACAACCAATTGAAGTACCGCAAGAAAAACCAGTCGATTCAACGGCGATCCCAGAGGGTGAATATGTCGTCATCGTGACAGAGTTCAAGGAACGAACGGTTTCTGGCCCGAGACTTTCCGGAAGGGTCTTTGACATCATCCTCCAAGTCGTTGAAGGATCGGAACACGGAGCCACTTTAACGGCATTTTGCCCGCTGTTTGCTGAACAACAAAATCAACGATCTTGGGGACAAAAAACCCTGTCAAAAATTGCCTGGGCCTGCGGGCTAGCCGGAAAACAAATTACCGATACGTCGCAAGTAGAAAGCATTCCTTTCGTTGTCCGCGTCGCAACGAAAGAAGAGCAGTACATCGACAAAAACACCGGCGAAGAAAAAACGGCTATCAGAAACGAAATCAAAGATTACGTTGATCAAAAGTCGTGGCTCGCCTCGAAGCGAGAAGGAAAGCCCTCGCAATCAAACAGCACCGGTTACCAGCGACAAGCGAAATCACAACCGGCAGCAGAACAGCCGGCGGGTTACGCGGCTGGGAAACGACAGCGGAAAGTTGCAGCGAGCAAGCCGAAGATTGAGTTCATTGCCGACCCGAACGATCCGCGTGTCGCCGACTATCCTTTCGAAATCGAAGTCGGTGAAACTCAGTTGTGGATCGACGAAAACGAAACGATCTGGGAACTTCAATCTTCCGATCTCAAAAATTTCGCTCGCTATTATTTTGAAAATGAAAACGATGAAGACCCGTATGAAGAAAAGAAACCGGTCGATGATTTCGAGGTGATCAAACCATGATCTTATTGTTGCCTTGGCCGCCAAGTGAGAATCGATATCGACGAACAGTCGGCTATATGCCGATTATTTCGAAGGAAGGGCGAACCTATAAGAACGCGGTGAAAACGATGATCCGCGTCCAGAACATCCCAAAGCTCGATGGCCTGGTTAGTGTCTCGCTGTTTTTATCGCCGCCCGATAGAAAGAAGAGAGACCTCGATAACACGCTCAAAGCGTTATTCGATGCGATTTCCGATGAGATCGTTAAAAGAAAAAATAAAGACGATACCGTGATACCCGGTATCATTCACGACGACTCGCAAATCGTCTGTTACGAAAAAGTTCGCTGGCTAAACCCAAGTTCGGGAGGTTGCGTTGTTCTCGACATCAACACCGTCGGAGACAAACGCGAGTCGTTGGAAACGGTTTTGAATACGATCAAAAAAAACGGATTGAACATTTTTAGATTTCAATGAAACTACGATATTATCAGCAGGAAGCCATCGACGCCGTCTGGAATCATTTCGCAAAAGGAAGTGGTTACCCCTGCGTCGTTATGCCGACCGGTTCAGGTAAAACGCCCGTCATCGCGACATTGGCCAAAGAGGTCGCGGCAGCCGGTGACCGCGTTCTCGTCATGTCACACGTCAAGGAACTCGTGGAACAGTCTGCGGAAAAGTTGCAAATCATTTGCCCGAATGTCGATTTCGGAATCTATTCGGCCGGGCTGGGGAAAAGACAGTCTAACCAACAGGTCATCGTTGCTGGCATTCAGTCGATTTATAATAAAGCGGAATCACTCGGTGTCTTTGATCTCATTATCATCGATGAGGTTCACCTTGTGAACCCGAAAGAGTCGGGTATGTACCGAACACTTTTGGCCGACTTGAAAAAGCTCAATCCTGAATACTATCTCGTTGGTTTAACCGCGACGCCTTATCGAATGTCGACGGGATATATTTACGGCCAGGACAGGCTGTTTGATTCCGTCTGTTATGAAATCAGTATCGGAACACTCATTGCCAACGGATACCTTTCTGATCTGACGAGTAAGGCGTCGAAGCAGGAAAACGACACGGATAGTCTGCATATTCAGCGAGGGGAATTTGTCGCGTCGGAAATGGAATGTCTCTTTACCGACAAAGCGAAAATTCAAAAGGCCTGTCAGGAAATTGTCGATTCAACTCGCGATCGAAGTTCCGTTTTGGTTTTCTGCTCAGGCGTTAAACATGCCGAAATGGTTGCCGACGACCTGCGGAAACGTGACCCTGGCCATAACGTGGAAATGATCGACGGGAATTCCCCGACGCTTTTTCGTGATGAAACGATAGCATCTTTTCGCGATGGCAAAATAAAATATCTCGTTAATGTCAACGTTTTAACGACGGGGTTCGATGCTCCGAACGTCGATTGTGTCGTCTTGCTCCGTGCAACGATGTCACCGGGACTTTATTATCAAATGGTCGGACGTGGCTTCAGAATATGCGAAAACAAAAAAGATTGTCTCGTTCTCGATTTCGGCAACAACATATTGCGTCACGGCCCCGTTGATGCAATTTATGTCAGGCCGCAATCGGATAAAAGCAACAAGAAAATGAAGCAGGGGAAAAAATGCCCCGATTGCAATACAGTCGTCGCTCTTGCAACGCGAACATGTCCCGACTGCGGGTTTCAGTTTCCATTTGAAACGGCGAGACATGAAGGGAATTCGTCGGGAAACGCTCCCCTAACAACGAAACAAAATCCGATTGAGGAGTTTGAAATCATCGATGTGCGAGTCAGCGTGCACTCGAAAAAAGGCGATCCGTCCGCACCGACGACCATGAAGCTGGCCTATCAGTATTCTTACGTCGACTCCCCGATTTACCAGTGGTTATGTTTCAATCATGAGCCTGAGTCGTTTGCTCACGACATGGCGAAACGATGGTGGCTCTCGGCATCAAACGCTCCTTTGCCTGGTTCGTCGGAAGAAGCCGTCGAGATGTTTAACGCCGGGTTTTGTGCGATGCCGATCAAAATCAAAGCGAAGCTCGAAGAACGATTTTATAAGATCGTCGATATTCAATTCGACGAAAAACCGGAATGGAATGAACAACGTGATTCGCAATGGTGCGATGTTTTTGAAAAAGCTGCTGCGAATATGTCACCGAATGAAGATCAAATCAACTGGGATGAAGTACCATTTTAAGGAAATCTATGTTTACGGAATTTCAATCGTCGACGACTCTCGAATACGCCTTGCATTACGCGAGCATGGGCTACCGCGTCTTGCCGCTCGTCGCAAATGAAAAGCGACCGGCGTGTCCGCATGGCGTTAAGGATGCAACGACAGACGAATCGACAATCCGTAAGTGGTTTACCGGGACAGAATACAATATCGGGATTGCATGTTATGATATTTTCGTGATCGATTGCGACCTCTATAAATACGAAGGTCTCGACAAATGGGTTCCGATGCTGAACGATGAAAACGTTCCGACGCAAAAATCACCGCGTGGCGGTATGCACTTCGTCTATAAAAGACCGGAACAATGCAACTGGGATAATTCCGCGAACAAAATCGAAAAAGGTGTCGATACCAAAACAAACGACGGCTATATCGCCGCGTTTCCTTCGACGGTTGACGGAAACGAATATCGCTGGGTTTACGAACTCAAACCGATCAATGAGCTTCCATTACCGCCCGATTGGCTCTGCCAAAAGATCGATTTTATTTTCAGCGAAGAATATGCAAATCTCCCGAAGCCGAATAACACGAAACGACAGGTCGTTGAAACGCCGGTCGTTGACCGTGCCAGAAAGTACCTGGCCGCGATGCCACCGGCAATATCGGGGAGCGGTGGTCATTCGGCAACTTATGCGGCTGCTGTCGCGTTAGTTCATGGTTTTGAACTGTCCGATGAAACGGCGTTTAACCTGTTGTGGAACGAATATAACCCACGCTGCGAACCTCCTTGGTCAGAAAAGGAATTGCAACACAAAGTTGACGACGCTGCAAAAGAGCAACATGAGAAACCACGCGGATGGCTCAATAAAACAAAGATTAAAAGAAAAAACATTTCTATTTCAACGCTATCCGAAGACGATGTCGATGACGATGAGCCTGATGAACTTTTAGCAAAGCATGAATTCCAGCCGATTCCAAAAGAGCTTTTTAATGTACCTCCGTTTATGCGAGAGATCATGAATTACACGGAGAAAATTGAATTTATCGCTCAGCCGGCCTTTCGTCTTTTTGGAGCTATTTCCATGATGGCAACGTTAGCTTCGAGGAAGATATCAACTGACGGCGACATGACACGAACGGGAATTTACATTGCATCGATCGCAGAAACGTCTGTTGGAAAAAATGTTGCAAGGACAACGAATAATCGCATCTTTGCATCAAGCCAGGAACTTTGCAGGTTCCGTGGGCCAAATGATGTAACGAGTCGAAACGCAATCTACCGGCATTTGGAAACGTCCCCGGCGTGCCTGCTTCAAACCGATGAGATGGGGAAGTTCTTTCAAGCCGCAAATGATAAGCGTAACACGGCAACTCAAGGAATTGTAAAGTCGCTCCTTGAACTTTACACGTCGCAAGGCGAAGAAAATTACGTTCCGCTTGGTTTCGCCGACTCGAAAAAAAACATCGAAATTCATTATCCCGGAATGGTAATTTATGGAACATCGACACCGGACAATTTTTTTGAATCTCTTTCGTCGCAAGCAATCACCGATGGCCTCGTATCAAGAATCCTTATCGTTATGAGTGAAACGAAAATTCATTTCGAAAAAGGAAAAGATCGAAACAACATAAAGATTCCAAAGTCAATTACAGACTTTGCAATCGAATGGGCGCAATTTCGTGGTGATGGCGGCAATCTTGACGACTCGGCTTTTTGTGTCGAAAAAACAGAGGAAGCCAGCGAGATTTTGGATTCGTACACGGAAAAGTTTATCACACTCGATGTAAAACATCCTCGACGTCCTCTTGTTGCAAGAAATGGTGAAAAGGCAAATCAACTGGCTTTGATTTACGCCGCTGCAAAATATGGGCCGGACAAATCAAAGTTGCGAATCGACTCTGATGCCGCGAACTGGGCTATCGGCATTGTCAACTGGTGCACGGGTAACGTCCTGGCAGCTATCGATATTTATATGGCAGATAGTCTTTTCGAAAAAAGACAAAAGGAACTCATGAAATTCATCTATGATCATTCCTCGGCATCGGAAAGATGGGTGAGAAAGAAAACCGTCGACAGTAGATGCCGATTGATTCGATCTCTTTCGAGGAGAGATTACGAAGAAATGCTTGGTACGTTAAGAGTAACAGGGCAATTGTCTGTTTACAGCGTAAAAAACCAAAGAGGAAAGCCTTCCGTGTATTTTGTAATACCGAAACACGGAAAACAATTCGAAAAAAAATTCCAAGATGCCACGAAAATTTCGGAAGAATGTCCATAACGTTGTTATCGTTGGCGCGCAATGACAACGTTATGGATGATACAAGTGTACTTGTGCCACAACGTTACGTATATGGTTGTTAATATCATAAAAAAATGCACTCTTAGAAGATAGAGAGCAAGAGGGAAAGAGGTGGTATGAGTGGAAACTGACAACCATATAAATATAAATATATATATATATTTATTATATATAGACTTACGTCTCCCCATAACGTTGTCATAACGTTGTCATAACGTTGGCGCTTGTCGACGATATGGGGAACACAAAAAAACCAACTGGCCTATGCTTACCGGAAACGACAGGAGACGAGGGAAGTGAAGGGATCGGAGATTGATATTTATCGATATGAACGTGAATGTCGAAACTGTTTTAACCAAAAAAAGGAGAATGAGAAATGAGTGAAATGAAGCAATTCAGGGCCTGTACGTCGGCGACATGGGACAACTGGGACGATGGTCCCGAACTAATATGGACATTAATTCAAACGAAATACGATAGGTCTACCTTAATTCGATGTGTTTGCAAAATAGCAGAACACACGCTTGAAATTTATGAGAAGGAGAATCCGGGAGACAATAGGCCTCGAAAGGCTATTGAAGCGGCTAGAATCGTTGCCGAAGATAACACACCTAAAAAACGTGATGCCGCCGAAGCCGCCGCCGAT
>Ga0265293_10008779_pt1 | contig 14803 bp, 11 predicted proteins | sample Munlanlewell138R_FD_192505 | JGI IMG/M metagenome (GOLD analysis project Ga0265293, IMG submission 192505) | Leachate microbial communities from a municipal landfill in Southern Ontario, Canada - Leachate well 138R | ecosystem: Engineered > Solid waste > Landfill > Unclassified | place: Canada...
CCGAAATGACGTTCGCACAGGCAAGGCCTTTTTCGTGGACACCGGTAGCCAGTCTGTTTTATACCGACGACAGCAAAACCCTATTTTATTTTTATGATGGAGCATCCATTTTGGCTGAATTGAACGAAGGTACCATCCAAAATCAAAAATCGCTTGCAGTACTAATTTTATCCAATGCTGCAGGCAAATTCTTACAAAGCTTCCGCAGCACAGAAACCATGCAAGAGCCTGTAATAGTGGAATCTACGGCTAATAATCCTGCAAAAAATTCACTGATAAAATTGGCTGAAGCAGGCATTAAAACCTTTAATACCATGACAGACAACGAGCTTGCTTTGGAGAAAACCTTAAATACAAAAGGTGAAATTAGCAGCCTCAGGTTTCGGTCAGAATCTATTTCGTTTAGCCGGCAATTTCAACCCCAAAAAACGGAATAAAGCTGGTGAATTTATAGTTTAGAAAGCTGCTGTTTCTGAAGAATTTAGAAAAGTAGATTATCACAGTTTACAAGCTCACTAAATACTGAACCCCTAATCTATCGTTATCTATAATGTCACATAAACAATTTTCCGGCAGATACCACGAAAGAATATTCTGTGAGTTTCGTGGAAGAGAAAAAATCACACTCGTTAATCTCTTGAATCCTCAACCACGAAAGCTTTCCGGACAAATCTTCAAATCCCTCAACCCGTAAAAGAACTACAACCCCTATCCGAACCTTTGAATCTTGAATCTTTGAATCTTTGAATTTATCGTTCAGAAAATATCCGTTTATTCGATTAATTCATTGAGACTTGTAGTTTCAAAACGCAGTTTGCTATTTTCAATTTCTCCCGAAGGATAAAAAATCACGCGCTTGGTTCTGCCTGCCGGAAGATCAAAAAAGTTTGTTTGCCAGCGTCCGTTCACATCGTTGGAGCTTAGCTGAAGGTTTTTTAAAAACACCGGCGAACTCAGCACAATTTCAATTTTATCGCTGTCGGGCATCAAATACATAGAAATTTCGTGTGGTGGCAACAGCAGGTTTTTTGGATTTACAAAAAAATAGAATTTCTCTGCGAGGATTTCATTTTCATGCATATACCGCAGTCGAAGCCAGACTTTTTGGCGGTTGATATTTTGTAAAATATCAGCGGCAAAACCTCCATCCAAGCGTGCAACTTCGCCAGGTTTCAGCACCAAAAGCTGCGAACTTGATTGCAAGACATTCCCTTCAAAATCGTACAAATCGAAATTTGCCCTGCCGTTGAGGGTTTTTTGTGTTTCATTTAAAAATAGTCCAACAGCTTTGTTTTTATGTAATTCAACTCCGATAAGCGTATTGTTATAAAGCCTTTGCAAATGATAATAAGCCGCTTTTGGCCGACCAAAATAGTCAATCACCGACCAGGAAATGGAAGGCCAGGCATCGTTCAGCTGCCAAAATAAAGTCCCCATGCTGTGCGGACGCGACAGTCGCTGGCCTTCTATCGCCATTTCAAGTCCATAAAGCTGAACCAGTTGACTCATGTAAGTATAGTCTTCGATATTTTCCGGCACCGGAAAATCGCGCTGCATATAATCTGCGATAAGAGCCGTTCCGCGCGGGTGTTTTTGGAAATGTTCGATTTCGAGAGAGCCGGGCCACAACAAATCTTTTTTGACCATCGTGCTTATTGTGGCCATGTCCGGCATCGCCTGAAAACCAAACTCACTGTTGAACCGGCCAATTTTTTGCTGATACAGCTCAAAAGGTTCTTCCCCCCACCAAACGCCCCAATAATGCACATCGCCATTGAGATAGCTTTCATCATGTCCCCATCCGCCTGAGGGCGAACTGGGCCAATAAGCTATATTTGGATCGTAAGTATTAATCAACTCGGGAATAAGCTGCTCGAAAAGCTGTTCATAGTTGTTCCAAAGGCTATCTGATTGTTTTTTAGTCCAACCAAATTGCTTTTGCCAGCCCCAATTCACGAAGCCTTCGTCAATTTCGTTGTTGCCGCACCACAACGCCAGCGATGTGCGCCCACGCAGCCGCTTCACTTGCTGAGAAACTTCTGTTTTTACATTTTGCGAAAAAATAGAATCAGCTGGATATAAAGTATTTGCGAACATAAAATCCTGCCACACCAGCAAGCCCAGGCTGTCGCATAAATCATAGAAATAGTCTTCCGGATAAATACCTCCACCCCAAACCCGCAGCATATTCATGTTGGCATTTTTTGCATCAACCAACAATTTCCGTGTCTTTTCCCGGCTCATTCTGGTCGGAAACATATCCTCAGGCACATAGTTTGCGCCCTTGGCATACATCGGTTTGCCATTGATTTGAAAATAAAACGACTTACCAATACTGTCTATTTCTTGAATCAACTCGATTGCACGAAATCCAATATTTTTCTTTTGCACAAAAATAATATGATTGCCATCAAAAAGCTTCACATCAAATTCAGTTAAAGGCTGATCGCCCATCCCGTTTGGCCACCATAAATCCGGATTTTCTATCTCGAAGGGGACATTCACTTCATTCGCACCTTTTTGAAGGTTTACAGACTTATCAAGTAGTTTTCTACCATTGGCAAAAAGCTGTAGCTTGTAGGCTCTAACTTGCTCTGAATCTATTGATAACACAAGATTAATTAGGGCATTTTCTTCATTAACTTCTTGCTGCAAAAAAGAAATCTGATCAACCCTAAGCCGACTCCACGATTCCAACTTTACATCTTTCCACAAACCCAAAGTACGGTATTCCGGTGCCCAATCCCAGCCGGCCTGATAGGCAGCTTTGCGCATAAAAGCGCGGTCGTCAGGCAATTGCACTGTTGCAAGCTGTGCCAGGCTGTCAATAATATAAGGCGATGGAGGGAAAACAATTTTCAGCCGATTTGTCGTTTTAAGCAATTTTTCTTTGACCGGGATGCGCCATTTTCTGAACATATTATTAGCAGTAAAAAGCGGCTCGTCATTAAGAAAAATATAGGCATAGGTGTCGATTCCATCAAAAACCAAGTCAATGAAATCAAAATTCAACAGCTCTTTATCAACCGTAAACTCGCTTTCCCAAACCCATTGTTGCCGAGAAATCCATTGCAGATCTTTTTCTACTCCAGCCTTAAAGGGATCAGGAATATATCCGGCGTCAGCCAAAGCCAGGTGCATTTCTGCAGGAATTGTAACGGAATCTAAAGTTATAGAATTTCCCGAAACACGCCAGCGATCATTTAGTTTTTGCTCCTGCATCCGTGTCGTTTTTTGACAAGAACTTCCTACTGTTATCAACAAAAACGCGCAAAAGAGATATACAACAAAAGTATTCGTTTTGTTTAAAACATTGCGGAAGCGGCTAATAGGAATCATTGAATGACGCTGTTTTTATTTTTATTCTGCGAATTTATTCAATTCCAATGAAAGGCTGTTCATAATTGGTGTTTTATTTATTTTATGCTCTCTTACAGTTGCGAAGTTGCTTAACCAAAAGAAGAATAAGCTAAATTGCAGCCTTTTTTAATCAAAAATACATCATCTATGAAGAAAAAAATCGTGTTTTTAGGCTTGATTTTCTGCTTATTTTCGGTGAGTTTGTTTTCGCAAGAAACCTACCCCTTGAAGATCAGCGATATTACCATTCAACAAAGAAAAGAAGTAATTGCTGCTCCTTCAGTTATAGAAGGAACACTAAGGCAGAACCTGGCGCAAGCTTTTACGCTCTTTGAGCAAGACGGACTCAAAGCCTGGGTTGAATTTACACCTAAGTTTAAAGGACGCCGCATGAAGTTGGTACGCAATATTTATGTTGAAGCGCCAAATGGAAAAGTCAAAAAATTTAAACAAAAAAAGGCTGTTCAACTGCTAAAAGTCTCTGTAACAGGCGTTATGAAAGGCAGGGACGTAGCCGAAATACTGTATGACCGAAAAATGAGAAAATCTTTGTTTGTTAAATATAATTATGAGCTCACCTATTAAAAATCCACTTTATGAAAAAACACATTCTTATTATCGCCCTGGCTTTGATTGCCTTTAGTAGTTTATTGTACAGCTTTAACACGCCTGCACCACAAGAAGGCAAAGTGAAATGGCTTCAAATTACAGTAGTTGAATCTGTTGTGCCGGGAGGTGCAGGCAGATCACGCATGATCACCATTGACGAAAATGGAAAAACCGATGAAGTTAAAATCAACAACTTTTTCAGTTTGGCCGGCATCAACTTCGGCAATATTCGCGAAAACGATCAAACGGTAACCAATGAAATTCAAGAACTTACCAACATGGGCTGGACACTAGAACATATATCTTCGGGTGTGTTTTCGGGCAACCAAAACAACTCGAACGGCATTTTCCTGACACGCTATTTGCTTAAGAAAACGGAGTAGTTTTTCACGTCATTTCTGAGGGTTTGCTCCGCTATATCTCCCGGGTTTCTATTCTTAGAATTTCTACGGGAAACCTCTCTGAGATTTGTGTGCCGATAGTTTGCTTTGCACCCGGATAAATACGGGCGTTATTATTGGGTAAGTCCTACGAACTTTTTTTATGTGGTTTATTTTTTTCACACCCCAAGGGTTTTCGAAAACCCTTGGGGTGTGAAAAAACATACCCAAAATGTTCGTGATAACAGACAACTAATCAGCCCGCACACTACTTATAGTAGCTTTCACAAGCTCAACATCTGTCGCGCTAAAAGTCATATCGGCATCTGTAACGTCAATTCCCTGTGGGTAAATTTCCTGAAGCTGCATTTTTGTTTTTGCACTAAAATGAATGGCCTTTATGCCCGTTTCTTCAATGATTGCCAAGGCATTTTGTGCGTTGATGCCGCCTCCTGCCATGATGCTGATTTTATTTCCATAAGCCTGCTGCATCTCTTGCAATAACTCAACACCTGCTAAGGCAGTTGGTTCTGCGCCAGAAGTAAGCACGGCATCAAATCCCAATTCAACCAATGTCGCCAAACTTGCTAGCGGGTCATAAGCCGCGTCAATCGCCCGGTGAAAGGTCATAAGAAGTCCCGAGGCAAGCTTTTTTACTTCCTTCAAAAAATCTACGTCAATACTGCCATCTTCCAACAAAGCACCTACTACAACACCCTCGAAACCCAGACTTTTGACCAGCTTTATATCTTCAAGCATTTGGGTTTTTTCTAAATCGGAATACATATAATGGCCTGCCCTGCAACGGATTAAAACATTTACCGGGATAGTTTTTTGAGCTGCCGCAAGTTTCAAACAGCCGTAAGAAGGTGTCAACCCGCCAATTTCGATGGCTTCGCACAGTTCAGCACGTGTAGCTCCTGCCATTTGCGCCGAAAGCAAAGAAGTGAAACCATTAACGCAAACCTCAAAAATGAAATCGTTCGTTTTTTTCATAAGACTGCAAATATCCTGATAAATCTTGAACAAGGAATTAGTTTTTGCTAGATTTTACAGCGTCTGCGGCGATTTTTCAATCGTCTGCAATAAATAAAATCAAATTGGAAGAAGAATCACTTCAAGGATTTAAATTTTAAGCTTATATTTGGAATCAAATCCCAACTTATAATGAACATTTATCAGCTTTTTCCACGTCTTTTTGGCAATAAAAATCAGCATACAAAAGTTTTCGGAATGATAGAAGAAAACGGCTGTGGCAAGCTGAACGACATCAACGAAATGGCAATCAGTTCGTTAAAAAATCTTGGGATAAGCCATATCTGGCTTACCGGAGTTTTACGACATGCCAAGGTCACGGATTACACAAAATATGGCATTCCACTCAGCCATCCGCAAACAGTAAAAGGCAGAGCCGGATCGCCTTATGCCATCAGCGATTATTTTGATATTGACCCCGATTTGGCCCTAAATCCAAAAAATCGTTTGAAGGAATTTAAGCAGACCGTTGAACGCATTCACAGCCAGGATTTAGGTGTCATTATCGACTTCGTTCCCAATCATCTAGCGCGGCAATACAAGTCGGTAGCCAAAGCTGATCAGCATAAAGATTTTGGCGAAACAGACAATAAAAACCTGGGTTTTAGTCCACAAAATAATTTCTATTACCTGCCTGATCAAAAGCTGACACTTCCTGAAAAAGCGGGTTTCCCATTTGAATTTGAGCGTCCGTATGAGGAAATTCCGGCCAAGATAACCGGAAACGACTGTTTTAGTGCAACTCCAGCTATCACAGACTGGTACGAAACCGTAAAACTAAATTACGGCACCGATTTTGAAACCCACAGCCAGGTCACAGAACCCATTCCCAACACCTGGACGAAGATGTTTGAAATACTTGATTTCTGGGCTTCACAGGACGTAGATGGTTTCAGGGTTGATATGGCGGCGATGGTTCCAATCCCGTTTTGGGCCTGGATTCTTCCAAAAATGAAAGCCGGCTATCCAAAGCTTATTTTTATTGCCGAGATATACGAAAGCGCTTTATATCAAGACTTTATTGATGCCGGATTTGATTATTTGTACGATAAAGTCGGCTTGTATAACCGGCTTGAAGACGTATTGCGACATGGCCATTCCGCTGAATCGGTGAGTATCTGCTGGAAAATGCTCAATGGCTTAGATGATAAGATGTTACGTTTTATGGAAAATCATGATGAAGTACGGCTGGCTTCCGATAAATTTGTGGGCGATGCCTTTAAAGCCCTGCCGGCTGTTAGCTTGAGTGCCTTGATGCATCGTGGCCCGTTTATGATTTATAATGGCCAGGAAACAGGTGAAGAAGCCAAAGGAAGTCCGGGTTTTAGTGGCAACGATGGCAGAAGTACTTTGTTTGACTACGACCACCTTCCAGCGCACCAAAACTGGATGAATGAAGGCAAATTTGACGGGAAAAAACTATCAGAAAAGCAAAAAGAATTACGTCTATTCTATAAAAATATCTTATCCCTTCGGCTCAAAAGCAAAGCCATTTCAGCAGGCAACTTTTACGATTTGATGTGGGCCAATCCCTGGCACAGCAACTTCGACCCACGTTTTGTTTATGCTTTTTTGCGCTATTTTGAAGAGGAAATTTTGCTGATTCTTGTTAACTTTCACGGCTCAGAAAGCAGGAATATCAGCCTCAAGATCCCGGAAGATGCACAAAAGCTGGCTGCCATTCTCCCTTTAGAAAACGACAGATGCTGGATAGCTGAAAACCTGTTTGAAGGCTCAGACAAACAAACTTTTAAACCTCAAAAACTTCATAAAGAAGGACTGGCACTTCACATAGAACCTTCACAAACACTTATTTATAACCTTCAACCAATTCCCGCAAACTATGACAAGTCAAATTATGAAAATTGTTAAAAAAGATTCCTGGCTAGAGCCCGTAAGCCAAGCTGTTACAGACAGATACCTGCGTTATAAAAGCCGGTTAAATCAGCTTGAAAATGAATATGGCAGTCTGAAATCTTTTGCCGCAGGCGATAAACTTTTTGGGTTTAACTACGACGAAACCCGCAAAGGCTGGTGGTACCGCGAATGGGCACCGGCTGCATCGCACTTATTTATTATGGGCGATTTTAACCATTGGAATAAATACAGCCATCCGCTGGATAACAATGGCCGCGGAATTTGGGAAATCTTTCTGGATGACAAAACTTATGCCGATAAACTCACCCACAAAAGTTTGCTGAAGATTATTGTGCAATCACAAATGGGTGAAAACGAACGCATTCCGGTTTATGCCAAAAGGCTTGTGCAGGATGAAAATTCCAAAGATTACAGCATGCAATTCTGGCATCCTGAAAATCCCTATACATTTAAAAATAAGGCCGTTAAACTCAAAAAAAACGAACCATTGCTAATCTATGAAACGCATATTGGCATGGCTCAGGAAGAAGAAGGCGTTGGCTCCTACCTGGAATTTCGGGATAAGATTATCCCAAAAATTGTGGAAGCAGGCTACAACACCATTCAGCTGATGGCCATTGCCGAACATCCTTATTACGGATCGTTTGGCTACCATGTTTCTAATTTTTTCGCAGCAAGCTCGCGTTTTGGAACTCCCGAGGAGCTCAAATCGCTGATTGATACTGCCCACGCGGCCGGCCTGCTGGTGATTATGGACATTGTTCATTCTCACACGGTTAAGAACACGCGAGAAGGCCTAAATCTTTTTGATGGCACCGATTATCAATACACCCATCATGGCGATCGCGGCAATCATCCGCAGTGGGATTCAAAGCTTTTCAATTATGGGAAAGACGAAGTGTTGCAGTTTTTGCTCTCCAATCTACGCTATTGGTTAGAGGAATTTCAGTTTGACGGCTTCCGCTTTGATGGCGTAACTTCCATGCTTTATTTTCATCACGGTATGGGCGTTACTTTTGACAGCCCAGAGAAGTTCTTTACCGAAGGCCCTGAATTTGATGCGATTACCTATCTTCAACTGGCTAACAAACTGATGCACGATATCCGCAAGGGAGCCATTTCCATTGCTGAAGATGTGAGCGGCATGCCCGGACTTTGCGAACCCATCGAAGACGGCGGAATCGGTTTCGATTATCGTTTAGGCATGGGTTTGCCTGATTTTTGGATTAAACTACTTAAAGATCAGACAGATGAGCAGTGGAACATACACGAAATGTATGACACCATGACGAATCGCCATTTCGATATCAAGACGATTGCTTATGCCGAATCGCACGACCAGGCTTTGGTGGGCGATAAAACCATTGCTTTCAGGCTGATGGATAAAGACATGTATTATAGCATGACCAAATCTACTGAAAGTTTGGTAGTCGATCGTGGCATTGCGCTGCACAAAATGATCCGACTATTTACCATTTCGCTGGGCGGCGAAAGCTGGCTCAACTTTATGGGCAACGAATTTGGTCATCCGGAATGGATTGATTTTCCGCGCGAAGGCAATATCTGGAGCTACAAACACGCCCGAAGACAGTGGTCGCTGATCGAGAAAGATTACCTCAAATACCATTGGCTGTCGGATTTTGACAAGGCTATGATTGCGCTCGTGAAACAATACAATATCATGCAAGCCATGCCACCTTTTCTGCTTTTAGCCGATGAAGCCTGCAAAACCATCGTGTTTGAAAGAAATCACCTTGTTTTTGTATTCAACTGGCATCCAAGTGATTCTATGCCGGATTTTGAAATTCCTCTGCGTGAAACCGGCGACTACGAAATTCTACTTTCAACCGATGAAAAGCGTTTTGGCGGCTTCGAAAGGATGAACCTGAAACAACATTACCCAAGCTACACCCGTGATGGCAAGGCGTTTATGAAAATCTACAATACTAACCGAACTGCAACGGTGTTGAAGCCTGTGGGCTTGAAGTAGTTAGGATGTAATTGTTTGAATGGGAAAGTGCAGAGCGATTCATATAATTTGATGAAAAAACTTATTTTTGATTAAGTTTGTAAAATATACTTTAAAAATTAAAAAATTGAGGACAAAACACACAATAATCAACGGGGATAGCCGGCAGATGAGTCTTATTGCTGATAAGTCTGTTCACTTAGTCATTACTTCGCCACCTTATTGGCAGTTAAAAGATTATGGCACAGAAAATCAAATTGGTTATCACGAAGATTACGAAACATACATCAATAACTTAAATCTTGTTTGGAAAGAGAGCTATAGGGTTCTTGAAGATGGCTGCCGCTTGTGTGTAAATATTGGCGACCAGTTTGCCCGCGCCGTTTATTACGGGCGTTATAAAGTAATTCCAATCAGGACTGAAATCATTAAATTTTGCGAAAGCATTGGATTTGACTATATGGGAGCCATCATTTGGCAAAAACAAACAACCACCAATACAACAGGCGGCGCATCTTTGATGGGAAGTTTTCCTACACCGAGAAATGGCATTCTTTCGATTGACTATGAATTTATCTTGATTTTCAAAAAATTAGGGACACAACCAAAAGTAGATAAAGCTATTAAAGACCAATCAAAAATGACCACAGAAGAATGGAAAGAATATTTTTCAGGACATTGGAATTTTGGAGGCGCAAAACAAGATGGTCACATTGCCATGTTCCCTGAGGAGCTACCTAAACGCCTGATAAAAATGTTTGCATTTAAAGGAGAAACTGTATTAGACCCATTTATGGGAAGTGGAACAACTTCGTTAGCAGCTAAAAATTTGGATAGAAATTCAATAGGTTACGAGATTAATCCTGATTTTATTGAAAATTATTATTTGGGCGTTCCTCCATCGAATCAGGCTTTCCGTTGCAATCTTATATTCGTTTCTTACAAAAAGATTTCAACTTCAACCCTTAACGTAGCATAGAAAATGAAAGAAAGTTTGGTTCAATGGACATTATTGAATAATTTAGACTTCTTGTCTAATAACTTGGATTTTTCAATTGCGTTAAAAAAAGGTCAAGAAATAACAACGGATTTTGGTAGAATAGATTTTATCCTTGAAAACTATAATAAAGACCAACTTATAGTTGAATTAGAAACAGTTCTTGATTCAAAAAGTAAAAGAGATTATTGTTTCAATCAAATCTTAAACTACAAAAATGTAAGCTTTACAGACAACACCAGTTATTGTATTTTATTTGCTAATGAAACTAATCAGAAATCAAAAAAAATAATTTCTGATTTTGGTATTACAAACGATGTATTAATAAAAACCTATTCGATAAATGAAGTAAAAAAGCTTTATTCTTCTACTGTTGAAAGGTTAAGTTTGAGTTTTGGTTTAGCAATGCCCAAACCTGCTAATTATACTATTTGTTTTTTGAGGTGGTTGAATAAAATTTTAAAACCTTACAGAGATTTTAAAAAAACTTTTCTTAATGAAAAAGAATTAGCTTATTATTTTACATCTGCCAATACAACTAATTTTAAATGCTACTTGCGTCTTGCTTTAGATTTTGAAATGATTTATCAAAGCAAAGATGGTTTTACAATTTCAAATAACGGTACTAATTATATTGAAAATTATAACCCAGAAATTGATTACGCATCAAATCTTTCTGCTGTTAATTTAACCAACGAGCAAATGAAAGTTTTATTGAGAGTAATTACAAATGGGAATTGGACGGCACATAAAGTTAATATATATTGGTTTCTTAGATTTCTAGAAGTAACAGGTGGAGAATGGATACCAAATACTAAAAATTTTGAAAAACACAAACTTGATTTAGTTAACGGCCTTTTTAGTGTTAACTATCGTTCTCGCACAATGTATGAATTTTTGAATTTTGCTTGTAATTGGTGTACAGAATTAGGCTTAGTTGACAAAATAAAAACATCAACAAATTATGACAAAGTGTATTTAACTCCTTTAGGTGTAGAAATCAATAATATTTTTAGCTTGGATTTACAATTAAAGAAAAATAGGTTAAATCTTAATTTTAAATATATAGAATAATGGACATCGAAGAAATTTTGTCAAAAAACTATTTATGTTATGATAGATTTACGTTTGATATTATTTTTCGTAAACTACTTATGAATGATTATTCACATGAAGAAGCTAAAGATATAATTCTGAATAATTGTTCATTATCATCATTAGTTTTACAAGAAAGGATATATAACAGTTATTATAAGCGAATAAATATTGAAGAAAAAATTTCTGCAGACCTATTAAAATTGAAAAATGAAATATTTAATCAAAAAATGCCTAAATATTTTTTTAATTAAATATTATGCAGAATGCTAGGTCAACAGACCAAATCGATAAGTCAGGAAATTCAATTAGCTCAAAAGTAATTAACGAAATAAGGCAAGAAATAGACCGACTTGAAGTATAAAGTCAAGCATTTAAGACATACAAACAATTTACAAATAGCAGCTTATTTTTAATTTGTAAAACTCATAATAATTCATCGCCAAAGGCGGTTCAGACTTTTCTATTTAATCCTGCGGCATCAACCTAATCAGCCTTCCCGGTCCTTCGGTAAGCACATATAAAAAACCGTCCGGTCCTTGTCGAATATCCCGGAAGCGGGAATAATCCTGAAATAGTTTTTCTATTTCAACAACTTTTTCGCCTTCAAAAACCAGGCGTTGGATATGTTGGCCAGCCAGTGAAGTCACCAGTAGGTTGTTACGCCAGTTTGGGTAGCGGTCGCTGGTAACAAAACACATTCCGCAAGGCGCGATAGAAGGCACCCAATAATGAATGGGATCGGTGATGCCCGGGAGTGTGGTGTCGGTTGTAAGAATCGAACCGTCGTAATTGATTCCAAAACTCACTATTGGCCAGCCATAATTGGCAGCGGGCTGCTCAATATTTATTTCGTCGCCGCCTTTGGGGCCATGCTCATGCGTCCATATCTGATTGGTTTCCGGATGGATAGCCATTCCCTGGATATTTCGGTGGCCGTAATTATAAATTTCGGGCAAAGCATCAGCCTGGCCTACATAAGGATTGTCTGCCGGAATGCTACCATCCTCATTGATGCGCATCAGTTTGCCGTTGTGGAAGTTGAGTTTTTGCGCGTTGTGCATTTCGCCGCGGTCGCCAATTGAAAAATAGAGCCGGTTTTGATCATCGAAAACAATGCGACTGCCAAAATGATAGTTCGTACCGGTAAGCGGGTTTCCTCTGAAAATCTGCTCGAAGTCAACAAGTTTGTCTCCTTGCAAACGGCCTCGACCAATAGCTGTGTTCCCTGTTTCTCCATCATCAGAAGAAGCATAAGCCAAATAAATCCAGCCATTTAGTTCATAATCAGGATGCAGTGCTACCTCTAACAAACCACCTTGACCATTGACCCAAATTGGCGGCAAGCCCTGAATGGGATCGCTGAGTTTGCCATCGGCGAAAATTCTCAGGTTGCCGGGTCTTTCGGTTATCAACATCCGGCCATCAGGCAAAAAGGCGATGCTCCAGGGATTTACCAGGCCTTCGGCCAAAATTTCCATTTTAAGCGCATGGGTTTGGCCTTCCACCATGTTTTTATCACCATCAGCAGCTGAACAGCCTAAGCTAAAAATCAAGAAAATATTCAAAAATAATGAGATAGATTTCATGTTGTGAAAAATTGGTTAAGGCGTGAAATTACAAAAAATTTAAGAGAATTGGAGAGGTAGAGTGGAGTATTGGAGTGATGGAAAGTCTCAATGCAACCACCAAACAGATTTTCACGACCGAAATAGGCGTAAAAACATGCTTTAGAAAAATTATTTCCTAAGCCAAAATCTTATCTAATTCTTTATATACCAAGGCGCTGGCTCCGACAATGGCCGCGTCGCCCATTTTTAGTTGAGATGGTAGCACTTTTACCCTGTTTTTAAAGATGGGAAGCAAATTATGCTCCATGCTATCAATAGTAGGCTTGAACAAATAACTTCCGGCAGCTGTTGGACCGCCAAACAAGAAGATCGCCTCGGGACTCAGGTGATGCACCGTATTTGCCAAGCCTATTCCAAGCCATTTTCCGGTGAGTTCAAAAACTTCCAGTGCCACTTTATCGCCTTTTTCGGCTGCTTCAAAAATCATTTTTGAATTAACTTCATTAAAAGTTGATTGCGCAAGCAGGCTGTTTTTTGCATTGTATTTTGCTAAAAGTTCAAATGCTGTGCGTTTCATTCCCGATGCCGAACAATAGGCTTCCAGATGGCCTTTTCCACCGCATCCGCAATGGCGGCCATCAGGTATCAAAACGGTATGTCCGCACTCGCCGGCAAAGCCATCGTGGCCATAAACAAGGTCGCCATTTACTACAATACCACTGCCCACACCGGTTCCAAGTGTGTAAACAACAAAATTCTTCATGCTTTGTGCGCCTCCAAAAACCATCTCGCCTATGGCGGCAGCATTGGCATCATTGGTGATAGCAATGGCCTTCATTTCCGGGAAGTTTTTTTCCAGCAATTGCACCATCGGAACAACGCCTTTGAACGAAAGATTCGGTGCAAACTCAATATTTCCAGTATAATAATTCGCGTTGGGTGCACCAATTCCCAATCCTAAAATTTCAATCTTAGGATTGAGGGTAGCAACTGAATTTGTCAGCTCGCGCACTGATTTGGTAATTTCATCAATAAATAGGCCGATATTGCCATGAGTCGGCGTTTTAATGCTGTCTTTTACGAGTACATTTCCTTCTCGGTCAACAACGCCAATTGCGGTATTTGTGCCTCCTATATCAATGCCAATAGAAACATTTTTCATGAATCACAGGGTATTTAGTATATTGATTTATTGTAATTAAACAACCATCACTCGAAGAGTCGGTTGAATAAATCATTTTAGTTTATTATAGTTTTTTCCAATTTACGTCTAATTTTAGAGCCACTTACCGCATAATAAAAGATGAATAAATAGCTGACTGCGGGAACAAGGAATGCGTAGGTATAGCCCGCCATATCAGCGATTGCGCCCATTAATGGCGGCAAAATAGCACCACCTAAAATCAAGGCGTTTATCAATCCTGATGCGCCACTAAGCTCGGCATTATCAAGATCTTTAACGGCCAGCGAGAAGATATTGGGAAACATAATAGAGTTGAATAATCCAATAGAAATAATCGTCCAAAGCGCGATATTTCCGGAGGTGAAGGTGGTGGCAATATCCAAGATAGCTGCAAACAGCGCGAAAGTTGCCAGGGTGCGGGCAGCATTGCCACGGCCAAACTGCATGATGATAAAGTTAACCGCCGCTATGCACATAAATATCAGCCCGATATTCCAGCTCCAGTCCGTAACAAAAGCACCTGAAACCAAAGCCAAAACCAATACCGGCAAGGCAAAAGTGAATTTTTTGGAGATTTTCATATCCGAGAACATAAACGAACCGAAAAACCTGCCCACCATGGCGCCGCCCCAATAGATGGCGGCATAGGTGGAAGCCATTTCTGCTTCCATGCCGAGGCTGCGTTTTAAATAATTCACGATAAGCCCGGCGTTGCCACCTTCAGCA
>Ga0265293_10008781_pt1 | contig 14801 bp, 17 predicted proteins | sample Munlanlewell138R_FD_192505 | JGI IMG/M metagenome (GOLD analysis project Ga0265293, IMG submission 192505) | Leachate microbial communities from a municipal landfill in Southern Ontario, Canada - Leachate well 138R | ecosystem: Engineered > Solid waste > Landfill > Unclassified | place: Canada...
TTAATGATTATTGCAACCGCCCTCCTTTTTATGGCAGGGTACACGGCAAACGCCCAAACGGGCCACGACCACAACAACGAACAAAACCAACAACAAGGCATGATGATGCAAAACAGCGGAATGATGCAAGGTGGAATGATGCAAGGCGGCGGAATGATGCAGGGAATGATGGGCAACGGTATGTGTCCTATGTGCGGCCAAATGATGAACCAAAACATGCCCATGAAAAAATTCGGTATGATGGTAAACCGCCTGCCCAACATGCAGCAACAACTGTCGCTTACCGATGACCAGGTGAATCAACTTTTCGATTTGCAAACCGAGTTTAAAAAACAACAACTCGATTACCAGGCAGAATTGCGCAAAAAACAGATGAAACTGAAAAATTTGTTGGCTGATAACGCTTCGGCAAGCCAGGTGAAAAACCAGATGGAAGCATGTTCCGAAACAAAAATCGACATGAAAACAGCCGCTTATGAAACCGCCGGAAAAATGAAAGCAGTGCTCACCAGTGAACAGAAAGAGCAATTGAAAAATACAATGATGCAAGGCGGAATGATGAACAAGAACCGCGGCGGAATGATGCAAAACAATGGCGGCGGCATGATGCAAAATCAAAATAACCAGTAATAAGGAAAGGAGTAAATTATGATGGGAGATTACGGACACGGCTGGGGAATGGGAATGGGCTGGTGGTGGATCATCGGGCTTATTATCGTAATCGCTGTTGTTTGGATGGTTGTTAAGGGAATGAACCAGAACAACAACTGTCATGTTATACTGTTGTTAGATAATTTTTTTGAGTTTGGATGGTTGTTAAGGGAATGAACCAGAACAACAACGCCGGCCAAAGTCCGGGCAAGTCGGCGCTCGATATTTTAAAAGAGCGCTATGCCAGTGGAGAAATTGACAAGCAGGAATTTGAAGAACGGAAGAAAGATTTAATGTGAACAATATGAAGATTACAATATTAGCGACAAAAGGCTGCAATCACAGGCCAAAACTTGAAGAACAGTTGCAGGATAACGGGCTGCAGTACAAACTCAAATATTTTGAAGACCACCCGGAACTGGTGGAAACATATCAATTAAAAAGATCACCTGTTCTTCTGGTGAACGATGAAGTTGCATCGGTCGGCATGCCTGGCCAGAAAACAATAACGGAGTTAAAAAATAAAAACAAAACAACATGAAGTATTACATCGAAAGAACAACAGATTATGCCTTTGACGAAGCCGTAGAAAAAGTAACAGAAGAATTGAAAAAGGAAGGCTTTGGCGTGCTTTCAGAAATCGACATCCACGAAAAGCTAAAGGAAAAGCTCGATGTGGATTTCAGAAGATACAAGATATTGGGTGCATGCAATCCTCCAAAAGCTTTTCAGGCCCTTCAGTATGAAAACAAAATCGGTACCATGTTGCCTTGCAATGTCATTGTTCAGGAACTGGACGATGGTAAAACAGAAGTAGCCGCGGTTAACCCGGTGGCATCAATGCTGGCTGTTGACAACCGCGATTTAACCGAAGTGGCCAATGAGATAGAAGAAAAATTGCAACGCGTGATTCATGCGTTATAATTTGTTGAATGATGTCTGTCGAACCCTTCAAACATTTAAATAATATTAATGCTAAAAGATAGTTGATTATAAATTTTAAAATGTAAGAACTTGGAAATCATGAAAAAACTTGAGAATAAAACAGCCGTCATCACCGGTGGTGCAGGAAGCATTGGAAAAGCAACCGCCGCCCTGTTTTTGGAAGAAGGCGCTAAAGTTCTTTTGATTGACCTGGATGAAGAGGCTCTGAAACAAACAGCAGCGGAACTGGGAAATGAAAATATATCGTGGTGTGCAGCAGATGTATCAAATACAGATGATGTAAAACGTTATGCCAATGAAGCAAAAAAAAACTTTGGTAGTGTAGATATATTTTTCAACAATGCAGGTATCGAAGGTGTAGTAAAACCGGTAACCGACTATCCTGAGGATGAGTTTGACAAAGTGATGGCGGTGAATGTGAAAGGAGTATGGTCGGGCATGTCCCGCTTATGGCCGATGGTGGAAGCATCATTTTGAGCTCCTCGGTTGCCGGGTTAGCCGGCACGCCCAATGTAAGCGCTTATGTTGCCAGCAAGCACGCCATCATAGGCCTGATGCGGAGTCTGGCTTATGAAGTGGCAGAAAAAAAGATCAGGGTTAATACCATCAATCCCTCGCCTGTCGATAACAGAATGATGCGTTCGCTCGAAAACGGCTTTGCGCCCGGACAGGGTGATGAAGCAAAAAAAAGCTTCGAACAAACCATTCCGTTGGGCCGCTATGCCAAACCCGAAGAAATCGCTAAAGCGGTATTGTTTCTTGCCGGCGATGACAGTCAGTTCATAACCGGTACCACGCAGGTGATTGATGGAGGGATGAACGCGTAAATGATGCAAAATCGGAACAATCATAAAAAAGAAAGGAGGAAATTATGATGGGAGGAATGGGCTTATGGTGGATAATAGGTATTGTTGTGCTGATTGCCGCTATCTGGCCGCTGGGGCAAAGGTTCAACAGGAACAACAGCCCCGGCAAAAGCCCCGGCAAATCGGCGCTCGATATTTTAAAAGAGCGTTATGCCAAAGGAGAAATTAATAAACAGGAATTTGAAGAACGTAAAAAGGATTTATAGAAGTAGGGCCTCCCCCTGCCCGACTTATCGTTCAGGCGGGGTAAACCCTCTCAGGAGGGGAAACAGGAACGGGGCAAACGTTTCTAACCTTTACGCCATGCCTGCCTGTCCGGCGAGGCAGGCTTTAACCGTTAATTTTTAAAAGAAAAATATGGATATTAAAGACAAACGACCGCAAAAAAGAGACGAAACACAAATGGTACCACAGCCTGTAAAAGGCGAAAAGGGCCTGGTAAATGTAGATACCACCTGGGGAATAATACAGCCTATGCAGGTTGCAAAAGGTGTGCGCACCGTAGATGAAATAGAAGTAAATGAATTCCGGGAAAAAGGGCTCCCGATTATCGATGCCCGAACACCCGGATTTTATGATGTTTCCACTATCCCGGGGGCTAAAAACATCCCGCATAATGAAATAACCAAAAGAATGGGCGAACTGGACCGCGGCCAGCCGTCCATCTTTTTTTGCAACGGGCCGCAATGTCCGCAGTCCCCGTCAGCCATCCATAATTTGCTGGAGGCCGGTTTCCCACCCGAAAAAATACTGTACTACCGCGGCGGCATGCACGACTGGGTAACACTGGGGTTACCGCTGGAAAACAAAATACAGTAACCCAAATATTAAAGCAGAAAAATGTCATCTGATAAATTAAAATGAAGCGAAATGGATAAGCAACACAATCATCAGGAGCACGAACACCACAAGGCGCATGAACATCATGAAGAACACAAAAATCATGAGGGGCATAAACAGCATAAACATCATGAAGGGCACAAGCAGAAAAAAGGTAATCACGGTGGCCACGGTGATGGGTCACACGATCACCATGCCATGATGATCAAAGACTTTCGCACACGGTTTTGGGTTTCAACCATCATTTCAATCCCAATCCTGGTTTTCTCACCCATGATCCAGAATTTTTTGGGTTACGAGTGGCTACTCCCGGGCAACAAATATATTCTGCTGATCCTTTCTACCTTTGTTTATTTTTGGGGAGGCTGGCCTTTTCTAAAAGGGTTTTATGAGGAGATAAAAGCCAAAGGCCCCGGAATGATGACATTGATATCAATGGCTATTTCAGTCGCTTATTTTTACAGTGCTGCGACTGTATTTGGACTTAAAGGAGAAGATTTTTTCTGGGAGCTTGTTACATTGATCGACATCATGTTATTGGGCCACTGGCTGGAAATGAAATCGGTATTGGGAGCATCAAAGGCCCTTCAATTGCTGGTAAGCATGATGCCTGCCGAAGCGCACCGGGTGAAAGGCGACCAGGTGGAAGATGTGAAACTGGAAGAACTCAAAAAAAATGATATCATCCTTATCAAACCCGGAGAGAAAGTATCGGCTGACGGGGTTATAGTGGATGGTAGCAGTTACCTGAACGAGTCGATGCTTACGGGCGAATCAAAACCGGTAAAAAAAGAAAAGGACGATAAGGTGATCGGGGGATCCATTAATGGCAACGGATCACTGAAAGTAAAGGTTGTGGGCACCGGTAAGGACAGCTACCTGAACAAGGTGATAAAAATGGTTGAAGAGGCACAAAAAAGCAAGTCGAAAATGCAGAACCTTTCCGACAGGGCGGCTAAATGGCTTACTTACATTGCCCTTACCATTGGGTTTGGGACTTTAACCGTGTGGCTGTTGCTTGGCTACGATTTTGTTTTTGCCCTGGAACGGATGGTCACGGTCATGGTTATTGCCTGTCCGCACGCGTTAGGGCTGGCCATACCGCTGGTAGTGGCCATTTCAACGGCCGTGTCGGCGCAAAACGGCCTGCTCATCCGCAACCGCACAGCCTTTGAAGAATCAAGAAAAATTACGACACTTCTGTTTGATAAAACAGGAACCTTGACAACGGGTGTTTTTGGCGTTGCCAGGTATGAATCGATAAACAAAGCAATAAAAAAAGAAGAAATGTTCCGCCTGGCCGGCGCTTTGGAGCAAAACTCGGAACACCCGATTGCTGTTGGCATCATAAATAAACTGAAAGAATTGAAAGTAAATATCCCCAAAACTGAAAAATTTAACGCCATTACCGGAAAGGGTGTTGAAGCTAAGGTTGAAGGGAAACAAGTGAAAGTAGTAAGCCCCGGTTACTTAAAAGAGAAAAACTGGGAAATGCCCGAAGGTTCCGTTTCAAGCGAGGCGGAAACAGTGGTGTTTGTAATTATAGATGAAAAGGTTGCAGGTTATATCGCGCTGTCGGATGCCATTCGCCCCGAAAGCAGGGAAGCCATCAAAACATTTAAAGATAACAATATCAAAACATTTATGGCTACCGGCGATAATGAAAGAGTGGCCAAAGCAGTTGCATCCGAACTTGGGTTGGATGGCTATTTCTCTGAGGTTTTACCCCATCAAAAAGTGGAGGTCGTAAAAGAACTACAGGGCAAGGGCGAATTTGTAGCCATGACCGGCGACGGCGTAAACGATGCACCGGCGCTGGCACAAGCCAATGTGGGCATTGCCGTGGGATCGGGAACGGATATAGCGGCTGAAACAGCCGATATCGTGCTGGTAAACAGCAATCCAAAAGATATTGCCAATCTGATTTTGTTTGGTAAAGCAACCTACAACAAAATGATCCAAAACCTCGTTTGGGCCACAGGTTATAATACAGTGGCGATCCCGCTGGCCGCAGGTGTTTTATACTCTGCGGGCTTTGTGTTAGGCCCTGCAGTAGGGGCTGTTTTTATGAGCCTGAGCACTATAATTGTCGCCATTAATGCGCAATTCTTAAAACGGAAAATGAAAAAATAAAAACAATTATTTAAAAGAAAGTACAAATATGATGTACAATATAGAAAAAATTAAAGAATACCTGGGTGATTCCCGGGATGATTTATTAACACATAAGTGTAAAACTGTAACAGTAGACCAGCTTACGCTTCCCGGTCCTGATTATTTCGATAAGGTTTTTACAGGAAGCGACCGCAACGTACAAGTGCTGAAAAGCCTCGCTTCTATTTATAATCATGGCAGGCTGGGCGGTACCGGTTTCCTGTCAATATTGCCTGTTGACCAGGGTATTGAGCATACAGCAGGCAGCTCTTTTGCTCCAAACCCGATGTATTTCGACCCTGAAAATATCATCAAACTGGCAATTGAAGGCGGGTGCAACGCAGTGGCCACTACCTTTGGGGGTCTGGCGTTACATGCCCGGAAATATGCGCATAAAATTCCCTTTATAGTAAAAATAAACCACAACGAATTATTGACCTATCCCAACACCTACGACCAGATTATGTTTGGGTCGGTACGCGAGGCCTGGAACCTGGGGGCGGCGTCTGTTGGAGCCACTATTTACTTTGGCTCTGCAGAGGCTGACCGTCAGATACAGGAAGTGTCGGAGGCTTTTGAGCAAGCGCACGAACTTGGATTGGGAACCATCTTATGGTGTTATACCCGGAATACTGCCTTTAAAACAGCAGACAGGGATTACCACACCGCAGCAGATCTTACCGGACAGGCCAACCATATCGGAGTAACGATTAAGGCCGACCTGATCAAACAAAAACTTCCTGATACTAATGGAGGATTCCGTGATCTCAAATTTGGAAAAACTGAGCCGGCGATGTATGATAAGCTTGCCACCAATCACCCTATTGACCTCTGTCGTTACCAGGTGATCAACAACTATATGGGTAAAATCGGTTTGATCAATTCGGGGGGCGCCTCTTCAGGAGCGTCCGATTTTGCGGAGGCAGTGCGCACTGCCGTGATCAACAAAAGAGCGGGGGGTACCGGGCTGATTTCAGGAAGAAAGGCGTTTCAACGCCCGTTTCAGGAAGGCGTCCAATTACTGAATATCATACAGGATGTTTATCTTTCAGAAGATATTACCATTGCATGATTTCATGGAAACAACCTATTAAACAGAAAAAAGAGATCTTAGCCAATGGGTAATTTAATGCTAAATAAAAAATTTATCGTTTTACTGGTTTGTTTGTTTGTGGTAATGACCGGCTACGGGGTTTTATTGCCGGTCCTGCCCTTTTTCATCGAACGGTTGGTGACATCTGCCGGGAACGGTAATTCCAGTATTTCCTTCCATTTTAGTATACTCACAGCTATTTATCCCTTTGCCCTGGTATTCACAGCGCCCTTTTGGGGGAAAGTTTCCGATAGGACAGGTCCAAAGACGCTTATAATCCTTGGGCTTGGAGGGTATTCGCTTATGCAAATTATGATTGCGTTCAGCACCAACCTTGCCATGCTTTATACAGCGAGAATTCTGGGCAGTCTGCTTTCTTCTTTTCTGGTACCTGTGGTCAATGCTTATATAAGTGATATTACCACTGAAGAAAAACGCACCCGGGCCATAGCCTGGGCAGGGACTGCCGCAAGTGCCGGTGTAATTATCGGACCTGGCATAAGCAGTTTACTCATCATAAACAACCTACATTTCAGATGGCAGTCTGGCCACTGGATGATTGACCGTTTTAGCGTGCCATTCCTGGCTCTTGCCATTTTAGGCGTCATTACCTTGTTGGTTTCCCTGGTTGTATTAAAACGCGCAAAAAGAACACCGGCAACTGCCCGGCAAAAATTGACTTTTCGGATATTCCCAAAAGGGAAATGGAAAAGTATGGGCGAATTGCTGATATTATCATTGATCATACAATTTGCCATAACTTTATTTGAATCTGTTTTTATCCTCTATGGTAAAGGCGTTAGAGATTATTCGGCTTCATTTATCGGTATAGGGTTGTTGGTTTGTGGCCTCGTAATGGCCATTTTACAACCCGTGATTGCAAAATGGGGCCCGTTAATTTTCCGAAACATTAAAAAACAGATATTATACGGGTTCTTGATAGCCGGGACAGTTTTGATGTTATTTGTTTTGGACCAGGCCACATGGTACCTTATCACAGCCATAGGGCTTTTCGGTTTGGGTACATCCCTGGTCATTCCCAACCTGATTACCCTTATTTCCCTGCAGGGAAATAAATCTTCGGGCTGGGCTTTGGGGATGCAATCTTCCTTTAGCGGAATCGGGCAAATTGTCGGCCCCTTATTGGGAACAGCTATTTATACCTTGAATAGAAGCGCCCCTTTTTATGTTGCAGGTGGCCTTCTTGTTTTAGTGGCATTTATTCAATTTAACAAAAATAAAATCTTAAAAAAATGAAAAAAGTAAAAGTTGCCATCAACGGATATGGCGTAATTGGAAAACGGGTAGCGGAAGCCGTTGCCTTACAGGACGATATGGAACTGGTCGGGGTTTGCGATATTATTACCGACTGGCGGATAAAAATAGCCGTACAAAGGGAATACCCGGTATTTGCTTTTAATGACGACTTCAGGAAGCATATGGAAAATGCAGGAATAAAGATACAGGGAACCCTTTCCGACCTGATAAAAAAGGCGGACATTATTGTGGATTGCACCCCGAAGAAAATCGCTGCCAAAAATATTGAGAAATACAAAGTAGCCAACCTGAAATTTATTGTTCAGGGCGGGGAAAAACACGAAACAACCGGCCATTCCTTCAGCGCCGAGAATAACTATGAAACGGCATTGGGACGTGAGTCAACGAGGGTTGTATCATGCAATACAACCTCTATTGTACGTACGCTTACCGCCCTGAAAAACGCGGGGTTGTTGAAAAAAGCAAGGGGGACACTGCTCCGCCGGGCAACCGATCCCTGGGAAAGCCACCTGAACGGGATAATGAACACGCTGGTGCCTGAAAAGGAAATCCCCAGCCACCAGGGGCCCGATGCGCAGACTGTTGATCCCGGTTTGGATGTAATAACTGCGGCCGTTAAAGTCCCGGAAACCCTCAGCCATTTGCATTACTGGAATGTGCAACTCACCAGGGAAGCAAGTAAAGAGGAAGTGCTGGATGCTTTTCGCACATCCACCCGTGTTGCTTTTATCAACTACGGTGACGGGCTTTCGGCCAATAACGCCATCAAAGAGCTGATGCTGGCATTGAACAGGCCTTATGGTGATATGTACGAAGTGGCCCTGTGGCAGGACATGTTGAAAGTGCAAGGCGATGAATTGTTTTATGCTTACGTAGTGGACAACCAGGCCATTGTAATCCCGGAAACCATTGATGCCATCAGGGCAATGACCGAAATGGAAAAAGATTCCGAAAATTCTATTCGGAAAACCAATAAAAGTTTGGGGGTACGTCAGAATTTTTAGGGACAGAATGTTAAGAAATAAGTACTTTATTATAGCGATGATTTTGCTGGCATGGGGCAGAATATGCCGGGGACAGGATAATATGCTCATTGAACAAATTGCGGGCAGGGATATTATCCGTAAGGGCTATAATGAAGCAGGCGACAAAATCTCGAAACAAAAGTTCTCAATCAGTAACCTGGATACGCTGAAAGGAATTTTATCAGTGCAAATCAGGGTGTCGCTATTTGATGAAAAGGATAAGCTAACCGACAGCTATACCACTGATTATGTTTGCAAGCCGGACGAATCAAATGTCCTTCTCACTGTTTTCCCGTTCGCCCGGCAAAATGATGCAGAATATGTCATCGAAACTTCATCGCCGAAGTTTAAAGAACTATATGATTTTTCAGACAATGCTAAAAAGTTAAATGACCTCAGTGTTGAGATGTCTGTCAAGTCGGGGCTTTTAGGATTTTTTGGTTCTAAGAACCGGATTTCGATAAAAAACAGGAGCCTTGAAATGGAAACCGGTAATTATATCCTTACATCTGACTTAACAGTTGAAGCCTATTTGTGGGGGTTACGTGTGAAGTCGATTCAATACGAGGTTATTGAAATGCTGAACGCAGAAAAATTTTTGATGAGCCAAAAGTTCCAAAACAAAAGTGGCAGTTTTTTTATAGTGAATTACAATGCGGTCGGTAAATGATATTAATTTGAAAGTTACCAAAAAATCATCATGAATAAAACAAACAACCTTAAGCCAACCTTCGTTTTAATATCCGCATGGCTGGTGGTTTTGGTTTCATGCTATCTTCAAATACGGATGGGGAATTCAATGTTTTCAAGGTCAGGATCGATGATGGTACTCATTACTGTTGTGGCAAAACAGATGTTGTTAAAAGGCAGGAATGAATACCATCGCCAGCAGTTGAGAAAGTTGGCTTCGGGTAAAAAGGCGAATCTCGAAAAAATCCACCCCACCAAAAGTCATGGATATCTCGAAACCGTTGCTAATTTGAATATTCTTATTGGTACTTTAATTTGGGGTTACGGCGATTTATTCTATCAATAAAAAAATGTTTAAAAGGAGGTTAATATGAAAAAGTTTATTCCAATAATTACTGTTTTAATATTTTCGTTTACACTGCTTTATGCAGGAAATACAGAATTTAAAAAATCGCAGAAAGAAGGTGTGACTGAAATTACAGCGGCTCAGCTTCATCAAATGATGGAAAACAAAAAAAGTTTCACGCTTGTAAACGTGCACATCCCGTATACCTGGGAAATTCCAAAAACCGATTTACTGATTCCGTATAACGAAATAATGGAGTATCTAAATAAATTACCTGCGAAAGATAAAAAAATTGTATTGTATTGCCGGAGCGACCGTATGAGTACCATTGCCGCCGAAGAACTTGCGGACGAGGGATATTCAAATATTTACAATTTAAAAGGCGGCATGAAAGCATGGAAAGCAGCGGGTTATGAGTTAATTGACAACCAACCGTCGAAGACAACCCGTTCCAGCAGAAAGTGATGGGAATGCCGTATTTATGATATTTCAACAATCTTTAAAATTAAAAAAACCATGAAATTAAGTTTTACTTTTTTATTTTTCGCCTTACTTATATTGGCCGGAAATTCAGCTTTGTCCCAAACCGATACAACTACCTACCATCTAACCCTGCGGCAGGAAACCGTTAACAAAGCAGGTAAAGATGTGATGGGCATGACTATCAATAATAGCATACCGGGACCAACCCTGCAATTTACCGAGGGTGATTATGCAGTTATTTACGTTAAAAACGAAATGGATGAAGAGACTTCCGTACACTGGCATGGCATTTTACTCCCCAATTTTTATGATGGAGTGCCTTATTTAAACACCCCGCCCATTTTGCCCGGCGAAACCCAAAAATACGAATTCCGGCTGAAACAGGCCGGCACGTACTGGTACCATTCGCACACCATGTTACAGGAACAAAGCGGGGTTTACGGCGGTTTGGTTATTGAACCACGAGAAAAGACACTGGATTACGACAAAGATTTAGTATTGGTACTTTCGGACTGGACAAATGAAAAACCGATGAATGTGTTACGGAATTTAAAACGTGGCACGGAGTGGTACACCATCAAAAAAGGAACAGCAACGCCACTTAACCAGGTGATTGCCCGCGGAGCTTTGGGCGCACAGCTTAACTTTTGGAAAGACCGCATGGAAGGTGCCGACATTGCCGACATTTATTACGAGGAATTCCTGATAAACGGTGAACCAAGCCGGGAATACCCCAATTTAGACCCGGGCGAAAAGGTAAGGTTGCGCGTTATAAATGCCGCCGCATCTACCGCCTTCTGGTTGTCGATTGGTGGTGGAAACCCCACCCTGGTCGCGGCTGACGGATTAAGGGTTGAACCCTACAAAACTGACAAACTGTTTATTGCCATTGCCGAAACATACGACTTCCTGGTAACCGTGCCACAAGAAGGCAAAATCGAATTCACGGCCACCGGACAGGACGGCTCGGGCAAAACCTCGGCATTTATTGGAACCGGGCAAGCCATTCAAGCCCCGGTCATTCCCGCACCCGATAAAATAAAAATGATGCAGCAAATGTCAAAAATGGAAATGCGCATGGGCGCACCGGCCATAAAATTCAGGCCTAAAAACGACGACCCGCACCACCTCCGCAAAAACTGGGGAATGATAATGCCCGAAATGGAAGGTATGGAACAGGAACAAAGGACAAAACATGACATGCAAAACGCGGATGGGCATGCAATGGAAAATATGCAGAAAACTGAAAAAGATACGATGCAGCAAATAGATGCCGACGGAAGGAACATGGACATGGATATGGGCGGTGAAGGCATGTATTCCGAGTATCATTACAATTTCTTAAAAGCACTTGAAAAAACTACTTATCCCGCAGATGCGCCAGTGAAAGAAGTTCTGCTCAACCTCACCGGAAACATGCAGCGTTACATCTGGAGCATGAACGGTATCCCGCTTTCAGAAACCGATAAAATACTTATCAAAGGAGGCGAAATTACCCGCATCACCTTCAACAACCTTACCATGATGCACCACCCCATGCACCTGCACGGGCATTTTTTCAGGGTCATTAACGAAAACGGGGAATATTCGCCGCTAAAACACACGGTAAATGTGGCGCCCATGCAACAGATAACCGTCGAATTTTACGGCGATGAATACGGCGACTGGTTTTTTCACTGCCACATTTTGTATCATCTGATGGGCGGGATGGCCCGCATTTTTAGTTACGACACGCCGCGCGACCCGCGTTTACAAGGACACCCGGTTTCCAAACTCATTCACGAAACCAACCTCTGGTATTCCTGGGGCCTGGCCGATGTAGCCTCGCACCTCGCCGAAATTAACCTGGTTACTTCCAATCTGCGCAACCAGTTTAACCTGAGCGCCGAATATGGCTGGAACCAAAACATGGAAGCCGAATTTACTTACGAACGCTATTTATACGATTATTTCACTGTTTTTGCAGGTGTGAACATGGAGAACGAAGAGAAAGACAACCTCGATGAAATTTCGACCACGGCAGTAGCAGGTTTTCGCTGGTTTACTCCTTACATGTTTAATATGGATGTGAGGATTGACAATGAGCTAAGGCCACGCCTCGCAATTGGGCGGGAACTGATGCTGTTTCCCCGCTTATTTGTTTTCGGGTACTATGAATACCAAATGGATTTTGGTTGGGTGAACAACCTGAATGAGGGATCGTCCGGTGGAAATGTCAATTACAAAGATGAAATTACCTGGAATGCCGGCATGGAATATATGCTTTCGAAGAATTTCTCTATAATGGCCAGCTACGACAACCGTTTTGGTGCAGGTGGTGGCTTGTCAGTAAGATTTTGACAATATGAGCGAATATAAAAAAAACAGTCTCACCTTAACCGGTGCCGTCTCTATGGGAACGGGCGTCATGATTGGCGCAGCCATTTTTGCCCTGGTGGGGCAGGTGGCCGAACTTTCAGGAGGGCTATTTCCTGTTGTGTTTTTGGCGGGTGCAATCATCACGGCTTTCAGCACCTACACATACATAAAAATGTCGAATGCCTACCCTTCGGCAGGCGGCGTTGCCATGTACCTGATAAAAGCTTATGGCAAGGGTGCCATCACTGTTACAGCAGCTCTTTTAATGGCCTTTGCAATGGTTATCAACCAAAGTCTGGTAGCGCGCACGTTTGGTTCATACACTCTGCAATTGTTCGATACAGCAGATAAGAACTTGTGGGCACCTATATTGGGTGTGGTTTTATTGGTTGTCGCCTTTGTAATCAATATTTCGGGAAACAAAATTGTTGAGAAAACCTCGTTTGTGATGGCCATACTAAAGGTTGGCGGCATTGCCGTCTTTGCCATCGGCGCGCTTTGGGTCGCCGGCTTTTCATTTGGCGAGGCCATTCCAAATGAAATTTCAGGCGATTATTCGGTTGCAGGCTATCTTGGCGCCCTGGCCCTGGCAATTCTGGCTTACGCCGGCTTTACCACCATCACCAACAGTGGCGACGAAATAGTGAAGCCTCATAAAAATGTAGGGCGGGCAATCATTATTTCTCTGCTCATTTGTACTGTAGTCTATGTATTGGTCGCTTTTGCTGTGTCCTCCAATCTGTCGGTAAAAGAAATTATCGATGCCAAAGACTATGCCCTCGCAGAAGCAGCACAACCTGCCTTTGGAAAATATGGGCTTTGGTTCACGGTGGGCATTGCCATTATCGCCACTATTTCAGGGGTTCTTGCAAATGTTTTTGCCGTTTCAAGAATGACGGCCATGCTTACAGAAATGGAACTCATCCCCCATAAACACTTTGGCATGGCGGGGCGAATACAGAAACATATGCTGGTTTACTCCATCGTTATCGCCATTGTCCTCACCATCTTTTTCGATTTAACAAGAATCGCGTCTATTGGGGCCATTCTTTACCTGATAATGGATGTGGTGATGCAGTGGGGCGTACTGAAGAACCTCCGAAAAGAGATAAAGGCCAATCCCGCCATCATCATTGCAGCCATTCTTCTCGACCTGGTAGCATTAGGAGCTTTTCTGTGGATAAAAGCAACGTCGGACGTGCTTATTGTGGTGGTTTCGGTATCAATGGTAATTGTGATTTTTGCCGGAGAAAAATGGTTTTTGTCACGAAACAATAATGAATTAGAAAATCAAAAATAGACAAATCATGGTAAATAAATCTGGTCACGAACACGATAAAGAACACACTCACGAATCGAAAAGTGAAGAAAGTTATTATTGCCCGATGCATTGCGAAGGCGATAAAACCTATAACTCACCAGGCCGCTGTCCTGTTTGCAATATGTTTCTCGTTCCGGTTTCCGGAAAAAAGAGTGCCGGTAAAGTGGATTTACAGGATATGAAAGTCGCTCCGGTTACAGCGAAACGCGAAGGTGAAGCCAAAGGCAAGTATTATTGCCCCATGCATTGCGAAGGGGACAAAACGTATCCCGTTCCGGGCGATTGCCCGGTGTGTGGCATGGATTTAAAAAAGGCCGAAACTACCCGCAAATCTACAGGCACCGTTTACACCTGCCCCATGCACCCTCAGGTAAAGCAGGACCAACCGGGAGATTGCCCCATTTGCGGAATGGACCTTGTTCCCGAAAAGGGGGAGGAAACTTCTGAAGAAGTAAAAGCATACAAAAAGATGCTGAAAAAGTTTATCGTAGCGATTATCTTCAGCATTCCGGTTTTAATTATTGCCATGTCCGATGCGTTTGGGTTTCATCAGCTTGAAACTTTCGCCTCAAGGCGCACCTGGGGCTGGATTGAATTTATGCTTGCAACGCCTGTATTGTTCTACTCGGGCTGGGTGTTTTTTAAACGCGGCTATAGTTCCATCCGGCGATGGTCGCCCAATATGTGGACCCTCATCTCTATCGGGGTGGGTGCCGCCTATCTTTTTAGTGTGGTGGCTTTGGTATTGCCC
>Ga0265293_10008782_pt1 | contig 14798 bp, 6 predicted proteins | sample Munlanlewell138R_FD_192505 | JGI IMG/M metagenome (GOLD analysis project Ga0265293, IMG submission 192505) | Leachate microbial communities from a municipal landfill in Southern Ontario, Canada - Leachate well 138R | ecosystem: Engineered > Solid waste > Landfill > Unclassified | place: Canada...
CAAAATATGAAATAGATACAAGGAAAAAGGTGCTTTTCCTAGAAGAAGTAGACGAGGAGCCTTATAGGATAGATAGAATGCTTTTGCAGCTTAAGCAATCAGGAAAATTAGAGAGTGTTGCAGGAATAATATTAGGCTACTTCACAAACTGTAAAGCAGAAGAAGCAGAGAAGAGCTTATCTCTAATGGATATATTTAAAGAGTTAATAGTTCCGCTAAATAAGCCAACTATATACAATTTCCCATGTGGTCATGATTTGCCTACTGTTACATTGCCATTGGGAGGTAGGGTTAAACTTGACGGTGGAACAGCTAGTGTATATTTTACAGATTAGTTTTTCTAATGTCCTCTGTAGTGGAGGGGCTCTATATTAGCTAGCAAAGGATTAATTAAATAAGAGGTGAATAAAATGAAATTAGCTTTTAGTTACTGCCACCATAGCACCTTTAATGCTACAAGCAAAGTTCAAAACAGAAAAAGCAGATGAAGCCTTATGTGGCATGGTTCTAGAAATATTAAAGGAGCATCCAGATGGCTGGTTTTATTGCATTACCAACTATAGATATAAGGGCTATGTTCACGAAAAGTATATATCTATCGATACAGAAAGTGTATGCAAATGGTAAGGAGGGCTGGATAAAGACAGAGTATATATAAACAGTCTAAATCCTGATCATAAAGACTATAGAGAAGGGTTAGCCAGATATGGAAGGAATATGGGGAGTAGTGTCTTCTGCTCATGTAAATAGTGATACAAGTGAATACCAACGTATGAGAAAGCTAATGACTAGAGAAGCTAACATAGTAATAGATCAGGTATTCAAAAATGGTGCAACAGAAGTCATTGTAAATGATTCGCATGATATTATGGATAATTTACTAATTGAAGAATTAGACCCAAGAGCACACTAATAAGTGGTTCGCCAAAACCATTAAGCATGATGCAAGGCATTGATAATACATTTCAAGGGATTATCTTTATAGGATATCATACAAGATGTGGTAGTCCTATTATCCAATAATGACTTAAAGAAAAACTATGAAGAAAAATTAGAAAAAGCATTAAGGAATATCAAAAGTTATCCAATAACAAAGGACACAGGAAATATCATCATGGATATAGAATTCGTATCAGAAGTAAAAGCAGAAAATGTGACACTGCTACCACAGGCTAAAAGATTAAATAATAAAACAATAAGAATAGAATCAGAAGACTATCTGGAACTATTTATGCTATTTAGAGCATGTATGGTTTTAGGAGGAAATATAAGATAGAAGTATTTTAAAAAGGAGTGATCAAAAGGATCCCTCCTTTAAATTTGTATTGGTCGACTACTTGTAATTGTCAGAAGTTTCTAACATTTTATTAATATTATTGATAATCGAACTGTTTTATTGTATTATCTAGACTAAGAAGTTTTATACTTGAATTCATCAAATAGCTATTTGCTTTATGGAAGGAGTGTTGATGTGACTAGAAATGTAGCTAAAAGGAGAAAAAAGACAGTTAGAAGAAATAGGATTATTGCCATATCTGTAGTTCTAGCATTGATAATATTTGAAAGAAGCTATAATAGCTTGGCCAGGTTTCAAACAAATGCTGAGGAAACTGCTTACTATGGGATAATAGATGCAAAATTTTCTTATGGTGAAAAGATAAGGGATTTTGAAGATATGCTTACTATTCTTGAAGAGTATTACCCTTTTTTTAATGTGAACAAAAGGTTAAATAATATAGATTGGTTAGGCAATAAGGGTAAACATAAGAGAATAATTAGAAATACAAAAAATGATACAGAATTTATTGCAGCTATAGATAATATTTTAAATGAACTAAATGATAATAATTCTTTTATTTTTACAGGAGATGTATACAAACGCTATCATAAACACTATTATCCTAATAGGGCGGAGATCCTTCATTATGATAAGTCTATTGCAAGATATGATTTTGATTGGACCTTTGAATTAGATCCAGAAAGCGACTTCATATTTCATGATAGACCTGTTCTAGATACCAAGGTGTTGATTGAGGATGAATCAGCTTATATGAAAATTGAGGCTATGTCCTATTACCATATCGAGGAGGATTATTCTAAGATTAAAGAATTTCTAAAGGAAATCAAAGACTATGATAAGCTTATTATAGATATAAGAGGAAATAAAGGTGGATTTGATAACTACTGGGAAGAGGTCGTAGCCCTTCTAATAGATGATGTTCACAGTGCTGAATACTATTCTTTCTTTAGACAAATGCAAAAAACAATAAATGATCCTTTTCGAATTTCCAATGTAAAAACAATTAGAGATTTGGATGAAAAGTTTTTAGAACAATTGCCAGCAGAAATCAAGACAGATTTTAACTTTTATAAAACCAATATAGTTAATATAGAACCAAAAGAAGATGTGAGTTTCGGGGGCAAGATATATTTATTAGTAGACAAAGATGTCTTTTCATCTGCTGAAAAATTTGCAGCCTTTGCTAAGGACACAGGGTTTGCCACATTAGTTGGAGAGACTACTGGAGGAGGAATGATGTTTGAAGAAGTACCTATTGTAAATATGCCATATGGTGGATATATAATTAGCTATAGTAGAGAATTAGTATTGAACTCAGATGCTTCTATAAATATGGAAACAAAGACTATTCCCCATATTCTAGTAGATGATCCTACTCCTAATGAAGATATTAATAAGGATAAGTGCATTCAAGCTGTTATAGAAGATAATATATAAAGATTAAGACAAAAAAGTTAAGCTTTCAAGACAAGTGAAAGGTCTCCTTGTCTCGAAGCTTAGCTTTTTTTGTATAAAAATATTGAAATGTAGCGATTATTCTATTGACATAGTAAGGGAAAAAGTATAGTTTATAGATATAGAGACCGCGGTCTGTATATTTATTTATTTAATAAATATTTAATAATAAAGGGAGATATTTGCATATGAAAAAAAGGGTGCTTAAAGGAATGGAAACAAAAAAAAGGCTTGTTGAATGCGCACACAAACTGTTTAAAGAAAAAGGATTTAACAATACAACGGTTGATGACATTATTAGAGAAACAAATTCTTCAAAGGGAGGATTTTATACACATTTTAAAAGCAAAGAAGAATTATTATTCAATATGGTTCCCTTGGTAGATGAGGTTTATGATGAGTTCTTGAAAATGGATATTAAGTATGACAACACCTTAGACAAAATCACTTCTTATATTCAATATGTTTTCGATATTATTACTAATCAAATTGGTCTAGAGTTTATTTCAAATATTTATGCTTCTCAAATAAAAGACTTAGAGACAGAGAGATTTTTAATCGCTTCAGAAAGAAAGTACTATCAAGTGCTAGAGAAGATTATAGAGGAAGGTAAGGCAAGAAATGAAATTAAAGCAGAAGTGAATACCAAGCATATAGTTAACCTTTTCACTACCTGTTTTAGGGGTGCAATATATGACTGGTGCTTACACAAAGGAGAATTCAACCTTGTCGAGTATGGTGGGGAAGTTATGGATATAATGGTAAAGCAAATAAAGCTAAAATGAAATATTAGTGATAATTATAATGAAGGGGAGAAGAATATGAGAAGGATTATAAGCTTAATCTTAGTTTTCATGATGATTCTTACATCCAATGCACAATATATTTTTGCAGAAGAAGGCATAGATAACGACGAGATGATTATAGGATTGGATGTGGAATGGTTGACAGCGGATATAGTATTTGGGGAAGGAGGTTATGACATATATTCATGGCCAGACGGTGAAACGCTCTATTATAGTAAATCGGACAATCTTAATCTTCCTATAGTGGGGCAAAATGGCAGTTCTATAGAATGGTCTTCATCAGACGATGTACTAATTGAAATAAATGAAGAAATTGGAACCATACATAAACCTTCCTATTCTGAGGGATATAAAACAGTAGAGCTTACAGCTGTATTGACAATGGGTACAGAGCGTGCAGAAAAACTTTTTCAGATAGAGTTAGAACCATTAGATGCAACACCAGATGAGCAGGCTGTAAATGATGATGATGATTGGCTAGTGGGTGAAACAGTTATTCATTATGGCATTTACTATAACGATATTAGAGCTAACATTAACTTGCCTACAATAGGTGAAGTAGGAGGTTCTTCCATCACTTGGTCTTCCTCTGATGAGAGATGGATAGAAATTGATGGAACTGTAAATCGCCCGCCATTTTCCTTCGCCCTAGGAAATGTAGAGGTTATACTAACAGCTACTATATCAAAGGGTGCAGTATCAAAAGAGAAAACATTTACATTAGAAGTTGTTGGTGAATATCCTACCAGCGAGGATAATGTAGCCATAGATAAGGCTTGGTTGACATATGATATTATACTAAATGGTAACGATGCAAATGATGTCAAGACAAGACTTTTATTGCCTACACAAACTGCAATACATTGGACACCATCTGGAAATTATGGTGGTTGTGACATAGAATGGGTATCATCAAATCCGGAGATCATTGATGTAGATGGAGCAGTTACAAGGCCTAAAACAAATGAGGGAAATCAAGAGGTAACCCTTACTGCTACTATATCACATGGTGATATCTCTGACACGAAAACATTCGACCTTGTGGTTACTGTTGTTGAGGAATTTCCACTTGCAATAAGCTATGACGATTTTAAAGATACGACTCATCTACAGCTTAACAGTGTCTCTGGAACCGTTGAAACAACAGACAATGATGGTAATGACATCACAGCACTATATTTTAACAACGATAGAAGCACAGAACCTAAAGGTGGAAGTGTTTTTACTAAAAATAAAATTCGTTTAGGTGATGATCTGTCCTTTAGTAGTGCTTTTACCTACACAAATCCGCATCCCGAATTCACCACAGGAGAAGGTGGATTTGTCTTTACTTTGCAACCCCTCGAGAATAATGTTTATGCACAATCACTTGATGATGATAGTGTTAAACCAAGTTTAAATATTGGTTTCATTACAGACTATAAAAGCAGTACAGGATCTGGTCAGGAAACTGGTTATTATTTTACTGAAACAGCCCTTGTATATTATAATGGTGACTATGAAAATCGTACAGCTAGGACTTTGGCCTCATGTAGCACAAATGACCCAGCAACTTATAACAAGGTATGGATTGAATATGATGGCACATCAAAGACACTTGAAGTTCGTTTTAGCACAGATGAACTTAGACCTGTTAACAGTAATTTAAAGATAGAGAATCTTGAGCTTGATGAGGTTTTAACTAGTGGAGGAGAGAGTCTTGATACCGAAGATGTTCGTGAAGTTTACGTAGGCTTTATGGGCTCTATGGGTAATGCTAAGGATAAAAGTGAAATCCATAACCTATATTTCAAGAATGATTCTACTCCAATTGATTTTACAGCATACAATTTCATTGATATATCTAATGTTGAGCTTATTCCTATGTATCCTACTGGACAAGCTTCTACTACAGTGACAGCTTATGTTTATGGTAAGAATGGTCCTGTAGAAGGCATAGGTGTTGAGTTTTCTACATCATTAGGAATGTTAGATCCTTCTTATCTTATAACTGATGATACAGGAACTGCTTCAGTCTTATTATCTTCAACTACATCAGGAACTGCTATAGTTAAAGCTTTTGTACCTGGAGGTGCCACAGCATTTACTGAGGTACAGTTAGTATTAGATGAAGGAGCAAAATTAGACTTTGATGCAGAATGGCTGATATCAGATATAATTCGCGGAGCTAATAGTGAACTAAGTAATATTATATATAATTTGTATTTACCAGAAACTGCTCCAAATGGCAGTACTATAATCTGGGAGTCTAGTGACACAAGCTTAATAGATATAGATGGAGAAGTGACAAGGCCTTCTATTGATCAGGAAAACAGAGAAGCAACTCTTACAGCAACTATATCCGGGGGAACTGAAACAAGGCAAAAAATCTTTAATGTAACAGTCAAGGTTCGTGATGAAGATTTAGTATTAGCCGACAAGGAATGGCTTATTGATGAGATTATTTTAAATGGAAATGAAAGCATTCATGAGATAAAGTCAAGTTTATATCTTCCTACAACAGGTGAAAATAGTAGTGCAATAAGCTGGAGGTCAGATAAAGAAGAAATTGTTGCTACAAATGGTGTAGTTACCCCCCCTTCTTTCACTCAAGGGAATCAATTTGTCACTCTAACAGCAACTATAAATATGGGGGAAAGTACCTTAGATAAGACCTTCAATATTACAGTTATTGCATCAATGTTGACAGATGAAGAAGCAGTCTATGCAGATTTATTATGGCTTACAGATGATATAGTACTCAATGGAAATAAAAGCCTTCAGCAAGTAGTATCAAAACTAGAGCTGCCTGTTGTTGGTATGAATGGATGCGAAATTATATGGGAATCTACAAACGAAGAATTTGTTAAAACCGATGGTACAATAAATCAGCCTGCTTATAGTCAAGGAGACCAATACAACACGCTAACTGCAACTATAAAAAAAGGCTCTTCGGAAATTAAAAGTCAATTTTTCATAAAAGTACTGGTTTTAGCAACAGATGCTGAAACAGTTTTATTAGATAAAAGTTGGTTACATTATGGTATCATTGGCAGTGTTGAAACTGGACTTAATCCTCCTACAGAGGGGCATTATGGTTCTACCATAAGCTGGTCATCAAGTAATGAAGCTGTAATAAAGCCTGATGGCACAGTTGTTTTCCCAACTTATTTAGAAGGAGTAAAAGAGGTAACTTTAACTGCTCATATATCTAAGGGTATTGAGACTGATGAAAAAAGTTTCCTATTCTTAGTTCGTACTTTTGAACAAACAGATGAGGAAGCTGTAATAGATGACAATAGACGACTAAATGTGTTCCAAACATTAGGAGGGAACTTGTCACAGTATTCCATAAACCAAGACTTGTCACTTCCTGCATTAGGGTTTAATGGTTCCTTAATCACATGGAGTTCGGACAAGCCATCAGTGATTTCTGAAACGGGTAAAGTAACCATACCTGAATATGAGGAAGGACATAAAAAAGTAAGATTAACAGCAATCATAAAAAAGGGAGAGCATGAAAGGAGTCGGGTATTTGAATTTACAGTGCTATCTAAACCAGACACATTTTCACCTATAATTGAGGAAATAACACCAATAAACAATGGTACTGATATTCTATGGAATACAAAGGAGATTACAATCATTTTTGATGAAGATATAAGGGCAGGGGTATGGGCAAGTGGCATAGAAAACTATGGTATTACACTTAGTGGAGTGGAAATACCAGAGATTAATGTAGGTATTTTCAAAAACAAGCTCACTGTAAACTTCATGGATTACTTAAAACCAGGAAGAGAATATGAGCTTATAGTTCCTTCTAATGCCATTACAGATACTGCTAACAATGAATTTAATGAAGAAATTAAGATATTGTTTAGGGTTGAAGAAAAGCTAAATAGAAAGCTGGAAGTTATAGAAGCCTCACCTAGTAATAATGAAAGACAGGTTTCCCGAGAAATAGATGAGATATCCCTTAGATACAGTTATACTGATATAACTAAAGGAAGTAAATTTGAGGATATTTCACTGCTTGATATAAGGGGTAATAAAATAAAAACAACAAAATCTATGATTGGAGGAACTATTACCCTTGCTCTTGATTCAAGTAAAAGTTTGGAATCCAGCACAGTCTATGAAATATCCATACCTGCGGATGCTGTCATTGATAGGTTTGAAAATAGTGGCATTAAAGAATCAATTAAATTTATAACTGAAAGCAGTGGACTAATACCATCTATTGAAAGTTATTATCCACATAATGGACAAATTAGCATTGATATAAACCAAAAGATAATAGTAGAGTTCACTGAGGTAATAAATTCAAATGATTGTAAATTAGTACTCTTAGATGATAAAGGAAATGAAATTAGAACAAGAATATGGAATCGTACACAAAATATTATAGTTATTGAAACTCTATATCCCAATACCCTTAAAGCAAACTCTCTTTATACAATTAAGGGCCCCTATAATGATTTGGGCAAGGGTTCTGATGTAGGTTTTGAAATGTCCTTTTCAACAGGAGGCAATGAACTTAAAATTACAAATGGACCTGAAGGCAGCTGGTTACCGGTTAATATTCCATTAGAGATTACATTTTCTGCACCTATATCTAAAGGAGATAGCTTTGCTAAAATTAAAGTATTGGATTCAAATAATGATGAAGTAGACTTTATAAATAGCATAGATGGCAATAAGATAGTTATGACACCAAATGTACCGTTGAAGCCAGATGAATATTATAAGTTTTATATTGAAAAAGATGCAGTTAAAAATCAAAACAATGTGGGAAATAGTGAAAGGTTTTTTTTGAGTAGGACTGCATCTCGTCGTAATTATTTAGATGATAAATTTTATATGCCATCAACTTGGGTAGTAGGAAAAATCTTCACACTTAATGCAAGATGGCTAGGCCAAATAAGCAATGAACTAAAGTCAATTACGTGGGACTTTGGTGATGGAAAGAAAGCGAGCAATACCTTAACACCAGCCATGGTCTATTGGCATCCTGGCGACTATAAAGTTACATTGACCTTAGTTGACGAGTATGGTTTTTCATATGTATTTGAGCAAACCATAACCATTAACAGGTTAGATTTAAGTGATGCAGTGCTTTCAGTTTATAGTGAAAATTCTGATCTGATTATATTTGATGAAAACAATCCATATGGCATAAAAAATGTTGAGCCATTTAGTATTAGCTTGTACTCACCTTCAATTGGATACATTTCTGATGAAACCATAAATGTCAGTCTATATAAAAACGGTGGACTTGTAGAAAGTCTTGGCACTGTAAAAACAAGACAAAATGGAGAAGGTCAGTTTATATTTAACTATGGAAACAAGGGATACTTTGGAAGCTATGAGCTTGTTTTTGAACTTGGTAATAGTAAAAATGTTCGTCTACCTATCATTTTTTCTGAAGCTACCTCTAAGCAAGGTATGTTGATTCAGCTTTATAATCGGGAAGATGGAGAGTTTATTTCTGATACACAGGACTTATATTTTGATGTCAACGGCATAAAGACATTAGGGAAGTATGAAAAGTTGTATAATGGAGTAGATTGCTATTTAATTGAAGGATTAAAGACAGGTACAACTTATTCAGTAACACTGTCTACTTCGGAAGACTATCCTTACGAATCTGAGGATATATCTGTGTATCATCAAGGTTCTGATCATACTGTGCACATTACTGCCAGAGTAAAAAAGCCTGGGCTTAACTATATTAAATCTGCCATATCAGATTCAAGACCAGGGAATCGGAATAGAGGACTTTTTATTAAAAATGTAAGTACACCTAACTTATACTTTGAGCTATTTGGTACTTGGGATGGTCTTACCCCTGGATATTATGAGATTAAGTCATCAGAAGGCAGTATTTCAAGAATATCCGATAAACCAATCTTTGAATTGGAGCCAAGCATGGAAATGAAAGAGGGCGAAGAGTTATGGGGGCGTATGGTTTCAAAATCTGGTGTATCAACTCATTGGGTAAATGCAAATATTGCAGTTGCACCTTATCCATCCTTAGGGTACGGACCTAAATTAGATATTTATTATGTAAATGGAGAATATGTTGTAGATTCGACTTTGAGTTTAGGCGACCTTACTGGTGGAAGATTAGGGATACTAGATGGAGTGCCCCTTCTTGATAGCGCTAAAAGCTTTGGACTTGGCGGCTCTTCAAACAGATTTGATGGTTCAATAAGCGACAGTGGATATTTGGACTTGAAGTATGAATATGGTGCAGGACATGGTATGAATAACAAAAAGTCTAAGATACTAACCACAGGCTATGATGTAGAGGCAAATATAACCTTTTATGGCAAGCTTCATTTTGATAGGCATGGAAGCAAACAATGGAAACTAAACTTCTACATCTTTGATTTAACGGGTAGAGGCAGCTATTATTGGAAAAGACCATACACCATACCAAAAATAGATATAGGTGGATGGGGTAAAGTATCAATGGGCGCTAATATAGATGGAAGATTGGCCATAATTGGAGGAGATAATGATAGTAGGGACTTTAAAGGTATTCTGGAATTTGAACCCTATGTAGCAGTCTCAATAGGTGCAGGAATCGAAGGGAAGCTGTCTGTTGAAGGCTATGTAACAGGTAGTGTTCCTGCTGAATTCCATATACCTACAGGATATATCCAAGTTGAACCTAATATTCAAGCAGAAATTGTAGCTTATTATATTTATGATTCCAGCACACTTTATAGTAAGGAAATAGTACGAACACATTGGGATAATGGTAAGGAAAAAGTTGTGTTGTTTTCTAGAGCTTCTTATGATGAGATTGAAGAAGACATAAACTTCATCCCTACTTCAAGGAATTATTTAGACAGAGATACACAGCAGCTTGCAGGTTATAGTATGATGCAAAAAAATATGATTGGCTCCTTAGGTCCACAAATTGAAATCATAGAAGAAAACATTTATCCAAGGGCAGAAGTTAAGCTAATAAGTAGTGATAATGGACAATGGCTAATATGGACTGAGGATAATCCTGTTAGAGATGATTACAATCGGACCCAGTTAAAGTACTCTATATATAGAGATGGAAGATGGAAAGATGCCCAATGGATACAGGATGATGATACAGCTGATTTTGCTCCGACCATAGCCACTGTTGAAGATGGTATCCTGCTTGCGTGGCAAAATATTAGTAATGTTATGACAGAAGAAAATAAAAATGAATCCTTTGTAAAAAATTCAGAAATAAGCGTTACAAATGGTGTCTATAAATGGGATGGCAGTGAGCCAGATTTCATGAATCTCACTGATGATGATAAGTTTGATCATTCTCCTATGATTGCCACTGATAAGGACAAGGCAATTTTGGTTTGGACAAAATCAGAGGGGTTGGCTTTAACTCTTGGAGAAGATATGAAATATCTTGAATCTCCTGAAAACAGTGATGCTTTGTATAGCTCTGTTTGGGATGGAAACAGTTGGAGTGCAGCTATGGAAGTTGAAGGTTCAATGTCGACTATTATGGATTCAAGTCTTGCAATGCACAGGGAAGAGGCAATATTACTGTATACCCTAGATATGGACAATGACCAATTTACACAAGAAGACAGAGAAATATTCTACAGAATATATGATGGTACAGTATGGGGAGAAGCGATTCATCTTTCGAACAACCATGTGGAGGATTCTGCTCCTAAAGCAGTCAACATTAATGGAGAATGGTTTGTAATATGGTACCAAGACGGGGACATTATGTATAAATCAGATTTAATGGGAGAAGCCATAACGGATGAATTTCTATCAAATGTTCCAAATAACTATGAAATAGCAGTTATGGAGGGAGACTATCCTCAAATTGCTATTGTATACACAAATTCTAATTCTAATAAGACTACTTCTCTTCATGGATCTTTTTATGATATTAACAAAGGTATATGGAGCGATATAATTACATTGAACGAAAGTAAAGACTATATTCGTGCATTTAGCCCTACATTCACAGAAGATGGAACACTGCATGTTGTCTATACACAAGCTGAGATTATAACAAAGGTAGTTGAAGAAGCTGAGTTATTAGTTCCAAGTGATAAGGTAGATTTGATGATGTTAAGCTATATACCTAAACATGATTTAGCTATAGAAGAAAATGGTTTGATGTTAATGCCATCAATTCCTATCAAAGGAACAACATCTACAATATCAGTTATAGTAAAAAATCAGGGGGATTTTGCAGAAAATGCAAGTCTATATCTATATGAGGGAAATGGTTCAGACAGGAAGCTCATAGGAGAAGTAAGTACTAGTGAGCCTATACCAGCTCATTCAATGACCCAATTAGAAATCCAATGGCTTGTAGGATTAGAAGACAAAAGCCAATATGACCTCTATGCTATTGTTCAGCCTGAACTTGGAATTAATGAGGAGAATGAAGATAACAATAGTGCAAGCTTAAAAATTACAACTGCAGATGTCTCAGTCATAGATTTAGAATGTGAAAATATACAAGGAGACAATTATCTGACCAGAGCAAGAATAGCAAATGTTGGCGGTAGGAGTCTTGAGAATATTAGAGTTGAACTTGTAAATGAAGCAAGTAGAGAAATAATAGAGTCAAAGGTAATCAATCAACTATTACCAGGACAGAAAATAGACTTAAGTTTTCTCTTCTCTTCCAAAGATTTAGCAAAGGACGTGGACGGGGAAACAAACATGCATTTAAAGGCTTCACTTGCAGACCTTAAAGAGGAATATTCTACTGAAAATAATATTTATAGATTTATTTTGGAACCAGCAACCATTACTATTGAAGGAATGGATCCTATACAAAATGGAACACAAATTAATGTGGAAAATCCTTTAACAATCAGTTTCAACATGAATGTTGAACAAGGTTTAGATTTTGGAGAGATAGAATTGATTGATGATGGCCTTAATGAAATAGACCTAGATAAAGTATTAGATGGTAGCACTTTAACCATCACACCACGAAGTCGATTATATTATGATACGGGATACACTCTTATAATACCAGATGATGCTGTTACCGATTCTTATGGGCATAGGATGGAAGAAGCTTATAACTTAAGTTTTGTTACTTCATCCAATAGTCCGGAAATTGTTTTTGCCTACCCTGGCAATAATATGACAAATGTTTATTTGGATTCAAAAATAATGATCAAATTTAACCAAGAGATTGTCGGTGGTGTAACATATGAAAATATAAAATTATATAGCACAGATTCTAGAGAGGTTTCCATAAGTACATCAATAGAAGGCGAATGGTTGTATATAAACCTTGCAAGCAACTTAAGTGAACACACCGAGTATTCCCTTATAATCCCAGCAGGTGCTTTGCAAAATTCAAATGAGGATATTCTTATGTATGATTATGAATTGAACTTTGAAACAGGGAATGTAATAGAAGACCCAGAGAAACCAGAAGAGCCAGAAGAACCGGAAGAACCAGAAAAACCAATAGATACAGAAAAGGATGAAACAGACTCCAATTTGGATCAACCTAAATATAATATTACAACAGACGGAAAGGGTTCTACAATTATTGATATCATTGAACAACAAATATTAAAAGTGCCATTTGTAATATCTGTACCTTATACTCCAACAGGAGAAGAGATTTTAAATCTGGAAAGTATTATCATTAGTTACTTAGATGATAATGGTAACTTAACCATTATACCGGAAGGCTACTATGACTCCAATAATGGTAGGCTAATATTTAATGTTACCAAGTTTGGTAAATTTGTAGTAAGCTTCAATAAGGTGGATTTCAATGATGTGCCTTCAGATGCTTGGTATAGCAAGGCTGTAAACTTTATTGCAGCAAGAGCTATAACTAGCGGAACGGGGAATGGCAATTACAGTCCACAGTCCAAATTAAAACGAAGTGATTTTCTTGTATTGTTGATGAGGGCTTATAATATAGTGGTTGATATGGATGCTACAGACAACTTTGAGGATGGTGGTAATACTTATTATACTAGCTATTTAGCAACTGCTAAAAGACTTGGTATAACCAAAGGTGTAGGTAATAATATGTTTGCACCTGAAAGGGAAATTACTCGTCAAGAGATGTTTGTTCTTCTCTATAACACATTAAAGATCATTGATAAGTTGCCCCAAGAAACTTCTGGCAAAAAACTTTCTGATTTCACTGATGTAGAGATGATAGATTCTTGGGCAAATGAGGCTATAGCATTATTGGTTGAAATAGGAATCCTTAATGGGAGCAATGGAAAGCTATTACCTAAAGACAATACAATTAGGGCTGAAATGGCACAGGTATTATATAATCTGCTGTCAAGATAGTCTATAATTAGTAAAGGATTTAATATTAATTAAGTTTCCTTAGATAGTAGTAGGTTACTTTGATGATAATGATGCTTATTATATAACTAATAAAGGTATGACTAAAAAGTCATACCTTTATTAACTTTCTTTTAATAATTATTTCAAGTTAATTATAAGACTTAAATTTTTCTTTACAAAAATGCTATAATATAACATAGAAGAAAATAGAAAGAATTATTAATAATCTAGGAATATAGGGTATTAATATATAGATAGATTAAACAAAGGAGTGTTATTATATGAAAATAGTTGTAATTGAGCCTTTAGGAATATCAGAAGAAGAAATTAGGTCTATAGCAAAACCTATTACAGACAAAGGACATGAACTAATAGTACATAATGAGAGAACAACAGAAGTAGAAGTATTAAAAGAAAGAGTTAATGGAATGGATGTAATAGTGTTAGCAGATATGCCATTAAAGGGTGAAATTATAGAGTCTAATGACAAGTTAAAAATGATTTCAGTAGCATTTACTGGGGTAGATCATGTAGATTTAGAGGCATGTAAGGAAAATCACATAGTAGTTTCAAACTCTGCTGGATATAGTACACCATCAGTTGCAGAGCTGACATATGGTCTAATGATTTCATTACTTAGAAATATAGTTCCCCTAGATGATGCTACAAGAAAGGGAAAGACAAAGGCTGGCTTTAACCAAATAGACTTACATGGTAAAACCTTAGGTGTCATAGGAACTGGTGCCATAGGAAGCAAAGTAGCAGACATAGGTTTAGCCTTTGGGTGCAAGCTACTGGCTTACAATAGAAGTGAGAATGAAGACCTCAAAAATAAAGGGGTAACATATCTATCTTTAGAGGAACTATTAAAGGAAAGTGATATAGTATCTATCCACCTGCCATTGACTAAAGAGACAAAAGGCTTAATAGATGCAGAAAAGTTA